>CAAGKR010364681.1_pt1 | contig 16878 bp, 7 predicted proteins | sample 2556971 | NCBI WGS metagenome assembly CAAGKR01 (sample SAMEA5207829, study PRJEB30636) | soil metagenome | biome: forest; feature: boreal; material: soil | place: USA | collected 2011-09 | depth 1 m | reverse complement strand
CGCCGACGAGCTCCTCGGCCCCCGACGCGGCCGCGGACCCTCCGCCACCTGGCCCTGCCCCTCACCCCACCACGGACCCCAAACCGGCCGGACACCCCCCGTGAGCATCTTCACCTCCGACCGCGGCTACCAACGTTGGCACTGCCACGCCTGCGGCACCGGCGGCACCGCCATCGACCTGCTCCTCGAAACCACCGGCGTCCCCATCCGCCAAGCCCTCGAGCACCTCGCCCAACGCACCGGCATTACTTCCGATCGCCCGCGCCGGTGGCTCGGACCCCGCGCCCGAACCGAGCCCGTCCCCGCACTACGCCCACAGGCCGCGGTGTTCGCGCGCGGAGCCCTCCACGACCACGTCGCTCGCTGCGAAGCAACCCTCTGGAGCCCCGCCGGCCAACCCATGGTCGAGTACCTGCACGCACGCGGCCTACACGACGACGTACTCCGCGCCAACCGCGTCGGCGCCGACCCCGGCCCCCGCGACCTCGCCCGCGCCCGCGGGCTCCCCTCCCGGGGACCCGCTGTCATCTTCCCCGTTCTCGACGCCCACGGGCCCATCTACCTCCAAGCCCGCTACCTCAACCCCGACCGAGCTGGAGGCCGCAAGTACGACAACCCGGCCAACTGGGTCGCGACCAACCCGCGCTACGCACACGTCGCAACCCCCACGACCCCACAAGAGCACGCACACCTCTTCATCTGCGAAGGGCTCCCCGACGCACTCTCCGTCGCCCAAACCGGCTCACAAGCACTCGCGCTACTCGGCGTCGGACTCGCCGACCAGCAACTTGTCGAATACATCCACGCTCACCATCCATCAGTGCCAGTCGTGATTGCGTTCGACGCCGACCCCCGCGGCAAGGCCAGCACCCGCATGCTCGCAAACGAACTGCGACGAACCGGCGGCCCTGGCGTCTCCGAGCTCGAATTCCCAGCGGGTGTCAAGGACCTCAATCACTTGGCGAGCCTCGAGCCGGAGGCATTCGACGGACTCATCGCGTCGCGGGTCTCATCGCTAGCCGCAGATCAGAGCGCTCGTATTGTGCCGAACTCAAGCAAAGCGGTCGTACGTCTCCCTCACCATCACTGAGGCCAACCGCCCGACACTGGCCTGACCGCATCAGTTCATGATTGACGCGGTGGCTCCGGTTGGTGCCCGACAGCTTCAGGACGCGGCTCCGCCACAGGGCGTCGCGGATGTTGCTCGCGCCGTGCACGCCCCTCCTTACTTGCGGTCCATGGACCCGCGACTCGCGATCGTGGGAACCGCGAGTCGTGGCGGCGCGCGCGACGCCTCTGCGCCCTCTTAACGGCTCGGCGTTGGCCTACGGCTCTGACAGCCGGCGCCGCCCTCCCGAGTTGACGGCCAAATGACGGCCAAAGAATTTCCTTCCGTCTGAGCCAGAAGGTCGCACCTTGGCCCCGGCGACCCCTGATAGGTGTCCACTTGACCTCCGGGCTCATAACCCGAAGGTCGCGGGTTCAAATCCCGCCCCTGCCACCACGTAACCGCAGAGGGCCGGTCCACAGCACCGGCCCTCTGCGCGACAGGCCAAACTTCTAACGGATCTTCTAACGGACGGGCCGACACGGCTTGTGAGATGCAGGTTCATGCTCGACGAGGTGGCTCCCTGTAGGCGCCTAGCGGTCCTGAGACGCGGGTCCAGTTCCTGGGCGACAGAGGCTTCGGGTCCTGGGTGACGCTGGGATCACTCTGTTCGCCCCGGCCTCCCGCGCGGGTTCGCCGCAGTATGAGCCAGGATCGGTCTGCGGGTCATTGCTCGAACTCGTGTGACTGAGCGCCGAGCTGAGTCGCGTTCTCGTCGACGACGCGACGGATGCGGTCGTTGAATCCGTCAGACTGGGCGTTTACCTCCAGCGTGAGGGTCACTTCACCATCGGGCGCGCCGGCGAGGTGGGCCACGACGTTCGTGAGAATGTCCTCGAGTTGCCGGATGGCACGCACCGAGTCGAGCCCGAACTGTGCGTAGAAGCGAGTGGCGCCGTCGCCGCTGCCCTCGTCTGCCTCGCCCGGGCCGGGTTCGCCTGGTCGGCCAGCTCCGTCCCCAGCTCCCGTGCTCCCGGGTCCGCCGCTCTCCCGGACCCGCTGGGCCTCGGCAACATCGGGTGCGACGACGAAGCCCCCCGGACGAGCATCCACCTGTTGGGCGACGGTGAGCCCAACCCATCGGTCACCGTCGTGGCCTTCGGCGTACGCGAACGTCTCGCGCTCCCAGTCCATGCTGGAGACGCCGTCGCTGATCGCCCGAGTCAAGATCGTCTCGTTAGCCAGCCGTGGCAAGTAGAGGAACTGGCAGTACGCGTTCCACAACGCCTGCGCGCCGATATCGCGTCGCTGCGACCACAGCGGAATGCGGTCGAGGTCCATGCGCACGCGGGTGCCGCCGTACGCGCTGATGAGGCGCTCTTCAGATTCGAGCTTCTTGGCGATGCGTTCAGGAATGCTGCCGGAACCGGACGGCTTGGTCTGGTGCCAGCGGATCTCGCTCGTGCCAGGGGTCTGCTCGGGAACTAGGACATGGGTATAGGTCTCGGCTACACGCTGAGTAACGGTCTCGTCGGTCTCGGTGAGCTTGGTGTTCGCTTGCCGCAGGTCGTTGGGGGTGAGACCAAGGCCCTCGCGCTCGTCGACGATGGAGCGCCACGCCAGGTGCAAGCGGATCGCGGCTCGCAACTCGGAGAGACGAGCCTCGCCGGGCGCGCAGAACACCAGCAGGTTGCGATTTAGCCGCGGCCCGGCGCTGCGTTGGTTCAGGATCGCGCCAGCCGCGGTGATCGCCGGCGAAGTGTCCTGGTTCGCGACGTGATGTGAGTCGGCTGGGAGTAGCACGAGGTGGACTCCGTCATCGTCATCGACGATGTCACCGGGTCCGTCGGGGGCGGCGTGCAGTGCCGCAAACGGTCCCAAGTCGCTAATCGCCTGAAGCCGGCGGCGGATGCCATCATCGGCGTGGTCGTCTGTGAAGTTGGAAGCGGCGCGGTCCGCCGCGAGGCGGGTGATGTTGGGCCGCAGCGAGTACCAGTACTGCGCGCCATCGACATAGAGGTAGGTCGCCTCGCCCGAAAGGCGTCGCATGGCGTCAGCGAAGCGGCCGGGCTGCTCACCCGGCTGCGTGACACCGAGGGTGATGTGCTTGATATCGATTCCGCGGCGGCTCTCTTCGCGGGGTGCGGAGGCAAGGAATACCGCCCGGGCGCTGCGACGGGTCGCCGAGTACTGGCCGAGGTTGCGGTTGTCCTGGTCGAGGCGCAACGGCAACGAGTTCGGGCCATCAACGTCGCTGTGGATAACCGGGTCCCAGCCGTCTTCCAAGTACTTGCTGAGTTCGGAGGACACCCGGGCCTCGTCGAGGGGCAGAGTACCCGGCATGATGAGCAAGTTATGGTCGCCGCGCTGCCACAGCACGGAGATGACGGTGGCCATGAGTCGCAGCACACCGCGCGTGCGCTGGAACCGGTCGAGGGTCGACCAGTCTGAATACAGTCGATCGAAGAGTTCGGGGTGGATTGGGTACGACAACTCCATACGCCGTCGATATTGCGCGTCGCCCACCTGCGAAGGGAAGTCGGGCGAGCGCTCTCGGTAATGGTCACAGAACGCCTTGATGACACCGTCACGTACGCGTGCTTTGTTTGGACTGATCGGCTCGAACAGGCGACGGCGCACGATCTCGAAGCTCTCATCGTCCTCCGCGGGCTTCCACTGCGCGGATTTCCGGCGAACCACATTGGTCAGGCGCGCCAACGCGTCTTGACCTTTGTCGCCACCGACCTCAATATCAGAAGCAGGCATCGACACCAGTACCACGACATTGTCAGTCGCAGCTGCGGCCTCGGTGAGCGCCTGAGCAAAAGTGAACTGGGTGTCGAAGTCGCCGCCGACTAGCCGGGGGTCGTTCTCGCGCGAGGGCAGCTGACGCGCATACGCGACCCACTCGTCGATCAGGATCACCGACGGTCCCGCGAGTCGGAACAGCTCGATGAGCTTCTCCCCCGGGTTAGCACCCGACAGATCCTCCTCCGCGACGAGCGCGAACCCCTCGGCGCCGGCGAGCTGCCAGGCGATCTCGCCCCAAAGGGTCCGAACCTGCGTCCCGTCGAGCTTGGTGGACGGCGACGCCGGCGAGATCCACTGTCCCGAGATCACGACGCTCGCCACCGCGGCCGGTACCGTGATCTCTTCCTCGGCGAGCAGCTCCCCGACCCCGGGTAGTTCGCCGACCGGCACACCGGACACCAGGTGGTAGAGCGCGATCATTGAGTGCGTCTTGCCGCCACCGAAGTTCGTCTGTAGGTCCACCACCGGGTCGCCGCCAGTGCCGCTGAGGCGACGGGCCGCGCCGAGCAGCAGCTCGCGTAGGCCATTGGTCAGATACGTCCGCCGGAAGAACGCGATCGGGTCCTGGTACTCCTCATCCGCGTTGCCCGCTGCGACTTGGTAGAGATCTGCCGCAAACTCGGCCTGCTCAAATCGGCCGCTGGCCACGTCCGCGTGGGGGGTCATGACCTCGCGCCACGGAGTGAGTCCCGCCAGCGGCTCACCCTCCGTGGGCTTGGCGGCGACCCTGCGTCGTTCGCCGCGGGCCTGCTCGTCGAACATCTGACGTTGCAGATCACGTCGGAGGCCCTGGACGGTCTGGATCTGTTCAGCGGCACCGAACGCCTGCAGCAGGCGCTCGGCGGTGTCGAGCATGCGGTAGGTGTCGTCGCTGCTGAAAGGCTCCTGGTGCGCCCACTTGTTTCGGAAGTCACGCAACTCGCTGGTATACGCGCGCTCGCCGGGACCGAGACGGTGCCGCCACACCTCCTGCCAGGTGTTTTGCATCCCCTTGAGCAGCCACGCGAGGTCGTTCGGTTGCGGCTCACCGGCAGCGTTGCGGTCCCGGCGCTGAACCTCGCCCGGCCAGTCGGCGCCGTAGGCGGCCTGCCAGGTCGCCTCACACAAGGGCCGCATCCCGTCGCGGACCGCGTCGAGTCCTCGGGCGACCCGCTCGGTGTTGGGCATCACCATGGCGGCACCGTTCCCGCTGCTCCGTCGTTCGTGGCCAACGTCAACCCATCGACAGCTGGCCGCCGTCGGAGCTCGACATCGCGCTCGCAAGCCGCCCGATCTCCGGCCAGGCCGTCACCAGCATGTTGTACGCACCGGCCTCGTCCGCCCAATTCTTTCGATCGCATATCCCGTAGAGGAGGTAGGCGAGCTGACGGGCCCGCTCCCCGAACCCCACACCGAGCCGAGCCAGCAGCGCCCCCGCCTCGATCTCGGACGACTCCAACGCCCGGATCAAGTACTGCGCCGTCTCCCAGACTGTGAGGCGGCGGTCACTCGCCGGGTCCCAGTCCGCGGCGAGCTCGGACCGCTCCAACAGTCGCACCTTTCCGTCGCGGCTTGTGGCGATCCCGGCATCGACGACGCCAGACACCGTCGTGTCCTTCGCGCGCGCCAACGTATCCGCATCGCCAAAGGCAGCAGGATTTTGCCCGAACTGCTCAAACCACGTAAGTGCAAACCGGCTTTCCGCATCCAGCTCGGACTCCTCCCCCGAGAGGACCTCCGACAGCACCTCGTTGATCAACGCGAGTGCGGCGCGGACCACCATTACCGAACCATCTGCCTCGACGACTCGCTCGTAACGGGAGAAGATCGCCATTCCAGGGCCAATCGCCGACTGCGCTAAGTCGACCGGCGCGATGTTCTCTGCCTGCATCAGCCGGATCGCTGGCTCAATCTCAAGTCGTAGCGCGTGGATGAAGTCGCCGCGCGTGGCCATTGGGGCGCTGGTCTGCCGAGGCCGGCAAGCCAAGATGATGGACGATGCGAGCGCGTTCGAGCCCGTCGCTCGCATGCGATTCCCGAGCTCGGTTCGCATCGGCCAAGTAGATGTGATCGAGAACCCTGCCTCGATCAAGCCCGTAAGGAACGTCTCCCAACCCGTCGAGACGACCTCCCCAGCGTGTGTCTCCGACGCCTTGAATGCGTAGAAGACCGTCGCCGGGTATCGCGAATCTGCGTGGGCCGCAACCTCCGCAAATGCTGAACGCATCCCTAGTTCGAAGTGCTTGCGTGCCGCTTCCTTTGATCCCGACCGGTACTGGTTCGCAACCAGCTCTTCTGACTTGGGCGAAAGGAGCGTCGCGCACTCATCCGGCCAGACATCGGCCAGATTGCGGCGAAGCCACACAAAGAAGAAGTCCGATAGGTCGGAGTATGGGACGTTGTCGTAGTAAGGCGGATCGGTGCAGACGAGACATTCACCGACCTCTACTATCCGAGCACGTGCATCCCGCTGTGCCGTTGAAGCCTCCGACACAGCGGGGAGCCAATTGATTACTCGCGAGACCCACTCAACCATCGCCAGCCAATTGCCGGTGGAAGATGAGAATGGGTTTGTCTCGGCGAAATCCCAGGTCATCGGGATGGCCTGACGACCAAAGGTGTTCCGTATGAGTTCTTTACTGTTATGCCAACTGCAGGTACTCGACCAGTAGTCAGCACACTTGTCGATCACGAATGCGAGGTAAGTAACGATGGCGTCCGCATATGCGGTTACGGCTGAGCCTCCATCTCGCAAACGGGGGCCGCCCGCCGAAAGACCGGCCGAGATTGCATCGGCTTCGATCTTGTTGCGTACGTCGAGGAGTAGGTCGGAGAACGTGGTCAGGGCAAGTAGTTGCCGGGGTGTGAAGAGTTTCCACCATTCGTCGAGTCCGTACCTCGGCGTTCCCATGTACTGGGGGTGATCGGACATCGCTCCGCTCGGATGCCAAGGCGCGTCCGGCGTTCTCTCGGCAGCAGCCTGAGCCGTGGGATCTGGATCGACATATACGCGACCATGTCGAGACTCTGCAACGACTGCTAGCAGATCGGAATCCATCCTCCCAGCCGAACCCTCCTCCTTGATGTAGCTCGCCGGGATCGGAGCACCCGTCGCGAGGCACACGCCGTTAGCGCCATCGACTGTTCCGCGAGGCGGTTCGCCACCCTCTCGAATCCGGTAGCGGATGGTTTGGGCATCGGTGTCAACGACGGGCTCGACCCAAACGGTTGCCCGACCGGGCTTCTTCGAGAGCACCCAGGACTTCACCAGGGGTACATGGCCCGGCCAGGAAGGGTCGGGTGACTTGACGGTGCGGGCCCAGATCCAGGCGATCGGCGTAGCTGTGGTGCCGTCTGGGAGCGCAGCGTCGGGATAGTGGTTGCCGATGCGGCTCTCTGCCTCAGCGCGCATCCACTCCCCGTACGCCTGCACGTCCGCAGCGAGACCCTGTACCGCGGTCCATGACCCGAGAGGATTCTGGGCTTCGGGGTGCACGGGTGGTCGGTCCGCGAAGCGGTGCGGGATCTCGAGCATCGCCCGCTCGATCAACACCGCAACCGGGTTCAGGTCCCCTGCGTAGGTTGGCAGCCCGAGGCGGAGGGCTTCGAGTGGGATCGCGCCGCCGCCGGCGAACGGATCCAGCAACTTCGGGAGTTCGCCGTCGCAGGATTTCTCGATCTCTGCCCGGGCTTCGGCGAGGACCTCAGCGTCGTTTGAGGCTTCCCATGGGACGAGCCGCTCAAGGATGTCGAAGAGGCGCTTGCGTTCGACGAGTTGGTCTTCCTCGGTTGGGAACCGGTCGGGATGCGCAGAGGGGTCGTCGACCAGGGATGCCCACAGCACCGCGCGAGCCGCCGCGAGTGGACGTCGTGCCCACCACAGGTGCAGCGTCGAAGGGTTGCCGTGGCGGATCGACTTTTCGCGAGCTGCCTCCTCGTTGATTTTCGCGAGGGGAAGCGCGACCTCGATGAGCTTCTTCTTGACGCTCAACGGGGTTCCACGGCGTGCGGGGCGAGCGTGGCAACGTCGAGAGGCACGTAGGTCTGGGCGAAGTGGAGGTCGTAGCCGTCAAAGGGCCGGAGGTGGTAGCCGACGCGTGGAAATCCGCCGGGTTCGTCAGGTACGGCTACGACGGCGAGACGGAAGCGTTCGAGGTTTTGCTGAGCTTGGCGGACTTGGCGGGCTCGCACCTTGATCTCGGGAGTCCCGGGCCGGTGGCCCTTGACCTCGATGAAGTAGACGGTGCCGGTAGCCGGGTCGGTGGAGAGGATGTCGAAGCCGGGGTTGTTGTGGTCCTGCTCGACGGGGATGCGTCCGAGCGCGGTCTCAGCTGCGAGGACGGCCGCGACGGCGCGCCGGTCGGTGTCGGCGGCGACCTCAGGGTCGACGACCTCGGTGGTCCGTCCGGTGAGGCGGTCGATCAGTCCTTGGGGGACGACGAGCGCGGCGGCCACGATCGTGGGGGCATGGTTGACGAGATCGGCTTCGACGTCGAGTTCGTGGAGGCGCCGGGTCTTGCGGGCCTCAAGGTCATCCGCCCGTTGGCGGGCCCGTCCGGAGTTGAGGCGGGGCTTCTTGCCTTGAAGTTCCTGTTGCTTGAGCTCGGCGGCTCGGGCATCCCAGTAGCGGATCTCGGCGTCGAGGCGCTCTTGGACGGCGCGCCGAACCCGATCGAGTCGGGCTTTAGTGATGTCGGCGACCTCGGCGAAATGGGGCGCGGCGAGGTTGGCGGTTGCCCAGCTGCGGGCGGTCTCGTCGATGCCCGATCGCGCCCAAGTTGTGTCGAGGCCATCGAGCAGGACGCGGACCTCGGGGGATACGGGCTCGTAGTTGAGGTAGGGGTCCGCGCCGGGATCGACGACGTCGCCGTCCACGGTGACCTCGACGAACTGGAACCGGCTGGAGACGACCCTGCGTGTCCCGGCGTCGACGCGCCCGTCGGTGATCCGGTGCTCGAGGTAGACGAGGGCTCGGAGCGTCTCGCCGGGATCCATGGGGTCTATGAGAGTCGTGCCGGCGCTGAGCGTGTCGCCGTACTTGTCGAGCACGGTGCCGATCACAGCTCGCAACAAAGGGTGCCCGGGGCTGATGAGCTCGGCACGCACCGCGCCCTCAGGCTCGGCGACGCAGGCTTTGTCGAACGTGATTCGCTCGTAGGCGTCGAGAATTGGGCCGCCCGCAGCGACCTCTCGCTCGCGGGAGCGAACTGTCGCCGGTACCCGGGTGATCTGGTAGCGGCCAAGCTCGCGAGCAGCCATGCGGCCTCCGAAGTCATCCAGCGCGGCGGCGAAGAATGCGGCGATGAATCCGGGAGCGAGCTTGCGAGCCAGGGCCGCTTCCATGCGAGCGCGGATCTCCCCAATGGAGCGTTCATCGAGCACGTCCGCAGCGAGCGCCCGTTCGTCGAGGACCACCTTGAAACGGGCGCCGATCTCGGCGTCGATGATCTCGTCGACGCGGGCGCGGACCTCGGGATCCTGGCCGTGCTGGATAGCCTCGACGAGGAGCTCTTGGAGCGACCGGTTGATTTGGGCGTCGCCGAGCACGTCGTAGATCTGATCGCCGTAAACCCGGCGCTGCTGTTCAATCTTGGCGAAGAGCCGCTCGAAGACACGGCCCTCCCGGGTGCCGTGCGCAACGAGGTTCCACAGGTAACAGGGCTGCTTCTGCCCTATGCGGTGGATACGCCCGAAGCGCTGCTCGATGCGGTTGGGGTTCCAGGGAAGGTCGTAGTTGACCATGAGGTTTGCTCGCTGGAGGTTCACGCCTTCACCCGCCGCGTCGGTCGCCACGAGGACTTTGACGGCAGGGTCGATTCTGAACGCATCCTGAGTGCGGCGTCGGTCCGCTCGCCGGACGCCGCCGTGGATGACCTGGACTGCTTCGTTCCGTCCTAGCAAGGTCCGGATCTTGCCCTCGAGATAGTGGAGGGTGTCGCGGTGCTCAGTGAACACAATCAGCTTGCGCCCAGCGGCCGGGTCGTTGAATTCCGAACTTTGCAGGATGGCGCGAAGCTCAACCCACTTGCGATCCTCGCCGCCGGCGCGTACCTCGCCGGCAGTGACCTCGAGCGCATGTAGTTCGGCGATCTCGGTCTCCAACTCGGCAATCGATTCTGCGGTCATCGCATTCTCGATGGCGTCGTCCTCGATCCGCTCGAGCTCGTCGTCGTCGAAGTCGTCGAGGTCAAATCCGTCAGGGTCGGCGAGGCGCCCACCCAAGCGTTGCGTCTCCGCGAGGCTCCCGGCCTGCTGGGCCTTGTCGAGCTGAGTGGTGAGCCGCTCGCGGCGGCGTCGCAGCGACTGGTAGATCGCCTCGGGTGACGACGCGAGACGCCGCTGAAGGGCGGTGAGCGCGAAGCCCACGGCGAGGCCGCGACGCCGATCGCCGCCGGCCTCCAGCGCCTGGGCACGACCCATGCCGTCCTGCACATAGCGGGTGACCGCCTCGTAGAGGCGCTCCTCGTCGGGGCTGAGGTCATAGCTAACCGTTGCGGCATGGCGATCAGGGAAGAGCCGCTTGCCCTCGAACGTGAGCAGCTTCTCCTTGACGTAACGGCGCATCACATCGGAGACATCGGGAACCTGATTGGTATTGCGGAGTCGGCCGGCAAACCGGTCAGGGTCCAGCAGGGACATGAACAGCAAGAAATCCTCGTTGTTGCCGTTGTGGGGCGTCGCCGTTAGAAGCAGGAGGTTGCGGGTGCGATCTCGGACTAGCTCACCGAGCTCGAAGCGCAACGTCCGCTTGACCTCGTCGCCGTACCGCCGCGCCGACATCTTGTGCGCCTCGTCGACGACGATGAGGTCCCAGTCCGAGACGCCAAGCTTGGCCTGAAGTTCGTCACTACGCGAGAGCTGGTCGAGGCGGACGATGAGGAAGTTGCGCTCAATGAAGGGATTGCCGGTCCGAGCTGCTTCGACCATGTCGCGGCTCATGATCTCGAAGCGCAGTCCGAATTTCTCGGCGAGCTCGTCCTGCCACTGTTCCACGAGGCTGCCCGGGACGATGACGAGGCAGCGATCGAGGTCGCCGCGCAACATGAGCTCGCGCATGTAGAGGCCGGACATAATTGTCTTACCCGCGCCGGGGTCGTCGGCGAGGAGGAACTGGAGCGGCTGCATCGCGAGGAGTCGCCCGTATACCGCCTCGATCTGGTGCGGAAGCGGATCGATCGTCGCGGACTGGATGGCTGCGAACGGGTCGAAGAGGTGCGCGAGTTCGATACGACGGGCCTCGGAGGCCAGTTTGAACGTGGCACCGTCCGCGTCGAAGGTCCAGCGGCGTTCATCGGCGCGCTCACAGCGGGCTGCGTCCTCGGAGGTGACTAGCCGGTCGGCGATGCCACCGTCGTCGGCGCGGAAGACCACGTTGGCGACGCTCCCGCCGTGCGGCTCGACGGCGACGATGGTGACATCGCCCGCGGCCACAAGACCCCGGACCCTCAGTCCCGATTTCAGCTCGTCGATCCGCATGCTTCCATCCCCGGTCGCCCGCCTACGCCGGGGCCAGCCCCAGCCGATCATTGTGGCGCAACGCTGAGACGTTCTCCAGGGGCCGCGCAGCCGACGGAGCCCAAGACGCCGGGGCGCGGACGCCCCACACCAGAGAGCTGACCTGGTTAGGAGGCGGACCGTTCGATGTGTCGAGTGTGCGTAGGCCCCATCCGATGACCTGAGTTGGTGGGTCGCGGGCTGGGGTGAGTGGGAACCGGGAGACCAGGGGAGGCGACCAGGCGAAAGGGCGCAGTCGCGGCTGCGCCAGTGACAACCCACTTGCGGTCCACGGCACCGGGAGTCGGGTCAGTTCCGAGGACGGCTGACTCGCGATCTCATAATTCGCGAGTCGTATCGAGCCGCTGATACTTATTCAAGGCGCCAGCACCGAGTGACCCTCGAAATGAGCTCGGCGCCCTTCGGGAGTTCGCTCATTCAGTTGCAGCATCGTTTAGAACTGCGGCGTATCCAGCGGCGACCTTGTGGCAAAACTGGACTAAGGGTGCTGCAGTCTCGGATGTGAGCCAGCCCGGGGCGGTACGTGCCTGACGCTCAGACCCATCAAAGCCAAAGAGCGCATCGGCATCAGCCCGGAACTCAGGGGTCGTCAGGGACTTGATGGGGATTTTGCTGTTCTGCCCATCGTATGAACCAAACGGAACGAGCACTCGGCCATCCGAATAGATCGCTACAACCGTTCGGAAGCCATTCTTGGAAGGACCAGCGGCTTCAAGGACGACATGATTGGGTCCAAGTCGCTTTCGGTAACCCGCCTCAAGCCACTGTGACACGACCTTCTGAGCTGCAGCCAGTGTGATCGGCGAGTCGAACTGCTCCCAGAACTCTTCGAGCGAAGGAGCAGGGGCCTCTGATTGCTTCGCCTGCTCGACCGTGGCTGTAAATGCGTTGGGCTCGACGACGGCCGCAAAGAGGGGCGCCCAAGGGCTGTCCTCGATACGCACGGCCTTTGCTTCGACGAGCCACACCGCTATACCTCGCTCAACGTCCTGCTCGGCAAGCTCGTTGAGGTATTGAGCCAGCGCACGGAACTCGTCTCGATGTTCCTCGGCGACAACGACGAGGCCACGAGCACGACGGGCAACCGCATACGCCAAGCCACGGGTGAGGTGGTCGTGATCGGCCCTTCCGTATTGATTCTCGATTACGAATTCCGACCCGTCCTCACCTTGCGCCACAATGTCAATACGACGACCGCCAGTGGTCAGTACCTCAGATTCGCCGATCGACGTGAGATCGACACCAATTTCGGCGCCGATCGCATCAAGTTGCTCCGCGAGCAGGGGCGTGAAGTCAGATGCCTCGCCCTTCCATGCTTCCCCCAATCGGCCGAACTTCAGCCTTGCCATCTTGTCCACGGGTTCGGTCTACTCGCCCCGGACATGGGCGTCCAGGTCACCTCGCTCTTGGCGACTTCGAATTCGCCGCTGACTCGCGATCGGACGGATCGCGAGTCCACTCGCCGCCCGCGGTAGACGACTCGCGATTTCCTGGATCGCGAGTCGAGGTGCTGCCGAGCCACCTAGCTGCAAAGCGCTTGACTCGAGGCGCGCAGGAAGGTGCATGCATGAACGAGTACCTGGCGCACTGGGTATCCCGCTAGCAAGGTCTCGTACTCGGATTCTCCGTGGTTGCCGCGCTTAGTGCCGATCGGAGGAAGGCTCTTCCACCTCCACGCGAGCACGCTGTCCTCTCGGTCGGCCATTCCGACGTAATCGACGACATCGACATCGTGCGTGAAGCGATTTCGGGCATAACGGAGCCCTGCAAATAGCCGAGGGGTGTACGTGTCCTCGATGCCATCGCGTGTTCTCGCTCGGTAGTCGCGGCCGAGCCGGTTGCTGAGCGCTCCGTCCACTGTGCACACCCACCAGAGGGTCTCTCCAACGGCAGAGAATGCGAGATCTGGATCGCTGGGGCTCGCCAACGTGAGACGGTCCGCCGCTGCGTTCATCGCGTCCACTGCCCATGCAAGCGCAAGACCTTGAGCGGACTCTTTCCCCTGCGCCACACGCCAAGTATGGCAAGACAGCTAGCCCCTACCAGGTCCTGGTTGTCCAGAGAGTTGACCGCGTCCGACGTCGAAGCTGCTCATGGTGAGCGACCTCAGGATTGAAGCGTGATCTCGTCGTAGACGAACTCGATACGTGGCCGCTTCGGCTCGCGGTTGAGACGCACCTCGTAGACGTGGCCCGCGTTCAGTTGGATATCAGCGAACAAGAAATCGACGTTTCCGTGGTACTCGCTCTCCAGAGAAATGACCTCGCACCGATATCGGTACAGCCGCTGGACGCGCAACCACTCATCGTCGATGACGCGAATCGTGAGGTCTTGGCCGTCAGCTCTGATGCTGCCCGGGTCCGTCATCTTGTCCGTGGTCTTCCGTCGGACCCTCGTGGGGCGAACAGGTCCTCGCAAGGGTCCGGCTGCGGACGCCTTTGCGAGCTTGTCTGCAACCTTATTGTGTGGGTTCGCGGACGAGTGTCCCTTGTGCCATTCAAAGTCGACGCGTTTGCCGACGCGCGCGACGGCCCGCACGAGCTCCTTCCACAGGTCGGCGTTTATGACTGGATTGCCATCTCGAGTCATCCAGCGGTATGCGGGCCACGTGGAACGCGCAAGGGGGTAGTGGTCTGCGACATAAAGCGAGTCGGTGTGAACTACGACCTTCTCAAAGTTGCGGACGCTGACAGGGCAGTGCCGGCCAACGATGAACTTAAGGGCCTCGATGACAGCCAGCAGTTCCATCTGCTGGTTCGTCCCGCTGTGGTAACCCAGCGGCTGTTCCTCGTGCACTACCTCGTTGCCCCGTTCATCGACCGTGACTAGTAAAAAGCCAAGCCCGCCGCGTCGCGGGTGAGCCAATGAGGATCCGTCTGTGAAGATGTTCAGAGCGCGTTCGTCGAGCACTACCGGCGGCCGAGTCAGGCTCATGCCGTTGAGGATATGGAGCTCGGAGGGTCGCTTCGCTCGGATTTCACCTGAGCGATCCCATGCCCAGACGGCAGTTGGATCCTGTCCTTCTGAGCAGCCTTGACTGCCAAATTGAGACGCCTCGGAGCACGCATTCTGACTCGCGGTCTGCTGAACCGCGAGTCAGTCCGATCCCGCTAAGTGCGACGTGCGCGGGCGACGTCGCTGCACAAGGTGGCTTCCTTACCTTCGTCGTAAATGGAGTGACGGGGTTGGCGTGACACGCGGGTGCTCGACGGAGGCCCTCGGGCTTCCAGAGCACGGGATACCGGTGAGTGCTGGATCCAGCTCGATCGCGAGCCGATGATCGATCGTCTTTCGTGCTGATTGGACAAGGTCCTGGAGGGGTGTTTGGTGGCGGCTCCCGCGGTTGTTGGGCATGTCCGTGTCCTGATGTCGCCGGGCGGCGTAGATGCGGAGATCGCTTCGCCCTCGGCTCGCCGCTACGTAGAGAGCCACCGGGCTGGCTCCCTCAACCGTGAGGATTCGGCCGGTCTCGTACGTTGCGCCCTGCGCGGCGTGAGAGGTCAGTGCATATGAGTGAGTGAGGATCCCAGGCAAACCTGGCCGCGCATCGCGCTGGAGGGCAGTGAGCGGAATGAACACCTTGCCACGGTGGGCGAATTCAACGACCAGGCCGGGAGACCGGTCTTGTTCGGGCCGAACTTCGATGACCACTCCGGGAGTCCCGTTGCGTAGATAGCGGTCACGCTGGCCGGGCGGGTAGAGGTCGTGAGCGGGGGAGCGACAGACGACTTCGTCACCGGCTTGGAACTCCTGTCCGATCACAGAGAGCGTTCGGCCGTGGAGTTCACCCGTGGATTGGAGAAGCGCTCGCGCTCGACTGATGAGCTCTCGACGCGTTTGGTGGTGTTCGCTGATCATGCACGATTCGGCTCGTCGCGGGTCGTCCCGTCGAATGGCTCGGTCTTGGTACCAGTCGTGGACGATGGCGGCGTAGATGGACTCCAGGTCGGATGAGTGCTCGATGCGGCCGTCCACGATGAGTCGGTGGAGGGCGATGTCTGTGTCTCGGCGGCGTAGTTCGTCGACCGCCAGCCGGGCCGTCTCCATGCGCGGGTCGAGTTGGCGGCGAAGGGTGCGGAGCTCGGGGTGGACGCCAGTTCGTTGCTTGACGAGGGCTGCGAAGCCGCCACCGGCGGCGACCGCGCCGTGCTGGGCGGGGTCGCCAACGAGTACGAGCTTGGTGCGGGCATCGCTAGCGAGGGTGACGATGCGTGAGAGGTCGACGGTACCGACGGTGCTTGCCTCGTCGATGATGAGCACGGTGTGCGGGTCGAGAATCGGTTCGCTCGGGTTGGCGCGTTCGGCGTGGGCGAGGAGCGCAGCGACGGTTTGGCTGGGGATCTCGGTGGCGCGCTCGAGGTTCTCGGCCGCGGTTCCTTGGACCGCAGCTCCGATGACGCGGCAGCCCGCCTCTCGCCAGGCTTGGGCGGCGAGACGCAGGGTGTAGGTCTTGCCGGTACCAGCTGGCCCGATGAGGCACTGGAGCTGATGGCCAGATCGGCAGAGCTGGTTGATCGCAAACCGCTGGTCGGCGCCGAGTCTGGCATCGGTGGCAAGGATGTGGGCGACAGTTTCGGCTGGGACGATCGCGGTGTTGGTGCGAAGTCCGGCTCGGAACCTGGTCATCAGGTTGGTCTCGGCCTTCACGAGGATGGGCGTGGTGTAGCGGCGTCCGCCTGGAGCGGCGTCCCGCCGGCTCGCGCGCTGAGCGCCGGTGGTCACCTTGTCTCCGTTGAACTCGTTGAGTGCGAGGACACGGGAGCTGGCGAGGAATTGGTCGGCAAGCCGTTCGACCATGCAGGCGTCGAGTCGTGCCGTTGTGCGGTCTGCGATGGCTTGGATGGTGTCTCGCCGATCAAACGTGGAGGTTGTGCCGGTGAGCCCGTCGTGGCGGCCCAGGTCGTGAAACAGCACTCCGATTGGGTCCTCGCCGACGGGTTCGAGCGGACGCTTTCGATGGAGGCATCGGTCAAGCGCTCGCTGGTTGAAGCCAGCCTGGGCGAGGGTGGTCCGCCATTCGCGGCGGAGTTCCTCAAAGTTGGCGGTCTGCTTGGTGGGGCGGCTGCGAAGCGCGAGCGCTTGGCGTGCGTTCGGGCTTGTGACCTTGAGCTGCTCGGCGAGGGCGTCGATCTCGCGCCGACGGGTGCTCATGGCGTCGATCGCAGCGCGGGGGACGCCGTCGATCTCGGCGACGCCGCTGCGGAGTTGTTGCCAGCGCACGCCGAGACGGCGGGCGAGTTCGTGTTGGAGGGTGGCGCCGGCGAGGTAGGCCGCGGTCTTGGCCTGCGCGAAGAGGGCACTGCCGTCCAGGGCGCGGTGCCCGCCGGTGCTGGTCTCAAGAACGTTGGCGACCAGCACGTGGGTGTGGAGTTGGGGGTCGAGGCTACGGGAGGTGGCATGGGTGAACGCTGCGCCCGTGAGGCCCTTGCCCTGGATGCGGTCGGGTCCTCGTCCTGCGAAGGCGCATCGTCGCTCGAGGTACTCGAAGCCGGATTGGACGGCGCGTTGAACCGCGGTGGTGATCT
>CAAGKR010177688.1_pt1 | contig 16878 bp, 20 predicted proteins | sample 2556971 | NCBI WGS metagenome assembly CAAGKR01 (sample SAMEA5207829, study PRJEB30636) | soil metagenome | biome: forest; feature: boreal; material: soil | place: USA | collected 2011-09 | depth 1 m | reverse complement strand
GCCGCGGCAACCACGCCGCGTGGGCCGAGGCCGCCGACGATCACCGGCTTCCCGACGAGCGACGGATCCTCGAGCTGCTCCACCGACGCATAGAACGCGTCAAGGTCGACGTGCAGGATCGACGGTTCAGGCACGGAGCCGGCTTTCCGTTCAGGCACGGAGCCGCCTTTCCGTTCAGGCACGGAGCCGGTCACACCGGTGACGTGCGCACGACTCGCAGAGCCTCGCGCCGACTGCCGAACACGTCGTAGGTGTACGCGCGGTGCTCACGGGGGCCCCACCGCTGATCGAGCCAGTCGAGCAGCGGCTCGCGCACCCATGGTGAGCACGCACCCAACAGGTCGCCCCACTCCCCCGGGCCGGTGAACGCGGCGTCCACCACGATGCCGTCGGGATCGTCGACATGGAGAGCGCCCTCGAAGGCGAGCGCACGATGCACTTCGCACCGCAACGACCAGCCGAGGCCTTCCGCGACCGCGCGCACTTCGTAGAGGGGGCCTTCCCAGTCGGCGACCACCAAGCCGGTCTCCTCCTCCACCTCGCGCGCGAGACCCGCGAGCAAGCTGACATCGGTGGGGTCGATCACGCCTCCCGGCGTGCTCCATTCCATCGCACCGTTGCGCCGGCGGTTCTGGACGAGCAGGAACCCTGCGCTCGACTCCACGAGCGCACCGGCCACGGTGAACTCGTGGAGCTCCATGCGGGTCAGTCTCGCGCGTACGCCAAACGGCTCGACAGGTGGCGCACCCGGTCCCGGAGGCCCCACCAGGTCACCAGCACGAGCGCTTCGACCACGATACGCATCGACATCTTCGATCGCCCGAGCGCGCGGTCGCGGAAGGTGATCGGTATCTCGACGACAGTGCCCCCGGCGCGCTGGGTGAGGTAGGTCATCTCCACCTGGAACCCGTACCCATCGGCGCGCACGTCATCCAGGGGAATCGCGCGGAGCGCGCGACGGTGGTAGGCACGGAACCCGGCCGTGGCGTCGTGGACCGACAGCCCGAGCACGGTGCGCGCGTAGAGGCAACCGAGGCGGGAGATGGCTCGCCGGCCCCACTTCCAGTCCGGGATCGAGCCGCCGCGCACATAGCGCGAGCCGATCGCGAGGTCGGCACCCCGCTCGACCGCGGCGACCAGGTCGGGAAGCACGGCCGGGTCGTGGGAGAGGTCGGCATCCATCTCGATCATCACGTCGTAGCCCCGCGCCAGTCCGACGCGGAACCCGGCTCGATACGCGGACCCAAGGCCGGACTTCGCTCCCCGGCGCAGCACCTCGATGCCGCCGAGGTCGACGTCGAGCTTCTCGGCGCGGTCGGCGGTGCCGTCCGGACTGCCGTCGTCGATGACGAGCACGTCGGCGTCGGGGAGTGCAATGCGTGCGCGGTGGAGCACGTCGTCGATGTTCTCGATCTCGTTGTACGTGGGTACCAGCACGAGAACGCGCATCGCGGGCGAGCCTACCGGCCAGGTAGAGACCATCTCCTGCATGGCAATACCATCGGCCGGTGAACGACGGGTCTGAAATGCCTCGCGCAGCCGATGACGGGGAAGCAGCGCCGGACGCTGCGCCACCGATGCTCCCCTCCCGTTCGGCCTTCCTGCTGGCGTTCTCCGCGGTGGTGATCGCCGGCCTCTTCGGCGGGATCATCGGCTTCGGCGTGGCCGACGTGGGCTCCAACTCCGACGCCGCCAGGCTGTTGGGCACGTTCGTCGGCGCCATGATCGGCGCCGCGGGTGTGGGGATTGTCGCCGTGCTCGTGCTGCGGGCAATGGCGGAATGGAACCGCCACAGCCGCTGATCGGCGCGCGCGGCCGAACTCGGCGTCAGCTGACGAGCGTGATGCGCCGGAACGCTTCCGCGTACCGCATCCCCGCGTCGGCACCGGCCTGCTCGGCGCGCTCGCGCAGGAACTGACGGAACCAGTCGCCGGCCTCCACGAGCCTGCTCGCGTGGCAGAACAGGCCGTCGATCTTGCGCTCGAGCGTGTCACCGATATCGACCCAGGTGTTCGGCTCGAGCGTGCCCGAGAGGTACACCGCTCGCACCTGGTGAACGGCGAGCCCCTCGCGGACGTGCTCGGGAAAGTAGTGCGGGTTCCCGGCCGCCGGTGCGACCGCGTCGAGCGTGGCCCACCCCGTGACGCGGTGGTCGTGATGGTTGAAGTAGCCGTCGCCGAAGAACACCGCGGTGGGGTCGGGACACAGCACGACCTCGGGGCGGAGCTCGCGGACGAAGCGGACGATCGCGCCGCGCAGCTCGCGGTCGTCGGGGAGCTCGCCGTCGGCGTACCCGAGGTGAAAGTGCCCCGCGAGCCCGAGCAGCGCCGCCGCCTTGGCGGTCTCCTCCACTCGGAGCGCGGTGAGCGCGTCGAGGTCGGCGTCGGGATCGTCGGTGCCTTTGTCGCCTCGCGCGGTGACGAGAACCCAGACGGACGCGCCGGCGGCCGCCCACCGCGCGAGCGTCCCGCCCGCGGCGATCTCGGCGTCGTCGGGATGCGCGTACACCGCGAGCGCACTCGCGGGAACTTCGGCCGACGCTGACACTGCGGCGAGCGTAGCGGCAGGGTCAGTCGGCGCCGACCAAGGCGTCGAGTGCGGCGATGACGCGATCGAGGTCGGTGTCGTCGACATCCTTGTGCGTGACGAAGCGCACCGTGTCGACGTCGATGGTCCCCGCGAGGATCCCGCGCTCCGCGAGCGACGGCAACAGGTTCGCAGGGAGTGCACTGGCGCACGCGCACACGATGTTGGTCTCGACGCGTTCGGCCTCGATGCTTCCCGGGAAGCGGTCGGCCAGCACAACGGCGAGGCGGCCGGCCCGCTCGTGATCGTCGGCGAGTCGATCGACCATCGTCTCGAGCGCGACCACTCCCGCGGCCGCGATCACACCCGCTTGCCGCATCCCGCCGCCGAGACGCGATCGATCTTGACGCGCGGCGGCAATCGCATCGGCCGCACCGCAGAGCAGCGAGCCAACCGGGGCCGCCAGACCCTTCGACAAGCAGAACATCACCGTGTCGGTCTTCGACGCGAGCACAGCGGGCGAGACGCGGAGCGCGATCGACGCGTTCCAGATGCGGGCACCGTCGCAGTGCACCGCCAGCCCGTGGGCGCGCGCGCTCCCGATCACCGCGTCGAGTTCCGCGGGACGCCAGGGGCGGCCGCTGGCCGGCATGTGCGTGTTCTCCAGCGCCAGCGCGGAGATCTCGGGCAGATGATGCTGCTGCGACGCGATACTCCGTTCGATGTCGTCGACTGACAAGAGGCCGTCGGCATCGGGGAGCGGCCGGAGCTGCACCCGCGCGTTTCCCGCGGCCGCGGCGTGCTCGTAGCGGTACACGTGCGCACGCTCGCCGCAGAGCACGTCGGTCCCGGCCCGGCCGAGCAGGCGGAGCGCAAGCTGGTTCGCCATCGTTCCCGACGGAACGTAGAGCGCGGCGTCCTTCCCGAGGAGCGCAGCCGCGAGCGATTCGAGGCGGCGGACCGTTGGATCTTCCCCGTACGCGTCGTCGCCCACTTCGGCGTCGGCAATCGCACGCCGCATCTCCGGAGTGGGCGTCGTGACGGTATCGGAGCGGAGATCGACGGCTCCCGACGGTGACGGCATTGCGCGTGCGCCTTCAGCCGGTCAGCTCACCGGCCGGAGGAGGCCTTCCTGCGCGACCGTGATGCACTGCTGCCCGTCACGACGGAAGATGCCTCCGAGCGACAGCCCGCGCGCACGAGCGGCGGCTGGGCTGTGGCAGTGGAACAGCAGCCACTCGTCGGCACGGCACGGGCGGTGGAACCACATCACGTGGTCGAGGCTCGCGGTCATGAACTTCTCCTGGCCCCAACCCGGAGCGTGCGGGAGCGCAGCAGTGCTGAGCAGCATGAAGTCGGAAGCGTACGCAACGATCGCGGCATGCAACATCGGGTCGTCGGGCAGCGTGCCGACGGCGCGGAGCCAGAGATCCTGGGCGGCCGCGCTCGGTTCGGTGCGCGCCCAAGTGGGCGTGCCGACGAAGCGCATCTCGATCGGCTGCTCCTTGCGCCACTCCGCGGCGCTGCGGTCGAGCTGCTCGGAACGGCGCCACTCCGGACGCGGGGCGGCAGGTACGTCTTCGGGCTCGGGCACGTCGGGCATGGGGTCGCTGTGTTCCGGGCCGTCCTCGACCACGTGAAACGACGTGGCCATGTTGAAGATCGCCCGGCCGTGCTGGATCGCGACGACGCGCCGCGTCACGAAGCTGCGCCCGTCGCGAATGCGATCGACGTCGAAGACGATCGGCGTATCCGGGTCGCCCGGACGCAGAAAGTAAGCGTGGAGCGAGTGCAAAGGAATCTCCGTGTCGACGGTTCGACCGGCGGCGACGAGCGCTTGCGCGAGCACCTGTCCGCCGAAGACACGGGTACGTCCCTCTTCGAGGCTCACGCCGCGGAACAGGTTCACTTCGAGGCGCTCGAGGTCGAGCATGTCGACGAGATCGTCCAGGGCGGTTCCCATAACCCCGCAAAGCTACCGCCGGCTCGGTACCGAAGTGTCCAGTCAGCCGAAGAACACGCTCGCCACTTCGACGAGCTCGGGGTCGACCGTCTTCAGCTCGCGCACCGCGTCAGCGATCGGCACGCGCTCGACATGCTGGCCGCGCAACGCGACCATCATGCCGAAGTCACCCTCGTGGGCCGCGTCGATCGCGGCGATGCCGAACCGGGTCGCGAGCACGCGGTCGTACGCGGTGGGCGTGCCGCCGCGCAACACGTGTCCGAGAATGGTGACGCGCGTTTCGTAGCCGGTCCGACGCCCGATCTCGTCGGCGACCAGATTGCTGATCCCTCCGAGGCGCACATGGCCGAACTCGTCGACCTCGCCGCCCAGGCTCGCGATGGTGCCCTCCGCGGGAACTGCGCCCTCCGCAACCACGACGATCGAGTAGCTCGATCCCCGCGCGTGACGGTGCTCGATCCGCTCACACACCGCGGCGATGTCGAAGGGCTGTTCGGGAACGAGGACGAGGTCGGCGCCGCCGGCGATGCCCGAGTACGTGGCGATCCACCCCGCGTGGCGTCCCATCACCTCGACCACCATCACCCGGTCGTGGCTCTCCGCCGTCGTGTGCAGACGGTCGATGGCGTCCGTCGCGATCTGCACCGCGGTGTGGAACCCGAAGGTGACGTCGGTCGCGGACAAGTCGTTGTCGATGGTCTTCGGAACGCCGACGACGGCGATACCGTCGGCCGCGGCCGCGGCGGCGACCCCGAGGGTGTCTTCGCCCCCGATGACGATGAGCGCGTCGATCCGCTCTCGCTCGAGCGTGGCGCGCACGCGGGCGAGCCCGTTCTCCACCTTCACGGGATTCGTGCGCGACGTCCCGAGAATCGTGCCGCCGCGGTGGATCAGGCCGCGGGTGTTTGCGAGGGTGAGCTCCACCGCCTCTCCGTCGAGCAGGCCACGCCAGCCGTGCCGGAAACCGAGGATCTGATGGCCGTAGATCCCCTCGCCCTTCCGGACGACCGCGCGGATCACCGCATTGAGGCCGGGGCAGTCGCCCCCGCCGTTGAGCACGCCGACACGCATGATCGCCCTCCTCGGAGGTCGCGGGCTGATTGCTCTGGCAGGTCGTCACCATGTTGCCCGCCCGGGCAGCCTCGTCAAGCCAGATCCGGTCGTCGTAACCTGCCATTCACGATATGGCCGTTCACGATTTCGGGCGGAGCAACTACCGGGAAGCGCGGCGATGAATCGGAAGGCACGGCAGCGCCAGATCACCGCTCTCGCCACTCCCCTGCTCGACGAGGGAGAAGAGGCGCTCGGCGCGGCCGCCACCTGGGCGGCGCGACTCGAGCGGACGCCGCTGCTGCTCGCGGGTCGCCACCTCCATCTGCTGGCGCTCACCGACCGTCGGTTGATCGTGTTCGAGCGTCGCCACCGACGCGACGGCGAGGCGGCTCCGGTGCTCGCTGAGCCGATCGAGCAGCTCGCGCTCTCGCGCGCACGCGTGCGCTTCACGCTCTACCAGGTGCTCGTCGTCACGAGCGACGGGCGGCGGTACGTGTTGGAATTCCGGTTCGGCGACCGTGCTACCGGCCGCGCGCTCTCACGGATGCTCCACGCGTCTCGGCGGCCGTGAATGGCCGTCGTGCTGGCGATCGACGCGGGGACAACCGGCGTGCGCACGGTGGCGGTCGACGAGCACGGCACTCCGGGCGCGTATGCTTACCGGGAGTTTGCCCAGCACTTCCCGCAACCGGGGTGGGTCGAACACGACGCACGCGAGATCTGGACCGCGGTGTCCGACACGCTGGCCGAGGTCGTCGGCGAGCTCGACGGCGAACCGGTTGCGGCAATCGGGATCACGAACCAGCGCGAGACAACCGTGGTGTGGGATCGCGCGACGGGTTTGCCGCTCCACCGCGCGCTCGTGTGGCAGGACCGGCGCACCGCGGATCGGTGCGACGCGCTGCGGGCGGCGGGCTACGAGCCGCTCGTGCGCGCCCGCACCGGCCTCGTGCTCGATCCGTACTTCTCGGCGACGAAGCTCGAATGGCTCCTCACCGAGGGCGGCGTCGAGCGCACCGCGACGCTCGCGTTCGGCACCGTCGACTCGTGGATCCTCTGGAACCTCACCGGTGGCACAGCCGGAGGCGTGCACGCCACCGAACCGTCGAACGCGAGTCGCACACTGCTCTTCGACATCGACGCGCTGGCGTGGTCGCCCGAGCTGCTCGCGCTGTTCGACGTCCCGGAGTCCTGCCTGCCTGAAGTGCGCTCGACGAGCGGGCGCTTCGGGATGACCGCGCCTGACTCGGCCGCGGGCCTGCAGGTACCCGTCAGCGGCATCGCCGGTGACCAGCAAGCGGCACTGTTCGGGCAAGCGTGCTTCACGCCCGGGACCAGCAAGAACACCTATGGCACCGGCTCCTTCGTGCTCGTGAACCTTGGCAGGTCACATCCGGCGCCGGTCGAGGGCCTGCTCACCACGGTCGCGTGGGTGCTGGGATCCGCGGTCACGTACGCGCTCGAGGGCTCGATCTTCGTGACCGGCGCGGCGATCCAATGGCTGCGCGACGGGCTCGGGATCATTGCCGACGCATCGGAGGCAGGACCGCTCGCCGAGAGCGTCGCCGATACCGACGGTGTCGTCTTCGTGCCCGCGTTCACCGGGCTGGGATCGCCCTACTGGGACCCGCGTGCGCGCGGCGCGCTGCTCGGTCTCACGCGCGGCACCACGCGCGCGCATGTTGTGCGCGCCGCGGTGGAGTCGATGGCGTGGCAGACGGCCGACGTCGTCGATGCGATCACCGCCGCGAGTGGCACCACCGTGACCGAGCTGCGCGTCGACGGCGGCGCCAGCGCGATGGACCTGCTCTGCCAGTTCCAAGCCGACGTGCTCGGGATCACCGTGCGCCGACCGGTCGTGCGCGAGACCACCGCGCTCGGCGCCGCGCTCCTCGCGGGGCTCGCCGAGGGTGTGTGGTCGTCACCTGAGGAAGCCGCGAGCGCATGGCAGGAGGACGCCGCGTTCGTGCCGAGCTCACTCCCCGACCTCGCCCGTCGCCGCGCCGAGTGGCACCGAGGTGTCGACCGCAGTCGCAACTGGGCCGAGGACCCGCGCTAATGGGTAGCGAAATGGAACGCCAGCGTTACAGATCGCTGCCTTTTGGGGCGAAGGCGCGTCAGCCGAGCTTGGTGAGCGCGCGGCGGATGCCGCGGACGGCCTGACCGATGCGGTGCTCGTTCTCCACCAGCGCGAAGCGCACGAAGCCTTCGCCCCCGGGTCCGAAGCCAACGCCAGGTGACACCGCGACCTTGGCCTCGCGGATCAGCAGCTTGGCGAACTCGAGGCTGCCGAGCTCCTCGTAGGGGACGGGCACCGGCGCCCACACGAACATCGTGCCCTTCGGCTTCTCGATCTCCCAGCCGATCCGGGCGAGCCCCTCGATGAGCGCGTCGCGTCGCCCGAGGTACACCTTGTTCACCTCGAGCGGATAGTCGGGCGCTTCGTTCATCGCCACGATCGACGCAATTTGGATGGGCTGGAACGTGCCGTAGTCGAGGTAGCTCTTCAACTTCGCGAGCGCGGCAACGACTTCGGCATTGCCGAGGAGGAATCCCATTCGCCAACCGGCCATCGAGAACGACTTCGTGAGCGTGTACAGCTCGACGGCGACATCGGTCGCGCCGGGAACCTGCAGGATTGACGGAGGGCTGTAGCCGTCGAAGCCGAGGTCGGCGTACGCGAAGTCGTGCACGAGCAACACGTCGTGCTGACGCGCGAAGTCGACCATGCGCGTCATGAACTCGATGTCGACGCACGCGGTGGTGGGGTTGTGCGGGAACGACAACACGATGACGCGCGGCCGCGGCCAGGAGTCTTCCCACGCCTCGAGCAGGTTGGCGAAGAAGTCTTGTTCGGGGCCCAGCCGCACGTGGCGAACCTCGGCGCCGGCGAAGAGCGGCCCCCAAATGTGGATCGGGTACGACGGGCTCGGCGCCAGCGCGGCGTCGCCCGGGCCGAGCAGCACCCACATGAGGTGCGAGAAGCCCTCCTTGGCTCCGATCGTGGTGCACGCTTGGGTCTCGGGATCGAGTTCGACATCGAAGCGGCGGCGGTAGAGGTCGGTGATCGCAAGGCGGAGCTTCGGAATGCCGCGGCTCGACGAGTAACGGTGGTTGCGCGGGTTCTCGACCGCCTCCGCCAGCTTCTTCACCGCGACGTCGGGTGACGGGATGTCGGGATTGCCGAAGCCGAGATCGATGACGTCCTCGCCGGCGCGCCGTGCCTCGATCTTCAACGCGTCCATGACGCCGAGCACGTACGGAGGAAGGGCGTTGATCCGGCGGAACTCCATTACCTGCACGGTACCAGGGCAGTTTGGCGGCGCCGGGTAGCTTTCGCCCGTGCAATCCGAGCCCGTGCGGCCAGATCCGCTGCGAGACTCCGGCACTCAGGAATACTCGGTGCTCGCAGCAGCGGTACGACGGCTTCTCGACGCTGCCGTCGACGCGCGACCACTCGACGCGCAGACGCTCGCCGACACCGCACACGCGCTCGACAGTGTGTCCTCAGCGCTCGAAGCGGCATGCGGCCAACTCCTGCCCGCGCAGCGTTTCATCCCGTTCGACGGCCAACGCGCGCCGATGCCGGCGTGGAAGTTCGAGCAGGACGACGACGGCTTGATCGCGTCCGGGCAGTTCTCGAACGGACACACCGGTCCGCCCGGCACCGTGCACGGCGGGTGGATTGCGTTCGCGTTCGACGAGATCTTGGGGTGGGCGAACGTACAGGCCGGTTTTCCGAGCATGACCGGGAAGCTCGCGATCCGCTACCGCAAGCCCACGCCGATCGGCGTGCCCGTCGAGTTCCGCGTTCCATGGCCGCGCATCTCGGGCAAGGTCGTACACGTGCACGGCACGCTGGCGGCAGGTGGCACGATCACCGCGGAGGCCGACGGCCTGTTCGTGCACTTCCACGGTCGCCGCGAGGCCGTGCCGTTCGGGCGGGGAAGGGGAATCCCGCTCCCCGAGAAAGGGTCAGCCGCGCAGGAGCGGTGAAACGAGCTCGCCGAGGATGCCCGCGTTCTCCGGATTCGACGAGTCGACCGGTCCGATGACGAGCAAATCGGCGCCCGCGTCCACGTAGTCGCGCAGCGCGTCGGCGACGCGCTCGGGACCACCCACGATCACGTCGGGACCGGGTGAGAGCCGTACTGCCTTCGCGGCGGCGGCGCGTTCGTCCGCACCGAGCACGACGAGCCCGCCCCACGAAATCGTGAACGGTGAGCGCGCCGCGACGACGCGCAGGTCCGCGGCCTGCGCGCGAAAGCGTGCGACGCCGGCGCCCCATCGGTTCCAGCCGTCGGCGTGGGCGGCAGCCAGCTCGCGCACCACCGGGTCGTGACCGCCGACCCACACGGGATACCCGTGGTCGCGCACCGCGTCGACCGCGTCCCGGAGCGCCACGACGCGCTCCTCGACCGTGCCGAAGTCGAGCCCGAAGCTCTCATTCTCTTCGCGGCTCTGGCCGTCGCCGGCGCCAATCGCGGCGATCACCCGCTCCGGGCCGGCAATGCGCGCCACAGTGTCGAAACCGTTGGCGAGCACGGCGGGAGGCCGCAGCGTGGCGCGGGCTACGAGTGAGCCGACCGCGATCCGGTTGGTCTCGGCCGCGACCGCGCCCATCACCGTGAGCAGCTCCAGTGCGGGACGCCGGGTGCCGTCCGCGGCGCGGCGAAAGAGATGGTCGTATGCGAACACGGCGTCGAGCCCGGCGGCCTCGGCCGCGGTCGCGACCGCGATCAAGGGCGCAATGTCCTCGCGAAACGACGGAAGCGTGACCGAGAGCTGGGTCACGCGTCGATGGTGCGCGCGAGCACCGCTGCCCCGACCAACCCGGCTTCCTCGCCGAGCTTGGCGGGGATGATCTCGACCGCGGCCCGGTACTGGGCGCCTTCGATGTGCCCGTCGAACCATTCTCGCAATGGATCGAGGAGCACGCCGCCGAGCTCGACCAGACCGCCCGAGATCAGGACGATCGGCGGATCGAGGATGTTGGCCAGCCCGACCAGCCCGACCGCAACCTGCCCTGCATAGTCGCGGATGATCCCAAGCGCGTCGTGCTCCCCCGCTTGTGCGGCGTCGCCGACCACCACGCCGGTGATCGCGTCGACGTCGCCATTCGCGCGCGCGAGGAGCGTCGGTGCGTCGCCCGCGGCCGCGCGCGTCCTGCCCAGCGCGCCGAGCGCTCTCCCCGAGGCGACCGCCTCCCAATGGCCGCGCTCCCCGCACGCGCACAGCGGCCCGTTGGGATCGACTTGGAAATGACCGATCTCCGCGCCGAAGCCGTGGGCGCCGCGGAACACCGTGCCCCCGCTCACGATTCCGCCGCCGATGCCGGTCCCGAGCGTGACGAGCAGGAAGGAATCCATGCCCTGACCTGCGCCGTGCGTGAGCTCCGCGAGCGCGGCCACGTTCGCGTCGTTGTCGACGATGACCGGACGGCCGGTCGCGTCTGCGACGAGCGCGCGCAACGGCGTGCGGACGAACGCGGGAACATTGGGGGCGTAGTGGATCACGCCGTCGTGGTCGATCATGCCCGCAGCGCCGATGCCGACGGCGCGCGCGTCCGGGCAGACGGGTGCGAGCTCGGCCAACATCTCTGCGATTGCGCCAACGATCTCATCGAGGCCGGTCGGCGTGCGCGTGCGCTGATCGGCGACGATCCTGCCGTCGGCGTCGACGATCGCGGCACGCAGGTTCGTGCCACCGAGGTCGACGCCGAAGGTCGGCCTCGCCACGGGCGCACCCGTCACGGTGGCGGCTCGGACTCGTCGCTCGCTCTGCGCAAGACGCGGTCGGCGGCGTCGATGACGGTGCGCGCGGCGTCGAGCAACGCATCGGCCGCGGCCACCAACGAGTCGCGCACCTCCGGGATTGCGCCGAGCACCTCAGCCACGAGCGTTTCCAGGGCCGACGGCGGCGGCAGCGCGCGTTCCTCCTTGCCCACGGAGTCGTAGTCGACGGACTCGGGGTGCGGCGTGTCGTCGGGTCCCGTCACGCCATCACCTCGCTTCCGCCTCTCGCTTGAGCTCCTTCAGCGCGGTGCTCGTGATCGTCCCCGCGGCGCGGCGTTTGAGCAAGCCCGGCATGGGAACCGAGAGGTCGACACGCAGGTCGTAGGTGACGCGTGTGCCGTCGCCTTCGGCCTCGAACGCGTAGGTACCGTCAAGTGCTCGCAGCATGTCGCCTTCCACAAGGGTCCACGAGAAGGACTCCGGGGCTTTGCCGTAGTCGTAGTCGAGGACGTACCGCACTTTGCGACCCAGCGCGGCGGCTCGGTACTCGACACGCGCAGGGCGCCCGGCGTCGTCACGCGCCACGATCGTGGCAACCTTGACGTCCTTCGCCCACGTGGGGTACGACTCGAAGTCGGTCGCGAGGTCGAAGCAGTCGAACGGATCGGCCGCCACGTGGATCTGCTCGTGCGCCTCGTCCGCCATTGCCGATATGCAATCACACGCGCCGGCGCGGCGTGGCAGGCGGGCGCGGTGGGAACGTGCCGTAACGCGCGGCCCAGACGCCCGCGAGGCCGATCGGAAGCATCGGGACGAGCACGCCGAAGGGTTCCCACGCCGCGGTGCCGATCGCGATCGCCAGGCAGCCGAGGAACAGGACGAGGAAGTCACGCCGCACACGGCGGGGTGCCGAGCCCTCGAGGAAGAAGAGGTTGGCGACGGCCACGTTGTCGCCTCGGGTCGTGCGCGCCACCCCCACCGCGAACGCGTACACGAAGGTGCCGATGGCGACGAAGAACAGCGTGAGCGCGACGGCGATGGCGACCGCCACGATCGCGTCCTCACCGGTGACGGCTGCCGGTATCGCGGTGACCGCGAACACCGCGTTGGCGATCCATCCGGCGATCACGATGGGCCGCCCGGGTGGGTTGCCCGCGACAGCGTCGGGTGGCCGATCGGGTGTCGTCACGTGAGCTGCCTGAGACCCGAGAGGTCGCCGGCGGCCACCGGCGCGAGGCGCGTGACGAGCCGGTCGTAGGAGAACTCCGACACCGCTCTCACGCGGGCAGCGTTGCCCATCCGCGCGCGGAGCTCAGGGTCGTCGATGAGCTTGGCGATCGCGCCTCGAACGTCGCGAGCGCTCCGCCCGTCGACGACGAAGCCGGTGGTGCCGTCGACCACGGCTTCGTGGGAGCCACCACTCCGCCCCGCAACCGCGGGGACGCCCGCAGCGGCCACTTCGAGGAACACGATGCCGAAGCCCTCGGCTTCGAGACCGAGCCATCGGTCGCGGCATGGCATCGCGAACACGTCCGCACTCGCGAGGAGCGGCGCGAGCACGCCGTTGGGCACACGACCGAGAAACCGCACTCGGCGCCCCATCTCGTGCTTCGCAGCCCGCGCCTCGAGCCGCCGGCGGTCGCGGCCTCCACCGGCGATCGCGAGCTGCACGTCGGGCATCCTCGCGACCGCGTCGATGAGGACGTCGAACCCCTTGCGGGGCACAAGACGGCTCATGCCGACCACGAGCGGCCGCTCCTCGTCGAGCCCGAACGCTCGCCGCACCGCGATGCTCTCGGCTGCGTCGATCGGACGGAACCGATCGGCATCCACACCTGGCGGGACGATCACGCCGGGCAGCGGGCGCCGCGCCGCGCGGACCGCTTCGCGCGCTGAGTATTCGCTGGCCGCCACGACTCCCGCAGCGCGGTGCAACACGCGCGCGCCGAGCCCCCGTGACACAGGCAACCGTCCGGGCACCGTCACCTCCGCGCCGTGCACGACCACGACATAGGGCGCGGCGCGCAGCCGCGGCCCGAGTTGACCGAGCGGCAACCACGGATCGAGGAAGATCACGTCGGCACCAACCTCGCGCGCGAGCGCATCGATGCGATTCGCGAGCGACCACGTGGGAAAGAACTGCGACTCACGCGCACGCACGACACGAAACCGGCGCACCGCGTCCCAGCCCTTGTCGTTGGCGTAGTTCGTGGTGAACACCGTCGTCTCGCTCGGCGGCAGGCGTCGCCACAGCTCGAACAGATACGACTGGATTCCCCCGATCTTCGGTGGGAAGTCGTTGGTGACGAGGAGCGACGTCACGCCGGTGTCACGCCGCGGCGCGGGCGTGTTCGAGTGCGTCGTCAAACGTTGCCTGCTCCTCGATCATCCTGCGGTACTGCATGAGCTTCGCGGGCATCGAGAACCCGAGCGCGCCGACGAGACGGCCGGCTCGGCCGAAGACCGCGACGAACCGGCGCTCCTCCAGCGACCCGTGCACCACCACCATCTCGTCGTCGCCGCGGAAGTGGCCTGCGCTCTGGATCTTGCGGTCGTACTGGTCGGACCATACGAAGGGTACCGGTGCGAACGGTTCGGGCGCGGCGCCGGCACCGTAGAGGAGACGACGCGCGGCCGCGACCCCCTGCTCCGACGCATTGGTCCAATGCTCGAGGCGCATCAGCTCACCGCCGAACAGGGGGTTCGGCCATCGTGTGATGTCACCTGCGGAGACCACGCCGGGCGCGGCGAGCAGCGTGGAGTCGCACACGACCCCGTTGTCGAGCCGGAGTCCCGATCCCTCGAGCCAGTCCGTGACCGGCGCGACGCCGACACCCACTACCACGAGGTCGGCGGCGACCGCGGTGCCGTCGTCGAGGCGGACGCGCTCGACACTCGTGGTTCCGTCGAAGCCGGCGACACCCACCCCGAGCCGCAGGTCGACGCCGTGATCCCGATGCAACTCGCCGCACACCATGCCCAGCACGGGGCCGAGCCCGCGCACCAGCGGGGCGGGCAACGCTTCGAGCACGGTGACCTCGAGCCCGCGCAAGCGGCAGGTGGCCGCGACCTCCGAGCCGATGAACCCCGCGCCGACGACCACGACGCGCGGTCCCGCGTCGAGTCGCTCGCGGATCGCGAGCGCGTCCTCGAGCGTGCGCAGCACGAAGAGGCCGTCGAGATCGGGGGTGCCGGGAAGCACGCGCGGCGTGCTGCCGGTGGCGAGCACGAGGCCGTCGAACGCGACCCGTCCGCCGTCGTCGAGCTCGATCCTGTTCGTACCGAGATCGAGGCTCACTGCTCGCGTACCGAGCAGGAGCTCGAGGTCGAGATCGTCGTACGACGCGCGCCGCAATGCGATCTCGTCGGGCCCGACCTCACCCGCCAGGAGCTGCTTGGAAAGGGGCGGCCGGTCGTAGGGCAGGGTGGGCTCGGCGCCGATCAGGACCAGGCGACCGTCGAATCCGTCGCGGCGCAGCGTCTCGGTGGCTCGAAGCCCGGCCAGCGAGGCCCCGACCACCGCCACGGTCTTCAACGCCACGTGGTGCCTCCCTCCGCGCTCTGGGCCCCTCCCGCGTCACGTCGCCGGGACCGGTGTGCCGCCGTCCCGGACGCGCATCGACCCCTGTCCAGGGGGGGCGGACAAGGGTCGATGCTACGGCGCTTACCTGGCCTAGGCCATGGGCGCTCGTTCTGTTCGGCTCCGGGTGCCCCGACGTGTGTGGACGGCCGGTGCCGTGAGGTCGAGAGTATCTACTCAGTAGTATTCGATGTCAAATCCAAGCTTTCGGACTTGGCGTCCGGGTTATACCCCCGCGATCGGCAGGCCAACCGTTCAGCATGAACCGAGATTTGTGAGCGGAGATTCCCGTGGGCGAGTGGCGCATCGACGAGCTGGCGCAACGGGCAGGTGTCGCGGTCGACACGATCCGCTACTACCAGCGCGAAGGGCTGCTCCCCACCGGTGAGCGCTCCGGCCGCTCGATGCGCTACGGGCCCCGGCATCTCGAACGCCTCGAGCGCATCCGCGCGCTGCAGGCGCGCCGGTTCTCGCTCGCGGCGATTCAGGCGCTGCTCGATCACGACGGCGGCCCGACCTCGCTCCAGACGATGCTTGCGGGGCGTGAGGACACGTCGTACGACCACGACGAGCTCGTTGCCGCCGCCGACGCGCCCGTCGGCCTGGTGCACGGGCTCGAGAGGGTCGGGCTCCTCCGCGAGCCCCAGGAGTTCGGCCTGGCCGCCTACGACGCCGACGACGTCGACGTGCTCCGCTCGTTCGCCGATCTTCGTCGCCTCGGTGTTCCCGACAACGTGCTGTTCGAGCTCGCGCGGATCCTCAACGACGGGATCGAATCGGTGCAGCGGAAGACGGCCGCGGTGTTCCACGGCGAGCAGGGGCCTGACTGGGGTCCGGGAGTCCGCGAGCAGTTCGAATCAGATACGGCGAACGAGTCCGCACGCGTCGTGCGCGACATGCGCGCGATCGCCGACTACGTGCAGCACCGCAACATCCAACGCATCGTGCTCCGCGAGCTCGGTGAGCCGTACGCCGAGGCGGAGCCGGATCGTTAGGACTTCAGCACGAGGTAGAAGACCGCGTAGAAGACCACGACGAGCACACCGCTCGTGATGAGCGCGTTCTTGTGGCTTTCGTACATCCAGTTCGTCGCGTTCTGAGCGGTGCCGCCGATGACGCCGAGCGCGTTGAGCTCGAGCAACGCCATGATCACAACCGCGATGATCCAATAGGTCGCGCGGTCGCCGCTGCTCGGGGCGGACTTGAACCCGCTCGACTCGAAGAAGAAGTGCGCGGTGCCGACCATGAACATCAGCATCGTGAACGAGTAGATCGTGTTCTGACGCGACGCCAGCGCAGCCTTGCGTCCCGCAGCCGCCGCTGCCGGATCGGCTTCACCGCCGGCCTGCACGTTCCGCGCGTTGGCGATGACATGCTTCTGGTTGCGCCAGATCACGGCCCACACGTTCACGAACATGATGAGCGCGATCAGGACGCCCGTCGCGATGCTCATGCCGCTGATGGTCTTCAGGTAATCGGTGTCAAAGAGCTGGATCTTGCCGCCATTGCCGCCCTGGAACAGCAGGATGAGGATGCCGGTAGCGACCGTCGCCACTGCAGCCCACCGGAACCACCAGAGGGCGCGCGACGCCAGCTTGTCGATGGCGTTGTTCCTCGCCACCGCCTCCATCTGGGCGAACGACGGCACCTGCACGAAGTTGAAGTAGTAGAGGAGGCCGATCCAGGTGATCCCGACGACCACGTGCGCCCAACGGGAGGCAAAGGCTCCACCGTCCCGGCTGATGATGTTCAGGGCATCCGCGACAACAACCATGACATCCACCCCCATCCGGCTACCTGCAAGGGATCGGCAGCGGGCGCAAGCTACCACCACGCGTCACGGGGGGCACGGACCTCTGGGAGCCACCCGCGATCACTTCTTGCTCTTTGTCCGTTTTCTTCCTATTCTGATGCTTCATGCCATTCCTTCGACGATCCGCAGCCCTCCTCGCCCTGATCGCCGCCGAGGTGGTCGCGGTCGTCGCCGTGCATCGCCTCGGGAACCGCGCGCCCTTCGACCT
>CAAGKR010018801.1_pt1 | contig 16878 bp, 12 predicted proteins | sample 2556971 | NCBI WGS metagenome assembly CAAGKR01 (sample SAMEA5207829, study PRJEB30636) | soil metagenome | biome: forest; feature: boreal; material: soil | place: USA | collected 2011-09 | depth 1 m | reverse complement strand
CGGCGCCCGGTAAGCCTTGTCCGGTGGGTGATTGGCTGCTGCTCTTGACCGCGTGCGTCGCGGCCGGCGGGTTGTTCTGGTAATCGCGAGGCACCGGTTCCCCGCGGCAGCCGGCCAACAGCAGAAGAGCCACAGGGGCAACGAGCCTCGTAATTCGCATGAGGCAATTAGCGTTCAAGTGACATGCCATGCGGCCTCAGCCGGGGCGAGATTCAGATTACAATCCGCGGCATCGAGGGGGAACCATGCGAAATGCGTTTGTCGGAATTGCCCTGACCGTGATGTGTGTGAGCTCAGCCTGGGCGCAGCTCGCCGAGGGAGATCGGTTGTGGGCGCTGCGGGCGGAAGGTCATCAGGGAGGACATGCCAAAGCAGCGGCGATCGATCCGGTCATCAGCGCGTATGAGAAAGCCGTAGCGCAGAATCCGACCGACGTCGAAGCCCGTTGGAAACTGCTTCGCGCGCTTCGCTTCAAGGGTGCGTATGTCGCATCGACCAACGACGAGAAGAAGCAGATCTTCGGCACCGCCAAGCAGGCCGGAGAACAGGCGCTGCCACTGCTGGACAGGCAGCTGGCGGCGAAGGGTCAGCAGTCGGTATCGAAAGCTACCGAAAAGCAGGTGGCCGATGCCGCGCGCGCCATTCCAGGCGCCGGCGAGCTGTATTTCTGGGACGCGGTGAACTGGGGCGAGTGGGCGCTGGCTTACGGCAAGTTCGCAGCCGTCAAGCAGGGAGCGGCCGACCGTATCCGGCGCGAAGCGACGATCGCCAACATCATCGATCCGAAGCTCGAAGGCGGCGGACCGCCGCGCGTCCTCGGGCGGCTCCATGATCAGACCCCGCACGTCCCCTTCATCACCGGTTGGGCCTCGAGCAAGGACGCCGTTCGATTCCTCAACGAATCGCTGAAGATCGACCCGTCGAACAAGATCACCCGCGTCTTCCTGGCCGAAGCGATGGTCAGCAACAACAGCGACACCGGGCCGCAGGCGGTCGAGATGCTCAAGCAGGTCGTGGCCACGCCCAACGACGTCAACTACGAAGTCGAGCAGGCCCGGGCGCAGGAAGATGCGCGCGATCTGCTGCGCAAGTGGGGCGCGCGGTAAGCCACCCGTCACCGCGCCAGCGCCGCAATCAGGTTCGCTTCCAGCCGCGCGGTAACCACTGATGCGCCGTCCGCGGTGCGGAACTCGAACCCCTCGCCGCGGACCCCGCTGAATCGGAGCAATGTCTGTCGAAGCGTCGCGTGCTCCTCCGAGCGCCGTTTCCAGGCCGCCTCTTTCGCACACCAGAAGTGCAGCAGCGCGTGAGCGACGGGCACAGCCTGCGCCGAACCTGCCTCCTCGTCTGTAAGAAAGAGATGGGCGGCGCGCGGCTGGATCTCGCGAATGACCTCGATGTCGATGCCGACCGGCTCATCGCCGATTGCCGCGGCAGCGAAAGGCCCCGAGTGCGATAGAGAGAGGTGCATCGCGCCGGCCCGCGCGGCGACCATCGCCGGTCGTTCGTCCCTCGATGGGATGACGATCTCCTGCAAACCGTCGCAAATCCCCTGATCGACGGCCAGCGCCTTCGCCGCATAACGCGACACAGTCCATTCGAAGCGCCGTTTGTCCGTTCGCAGCTCGGCGGCCACGGCCAGCTCCAGCTCCGTGAATGCGCTGCGGGGAATCTCCTCCGGCCAGGCAGAAGCATTCTCCGAGCTCCAGGCCAGCACACGATCAAGGCTGACGATGCGCGCGAAGTCCCAGCCGTCAGGAAGAGAAACGACTCTCATGGCCTGAGCGAGGGAACCGCTGGGATCAGCTGCATCTCGTGCGTCAGGCCGTCGATGACACTGGCATAAGCGATTCCCGTTCCGGCGCGCATCTCCACATGCAGCGAGACGCTTTCGTCGAGTTCCACGCCCAGCGCGTTCCCGGTGTCGACCAGCAGCCAGGGCGCGTCCTCACTCAGGCCTTCCTCGATCTCGTTTCCGATCCTGCGTCCGAGCGAGTCCCGGGCCGTGATCCGGAACGTGGCTGGAACATCGCCGACGTTGACCACGCCGAGATTCACGCGCCGATATGGCCCCCCACGAATCCCGACGATCGTCAGGTCCTTCAGCTCGCCCTCCGCGCTGGCGGCATCCCGGATGGTGAGCGGATCGTAAAGCGATCCGGAAGACTGGTGCGATGAGTCGTACGTCTTCACCCGGCAGACCGGCTGCCGGTTGGCGCGGTACTCCACCCAGAGCACACCCGACGTCTCCGGGGCGAAGAACCAGGTCCGCACGACATCCTCCCAGCGCATGATCTGCCCGGCGCCGATGGTGATGTCGCGATCGAGCTTCTTCTGCTCCGATACGTAGCGGAGCCGAAGGGTCATCGGATCGGTGAAGGGGTTGTGAATGACCAGATCCGATCTCCAGAAGGCGTCGATGCCGGGCAGGCTTCCGACAGTGGGAAACAACAGGCGCTCGCGGCCCGCCTCATTGATGACGGTCCGCGACGGAAGACGAATCGTTCTGAGATAGCCAGCGAGGTCCGCGTGGGGCGCCTCCGGCTTCCTCTTCCAGAGCTCCACGCCGCGGACGGACTTGTAAAAGACATAGCGGTCATCAATATACGCGGCGATGGCCTGCGCCCGAATCGAGTTGGGGATCCCATCGAAGAGGTCGAACTTTTCCGGAGAGGTGCGCAGAACCAGTTTCGGCTTGAAGCGATCGAGGGCCCGAATTGCCTCGGCCTGGAAGCGCGGAGGCGAGGCGATCGGCACCTGGTAAAACCGCGTTGGATTCGGCCGATTGGCGAAGAAGTAAAACGCCGGCTGATTCGAAAAGTCGAAGATCGGATCGTTCAGGCGCGTGGCCCGGTCGATTTCGTAAGACACCACCGCGATGCGATCCAGAACTCTCTCGGCAACGGGATCGTGGACGACCTTGTAAACGCGCGGGCGGTAGAGGATCAGGTCATCGATGCGCGAGTTCACAAGGTCGGGAATCCAGAGGAGGACAGCGATAAGTCCGGCCGTAGTCAGCCCGGCCATGACCAGGAAGGCCCGTCCCCCGTTCTCTGTCGCTGACCACGCTTCTCGCACGCGACGGAACAGCAGAACAGCGAGCAACACCAGGATCGGCCCGATCAGGAATGCCGAAAAGTATTGATGGCGCAGCTCCGCCCGGCCGAGCGCGCTGCGCTGCGTGATGGTGGCGAAGATGGTCAGCACCATGAGCGCGAGGTCGACCTCGCCCAGTCGGCGCCTGCGCCAGCGATCCAGGCAGTAGGTCAGGGCCAGACCGATCACCAGAAAGCTCAGGATCAGGTGGAACTTCTCGAAAAGGATGAAGTCGGAGATCGTGTGCAGGTTGAGGTCGAGGCGAAACGTCGAGACCAGATCGGGGAACGGCAAGGACCAGACCGCGTCGATGATCCGCGGAATCGTCAGAAACGAAGTCTCCGCGAACTCCGCCAGGCCTCCGCGGGCAGCAAGAAAGATCACGAACGGAAGGGCGCCGATGGCCAGGCCAGCCGTCACCAGAGCCCCCGCACGTCCGAGCGACAATCCGTCCCATGTTCGCCGTTTTCGATCGATGATCGCGATTGCCGCCAGGCTGGCGAACGCCCCGACGATTGAGTAGACGCCGATCTCATAGCTGAAAAAGAGAGCGACGGCGGAAAAAACGCCGGCGGCCACCGCCGCCCACGGACGCCTGCGGCGAAGCGCGAACCAGAGAAGCGCGACGACGGCGATCTGGAAGAACGTGCGGTCGTTTTCAGCGGTGGTCCACGATCCCATGGCCACGACCAGCAGGCCGAGCGGAATGGAGTCGAAGATCGTCATGCCGAGAAACCAGAGTGTGGGCGGGAGGAAGGAGCCGAGGACGACCGGCCGCGCGGCCGCTACCTCGATACGCCGACCGAAAATCTGCATCAGCCAGGCGTCGAGCATTCCGTCTTCCAGAAGCCCATGCAGAACGAAGACGTCGCGGTAGGGGATTTTCCCCCGCAGATAGTCGGACGCCGGGCCGACCGACTCGCCACGGTGAAATAGATCGAGCCACTGCGCCAGGAGAATCGTCGAAGCGTAGCTCACCGCGTACAGGAGCAGTGGAACGACGGCGTAGACCACGATGCGGCGTAGCGATCGACCTTCAATCGGGCCTCTGCCGCGCATCGCCACGACGATCGTCGCGGCGAAGAAAACCATCGTGGCCAGGATGGCGGCAAGCGGTGGGACGAGCGCGACCACCATCAATGGCAGCGCAATGAGAGGAAGACCGGCGACCGCGAATCGCTGCACGGCCAGCTCGAATGGCAGGCCGATCGTGAACGACGCCAGGCGCGCGCTCAACACCACAGCCAGCCAGAACACCGCGACGAAAAAGCCGAAGAAGATCGTCTCCAGAAAAAGAGTAGGGACGTGCGCGATGCGGTGACCGGTGGCGATGTAGCGGAAGACAATCCACGATACTGCCTCGAAGACGATCGCCGCGTGAAACGGGTACATCTCCCGGCGGAAGAGCGACCGCAGCCAGCGGGTCTCCTCCACCGTGACGATCAGCGCGGGGACAGCGAAGGAGAGGACGAGCGGAAGAAGAAGGATCCAGCCGACCTTGCCGGTGGTGAGATAGAAGAAAGGGGACAGCAGGTAGGGAAGCGCAAAGAACACCATCGCCACCGACGCGAGCGAGCGGCGCCTTCGCTCCACTCCGGCGAATCGGCGGCGGACAGCCGCTTCGATCCTTGCTCCGATTCCTCGCAGCCACACCGCCAGCAGCGGAACGGTGAAGAAGTAGAGAGCCGCGGTGAAGTAGTCCTGAAACTTCGAAGCGCGCTCGATGGTGACGCGGCCGACGGCCACCGGCGGGGTGGGGGGGAAATTGCGGATCAGCAGCGTGAGGGAGAAGAAGATCCCGGTGGCGAAGGCGAACGCGGCGATCCAGAGCAGCGCCGAGACGATCCGATCGAGAATTGCCCGGCCGTTGGAGCCGTGCGCCGTCGTCATTCCGGGGGCGAGTGTACAACGGCATTCCGAGGCCACGTCATCCTGACGTGCTACCAACAATCCTGACGAGCGATCGCGACGCCGTCATCCTGAGGAGCGATAGCGACGAAGGATCCCCAGGTTCCCGAGCCTGGGGCAAGATCGGCATGTCACTGCGAAGATGCTGGCACATGCCCCAGTCCTCGGGCCCCTAAAGTCCTTCGTCCCTATCGCTCCTCAGGATGACGGCCGCTCACCCGCCCTCGCCGCCTCGCTCAGGATGACTTGTCGCACGTCGCCCACGCCTGCTGGCCTACATCTTTCGCCAGGCGACCCATGTCGAGAGGGGCGAGAGGAGTTGCTCCTGCACCGCGACCCGCTCGAAACAGCAGAGCAGATCGATCAGCGGAAGCGCTTGCTGTGGATCGGACGGTTGCCAGTACCGGAGCCAGCGCGCGCTCCAGCCACCCTTCGCCACAACCGAGCACCAGGACTCGAAGGTTCTGCCCGACGAAGTAGCGGACGGCCCAGCCGCTCAACCAGTCGAGCGAAGAATCCCCAGTCGACCGCTGATTGAGGTACAGCAGCACCTCGGGGGCCGCCATCCACTGCGCCTTCTCCAGGACACGGGTGTATCCCGGGTCGCTCCAGAGCGCGGCGACATCGCGTGGCGGCTCGGTGCTCATTCGCTTGCCAGGTTCACTTCCGCGCCGTCGGCACGACCGCGGCGAACTGCTCGACGACCGCGTCGTTCAGCGAAGCGACCGTCGCCTGCGCCGCTTCGACCAGGCGGGCCGGCCAGCCGTACCCACGAAGCGTCTGGCTCGTCGACGGCCCGATGGACACGAGAAGAGTGCTCTCCAGGAGCTGTCGTCGTTCCTCCGCGCTGAGCTTGTCGAAGAAATGCTGCACGGTCGAGGAGCTCGTGAACGTGACGGCGTCGACTGTCCCGGCCTCGATCAGCGATCGAAGCTCGTCGATGCGCGTCTCGCTCGCTCGCGTCTGGTAGGCGATCCCGAGATCGACCACGGCGCCGCGATGTCGGAGCTCGTCGATCAACTCTTCGCGTCCTTCAGCAGCACGAATGAGCGCAATGCGAGCTCCGCTCTGATCCTGCGCGAAGTGCGACAGCAGCGCAGTGGTTTGAAATTTCTCCGGAACCAGGTCTGGCCGGATGCCGTTCTGGCGAAGCTCGCTCGCCGTCGTTTCGCCTACCGCGCCGACCCGCACGCCCGACAGTGCTCTGGCGTCCTTGCCCTTCTCCGCCAGCCGCTCGAAGAGCGCGCGCACCCCGTTCGTCGATGTGAAGAGGATCCACTGATACGACGGCAGTGCTTCCACGATCGCGTCGAGCGACTTCCACGATTCCGGAGGGACGATCTCGATCGCCGGAAACTGGACGACTCGCGCGCCCGCTTCCTCCAGCAGCCGCGCCAGCTCGGAGGCCTGCTCGCGCGCGCGCGTGACGACGATCGTCCGGCCGAACAGAGGCTTTGACTCGTGCCAGTTGATGGTCTCGTGGAGTCCGACAACGCTTCCCACCACGATCAGCGCGGGCGCCTCGAGCGTCGCATCCTTCACCAGCGGCTCGATCGTCTTCAGCGTTCCAATGACCGTCTGTTGTCGCGCCGTGGTGGCTCGGGAGATGACCGCAATCTTCGTCGAGGGCGCCATGCCGTGCTCGATCAGGCTCGCGGAGATCGATCCGATCTGGGACAGGCCCATCAGGAAGACCAGCGTTCCGTTCGACTTGGCCACGAACGGCCAGTTCACGCCGGTGGACCCTTCGCTCTCATGACCGGTGACGATCGTCAGGGACGTCGCGTGCGCGCGATGGGTCACCGGGATGCCGGCGTAGGCGGGACCGGCGATGGCCGAGGAGATGCCGGGGACGACCTCGAAGGGGATGCCGGCCGCGGCCAGCTCTTCCGCTTCCTCTCCGCCGCGACCGAAGACGAAGGGATCGCCCCCCTTGAGTCGAACGACGCGGCGTCCGGCCTTCGCTTCATCGATCAGCAGTTGATTGATCTGCTGCTGCGGAAGGGTGTGACTGCTCGCTCGTTTTCCCACGTTCACTACGCGCGCGCCGGGCCGGATCTGCGCCGCGATCTCGGAGGACACCAGAGCGTCGATGACCACTACGTCGGCCGTGGCCAGAAGGTCGCGGGCGCGGACAGTGAGAAGCCCGGGGTCTCCCGGTCCGGCTCCCACGAGATAGACGATCCCCTTCAAGCCGTGACTCCGGGGTCGAGCAGGGCAATGGCCCCCTTCGATGTCAGGTCCCGGGCGATTGCATCGACGAGGCCATCAGCCTCGGCCCGCCGGCCGCTCGCCGTTGCCTGGATCGCCGTGCGTCCTTGTGCGTCGGAAAAGAACGCGCGAATGGTCATCGCGTCGCCGCTGGTCTCTGCATGAACGGCCACCGCGGAATGGCAATCGAGGAGCGTTCCAAAACGCTGGAGGACTCCGCGCTCCGTCTTCGCGGCAAGCGCAGCACCATCGTCGTTGATGCGCTCCAGGATGTCGGTCCCGCGATTGACCAGCGTTTCGACAGCCACGATTCCCTGCCCCGCGGCCGGCACCATGACGTCCACCGGGAAATAGCTGGTGATTTCTTCGGCCCGGCCCAGCCGCGTGATGCCGGCGCTGGCCAGCACGGCACCCTGATATTCGCCTCTCCGCACTTTGTCGATTCGAGAGTCGACGTTTCCCCGGATGTCGCGCAGCTCGAGATGCGGATGGAGCGCGCGCAGCTGCGCGCGGCGCCGCGGGGCGCTCGTGCCGACCACCGTCCCTGACGGCATGGCCTCGATCGGCTTGCCTTCTGCGTGGATCCAGACGTCGCGCGGATCGGCCCGCTCGAGGAACGCGGCCAGCCGGTACCGCTCGGGAACGATCGAGGGAACGTCCTTCAGGCTGTGCACGGCGCAGTCGATCGAGCCTCGATCGAGCGCTTCTTCCAGCTCTTTGATGAAGACCCCTTTGCCGCCGATGGAAGCCAGCGGCACGTTCTGCACGCGGTCGCCGGTGGTGCGGATGATGACGATCTCGGACTCCAGGCCGTGCTGGCGCAGCAGCCGGGCCACTTCGCCGGCCTGCCACAAGGCCAGCGCGCTGCCTCGCGTTCCGATGCGAAACCCGGTCATCGCAGTCCGAAGATCTTGCGGATCGTATCGCGGATCGACTCGCGGTCCTGCGGCTGCTCGTCGGCGGCGGACTCCTTGAGCCGGATGATCGGATAGTGAAGGATCTTGTTCACGATCGAGCTCGACAGCGCCTCGATGACCTGGCGCTGCTCAGCGGTGATCAGCCCCAGCCGCCGGAGCGCCTTTTCCAGCTCGCCGCTGCGGATCTCCTCGAGCCGCGACCGCAGCTCGACGATTGTGGGAACCGCAGCCTGGTTGGCCAGCCGCCGGCGGAAGGCGTCGACTTCGCGCTCGATGATCTCCTCAGCCTCGCCACTCTTGCGCAATCGCTTTTCCAGGTTACTGGCCGCGACCTCCTGCAGGTCGTCGATGTTGTAGAGGTACGCGCCATCGAGCTCGCCGACCTGAGGGTCGATGTTGCGCGGCACAGAGAGGTCGATGAGGAAGAGATTGCGTCGCTTGCGCGAAGCCAGCGCGGTGGTCACTTCATCGCGGGTAATCACGAAATGGGGAGCTGCGGTCGACGTGATGACGATGTCGCAGCTCTCGAGATGGGCTGGCAGGGCGTCGAAGTGCACGGCCTCCCCGTGAAAGCGCTCGGCGAGCTGCTGCGCCCGATCGAACGCGCGGTTGGCCACGAAGACGCGCTCCAGACCGAAGCTGCCCAGGTGCTCCGCGGTGAGCTCGCCGACCTCGCCGGCGCCAACGAGCAGGACCTTCAGTCCGGACAGGTCGCCGAAGATTTTTTTCGCCAGCTCGACCGCCGCGTATGGAACGGACACGGCGTGCTCGCCGATGCCGGTCTCGTGGCGAACGCGCTTGGCCACACGCATCGTCTGCTCGAAGAGTTGCTGCAGGATGGAGTCGAGCGTACCGGCCTGCTGCGCCTCCAGGAACGCGGAGCGCACCTGGCCGGCGATCTGCGGCTCGCCGACGATCATCGAATCCAACCCGGAGGTCACGCGAAAAAGATGCCTGACCACATCGGAGTGCCGGAGAACGTAAAGGTGCTTTTCAATCTCCTCGCGCGTCATCCCGGACGCCCGCGTGGCCAGCGTGCCCACCACGAGCTCGATGACATCTTCCGACTGGGCGGAGATGATGGTCTCCACGCGGTTGCAGGTGGAAAGCAGCGACGCTCCGGAGACCCCGGGGATCGACATCAACGCCTGCAGCACCTCCGGGGCTTCCCGCTCCGTGGCATTGAGCTGCTCGCGCACCTCGACCGGCGCGGTGCGGTGATTCAGGCCGACGAGGATCAGCGACACAGCGGGCCTCCACGCCAGAGCAGCGCGTCAGACATGATGAATCCCCAGGAGGGCCACCACGATTGCGGCGAACGCCAGAACGGAGACGACCGTGTTCCGGGTCGAGCGCTGAGAGCCGGTTACGTACGACTGCAGCAGGGCGGCGAACAGCATCCAGGCGGCCACGGCACCCACCTCTTTCGCCCGGAACGAGAGCAGGCCGGACGTCGTTCGCCAGGACCAGAGGATCCCGGCGATGATCCCGAAGGTGTAGACGCTGAAACCGATAGCCAGAGAGCGATAACTGAGGACGTTGCAGACATTGAGCGACGGGATCCATTCGAACAGCATTCCGCGACTCTTCGACTTGAGCGCCCGGTCCTGATAGGCGGACAGAAGCGTGAAGGCCAGACCGATGAGGAGGCCGGCGACACCGACGATCGTGAGAAAAATGTGGGCGATGAAGAGTCCCGAGCGGAGCGAGGGATCCATCCGGGCGAACGGCTCGTGAACCACCGCGGTCACCGTGAGGAGGATCAGCACGAGCGGGTAGACGAAGAACGCCGCGGCCGTGACGTGGTAGCGCAGCAGCAGAATGACTTCCACCGCGAAAATAATCCAGGCCAGAAATGAGGCCGTCTCCGGCAGATTCGTGATGGGCGGGTGGCCGGTCCGGGCACAGATCGTCCCGATCCAGATCGTGTGGCTGAGGAATCCGCCGAGCATGGCGATGAGCGCGAATCGCTGGAGCTGCTCGCTACGCGCAGGTAGTGCGGCCAGCACGATGAGGGTGCCGAAAGCGTAGAGCGCGAGAGCGAGGTAGAGGGTGGCGTTCGGTGACATCGTCATCCTGAGGAGCGAAGCGACGAAGGATCTTGGGTTACGAGGCCGTTGGCAAGTACCGGCGCGCCAGAGCCCCATCCTGGCATTCTCACGTCATCCTGAGGAGCGAGAGCGACGAAGGATCTCAAAATGCACGGGCTGGGGCTTTGGCCCCACTTTTCGCATTTTGAGATCCTTCGCTCACGCCCACCCACTCCACCTCGCTCAGGATGACGTGCTATCGGCTACCAAATCTACCCCTCGTTCAACCGCTTACAAAACACGATCTTGTCGTCCTCGACCCGGTAGAAATCCTTGATCCGGGAGATCTCTGTGTAGCCGCTGCGCTCATAGAACCGGATTGTCGATCCGTACGTTTCCTTCGAGGAGGTCTCGATCAGGAGCATCCGCCCGTTCTGGCGCCGCACCTCGTTTTCCACGAAGCGAAGCAGGAGCTGGCCGAAGCCCTGGCCCTGCTGCTTGGGGTCGATGGCAATCCAGTAGAGGTCGAATACGCCGTCAGTCAGCGGTGTGGCCCCGAAGCAGACGTATCCCTGGACCATTTTCCGGGGGCCGCTGTCCGGCTCCTCGAGCACATGCACGAGGTATTCGCCTTTTTCCGGATCCTCGAGGCCCTGATCGACCAGATCGACGGCGCACAGAACCTCCTCCTCCGTGAAGCGAGCGGTGGAGACGAGGATCTCGTGAATGCGATCGCGGTCTTTGGGCTCTGCGGGTCTGATTTTCATGAATTGTCGCGCCGCGCCGCTCGCGTTGTTCAGCGAGGAAGGGCGGCGCCCGGCCTGGGCGCGGCCGTCATCATAAGCTGCTCGAGGAAATCTGCGAAGCTGATCTGCGCGGCATCGAGAGCTTTGCGGAAGCCGGTGCCCGGGCCGATGTCCGGGTTGGGATTGATGTCGACGATATAGAGCTGGCCTGGCCGGTCCTGCCGGAGGTCGAAGCGGCAATACGCGCTGAGGCCGAGCAGCCGCGATGCGTCCAGGCAAATTCGGGCGATCGATTGCCGGACGCCGTCGCCGATCTGCGCCGGGGTCCGGTTGACCGTGGCTCGATCCTCGCGCGAGCCGGCATCCCACTTCGCCCGCCATCCTACGACTCTCTCTGCCGGCGTCAGTCCCGGGTCGAAAACCACCTCGCCCGCGGGCAGCAGCACGGGCCCCTCCTCGTTCCAGTAGATGGCCTGATTGAACTCCGCTCCATCGATGAAGGCCTCGACCAGAGCGGGTTGGTCGTAGGTGGTCACCGTCCGCTGGGCGATGGCTATGGCTTCCTCGATCGAGTTGGCGACGGAGGTGGCATCGACCCCGATCCCGCCGTCGTGGCGCACAGGCTTGATGATGACGCGGCCGTGATCGCGGAACAGAGCGCCGACCATCTGACACTCGGGGCTGTTCGAAGACGAAGTAAAGACGGCGCCCGGAGGGGTGGCGATGTGGCGGTGACGGAGCAGCGTCTTGACCTTCCCTTTGTCCTGGCAGAGTGCGGATGCGATCGGATCGCATCCGGTATGAGGAAGGCCGAGCATTTCGAGCAGCAGGGAGACGTTCGCTTCCCACTCCGGTCTGCCGAGCGCGCCTTCACAAAGATGAATCACGACGTCGGGGCGGAGCGCGCGCAGGTCTCGAATCGCGTCGCGAATCGAATCGCGCACGGCGATCGCCGTCGTCGAATGACGCGGCGCCAGCGCCCGCTCGACGTCGCGCGCTGCATCGCCGACTTCCGCGTCGCCCAGGCGCTCCACCGGGTTCAGGTGCTCCTTCAGATGGACGTCGTCGTTGTAGAGGATCGCAACGTTCATCGATCCATCCTCTCGGCCAGCAGAGGCTCGCGCTCCCGTGCCCAGCGCTCGATGGCCGAGTCGATTACCCGCCCGATCAGTCCCTCGTAGGTCCATTTCATGCCGCGAGCGAGGATGACCAGGTCGCTCGACACCGGATTCATGCCGGGCAGCGGATTCACCTCCACGAAGTTCGGGATCCCGTCGCGGTCGCAGCGGACATCGACGCGCGAAACGTCGCGGCATGCGAACGCCCGATAGACGGCGAGCGCCACCGACTCGACCTGGTGCTTCATCGCGGCGGAGAGCGGCGGCGGAATGAGGTAGTCGACGCGATTGAGGTAGTCGCGTTTGACCTCCAGCGAATAGATGAAGTCCGGCTCGGCTGCCCGCGGAACGACCTGCATGATTCCGACGATCTCCACGTCTGCTCCGTTGCCGACGATTCCCACCGTGAACTCGTCACCCGGCAGGAACTCCTCGATGAGCACCGCGCCGCCGTACGCGGAAAGAAGGGACGCCACCGTCCGCCGCAGGTCACTCTCGCTGCGGCAAAGAGAGGCGGCGGTAATCCCCATCGACGAGCCTTCGGTCGCAGGCTTGGCGAAAAGCGGATACCGCAGCGAGATGCCATCGACTTCGCCGAGCGAGTGAGCGACCGCGAACGGCGCCGTGGCGATCCCGGCGCTCTCGGCCACGACTTTCCCGAGCGCCTTGTCGAGCGTCAGGCCTAGCGAGAGCGGACTGGCGCCGGAAAAGGGGATGCCCAGCATCTCCAGCGTGGCGGGCACCTGCGACTCACGTCCCCGGCCTCCGATTCCTTCGGCGAAATTGAAAACCCCTTCGATGCGAGTGCCCGCATTCTCGAGCTCCTCGAGCCGCTGAAGCATCGCCGGCCCCCATCCGAGGCGATGAGTGGTGTGCCCGAATCCGGCGAGGGCCGCTTCGAGGGCCAGCAGGGTCTCCTCCGAATCGAATTCCTCGAAACGGTCGATGGGGTCGCCGGGTGAAACGGCGACGTCCTTTTTCAGGTTGTACGTGAGACCGAGGATCATTGGGGAAGCGTCGTGAGATCTACGCAGCGGGAGCCCGCCCGTCATCCTGAACGCAGCGAAGGATCTTCGGTTCCGAGGTCTGTGGCATGTGCCCGTTCGAATCGATCAGTCGTTCTTGCCACAGCCTCAGGATTCTAAGATCCTTCCTTCGACAAGCTCAGGACCGCTTCGCTCCTCAGGATGACGGACCCTGCGGAACGCCAACCTTTTTCCCGAAGGGCTTTGGAATGTCCCGTACCGCGGTCGGCTCGAAGCGATCCGCGGTTCGATTCAAGAGCTTGGCGATGCCGCGCTCATGTTTCGACTCCCGACCGGCGCAGCGCTCGCAGGCGTGGGGCTGACGCGGCACGTCGTCGTAGCGTCCGATGACCCCCTCGAAATTTCGATAGACGATCGAGTCGCCGTAGTTGCCCAGCACGTAGTTCGGCATGAGTGGGACTTTGCCGCCGCCACCCGGGGCATCCATCACGAACTGAGGAATGGCCAGGCCGGACGTATGACCGCGGAGGAACTCCATGATCTCGATGCCTTCGCCGACCGAGGTGCGGAAATGCTCGGCGCCCATGACCTGATCGCAGAGATAGAGGTAGTACGGGCGGACGCGGATCTTCATCAGCCCCTGCACCAGATCGCGCATCGTGTAGGCGCAGTCGTTGACTCCGCGCAGCAGGACGGCCTGGTTGTTGACCGGAATTCCGGCGCGCAGCAGGCGGTCGCAGGCCGCCGCGGACTCCGGCGTGATCTCGTTCGGGTGATTGAAGTGCGTGTTGATCCAGATCGGGTGGTACTTCTCCAGCAGCGAAGTCATCTCCTGGTCGATCCGCTGCGGCAGAAACACCGGCACTCGCGATCCGAAGCGGATGATCTCGACGTGCGGGATGGCGCGCAGCCCGGCCAGGATCTTTTCCAGGTAGTTGAGCGAGAGCGAAAGGGGATCGCCTCCCGAGACGATGACATCGCGGATCTCCGGATGGGCCGCGACGTACTCGATCATCTTCTCGATCTTGCGCACGCCGGTGGTCCCGTCCTCGTCGACCCACTTGCGCTTGCGCGTGCAGTAGCGGCAGTAGAGCGGGCAGTACGACGTAACGAGGAAGAGACAGCGATCGGGATAGCGATGGACGATCCCGGTGACCGGCGAGTCGCCCTCCTCATTGAGCGGATCCCAGACCAGCTCACCCGGATTGATCAGCTCCTCGGTGGCCGGTACGGACTGCACGCGCAGCGGATCGCGCTCGTTCTCGAAGTCGATCAGGCAGAGGTAGTACGGCGTGATCGCGGTGCGATAGAGCTCGTGAACATCGGCCAGGCGGGCCGTGGAGAACTCGTCGATGTTGAAGAGCTCGACGATCTGTTCGAGGGACTGGACGCGGTTCTTCTGCTGCCACTTCCAGTCATTCCACTGTGCGTCGGTGACGTTCGGATAAAGCCGTGCCCGATTGCGCTGGTAAGTTTCGAGATGGTTGGATCGGGTGAAGACAGGAGGGGTGAGAGGGGCGACTGGTGAGACTGGGGAAGGAGGTTCTTCGCTTTCGGATACCGGGATAGAGCTCATCTTCTTCGGTCCTTTCATCAGCAACTTGGGATCTTGCGCAAGCGGATGAGGCACGGCCCCGGACAGAAATCCGAGAGCTCGGCAGTGGCTGGCACGCTGTGATTCGCGACGTTGTATCGGTTCATGATTTCGGTCTGCACATGAGGCCGTCTGGCCCGGATCTGTTTCATTTCAATCAGTTCGCGTCAGACGGCTTCAACCAATCGAGGCAGCCTGAAGCAAATTGTCTGCCGTTGTGGCGAACTCGTCAAATCGCCGAACGCTCTGATGGGGTACCCAGACTTTCAACTCCACCCACTGATCGGCGTTCTTTCGCGCCAGGATGACCCCGAGCTCGTGGAGCTCGGCGAGGGCGCGCGACTGCTCGTGAGGAATCCTCAGATGCAGAATCTCGCCGCCTTCCATCTCGCGCTCACGAATCATTTTCAGGAGATGGTCGACATTGTAGCCGGTGAGTCCCGACAGCGAAATAGTGTTTCTGCGGCGGCGGGCCGGACGCGACAGATCCTCCTCGTCGCGGAAGCGGTCGACCTTGTTGAAGACCTCGATCACCCTGTCCGGCTCGACGCCGAGGTCGCGGAGAACTTCCTCGCCGACGGCGCGCTGATCCTCGAACTGCGGATGGCTGGCGTCGATCAGGTGCAGCACGAGGTCGGCGGCCACCGCTTCCTCCATGGTTGATCGGAACGAGGCCACCAGGTGATGGGGCAGCTTGCGGATGAATCCGACCGTATCGATGATCACCGTTTCGCGCGGCATCTCGAAGTGCGTCCGCTGGGACTTGGCGTCGAGCGTGGCGAAAAGCTTGGCGACTGCCACGCTGTGGCCGTGAGTGAGATGGTTGAAGAGCGTCGACTTGCCGGCATTCGTGTAGCCGACCAGGGCCACCGTGAAGGCGGCGTTGCGCGACTTGCGCTGCGTCTCGCGCGTGCGCTCGATCTTGGCCAGCTCTTCCTTCAGCCGGCCGATCCTGGCGCGGATGATCCGGCGATCGCTTTCCAGCTGCGTCTCGCCCACTCCCCGTGTTCCGATCCCGCCCGCCTGGCGCGAAAGATGGGACCACGCGCGTGTCAAGCGGGACAGAAGGTAGTTGAGCTGGGCCAGCTCGACCTGCGTCCTGGCCTCGCGGCTGCGGGCGCGGCCGGCGAAGATGTCGAGAATCAGACCGCTGCGATCGATGACCTTCGCCGGGATGATGCCTTCGAGATTGCGCGCCTGCGCCGGAGAGAGGTCATCATCGAAGACGACCAGCTTCACGTCGTGTTGCGCAGCGAGCTCACCGATCTCCTCGGCCTTGCCGCGACCGATGTAGGTCGCCGGGTCGGGGCCGTTGCGCTTTCCGAAGACGCGCTCGACGACGATGCCGCCGGCTGATTCGACGAGCTTCTCGAGCTCCTCGAGATGCTCTTCCGCGACGGTTTTCGAGACTTGGGGCTGGATCAGGCCGACAACGATCGTTTTCTCGGGCATTCGGTCCGGCTGCTTGGAGCCGCGCTCAATCTCCTGAAATCAATATACAAGGTTTACGCCGGATGTCATCCCGAGGAGCGATGGCGGTCGTGAGCCTTGTCGTTAGGCAGGATCTCGAGACGCGCGGCTGGGACGTAGCGGTGTCATTCCGAGCGGTAGCGAGGAATCCGGGTGTGCGGGTGAGGCAGGCTGTCGATCACGAAGCCGCGGCGTAACCGCCCCGGCCCCCAGATCCCTCGCTACGCTCGGGATGACAGGCGGGTAGTAGTGTCATTCCGAGCGGTAGCGAGGAATCTGGGTGTGCGGGTGCGGCAGGCCTGTCGATCACGAAGCCGCGGCGTAACCGCCCCGGCCCCCAGATCCCTCGCTACCGCTCGGGATGACACCGCTACGCCTCCCCTCCCTCGGTCAGGATGACTTGCTCGGAACGCGGAACTCGGAACCCGGAACTCGAAACCCCCGTTATGATGCGCCCCATGTTTTTTCTCTACGAGGCTCTGCTGTACCTCGTATTCATCCTGGCTTCGCCGATCTTTCTGCTCATCGGCGTGCTGCGCGGGAAATACCTCCAGAACCTCGCTCCGCGACTGGGAAGGTACCGCCACCCGGCGGGACAGAACGATCTCTGGATTCACGCCGTCTCCGTAGGGGAGGCCCTGGCCGCCAAACCGGTATTCACAGCCATTGAAGCGCTTCGGCCGGACATCTCGCTCGTCGTGACCACCACCACCATTACCGGACAGGCCATGGCCCGTAAGCTCTTCCCCCGCGCCACGGTGACCTACTTTCCGTTCGACTTCTCGTATGCCGTCAACCGCTT
>CAAGKR010304508.1_pt1 | contig 16880 bp, 13 predicted proteins | sample 2556971 | NCBI WGS metagenome assembly CAAGKR01 (sample SAMEA5207829, study PRJEB30636) | soil metagenome | biome: forest; feature: boreal; material: soil | place: USA | collected 2011-09 | depth 1 m | reverse complement strand
CTCGTATCAGTGTCTCCGTCAAGCGTTAGCGAGAGCGACTATCGATTTCCGAATCAATGAATAGCTGGAGGGAAAGTACTGTGGCCAAGATAAATCCTAAGAAGATGACCGAAGCGCTGTCGGCGGCGAGTCCGGACGAGCTCTACAACAGACGGGAGATGATGCTGGCCGAGTTGAGCTATCTAGAGGAGGAGATTGGGCGTCGGGCATTGGGGAGACGCATTCACCGGCCCGCTAGCGACCAGCATTGGCGAGTTGATCCAGGTAGCGGGTGCAAGACGTGGATGGTCATCAGCCCGGAGGAGGGGTTTGATATCCACAACTTCATGACGTTCATGCTTGAGATCCCCCCGCACTTCTCGTCTGGCAAATATCACGTGCACGGTGACGCGGTCAAGCACTACTTGTCGGGAAGAGGCAAGGAGATGGTCGGAGACGAGGTGTTCGATGTAGGGCCCGGCGACTTCATTCACATTCCGGCAGGAGTGTGGCACGGCACGGAAAACCCCTACGACGAGCCCATCAGAATCCTCGGAACGCAGATCCGCCCGGGGTCTCCCCTGCAGGTTCCTGTCAGCCACATCGGCGCCGGATTCTTGGAAGGGTAGACCGATGCCGGCGCGATGGCAGCGTGGAGCGGACCGGGCACCGCTAGACTGCGCGTGATGTCCGACATCAGCCCACAATTCAATTCTGCTCCGGCAGGCCGAGCCTTGGAGCACGTCGTCAACGAGCTCCAGCGCGCAATCTCTAACGGCGAACTGGTGCCGGGCCAAAAGCTGCCTGCGGAGCCTCAACTGGCAATCCAGCTTGGGGTCTCCCGCTCGGCCCTCCGCGAGGCACTAAAGGCCCTAGAACTCTCTGGATATTTGAGGGTTCGCCGCGGTTACGGAGGCGGCACCTTCATTGCCGCGGCCGAGCCTGCGGAGTTCACCGTGGTCCCCGCACCCGCCATACCAACGCTCCGCGTGAGCCTTCGTGAACTTGCGGAAGTCCGATCCGCGTTGGAGCCCGCCGCCGCGGCCCGCGCCATCCCTCCAGGCTTCGACCGGCTACTTGCCCTTCACGCCTGCAACCGAGATTTGCGCGACCAATCGGATCATCCGGGCCGGATCCTGGAATCGGTGGTTCAGTTCCACGAGGCGGTGGCACATGCGTCCAGAAACCCGGTTTTCATTGCCTTGCTTGAGAGTTTGCGCCCGCTCATGTATCGCTCGATGAAAGCCAACGCCCGACTCCCGGCGTGGCGTGCGATGTGCCAGGACGATCACGAGGCCATCACTGACCACATTGCGTCAGGTGCTGCCGGCTCGGCAGCGCAACTGATGCGCAACCACGTCGCGCGCGAGGCCGACCTTGAATAGTCCTTTGTACTGGAACCCGAAAGTCGAGACGATGTCGGCGGCCGACGTTCAGGTCATGCAAGCCGAGAGGTTGCGCCACCAGTTTGACTACCTGATGGCAAGATCGCCGTTCTACATCGACAAGTTTAAGGAGGCCGGTTTCGATGCCAGCCGCTTGGGATCGGCGAACGACATCCAGCACGCGCCGTTCACGTATAAGGAAGAGCTTCGCGATAGCCAGATAGCCCATCCGCCGCTGGGCAACCACGTCGCGGCGCATCCGGCAGAGATCATCAGGATTCATTCGTCGAGCGGCACCACGGGGCGTCCGAGCTATGTCGGTATCACCCGCTCAGACCGCGACATGTGGACCGAGACCGTCAGTCGCGTCTATTACTGTGAGGGCGTCCGGCCGGCTGACGTAGTCATCCATGGCTTTGGTCTGGGTTTCTTTGTCGGCGGTCTGCCGCTGAAGGATGCCATCGAGAACATCGGGGCCACGTTCGTGCCTATCGGGACCGGAGCCTCCGACCGTCTGGTTACGAGCATCCGCGATCTGCGCGGGACCGTACTAACGTGCACCCCGTCGTACGCGAGCTACTTGGCCGAGTTTGTCCGCTCTCATTACGGCATGGATCCGTCCGAGTTGGGACTCAAGCGAATCCTGCTGGGCGCCGAACCAGGGGGCGGCATCCCGGCCGTAAGGGCCCGCTTGATCGAGGACTACGGAGCCTTTGTGACGGAGAGCCTTGGCAATGCCGACTTGATCCCGACATATGCGGCCAACTGTGACGAGCTGCGAGGAAACCATTTTCTAGCGCCGGACTTCATGATGCTCGAAGTCATCGATCCGGAAACCGGCGAGGTCCTCGGTTGGGAGGACGGCACCGAAGGAGAGTTGGTCGCGACCCACCTTCAGCGCGACTGCGTCCCGCTGGTGCGCTTTCGCACCCGTGACCGGGTCATTGTTGAGAGCTCACCATGCAAATGTGGCCGCACCGGTCCCCGGCTGCGCTGCATCGGTCGGACCGACGACATGCTGATCCTTGCAGGCGTCAACGTGTGGCCTTCGGCGGTCAAGGATGTGATCACCGCCCTCTATCCGCGGACGACCGGCGCGCTGCAGATACTCCTATCTGCGGCCGGTCCCAAAGTGGAGCCGCCACTCCGCATCGAGGTGGAGTATGGCCCCGACGTGAATGACCTGGACGCCCTGAAAGCCGAAGTCGAAGCACTCTTGCGCGACAAGCTCATAGTCCGAACTGATGTTGAGTTGGTCCCACCGCAAACGCTTCCTCGCTTTGAAATGAAGACGCAGTTGATCCGGAAGCTATACGAAACCAGCGAGACCAGACAGTGACCATCTACGTCCGCAGGGTAATAGAGACCTAGGAGGGCAGTATGCCGGCCGAACCAATGGATCCGATCACGTTCACCGTACTGCGTAACGGCTTGCGCGCAATGTGCTCGCAAGGTTCGGCACTGATCGAGCGGGTGGCCTGGGGGCCTGTCATAACCCAGGGCCGTGACTACTCCGTCGGTGTCCTGACCGGGGACGGGCGCCTGGTCGCGCACGGCATTGTCGACATCACACCACACATGGGGACTTTTGAGTTCTCAGTCAGGGCAATCATGGAGGACTTCGGCAATACGATCTCGCCGGGAGACGTGTTCATCGTCAATGACCCCTACCGGGCGGGTACGCATAACCAGGACGTGCGCCTGGTTCGGCCTATCTTCCTCGATGGTGAGATCTACGCCTTTGCAGTTGCATGCGCTCACTGGTCGGACATGGGCGGGCCCATACCAGGCACATTCAACCCGGCGGCGACCGAGGTCTGGGCCGAGGGCATCATCATCCCGCCGACGCTCCTCTACCACCAGGACAAGCCAGTCAAGTCGGCGTTCGAGATGATCCGCATGAACGTGCGCGTGGCGCACGAACGGATGGGGGATGCGGCCGCGCAGTACCAGGCCTGCAAGCTCGTCGAGCGGCGCTTGTTGGAGTACGTCGATCGCTACGGCAAAGAAACCGTATCCAATGGTTTCGAAGCGCTGATGGACTACTCCGAGCGCCTATTCAGAGCGGAAGTCTCCGAGCTACCGGGTGGCACCTACGTATTCACGGATTTCTGCGACCACGACATCGGGCGCGAAGGTCATCCCCGGGTAAAGTTCATCTGCCGGCTGACCATTGAAGGTGACAAGGTGGTCGTCGACTGGACCCAATGCGACGATGCACCTCTCGGGCCGGCGGGCCTCACGCTGCCAGCGCTATGCAGCGCAACCTATGACGGCACGCTGCATTGCTTTCCTCACCTGGCACCGCTGAACCACGGCATCATTCGGTCGCTCGACATCCGAACGCGTCCAGGCTCGGCGGCCCACGTTCTCTTTCCAACTCCGATGGCCGGTTACTGCGCCTCGGGTTACGAGAAGTGCGACACCTCCATGATGGGCGCCTGGGGCCAGGCTTACGCTGCCGCCGGCCGACCAGAGATGATTTTCGGCGGCACGGTCAACCTCCAGAACTGCTGCATCGGAGGGATACACCCCAGCACGGGTCAACGCTATGTCTCGTACACGTGGTCCGAGGGTGGGCAGGGGGCCCGCAGCTACGGGGACGGCCCGAGCTTCGCGATGTTTCTCTATGGTGCCGGAGCCCAGAACCAACCGATCGAGGTGCACGAACGGTGGTACCCGTTCGTCTACGAGAAGTTCGAAGTGAGACCCGACTCCGCAGGTGACGGCCGGTTTCGGGGTGGCTACGGATCGCACCGCCGCTGGCGGGTCACCGGGCCGGCGACTCTATCCATTCATGGGGATCGTTCCGAAGTGACTCCGCCGGGCGTCTGCGGCGGCACGAACGGCGGCCCCAACAAGCTCATCCTCAATATGGGAACCCCCGCCGAGAAGGACCTCGGGATGTTCGCCACAAACGTCTTGCTCAAGGCCGGCGATGTGATGGACTTTATCTCCAACGGAGGCGGCGGCTACGGGGAGCCGCTGGAACGCGAAATAGAGCCGATCCTCCAGGAAGTGATCGACGGCTTCCTGACAATCGACAAGGCGCGCGCGGTCTACGGCGTAGTGGTGAAAGCGGTCAATCCCGACCTCAATGATTACCAGATCGACCAGGAGGCGACGAAGAAACTCCGGAAGTCAATGCGGGGACGGCATCTCACAGACGGCTACGGACCCGGAGAAGTCCATCCGGACGGGAAGCGCACGGGAGAGCTCCTCCGGGCCGCCAGCGGGGTGCGTGCCTAAGTGACAGCCCCTCAACAGTCAACTTCATAAGCTTCCGAACGTCCAGAGTGAAGATCGAAAGAGCGGCAATTCCCCTCGGCTTGGCATGGTCATCGCCTTTTGTCCGTTGGCAGGGAGTGTTGGCGGAGATGTCGAGTCTCGACCTCGCCGTTGATGTAACCGTGCGGGCGCTCCGAGAGCGGAAGTTCGACGCGGCCGCAATCGACCACCTTGTGCTCGGCTGCACGGTGCCTCAGCAGTTCATGTTCTACGGTGGCCCCACTGTCGCTGCACGCATCGGTGCCGCCGGGGTGAGCGGACCGATAGTGTCACAGGCCTGTGCAACCGGGGCCGTGTGTCTCGAAGTCGCAGCCGCGGAGGCTGACCATTCGCCTTCCGAAGTTTGCCTCGTTGTCGCGACCGACCGCACCAGCAATGGCCCCGTCATTGCGTATCCTCGTCCCAGCGCCCAGGGCGGAGCACCGTCCATAGAGAATTGGGTGCTCGACAGTTTCGCGCGCGACCCTTGGGGTGGGACAGCCATGCTGGAGACTGCGGAGAACGTCGCCCGCGAGGCTCACATCGCCCGACCCGAGTTGGATGAGGTCACTCTGCTTCGCTATGAGCAGTACAAACAAGCACTGGCTAACGAGCGGACGTTCCAAAAGCGATACATGGTCTCCGTCGAAGTCCCAATCTCACGCCGTGAGACGAAGGTGGTCGATGCCGACCAGGGCATTCATCCAACAACCGCCGAAGGACTGTCCAGCCTGGCTCCGGTAGCAGAGGGTGGCGTCGTGACCTTCGGCACCCAAACCCACCCAGCCGACGGTTGCGCTGGGCTGCTGGTCACTGGAGAGGTCCGAGCGCGTGAGTTGAGCCGAGGCGAAGGAGTGGCCCGGATTCTTGCCACCGGTCGTGCACGCGTGAAGAGATCGCACATGCCGATGGCGCCAGTGCCGGCGGCCGACCGCGCACTAGCCGATGCGGGCTTGCGAATCAAAGATGTAGCGATCGTCACGACGCACAATCCATTCGCCGTCAATGATGTCTACTTCTCGCGACAGACCGGCTTCCACTTAGAGGGCATGAACCCTTACGGCTGCAGCCTCGTGTATGGCCACCCGCAGGCGCCGACCGGGCTGCGGCTGATTGTCGAGTTGATCGAGGCGCTTCGTCTGCGGGGCGGTGGTGTCGGCCTGTTCACCGGATGCGCCGCCGGTGACACCGGCGCGTCGGTTATCGTCCGTGTCGACTGAGGGCGCATTGCGATCCCGCCTCGCGCAGAGACCCCGCAATTCGTTTGCCGAATTGCCATCAGCCATTCGCGGAGGACTGATCCTCAAAGTCCTGCCCGGAGACCAGGAGGTACGTCGATGACACAAGCTGTGAGCAGAATCTCGAATTGGGTGTGGCACAAGGATGATTTCGAGAAGTCTTTCGGTACGCGTCAAGCTGGGCGGTTTGTGGAGCGTTGGCCTGCAGGCGTGCGGTTGGCGGTGGTCGTGACTTTTGACACGCAAGGGGATGTCGACGCCGCAGTGACGGGTGACGCGGCGAGCTTGAGCGCGGCCTACATGACATGCCGCTTGCGGTCCGGCAGCATCAACTACTGCGACCTCACCATGCGCCAATACGATGTTCTCGAAGGTGTGCCCCGGGTATTGCGCATTCTGAGGAAGTACGGCGTCCGCGCCACGTTTCCGACGTGCGGCCTGACCGCGGAATGGTACCCGGACATGGTGAAGTCGCTGGTTGACGAAGGCCATGAGGTGGCGGCTCACGGTTACTACCACGCCCCGATGGATGAGCTCTCCGACGCCGAGGAGAGGACCGAGATAGAACGAGCGACAGAGGTTATCGGTCGGGTCACTGGCATCAAGCCGCGGGGCTGGCGGTGCCCTATGTACACGATCACGGTCCGTACCTTGGACATCCTGAGAGACCTCGGCTACACGTGGAACAGCGACTTCCACGATCAGGATTTCCCGTACGTCCTCTCGAAGGACGGTCGCACCATAGTCGAGATTCCAGCAGGTCACGATGACTGGAATATGTATCTTCAGGCGGCGCCAGGGTCGCCCTCGATGGGCGGAACCCCGTATGGAACAGCCGACGGTGTGTTCAGCACTATGAAGGCTGAATTCGACATGCTTTACGAAGAGTCCGCGGAAGGGCCTCGACTGCTCCAGTGGTGCATGCATCCGAAGATCTCGGGGCGCGCATTCAGGGCCATGGTGCTCGATCGCCTGCTGGAGTACATGAAGCAATACGAGGGGGTCTGGTTCGCCACATGCAGCGAGATCGCCGGGCTCGCCTGAGAGCGAAGGCCATGCCGGTAACCGTCGCCGATCGAGAAGCCCTTTCGGCTGTGCATCGCCTCGGCCCAACGGTCGCGGACTGATCACGGAGGACGGCCGGCAATCCGCAATCACAGCATCGTCATCGACTGCCACAGCCATTGGTATCCGGCTGCATTCTTTGACAAGCTCCTTACCCGCAAGGGTTATCCACGGACGGAGCGCGACAGCACAGGTGGTTATCTGCTCGAACTCGCCCCCCAGTCATCCTTGGCCGTCGGCCGACACATGGTTGAGCTGGACGAGATCCTCAAGCGGATGGCGGGCGCCGGGATCGATGTTCTGGTGTCCAGTGCGGCGCCGCTAGCGCTGGTGGACAGCTTCCCTCCGGACGAGGCGCTCGAGCTGGCGCTTCTGCTGAACGAGGCGCAAGCGGAAGCGACCAGGTCATATCCAAACAGGTACTTCGGGTTGGCCACGTTGCCAATGCAGGACTCGGCCCGGGCTGTGGATGTGCTCGAAGATGCGGTTAATCGTCTCGGGCTGCGCGGCGTGTGCATCGGCTCGAACATCAATGGGCGACCGATCTCATCCGAAGAGTGCTGGCCGGTCTACGAGCGTCTGGAACAGCTCGACGTGCCGTTGTTCCTGCACCCCACCAGCAGCATCATGCGCGCCAGCCTTGACGACTTCGGCCTGGAGTTCCTGGTCGGGTTCGTGTTTGATACCAGTGTCGCGCTTCTCAGGCTTGTGTTCAGCCAAGTGCTGGAGAAACACCCGAAGCTGCGCATCGTGCATCCCCATCTGGGCGGAGTGCTGCCCTACCTTGCCGGTCGGATCGATCTCGAGTACCTGGCACCGTGGGCCGGGAACAAGAAGCTGCCACGACCCCCGAGTGAGTACGTGCGGCGCTGCTACACGGACATCGCCGTGAACAACCCGGCCGCTTTGCAGCTCGCGAGGAACTTCTACGGCCTCGATCATCTGCTCTTCGCGACCGACTATCCGTGGTGGCCGCCGAACGTTGGCGTCGACCTGATCAAAGACAATCTGCCCGAGGCCGACCAGAATGTCGTCTTCGAACAGTCCGCCAGACAGTTGCTCGGGTTGGAGGGAAGCGATGCCTGATGATCACGACTTGACCCGTTTTCCGGGTTACTTACCTGGAGCTGTCCCGCAATACGCGCAGTACCACGACGACGTTGATTTCATGGATGAGATCGAGGCCATCTGGGGCCAGCGTTGGGGCGCGCAGGGCATTGGCCGCTTGCGGCAGGTCGCCATGAGTCCGCCTACCGAAGTGGAGACGCTCCCGCTCTACAACCAAGATCCAGCCTTCTTCGTCTATGGCGGCGACTTACCCGATCTGGGCAAGATGCGCGAGCAGCATGCCGGACTCATGGAGGCCTATCGCACGCTGGGAATCGAAGTTCAAATCTTCACGTATCCAGAGACGCCTCGCTCCGCCTATGGCGTGATGAAGCGGGCGGTCTCCGCCGCCGCGGGGTTCGTGATCAATGGTGGAGCCATCATCGCTCGCGAAGCGGCCCCCTATTGGCGGGGCCGTTCCCGTTACGTGTCGCAGTACCTGCAGTCGATCGGGTGCCCCATCCTTTGCACCGTACACGGGAAAGGCGTGTGCGAAGGCGGCGCTTTCACGCGTATGGCCGACGACTTCATCGTGGCCATGCTGTCGACCGATTGCAACGGTGATGGCCTGGGCCAAGTCCGGCCTGTCCTAGAGCGCGCCGGTTACCACGTGTGGGTGGCGCACAGCCCAGGACCGCTTTACAAATTCCATCCCGAAGTGCCCGGCTGGATGCACGCCGACATGTGGATAGCGCCGCTGGACGTCAAGCTGGCGCTGATCTATCCGCCCTGGTGTGATTACGAGACCATCCGCTACCTGCTTTCAATCGGCTACCGGCTGATCGAAGCTCCGCGCGAAGAACAGGAGGCCTCCGGTCCGGTAAACATGATCACCATTGCCCCGCGCTTGGTGGTGATGACCACCGGTGCACCGAAAACCCGCAGGCTGCTCGAGCAGGCGCATGTGGAGGTTATCGAAGTCGAGTATGAGGAAGTCATCCGCTACGGAGGAGGCATCCGCTGCACGACCATGCAACTGCTTCGCGATCCTGGCCCCAAGGTGTTCGCTTGAGCCTGGCCGAGAGCTTCTCGGTGTCAATCAAGCCTAGCTACGAACTGCGCCTCCCGATGCGGCGCCCGGGTGCATCACACTCGCCAAAAAAGGTCCGGTGAGCGAGTCTAGGCGCGACCTTCAACCCGCAGGGTGGTTGGCCGCACTGATAGTCCTGATCGGTTTCCAGTTGCGGTCGGTCATCGTAGGCGTGCCGCCGGTCTTACCAGAGCTGCGGGCCGACCTTCATCTCAGCTTCTCCGCGACCGGCGCGCTGACTGCGATTCCGGTCGTCGGCCTGGGTGCCGCAGCGATCCCTGGGGCCATCTTGGTCAACCGATTCGGCGCTCGGAGGGTTGTCGGCCTGGCCACCCTCGCGCTCGGTGCCACAGCCATTCTGCGCATCACTCCGCCCCAACCTTTCTCCCTTTACGGATGGACCGCGCTAGTGGCGCTTTCGATCGCGGCCGCCCAACCGGCAATCACTGTCTTGGTCCGTAACTGGTTCCCGGGCCACGTTCAGCAGGTATCCGCACTCTACGCAATGTCGCTTGTATTGGGCGGGACAGCCGGCGCAGCAGTTTCCGTCTACCTCCTCGCATTCGGCGGCTGGCGCGCCACCTTCGTTATCTGGGCGGGATTCGCGCTCGCGGCAGCAGGGATATGGGTCTTGTTCGCGCCCGGCCGCGGATCCCCCCACCTGCCGATGCCGCATGGGCTGGGGCAGTTGACTCGCGATCGCCGGGTCTGGCACGTGGCAGGCCTGTTCGGCAGCCAAAGCCTTGTCTACTACGGCGGCGCCACATGGATTCCCTTCTTGCTCCGCGGCTACAGCCATGACTACCTGGCCTTGGTCCTCTTCCTTTTTCAACTCGCAAGCTTACCTCTGATCGTGGTCCTTTCCACCATCCGTCGGCCGTGGGCCGGCTCGCGTCTCTGGTACAGCGCGGGCGGCCTCTTGATGACGGTCGGCAGTCTGGCCCTGATGCTCAACATGACCGGCCTGGCCTGGCTTTGGGCCTTGGTCATTGGACTGGGGACCGGCATGATCTTCACCGGCACCACAACGCTGCCGGCGCTATTGGCGAAAAGCCCGTCCGAGGTTGCCGGCTACGCGGCCCTCGTTCTGACCGCGGGATACGCAGTAGCCTTCGTCGGTCCGTTGCTGGGCGGCGTGCTGCTCGACCAGACGCATATCCTCACATCGCCTTTTTGGGTCATCACGGCCTCGGCGGCGATCGCAACCATTCTGGGCGCCACGCTGTCGACGGCTCCGCCAGCGCTCCCACGCACGGAGTAACCGCAGCAACGGGGTGAGCTCACCGTTGGTCCCTGGCTGCATCCTGTAGCCAGGACCACACTTGGTTTGGCGTCATCGGAAGTTCGGTTACGAGATGAGCAATCTCGGGAAGGGCGTTGCAGAGTGCATTTCCGATCGCTGCTGGAGGAGCTATCGCGCCACCCTCCCCCACACCTTTCATCCCGCCCGGTGTGAAAGGTGACGGGATTTCGATGTGCTCATGAACGACGTGCGGTACTTCGCCGCTCGAGGGAAGCAAGTAGTCCAAGAACGTAGAGGTTCGGGGTTGGCCACTATTGTCGTATACGAATTGCTCCATTAGTGCTCCGCCGACACCCTGGGCAACACCCCCCTCGATCTGGCCATCCACGATCATCGGATTGACAACCACACCACAGTCGTGAGCGACAACGTACTTCTCAATCTCGATCAACCCTGTCTCCATGTCCACCGCCACAACCGCGCCGTGGGTTCCGTAGCTGTACGAGACGTCAATCGGGTCGTACATCTCCTTCTCTTCTAGGCCCGGCGTGACTCCATCGGGTAGGTCCCACGCCAGCCAAGCGCTAGTCGCGATCTCGTCAATCGAGATTCCGCGATCAGGAGCTCCCCGCACCCAGGCTCTTCCATCGGCCAGGACCATGTCTTCCTCAGAAGCTTCGAGCTTGTGCGCTGCGATTTTGACAATCTTCTGACGCAGCCGGTCACTGGCGGCGACAGTCGCGCCGCCTCCAACTGCCATGGATCGAGATGCGATCGATCCAGAGCCCGAATACGGTGCGAGCGCACTATCACCCAGAACGACCTTGATCTTGTCCATAGGCAGGCCGAGGCGATCGCCGACAAGTTGGGCAAGGGTTGTCTCTATGCCCTGGCCGATAGACACGACCCCGCTCGAGACTGTCGCCGTTCCGTCCGGCTCGACTCGTACGACTGCAGTCTCGTAACCACCAAGGTGGAATCCGACGATCTTCTGAACCGCCGAGGGGCCGAGGCCCGTGAACTCAACGTACGAAGACAGCCCGAGTCCGCGACGACGGCCGTCGTCCCGTTGAATGGGGGCGTCCAGTTCTCTCAAGACGGCCTCCATTGCGCCGATGTAGTCGCCCGAGTCATACCTCTGGAAGAAGTGCGTGGTCAACGGCAGCTCGTCCGCCCGGATCATGTTCCGCCGGCGGATTTCCGCAGGGTCCACGCCGATCAAACGGGCAGCCTCGTCCACAAGCCGTTCACGAACCCACGTTGCCTGTTGCATGCCGAAGCCGCGATACGCGCCGACCGGCGTCTTGTTGGTCACGACACAGCGGAGATGGGTGCCCGCAAAGTCGACCCGGTAAGGGCCCTGCAACATGATGGAGGCTACGTGTCCCGGCCCAGACCCCACATTGGATGGGTGAGCGCCCAGGTCCATGAGTATCTCGGAATGGAGTGCGATGAACCGCCCCTGGTCATCAAAGGCCAATCGGGCTTCATGGAACTGGTCGCGCGCATGAGTAGTGGCCGTGAAGCTCTCCTGTCGGGTCTCGATCCACTTGACAGGAATACCGAGGCGGATCGAGGCAAGACACACCAGCACCTCATCTGGATAGAGATGCTCCTTACAGCCGAACCCGCCACCAATATCCGGCGCGATGACCCGCACATGGTCGATTCCAAGCTTCAGAACATGGGCGAGGTGGTCCCGAACGTGGTGGGGCGTCTGTGTTGAGGACCAGACGGTCAGCTCCCGAAGCACACTGTCCCAGCGGGCAACGATGCCTCGGGGCTCGATCGGACTGCCGCACTGGCGCGGAATGTGGAAACGCATGGACACGACGTGGGGCGCCTGCTTAATCGCCTCTTCGATCTCGAGCGCAGAAGAGTCTCCAAACTCACACTCGATGGCAATGTTGGTGCCCCACTCTGGGTTGAGCAAGGGCGCGCCGGCGACTGCCGCCGCATGTGCGTCGACAATTGCGGGGAGGGGGTCAATATCAACCTCGACTAGGCGGCTGTAATCGTCGGCCGCCTCTGCAGAACGTGCCACGACGAGGCCGAGTGCTTCGCCAACATACCTGGTCTTGTCTGTCGGAACCACCGGGTAGCCGGTCTGCCGCTGTCCGGGCTTGACCCAGACACAGGGAATTGACCGACAAGCTTCCTCCACCACGTTTGGGGTGATGACATCGAGGACGTCAGTGTTCGCGGCTGGGGAGCTGGCGTTGATGCCACGGATATGACCGTGCGGATGGCTGCTCCGGATCACGGCGGCGTACGCCTGGCCGGGGAGGTTGATGTCGTCAATGTAGCGGCCTTGTCCTTGAAGCAGTCTTGGATCCTGGAGCCGCCGGACTCTCGCGCCCACGAGCCCAGGCCGACTCGCCTGTGGGATCATGCGCGTTTTCGCGCTCGGCACCGGGGGGTGATGGGCGGTGTCATCGGCTACCCCGAGGCACCCGCCCATTCCCTAGTCCAGGTATTTGCACGCATCTATTAGGTGCCGGATGCCGGCCTAATTCAGCTGGTCCTGTGTTAGCGACGCAGCATTCGATGCATCCACAATCTGATATGCGCTGTCAACCCGGTGAACTGAAGGTTTCGTACCGTTCAGCCAGTCGATCGCCACATCGATGGACTGCTTGCCCCAGGTAACACCCTTCACGCTGATGGTGAAACTGAGGCCCTGGTTGTTCTTGATCGAGTCAACCGCGCGGGGCTCACCGTCCAAGCCCGCCACAAAGACCTTCCCCGGGGCGATGTGGTGCTCCTGCAGTGCCTGCACAGCTCCGAGCGCTATGTCATCAGTCGAGGCGAGTATGGCGTTGACATCAGGGTGCGCGGTCAAAATGTTGTTGGCTTGATCGAGTCCGCCGTTCTGGCTCAGGTCCGGATCAACGGCTTGCGCAACTATCTTCAGGCCGGGGTACTTGGTGAGCTCATCCTTGACGCCCTGCACTGACTGGCTGACGAAGTCGATCACGGGAGGCCCGGTGATGAGAGCGATCTTAGCCTGGCTGTTGAAGGCCTTCGCCGCGCCGTCAACCTGGGCCCGACCAACGAACGACCAATCCTGACCGATGAAGGCATCCTCATTGGCGTCAGCCACTTTGTTTGCGACCGAGATGACCGGGATTCCGGCCTGACGTGCCTGGTTGTATGCAGGCGCCAGCGCGGCCACGCTCACGGGCGAGCAGAGGATCAGGTTGACCTTCTTGGTCACGAAGTCTGCAATCTGGCTCGACTGCGTGCCCGCGTCGTTATTGGCGTACGAGAAAATTAGCTGAACGCCCTTCGCCTTGGCTTCCGCTTCCATCCCCTGTCGAATCTGAGCGTAGAGCGGGATGGTGTTCGTGTAGAAGCTAACCCCAATGACCTTCTGAGAGCTGGTCCCCGGCGAACTGCTTCCGCAAGCCGACATGAGGCCAGCCGTCGCGAGTAGGACAACCGCGAACCAATAACGCTTCATGCCACCTCTCCTTACCTGGAATCCGACTGTGACAGCACTCTGGAATTAACCAACTCAGGCGGTTGAACGCCTACGCACGAACTCGGACGACGCCGCGAGGATGAATACCGCACCGACAGCGACCTGCTGTAACGCATAGTCGATGCCGAGGATGTCAAGTCCGTTCTGTACAACCCCAATCAAGAGTACGCCCAAGAAGGTTCGCCACATCGATCCGCGGCCTCCCTTGAGGCTCGTGCCGCCCAGGATCACCGCCGCGGTGGCATAGAGAGTGAGAAGCGTACCCACGTAGGGTTGACCAGCCTGGACGCGCGATGCGAGCATCACACCACCCACGCCCGCCGTGAACCCCGAGATGACAAAGTTTAGGAAGCGAATCCGGTCGACGGGAAGGCCGGCCAGGCGCGCGGCTTCATTGTTCCCACCCACCGCGTAAGTCCTGACGCCGAAGGCGGAGTGTCGCAACACGACGTATCCGACCAGAAAGATCGCGAGCATCGTCCAAACCAAGGTCCGAAGACCGAGGAACTCGGTGTTGGCCAACAAGCCGAAGCTCGGCGGAACGCCGGCTATGGTGGCTCCGTTAGTCAGTTCGAGGGCCAATCCGGCGGCAATCACCAGCATTCCGAGCGTCGCGATGAACGACGCAACGCGCAACCAGCAGACCACAATTCCATTCACAACACCAACTGCTAGCCCAGTTGCGATGCCAAGCGCCACGCCCACCGGCACGCTCTTGGACACCGCTGTCATGCCTATCGTGGCCACCACCCCGGAGAGGGCAACGTTGGAGCCGATCGACAGGTCGAGCTCACCACTGATGATTAGAAACGTGGCGCCCACGGCAGTGATACCGAGGACGCTCGCCTGGATTAGCAGATTTTGCAAATTCGGGCCAGTAAAGAAATAGGGCGAGCCGACGCTCAAGCCGACAATTAGGGCGATGAGAACCACTGGCCCGAAAGCTGTGTCAACGGTCACCTGGCCCCGCGCGCCTCGAATGATCTGCGAGGCTCGAGTCATCGAGATCTCCGAGGTCGTCTCAGCCTCGTCGTGAGCCCGTGCACGCATCAGGCAACCTCACCGGAGGGGGCCATCCCTAGACCCGCCGCCTGTGCCATCAAGTAATCGTGGCTGACGCTGTCGCCCGTGCCATTGTTGACAAGGTTGACCAGCTCGCCATGCCGGATGACAGCGATTTCGTCCGCCAGGTCCACCAGTTCGTCGAGGTCCGAGGACAAGAAGATCACGGCACCGCCAGATTGCGCGTGGTTGCGAAGGAGGCCATGGATCTCACGACGAGCGCCGATGTCTACACCCTGAGTCGGTTCCTCGATCACCATGATCCGTGCGCCTGAGGCGAGTCCGCGCCCGATCATCACCTTCTGTTGGTTGCCTCCCGACAGTGTCCCCACGAGCTGGTCCAGCGCACGACAGCGCACGTCGAGGGCCCGGCGATACTGCTCTGCGAGGGCGTTCTGCCGCCGCGGCCGGACGAGCCCCAGCTGTGAGACCCGATCCAGCGCCGCGATCGCCAGATTGCTGGCGACACTCATTTCCGCGAAGACCCCGGAGGTTCGACGGTCCTCCGGAATGTAAGCGATGCCGGCCGCCAGCCCATCGCGAACCGACCGGATCCGCAGCTCAGTCCCATCGACGGTGATCCGGGCCGAAGGCCGCGCAACCACCCCACTGATCCGCCGCAGAATTGTGGCTGCGCCAGACCCGACAAGACCAAGGACGCCGATGACCTGCCCGCTTCGGATGTCGAGACTTATAGGACGCGCTCCAGCTCGCAGCCGAAGGTCGCGGACACGGACGAGATTGGGGCCCTGAACGCTACGCGCAAACTCGCCGGGCGAATGCTTTCGGCCAAGCATTCGGATCACCACTTCATCCGCTTTGAGGTCCTGACCTCTTGCCAAGACGCCGACCTGCTCACCATTTCTAAGAACCGTGCAGCGGTCTGCTGCCTGGAGCACCTCGTCGAGGTGGTGAGTCACAAACACCAGACCGGCGCCCTCATCGCGCAATCGGCGCATGAGAGAAATCAGGAGGTCGGTCTGGGGTCGATCTAGCGCAGCGGTGGGTTCGTCGAGGAAGAGAAAACGGACCTCCGATGTGAGGGCCCGAGCGATCTCCACGAACTTGCGTTCGGCGGCATTCAGGTCTGCCGCCAGACAGTCGGGGTCGATGTCCGCTCCGCACCGAGACAATACCTCCCGAGCCCGCTGTCTCATGCGCCGCCTGCTCAGGAACAGGCTTGCCCGCGGTACCCGGCTGCCGATGCCGATGATGTTCTCGGCAACAGTCAGTGCTGGGAAGAGGTGGTAGTTCTGATGAACGACAGCTATGCCGTATCGTTGAGCGTCGTGCGGACTGCGCATGCGCACGGGCCGACCGTCGATTTCGATAGCCCCCTCTTGCAGTCCCAGGACGCCCGTGAGCAGCTTGATCAGGGTGGTCTTGCCAGCTCCGTTTTCCCCCACAAGTGCGTGGATCTCACGGCAATGCAGATCAAATGAAACCCCGCTCAACGCAAGACCCTCGCTGAAACGGTGCGTGACGTTGCGGGCGACGAGAGACCCGGGCGCCGCAACGGGCGGATCGTCTGTCACTTCGAGCGTTGGATGTTCACCGTGTCGAGCCAATTATCCAGGCTTTCAGCGCTGGCTCGGGCCTCAGCTCGCGCCTCTGGAGGTCAGCGGTCGCGCAGGACGGCGACCGCCGCGATCTCGATCAGCGCGCCGCGGCCGAGCAACCCATTCACGATGACCCCCGTCGCCGCCGGGAATTCGGGGCCGAGGTACTTCCGGCGGACTGCCTCTGTCTTCATGTAGTCGGTAGCGTCGGTGACGAAGTCGGTCGTCATCACTACGTCCGCCAGCGAACCTCCCGCCGCCTCCAGGATCTCACCCATCGCGCGATAGATGACCTCGCACTGCTCGCCGATGTCGCCCGGGATCATCTTCCCGGTCCGCTGGTCGCGCGCGTCGAGCCCGCTGATGAAGAGCAGGTTGCCGGCGCGCACAGCCGGGCTGAATGTCTTGCCCGCGTACCAGGGATAGCCGAGCTCGATGACCTCCCGACTCACAGTGGAACG
>CAAGKR010299598.1_pt1 | contig 16883 bp, 10 predicted proteins | sample 2556971 | NCBI WGS metagenome assembly CAAGKR01 (sample SAMEA5207829, study PRJEB30636) | soil metagenome | biome: forest; feature: boreal; material: soil | place: USA | collected 2011-09 | depth 1 m | reverse complement strand
GTCCTTTTTCAGGACGGCGAAAGGGAGGAGGCGAGGCGGGATTGGCAGAAGGCCCTTGAGCTCGCACGTGACGGCGATACGTTGCTCCGAGAGACTATCAGCCAAAGGCTCACCGGGCAGATAACGGAGGAGACATTCAGATGAATCGGAAGGCTTTGCTCGCCCCAACAATCGTTGCGGTTGCCGGAATCTTGATGCTTCTCCTTTCCGATTGCCGCCGCGGGGCGTTGCCTGGGGCAGAGGCGAAGCCAGGGGCGCAGGCAGTGGGCCGGGTACTTCAAAGGAAGCCCCTGGGACCGGACTTCTATACACACCGCCCTATCGGGAGACCGCCAGTTGGGCTCCCATGGATCACGGATCTGCTTATCGTCGACCTGGACGGCGACGGCCTGAAGGACATTCTCGTTTGCGATGGCCGGCTCAACAAAGTGAGCTGGATTCGGCAGGTTCGCCTTGGTGTTTTCGAGGAGCAGGACATAGGGGACCCGGTGGCGGGTCCCGCGCATCTTGAGGTGGCCGACCTTCGCGGGACGGGCCACCTCGACGTCCTGGTCTCGTCGATGGGCGTAGTCCCGCCGGACAACGAGAAGATTGGTTCGGTCGTAGTCCTAGAGAACGACGGTTCGAACCATTTCACCAATCGCGTGCTTCTCGAAGACGTAGCACGCGTGACCTACGTGAAGGCGGCCCATCTCACCCACTCGGGACGCCTTGACCTGGTTGTCGGCCAGTTTGGCTACCTCGAGGGTGAGATCCGCTGGATGGAAAATCTCGGGTATCCCAACTTCAAGAGCCACCAGCTGCTGGACCTGCCGGGAACGATTCATGCCCCGGTGGCCGATCTCAACGGGGACGGAAATTTGGACATCGTGGCGCTGGTCTCCCAGGATTCAGAGGAGGTCCATGCGTTCATGAACGACGGGGACGGCCACTTTAAAGACCGCGTGCTTTATGGCTCTACCAACAAGGATTATGGCAGCAGCGGGCTTTGCATTGCTGACGTCAACCAGGACGGCCGACCCGACGTCGTCTACACCAACGGCGACGGCTTTGACTATGCAACACCCGGCTCGCGGCCATGGCATGGGGTGCAATGGCTGGAAAACAAGGGCGGCGGCAAATTCGTCTTCCATCGGGTGGGTGACTTTCCCGGCGCATTCAGCCCGGTCGTGGCTGATTTGAAAGGCGACGGACACCAGGACATTGTCGCCTGCAGCGGCTTCAACGACTGGAATGATAAGAATGCGGTTTGCCTCATGTGTTTTGAGAACGACGGCAGCAACCATTTTGCCCCCAGGATCCTTTCACGGGACTTAACGCATCTTATTGTCATCAAGGCAGCTGACCTGTTCAACGACGGCCGGATTGAATTGGTCTCAGGGGCATTCATGTTCTACCCCCCGTACGAACGTGTTTCAAGGGTGACGCTTTGGGAGCATAATGAATGAGCATGAACAGTTTGCCAAAAGCTCGGAAATAGCCTCAAAATAGCGCTGTGACGAAACAAAGGGACATGTCGAATCCCGGATCGGATCCCGGCGCCCACGGTGGCGGGTCGAGGAGCCCCATTGTGCCCATTCCTGGGGGAAAGCGCGCCACGATCTACGACCTGGCGCGTATCGCAAAGGTGTCGCCCGGAACCGTGAGCCGGGTCCTGAATAACCGCGACCGGGTCAAGACCGAGACGCGTGAGGCCGTGCTTCGCGCCGCAGCCGAGCTCAATCTTAAGCCTCAGGCTTCGGTCAGAAACCGCGAGGTGGCGATCCTCTCAGAGCCGACGTTCCCTGACCGATTCGGTGGGTACGCCGGGATACTAACGTCGCACCTTTCGTTCGCGTTCTCGCGGCGCAATATCGGCGTACTTCTGCCGGTGAATCCCCTCATCGAACTCCCGACCAAGTTTATCGATGGGATCGTCGTTGTGACCGAGGCCAAGGCCCTTCGGGAGCTAGTCGTCGAGCTGGAGAAGAGGATGCCCGTTGTCCACATAGACAAGTTCCTTCTCGCCCGCGACGAGTACGTCGTGTGCTCGGACCACTACGCCGCCGGTTTCCTGGCTGCCCGCCATTTCATTGAGCGCGGCAAACTCAGGCCGGCATTCGTGGGCGGCGATTACGTTGCTTTTGCCGAGCGGCTCAAGGGATTCAAGAAGGCACTTTCGGAAGCCGGCCTTCCGGTGGACGAGCAGCGCTGCTCCCTTTACGGACCGGAAAGCAATCTCATGTCGGTCGTCACGCGGATTGTTCGCTCGGGCGCCGATTCCATCTACGCCCCTGGGGCGAGTTTTCAATCCCTCGAGTGTTTGCACATTCTCGCGTATGTGATGGGGCTCAAGGTGCCGCAGGACATCTCCCTGATCGGCGGCGAAAACGAGCGGGTGTCCTCCCTGCTCAATCCGCCCATGACGACGATCGAGGAGCCGCTGCGCGAAATGGCCGAGCAGGCGGCTGCGATGATCGACAAGCTCACGACTGGGCATCGCGTCACGGAGCGTCGCTTGGTCCTTCCCGTCCGACTCGTGGAGCGCAACTCCGTCCAATGAAATTTGAGTCGAGCGCATGGGGTCGCAGGAAAACTGCGGGACGCTCCTTTTCCGATAGCGGAGGCGTGCGGTCGAGCTCTCACTCAATGGCGATGTCGCCTCTGGCGCGGAAGGGCGTTTTTTTGGCGTTCGGGCTAAACTGTTTAACGGCCCTCGTAACAGTTGCAAATGCCGGCGCTCTCTCGGTGACCGTCGGCGCTGCGCCGGTGCCGCATGAAGAAAACTATCAAATGGGCGCTGTCCGCCAACCCGGGGGGGCCTCGATCACCATCGACCAAGCGAGCCTGCGTCTCGACGGCCGGCCGTGGATACCGGTGATGGGTGAGTTTCATTTCTCGCGCTACCCGGCGAGCGAATGGCGCGAGGAATTGCTCAAGATGAAGGCCGGCGGAATTTCCATAGTCTCGACGTACGTTTTTTGGATCCACCACGAGGAGATCGAAGGCGAATGGAATTGGTCCGGCAATCGCGACCTTCACGAGTTCGTGCGACTCGCCGGAAGCGTTGGCCTCAAGGTCATCGTCCGTTGCGGCCCATGGTGCCACGGCGAGGTGCGCAACGGAGGGTTTCCCGACTGGCTGCTCGGAAAGGGTTGGCCGCTGCGAAGTCTAGACGCCAGATATTTGGGAAAGGTTCGCGTGCTTTATGGGGAGATTGCAAAGCACTTGGACGGTCTGCTTTGGAAGGACGGCGGCCCCGTCATCGGGATCCAATTCGACAACGAATACTACGGTCCGGCCGAGTACCTGCTGGCATTGAAGCAGATCGCCCGCGATGTCGGGCTCGATTTGCCCCTCTATACGCGGACCGGCTGGCCGCAGCTGACGACACCGATGCCGTTTGGCGCGGTTGTGCCGCTCTATGGCGCCTATGCCGAGGGTTTTTGGTCCCGGGAGCTCACTTCCATGCCCGGACAGTTCTGGACTGCATTTCGCTTTTCCCTGCTTCGCGCTGAAGACGCGATCAACCAGGAGCAGGCCGGCCACCGCGAAGCCCGCGATGTGCCGGACGTTTCGAGGTACCCCTACCTCACATGCGAGGTTGGCGGGGGCATGATGAGCAGCTACCACAGGCGCATCCTGATCAACCCGGAGGATGTCGAGTCAACCGTGCTCGTGAAGCTGGGTTCCGGCAGCACGCTTCCCGGCTACTACATGTATCACGGCGGCACCAATCCCACCGGGAAGCTGACGACACTCATGGAGGCGCAGGACACGGTGACGACCAACTACAACGACATGCCGGTGAAGAACTACGATTTTCAGGCGCCAATCGGCGAATTCGGACAGATTCGCCCGCAATATCACCTGCTGCGCCGACTGCACCTGTTTCTCGCGGACTTCGGCCCGTTGCTCACCCTCATGCCGCCGGCGATGCCCGACGTGCGGCCCGGGGGCCGTGACGACACCTCGACCCTTCGGTGGACGGCGCGTTCGGATGGAACCGGCGGCTTCGTCTTCGTGAACAATTACGAACGCTCGCTGACGATGCCACAAAAGGATGGCCTGCAGTTCACTATCAACCGCCCATTGGGTCCGGTCACCTTTCCCTCGGCCCCTATCACGGTGCCTGCCAACAGCATTTTCATCTGGCCGTTCAACTTCTACCTGGGCGACGGGGTCTGGCTCGCGTATGCCACTGCGCAACCCATCTGCGTGATCGATAGTCCCGAAGGTCGCACCAGCTTCTTCGCCGAGACGCCCGGCGTCCCGGCGCAGTTTGCGATCCAGGGTGAATCGTCCGTGCGATCCGTGTCTGCGGGACGAGGTGCCGCTTTCGGTGTCACCGGCCGGAGCGGCCGATCAGTGCAGGTCGTGCTGTTGAGCAACGCCGACTCATTGGCGCTTTGGAAGGGAACCTGGCGCGGACGCGACCGCGTTTTCCTGACCCGGGCGGGGTTTGTAGTCGACGGCGACGATGTGCGCCTTGAGTCGAGCGATAGGTCCGACCTCTCGGTCGGGGTCTTTCCCGCGCCGGCCGGCCTCGCCGGGGGCGAAACCGACGGGATTTTCATACGCTACACGCCGGCCGCGCCGGCCGTCGCGAGATATGAGGCCAAGACAGACCTGATTCATGGGGCAGGTCCCGCGAGGGACATTCCACTGGGAAGGATCAGCGAACCGGTGGCGGCTGAGCCAAGCGACTCCGATTTCACGAAGGCGGCGGTGTGGCGTGTCAGGCTGCCGTCCGACATGGACCTCAGCACGAACCCGATCGTCCGTTTCCGCTACGTGGGTGACGTGGCGCGCATCTCCCTCAACGGACGATTTCTTCTCGATGACTTCTACAATGGCAATGCGCTTGACCTCGGAATTCGGCGATATGCGCCCGAAATAATCGGCGGTGACCTGGAGATCGCGATCTTGCCTATCAGAAGGGACTCAGTCGAGGGCGAGAAGAAGCGCGTCTTCATGGCCGATTCGGCGCTCCCCGATTTCGCAGGAATGTCATCCGTCGCCAAGGTGTCGAGTGTTGAAATTGTTCCGCGCTACGAAGTGCAGCTTCCTCCGGCTTTATCGCAGTAGGGAATCGTCGCGCCGCAGGCCACGGTCCCTGCCAAAGCAACTCGGCTAAAACGTTTTCGCGACAGCGCTTCGAGTCGCGTTCTTATGGCATTCATGAGCATCACGAGGGGTTCCGGCGCTGGCGCGACTGCGTTTATTAGCCCGGATACCAAATCTTCCGCGGATCGTCCGATGCTCGGACATAGTTGAAGGCTCCCGCGACAAGGCGCTCTAAATCGAAGGTCGGACGCCAATTGAGTAGAAATTTTGCCTTGGTGTTATCCAGCCACGTTGAGTAATAGGGCGTTCGGATCGGAATTGGTTTCAGGCCCCTTGTTCGCTGGAGATACTCGCCGAGCGAACCGTAGTCCACGGGCTCGTCGAGGCAGATGTTAAAGGTCTGTCGCCTGGCCTTAGGGTGGTCGATTGCGAGCAGGATGGCACTGACCAGGTCGTCGAGATGCACAAAATTACGCTTCACCGGTACCCCTTCCGGATCAAGCATCACGGGCACCGCGCCGGCCCTGAGATACTCATCGGCGAGCGCCGCGCCAACCAGATCCCGCCAGCGCGGACCGCCAAACACGTCCTCGCCAAAGGACAGTTGGAACTTGAAGTCATCTTTCTCCATGATCCATGGCGCGCGCAGGCAGCAGCCATCAAGATCATATTGTATGCCATACTGCTCGAGCATCACCTCTTCCAACACCTTGGAAAGCGCGTAGCAGCCCGGGTAGGCAGTGTGCCGCTGGAATTCAGTTACCGGTACCGGGTGGGGATAGAAAAAATGGCCCGTTCCCGCATCTCCGCCGAGGAGAATGAACCGCCGAAAGCCCGGGCACTTGCGGCAGTTTTCGAGGAGCCAGAAAAGGCCCTTGACGGCGACGTCCATTATTAGACCAGGCGTTTCCTTGCAGGTGGCGAGATGAACCACATGGGTTACACCGCGCAGCGCGCTCGCGGCCACCGATCCGTCGGCGAGCGAGCCGTGTATGACCGCCAGACGGGGTCCGGAAGGCAGCATGCGATTGTGGCAAAGGGCGCGAAAATTGAACTCAGCAAATCGTTTGTCACCAATGAGTCGCGGCAGAAGCGCTCGACCGATTTTGCCGGTAGCGCCGGTGATCAGCAGACATGGCGACTCGACCGGCATCGTTGGGACGGCGTCTTCTGTGGATTGCTCTGCTACTTGTAGCCCTCGAGGGTCTCAACCAAAATGCCGAGCTTCTGCCGTGTATCAAAATAGGAAAACTGGCCTGTCTTGGGATCGCCACCCTGGTGGAGCAAAGGAATCCCATTGGTGGCAAGCGTACGGACTTTACCTGCCGTGTCCGTGATTTGGAACGCAATGTGGTGAATGCCTTCTCCCTGCTTATCCAGGATATCCTGCCAGGACGACGGACCACCCAGCGGCTGAGTCAGCTCGATCTCGGTGTTGTCCAACTTGAGGAACGCAAGCTTGCACTGCGCATCCGAGGGTTGACCGCGATAGGTCTGATTCACTTTCAACCCTGGTTCGGTCGTAATGATCGGCGGTACCGGCAGGCCGAAAAACTCCGCGTAAGCCTTGGCCGATTTTTCAATATCGCGGACGACAACCGCAATCTGGCAAACCCGCCTGCTCCCGAGCATTGAACGTGAAGAATCGCTCGAGGTTGTGCTCATGGATTGGCCCTAGGTTTCGCTGATTCTGGTCGCTCGCGAATGCATTCCCTTGCTGGCACGGTGCGGGATTCCTTTTTGGATATGAAAGGAAATTCCCCGCGTGTATTTCGGAAGTCAACAGTTTAACTAAATGGAAAATAGTTCGATTATCATCGTGCTGGGAAAATGCCGACGACTTCAAGTGCAGGGCAGGTGCCAAGCTTCCATCCCTAAAGCCACGCATTTGCTTTCGAAATGCAGATCGAATACCCGGCAATTGCCGGCGCGGCGGGGCGTTTCGATGGCGAACATTCCTATGATTTCCGCCCGACCTCTATCTGCGGCTTCCTCAGGGAAGTGAGGAGCGGACCTGCTTTGGCAGCAGATGCAGGCGCATTAACCCCAAACCGGCGAGGGAAACTGTTGCGAGCGGCATGAAACAGTTTTGTAGTGACCTCGCTCGAGTTTCGGCATTAATTTCCAAGCTAACCCTTCAATATGCCGTATCTGACCCGTCGTGAAGCCATAGGCAAGATTGCCTTTGCCGCGGCTTCAGTGGCGCTACCTCGCGTAAGCGCATTCGCGGTGAATTCGGCTTCCTCATCCATGTCAAATTCGCTCGGGAGAACCCGTCATTCTGTCTGCAGATGGTGCTATAAGGACATCCCCTTGGAGACGCTCGCCAGGGCCGCGCCTGGTCTTGGCCTCGAATCGATCGAGCTGCTCGACCCGGTTGACTGGCCGGTGGTGAAAAAGCATGGGCTGACATGCGCCATGGCCAATGGCACGACCACCATCCCTGTCGGCTTCAATCGAGTTGAGAATCATTTGGAATATGTTCCCTCGATGATTGATAGGATCAAGGCCTGCTGCGATGCCGGCCTCCCCAATGTCATCTGCTTTTCCGGCAACCGGGCTGGCATGCCCGATGAGCAGGGCCTGGAAAACTGTGTGATTGGACTTAGACAGATTGTGGGGGCGGCCGAAACGGCTCGCGTCACCGTTTGCATGGAGCTGCTCAACAGCAAGGTAACCCACCACGACTACATGTGTGACCACACTGCCTGGGGCGTTGAACTGGTAAAGCGCGTCGGCTCGGAGCGATTCAAGCTGCTCTACGACATATACCATATGCAGATCATGGAGGGAGACGTGATTCGAACGATTGAGGATAACCACCAATACATAGCTCACTATCACACGGGAGGCGTCCCGGGACGCCACGAAATAGACGGCAGTCAGGAGCTGTTTTATCCCGCAATCATGCGGGCAATCCACGCCACGGGATTTGCCGGCTTTGTCGCGCAGGAATTTGTGCCTGTGCGCGATCCATTAACATCGCTCGGTGAAGGCGTGAAAATTTGCACGATCTGAATTCGTCCATCCATTATTCTCAACAGCGGACAACAACCATGAAAAACACGTTCACCCTAAAACTTGGAGCGGCGGCGCCAGCGTTTCGCCTGCCTGCCACAGACGGCAAGACCTACGCATTGGGCGATTTTGCATCGGCCAATGTCCTGGTGATCTTCTTCACCTGCAATCATTGCCCGTTCGTAACGGGATCGGACGAGATCACCCGCACGACAGCCGAGCGCTTTGCCGGACAAGGGGTCCGATTTGTGGGTATTAATTCGAACAGCGTCAAAACCAACGCCGAGGACTCCTTTGAGCTCATGGTCGCGCGGATGAAACAGCACAACTTCCCGTGGACTTATCTGCATGACGAGAGCCAGGAAGTGGCGCGAGCTTATGGGGCGCTCCGGACGCCGCACTTCTACGTATTTGATGCCAAGCGCCATCTCATCTACAGTGGGCGCGGAGTCGACAATCCGCGTGAATCCGCCAAATCAAAAATCAACGATCTGGCCATCGCGCTGGAGGAACACGTCGCCGGCCGCCCGATCCGCCAGCCCCTGACCAATCCCATCGGGTGCAACGTGAAGTGGGACGGCAAGGACGCCCATTGGATGCCCGCGGAGGCTTGTGACCTGGTCTGACGGACAATTTGCGCCCTGTTGGTCTTTGAGCCCTCTGGCGGGGACTCACCGATCTTCCTATGCGGCTTACCCTTTCGTCATTGTGTTAGCCCAGGGTACATCTCGCGCATTGGCCTGGGACTGGCGGCGGGTCACGGAGCCTTATGCGTCAGAATGATGACTGACGAATCGCCCAGGCCGTTCGCGCGGGCAACAAGGCGGACGGTACCGGGGTCGGGCGTGGATTGTAGCAGTGCGAGCGCCATTCCGTTGAAGAGCGCGCGCGTGCTGCCCTGATAGCTCTCGTGGCTTGCCGGATCGCCATTGTCGGCACCAATCAGTCTGGCAGGGCCCGAAAGCTCAAAGACTACCTGATTGTCGGCGAGGGGCGCGAAAGCGCCGTGGGCGTCGAGGGCGCGCACGGTTACGTGCGCGACGTCACGGGTGCCGGCCAGTATGGTCGGCCGATCAACCGTCAGCTCAAGAGAGGCTGCCGCACCCGAAGTGCGCACGCTCGCCTCCGATACGGCATTCCCGCTGCGATCATGGGCGACGGCTTTCAATTGGCCGGGTTCGTAGGGCACGTCCCATACGAGCTGCAGGTCCGCGGTGGACGCTTGAATCTGGGGCAGGGCATAGGCATTCCAGCCTGTGGAGGTGCCTTGGGCGGGAAACTCGCGGGCTTTGGCGCCCAGGCTCCGTCCATTGAGAAAGAGCTCCACGGCCGCGCAATTCGTGTAGGCTACGACCGGCACGACCTTGCCAACGCGAGCCGGCCAATTCCAGTGCGGCAGGAGGTGGATCATCGGGGCATGCGTCCATATGCTCTGGAAAAAATAGAAGGAATCCTTCTTGAATCCGCAGGTGTCCAGAGGCCCCGATGTTGAAAGCTTTCGCGGCCACAACGACTCCCCCAGATAGTCAAAGCCAGTCCAGCCAAAGTCGCCGGTCACATAATCGTGGGTGGAGACGAACCGCCGCAGGGACGCGGTCCGGATCGTGTCCGTGGTGTAGAGTGCCCCCTCCGGGCCGACGGCGGGCGCAACCCTTCCGTCAATTAGGCCACCACCGAGCATCGGGCCGAACCGGTAGTTGCCCCTGGTCTCGCCCGGATTGGTTTCCTCCGTGCCGACGAACTTGCGGAGGGGGAAAAGGGCGCGGTCGTCGGCATACTGCGTTTCGCGGCGCGTGCCCCAGCGGTCAACGTAGTTGTAGCCGACGACATCCAGGAGACCGGAAAAAGCCACCGGAGCTTGACCGTGCTGGTTAAAGATATCGTCCAGGGCCGCGGTCACCGGGCGAGTCGGATCCTCGCGATGGAAAATCTCGACAAGCTTACCCAGGATCTCGGGGCCTTCCTTCGACCATTGTTCGCCTATCTCATTGCCGGCGCTCCACATTACGATGCACGGGTGGTTGCGGTCGCGTCGGATGAAGTCGACAAGATCGCGCTCATACCGGGCCCTAAACACATCGGAGTAGCCGAATTTGATCTGGGGCTTGCGGACGGTCCATTCGTCAAAGGCCTCGTCCATCACGAGCAGACCGAGCCGGTCACACAATTCATAGAGCTCGGGGGCCATGGGATTGTGACTGCAGCGGATGGCGTTGCAGCCCATTTCCTGCAGGAGGCGCAGCCGGCGCTCCAGCATCGCCTCGGGCACGGCCGCACCCACCGCGCCGCCATCATGGTGCAGGCACATGCCGCGAAGTTTTATCGGCGTTCCGTTGAGGAGGAGGCCGCGGTTGACGTCGTATTCAATGCTGCGGATGCCGAATACGGTCTCCGTTGCGTCGACGACGGTGCCTGCACTGAGGACTTCCGAGCGCAGACGATACAGTTCCGGCGAGCCGGGGGACCACAGGCGCGGCGTGGGCAAGCTCAGGGTGGATTCGACCGCAAGTTCGGCACCTGGGGCCAAGTTTCCGGAACCGGACACCTGTGATTCCTGTCCTGTCTTCCCCTTGACCCGCGAGGGCACGGGGTTGCCGGCTGCATCGAGGATTTGCGTTCGCAACTCGAAGTGTTGCGCCGTGGTACGGCCGTTGCGCACCTCAGTACGGGCATGAATGGTCGCCGATTCGCGGGAAACCTCCGGGGTCGTCACATACACGCCGAAGGGTGCCACAGACAAGGGATCGGTAATCGTCAGCCAGGCGTGCCGGTAGATGCCGGAGCCGGAATACCAGCGGCTATTGGGCTGACGGGAGTTGTCCACCCTGACCGCGACCACATTGGGCTTCGGCCCAAAATTGAGCCAAGGAGTAAGGTTGTAGGTGAATGTCGAGTAGCCGTATGGATGGCTGCCCAATTCATGGCCGTTTATCCAGACCGTGCTGTGCTCGTAGACCCCGTCAAATTGGATGATTACGAGCCGGCAGCGGTCGGACTCGGGCAGATTGAATGTCTTGCGGTACCAGCCCAGTCCCGTTGGCAGGAATCCGCCAGCCCCGCCGGTCGGGGCATGCTCGTCATACGGCCCTTCGATGCTCCAATCGTGGGGCAGGTCGAGCGAGCGCCAGGCAGTGTCCGCAAAGATTGTTTCCTCCGCACCAGGCGCGTCGCCGAGGTGAAAGCGCCAACCAAAATCAAACGAGAGCTTCAGGCGAACGGCCCCGGCTTGCACTGTTGGACCAGGGTTCAACGCAGGCACGCAGATGGCGACGAGGCGAATGACCGGACCGGCAAGTCTGCAATGCTATACGAAACAGGAGGTTGAAAATGCATTCGCGATTGAGGCTTCTTGGGTTGAGGCTGGAAGGACGTTTGGAATATGGGGCGTGGGGCGTCCCTTCTTGATTCGTCCAGGTAGCGGATCGCAGGCCAACCGGTTGGTGGTCATTCACCCCGACAGTGGGGGTCTATGAGATCCGTGCAGGCTCTTTCCAGGGGCTTCCAGCGAGCGATCCTGCTAACATTGACGAAGGTCCCGGAGGCTCGCCGGCCAGCTGCGCAAGGCAATGGCTCGAGGTCAGGGCCTGGGTGGCGAGGGCTCTTAAGAAGAAAATGTTGGTTGGGGGAGGCGGATTCCGCCGCGGAAGGTTGCCGGCGGCTGGGCGGGCGAATCCATCGCCGGAGCCGAGGTAAGAGGAATGATACGGAAGGCGTAGCGATAACGTCCGGCTGGGAGGCGAAATTCGGGATGGGGCCGGGCGTCTTCCGACCAACTGTCGTCGCCGCCCACTCCCATTTGCTGATGATCGATGTTAAGGGTTATGAAATTGCGATCAGGCAATTCGTTTGTGTGCCGGGCGCTTTCCAGGTCCTCCATGCTGTAGGGCCACGCGCTGAAGCTGAGCGGGGATTCGCCCACGATCAATATGCCCTGGCCTGAACCGTCGGTAAGGCTGGCCCGACGGGTCTGGTAGTGGTTGTTGCTTTCCTGGGGCCGCACATAGTGAAAAAAATCTTTCTTCACGGAAGCCGAGTAGCAACCGACGGCCGCGCCCCGATGACGGTCCCAATATGTCTCCTGCGGCCCAAGACCATACCATTGGACATGGTCAAGAGCTCCGTCGATGCGTACCTGGATGCCGATCCGAGGGATTTCAGGCAGGCCTTGGGCGGCGGCAAAATCATTTTCCACGAGGACTTCGCCACTACCGTGAATCGTCCAGGTCGTCGTCCAGAGGGATTGCACGCGCGGAAGGTCAAGCGCGACGACGACCTTGGCCCCATTGTCGCCTTCCCGATAGGCGTGGATGCTCTTGAGCGTCATTGCCTCGGTCGCGTGTTTCCATTGGCCGCTGCGGTCCGGCATGCGGCCGCCGACGTCATTGTCGGTGATTGGGCGCCAGAAATTCGGTCGGAACGGAGCACGGAGAATCTCGCGCTGGCCGACCCGGTAAGACTGGAGAGTGCCCGCCTCCTTGCTCCACTGAAGCGAAAGATTTCGGCAGGTGACGGTGATCAACGATTCAGATTCCTCGAGGTCCAGTGCGGGCATCGTCTCGAGGTCGGCCTCAGGTGCCGGCGGCGTGGAAAACGGTATGGCAAATTGCTCCCACGCCACGATGTGCCCCCTTGGAGCCCACTGCCGGTCACGGCCCAGCCTAAATGTGATCTTAGCGTGATATTCCGCGCCGGGCTTGGTCGCGGGTTCGTTCCAAGGCACAGTGATGACTTGGGCGGTGCGGGGCGGTGCCTGCAGGGGCGTCAATTCACCGCTTTGGATTACATTGCCGTTTTCGGTCAACTCCCAACCGGCGACATAAGACGACAGATCTGCGAAGTCATGCCAGTTGGTGATGCGGAACTGGTTCAAGGCTTCACCGACGCATTCTATCACGATTGGCTGCTGGACTTTCTTGACCTCCCAGGCTGCGGGCTTTGGCGTCTGCTCGGGGTCAATGAGCCCGTTGAGGCAGAAATTGCCCGAATTGATGCGGTCGCCAAAATCGCCTCCATACGCCCAGTACGACTTGCCGTTCTTGTCGGTTCGGCGGATTCCTTGGTCGGTCCAGTCCCAGATGAATGCGCCGATGAGATGCTCGTGGCTTCTGATGGCGTCCCAGAACTTGAAAAAATTGCCCAGTGAGTTGCCCATTGCGTGGGCGTATTCGCACCACATGACCGGCCGGGTTTCAGCCGGATCATTCGCCCATTTCAGCATTGTGGGGATGTCCATGTACATCCTGCTGACCACATCGACGTAGGGGCGGTCGGGATGCTCATCCATGTCACCGGTGGTGGTGTTTCCTTGGGCGCCCTCATAATGCACAAACCTCGTCCGGTCGTATTCCTTGATCCAAGCGGACATCGCTGCGTGGTTCGGCCCCGTGCCGCTTTCATTTCCCAGCGACCAGAAGATGACGCACGGATGGTTCTTGTCTCGCTCAACCAACCTTTGGGCGCGTTCCAGGAACGCTGCGGTCCATGCAGGGTCATTGGAGAGCATCCCGCCGATGCCGTGTGTCTCCAAATCCGCCTCATTTATCAAGTAAAGTCCGTATTGATCGCAGAGTTCCAGCCAGCGCGGATTGTTGGGATAATGCGACGCGCGCACAGCGTTGAAATTAAACTGCTTCAGAAGCAGGACGTCCCGTTGCATCGATTCCTCGGTCACCGTCGTGCCGTTGATGTGGTGAAAATCGTGCCGATTGACTCCGTAGAGCTTTATTGACCGTCCATTGATAAACAGCTGGCGGTCCTTGATCTCGAGCTTGCGAAATCCGATTTGGCAGCTCCGGGCATCGACCGTCCTGCCGGCAGCGTCCTTCAAAGCAAGGGTCAGCACGTAGAGGTGCGGAAACTCGGCCGACCATTTCTCCGGGCTAGCAACCTGGGCCTCGATATCGGCAAACGGCACATTGCCGCGGTGCATCCACCCGCGTGCCAAAAGCTTTTCCACCTCAACCGACATGGGCTGCGTCAAGACAGCGTGGCCTTCGCTGTCGTAAAGGCGTGCCTCCAACATCCAGCCATCTGGATTTGCCGTTCCAAAATTGCGTACTTTGGCGTGGATCTTCAGGGTGGCGTCGCGGTACTGCGAATCGAGGTCCGTCTGGACGAAAAAATCGTAGAGTTGGAGCTTGGGCGCGGCGGCAAGGTAGACCTCGCGGTGAATGCCGCTCAACCGCCAGTGGTCCTGATCCTCGAGGTAGCTGCCGTCGCTCCAGCGATGCACCTGTACGGAAAGCACGTTATGGCCCTCGGAAATGTAGGGCGTGACGTCGAATTCTGCTGGCACGCGGCTGCCCTTGCCGAAGCCGACAAACCTCCCGTTCAGCCAGCAGTAAAAGGCGGAGGAAACGCCGCCGAAATGGAGCGTGACCTGTTGGCCATTCCACTCGGCGGGGAGACGGAAGTCGGTCCGATAGCTACCGACGGGATTATCGTCCATCGGCACGAACGGGGGATTGACCGGCTCAAAGGGGTAAACGTAATTCGTGTAGATCGCGACGCCCCATCCCTGCAGTTCCCAATTGCCTGGCACGGCAATCGGCTTCCAGGACGAGTCGTCCAGTTTTGGATCGGCAATGGCGGGCGCCTGCGCGGGACAGGCCGCAAAATGAAATCGCCATGTGCCGTTAAGGCTGAGGAAACGAGGCGACTGGCAGTCCTTCGCTTGCCGGGCGGACTTTTCGTCGGGGTAGGAAATGGAGGTGGAATGGCCCGCCAGCGTGTTAACGCCAGTGATCCGGGGATTCTGCCATTCTTCCGCACCGCTTGGTGCGCGTTCATGTTGAGGCATGCACCGATAAAATGGTACAGTTTCGCTCATATGCGCAACAGTCTAAATAATTGAAATACAAGGCCGTCGCAGCGCCGGACGTGTCGGGCCTTTCAATAAAGAAATGCTAGCCCGCCGAGGCTTGTGCGGAATCGCCCGCCAGCGGGTTATGGGCGGCCGGCCGGTGGTCTCGGGGGGAAACGCCCCCAGACGGGAGACCCCAAAGACCCCGTTGGACAATGGAATGTGAAGCCAGAACCTTCATACTCTGCCCCTCCGGGCCTCGAGCGCGTCGCGAATTTCATAGGCCCGCTTCCGGTTGAGCGGGTAAAAGACGAGCAGAAGAAGCGCCACGATCGCCCAAACGGCAGTGGAAATGGTCAAGACCAAGCGCATGGACAGAATGGTGCCAGGAGTCTGAATTCCGCCCGCATTCGCCGCGTCGAACCCGGTGAGCTTGAGAGTGAGCATCGCGCCGACAAAGGCGAAGGAGTAGCCGGTCTTCTGCACCCAGGAAAACAATGCTCCGAATGTGCCTTCGCGGCGGAAACCGTGGCGCAGTTCGTCGTCATCACAGATGTCGGCCAGCATGGAGGGCGTCAAAGTGTAGATTGCCACCCACACGGGCCCGCATAGGAGGCAATCGAACAGAATCTTCCACGGATGATTGGGCGTGTAGAGGTACCACTTGCCGGCTGCACCCAGCAGCACCAGCGCGAAGCTGATGCCGAGCGTGACGTGCTTGCCGTAGCGATTGGCCAACGAGTTGATGGGGAAAATCCAAATGATGCCCAGCACAGCATAGCTGGACGAAAGCATCCCCTTCCACACCGAACCTTGAGCGACATTTCCCCCGCACATATAATAGACAATCAGGTAATAGTCCACGTTGCTGGCCAGCATGCCCGCAACAATCTGCAATGCCGTGAGCGCCACCAGCAGCATGAACGCCCGATTGGACGCGCATGCTTTCAAGGCGGGCCAGATGCGAACCTTCTCCTGCATTATGGCCTTCTTGAAGTATCGCTCCTTCACAAACAGGCCCGGGAGGATGCCCATTCCGCCGAGAATAATGATCGCGACCACCCATCCGACAATTTGCACCCCCTGCAACACGGAGGCGAAGATCGCTAGCGTGGTCAGGGGGAAAACCCAGCTGTAGCTCAGTTCGCCTATCTTATTGAAGAACGAAGCGAAGGACCACACCCGCGTCCGCTCCTCGTAGTCAGGCGTCATTTCGTATCCGAGACTGTTGAGCGGTACGGAGTACATCGTGTATCCGACGTAGAATAGGACCAGAGTGCTAATCAGGTAGGCGGCGATCTCGAGGTGGCTCCACGTCGACGGCACCATCCAGATGGTGCCAAAAAACAATGCCTGGATGATCGCCCCGCATACGATGTACGGCTTCCGGCGTCCCCACCGGGAATGGGTGTTATCTGAGACGCGGCCCATGATAGGGTCAAAAATTGCGTCAAGAAAACGGGGAATGGACAAGGCCGCGGCCACGAGCACCGGATCCAGCTTCAGCGTCATCTGGTAGACGGGGATGGTGAAGCTGCCCATCCCTTGGATAGCGTAGAATACGGGCAGCGCCCCGACGCCAAAGGCCACCTTCTCCCAGAAGCCGACCTTGTCAGTGGCGCGGGTTTCGCGAGCCAAATCCTTGTCGATGATCATGCGTTAGAAGCAGCTCGCGATTGCCGGCGAGCATCGCGTGTTAGCAGGACGGCACGGACAAACTTGCCCAATTATGCAGGGCGCAGTCGTCCGTCGCGACGAATTGCTTGGAAGGGCAGGCACGGGGTGGGGCCGAATGTAACCGTGGGGATTAGGTCCCGTGCATGGCATCGTGATTTCAAATATCAAGTGTCTTATTCTTGATAAAATTGTTTTACCTGGCGGGGTAATCCAATTCGCGCCGTTCGCCGCAGACTTGCGGCACATGGCGTTGCAAGGCCAAGTGGCGGCGCAGTCCTCAGGCATTGATTCCCGCAAAATTAAATGGTAGTGGCTTGCATCAACGATCTTGTCGGCTCTT
>CAAGKR010530233.1_pt1 | contig 16889 bp, 16 predicted proteins | sample 2556971 | NCBI WGS metagenome assembly CAAGKR01 (sample SAMEA5207829, study PRJEB30636) | soil metagenome | biome: forest; feature: boreal; material: soil | place: USA | collected 2011-09 | depth 1 m | reverse complement strand
TGCACCGGTCCGAAGTGCTTGTCGATTCCCCGCAGCTTCAACAGCGGCTCCGCCGGGGCCGTCGCCCCCACGCTCGCCACTCCTCCGGGGTCGTGATTCATCTCAGTCGCCTCAGATCAATGAGTCGCAGCTGGTATTACGGCGCGATACGGTCCGACCGTATCGCCCTGGCATGCGTATCTTCGGACCGCTCCACCCATGTCCTGGGCAGTGGCTGTCCCCCTGGACCCTGGGGCGAGCCGGGCCGCCCCGAAGGGCGACCCGGCTGCTCCACCGAGGAGGCGCCCGCAATGGACGCTCCGTCAGACGATTACGAGATTCCGGCCGAGGTGCAGAGCGACTGGCCGGCGATGGCGCAGATGGCCGACGCCGGGTCGAAGCCGTCCTTGACCACGGTTGTCTCCATGTTGGCCGCGTTGACCCAGGTCGCAGTCAGGAGCGACGCGGGCTCGCTGATGCTGGCGTTGGCCGGGTCCACTGTGGTGCCGTTGAGCAGCGCTGCGGGCACCGCATTACCGGAGAGCAGGATGTCGGCCATCGCGACCGCGTCCTGGGCTTCCTTGTAAACCGGCTTGTACACGGAACCGCACTGGTAGCCCTCGAGGACCCACGCCATGCCCTGAGCGGTGGCGTCCTGCCCAGTGACCGGGATCTTCTTGGCCGGCACGCCCGCTGCCTTGAGGACGTTGATGACCGCATTGCCGAGACCGTCGTTGGCCTCGATGGTCGCGTTGATCGCGGGGTGCGAGGTGAACTCCTGCTGGAAGATCGTGCCACCCTGGGTGTTCGACCACCCTGGGGCGAAGTTCTCTCCCACGAGCGTCATGCCTTGACTGTTGGTGGCCCCGGCCGCAACCGTCTTGGCTGCCTGGCTCCAGACCACCTTGTTGTATCCAGTGGCGAACGAGATGGCGTTCGGATCGGTGTCCTCACCGCCGTTGAGCACGAAGACCTGCGGGCTCTTGACGCCCCACGAGGAGACGCAGGAGAGGAAGCCGTTGCCGATTGCCTCGCCGACAGCTTCGTTGTTGAAGCTGACGTAGTACGTCTTCGAGCCCTGGAAGGTGGCCCGGTCGTAGCTGATGAGGGTGACGCCCTTGGACTCGGCCAGCTGCGCGATCGCCGATCCGGTCGGCCCGTCGAGCGGGCACATGATCAGGACCTTGGCGCCGAGGTTGATGTCCGCGGTCGCGTCGTCGAGCTCAGTCGCATCGCTGCCCTGCGCGTTGTCGATGCGGAACTGGTTCTGGTTGAAACCGGCGTCGGCCAGGGCTGCGGTCAGGTACGGCTGATCGAAGTTGACCCAGCGCGTCGAAGACGTCGTGTCGGGAAGGATGACCCCGATCAGCAGCGTGTTCGCGCCCTTGGTCGCGTATTGCGTCAGCGGCTTGAGCGTGCCCATCGTCGACGCGATGTCGGTGGTGAATGCGCTGACGGAGATGCTCGACGGGACGCCCGGATTCGTCGCCGTCCCAGAGCCCGACGGGGTGGAACTGCTTCCGCAGGCGGCAACGACGAGCGCACCCGCACCCACGAGGGTGAGCTTGCTCATCTTCGACAGATCACGGAGCCCCCGGCCCCTGATTCCATCTTGCAAGTGCATTAGACCTTTGCCCTCCAAACCGAGAACCCACCGTTGGCGACGCCACCCGCTCAGGGAGCGACGAGCGCCGCCACCAAACCTCCTTGAGGCAGCGTCCGGATGGTTGGTCAATCGAGAAGGGTTTGTCAACTCCTCGAACGAAAAATCACCCCAACGGGTGAATTTTCGTGCTCGCTACCCATGGACGGCGATCTCCGGAGGGCTATTCCTGCTCGGTCGGCCGCATCAGAACCTCGTTGATCGCGACGTGTCGAGGCCTGCTCACGATGTACGCGATGGCGTCGGCGACGTCTTCCGCGGTGAGGCGCTCGATTGACGCGAACCGCCGGCGCATCCCCTCCAGGATCTCCGGCCGGTTGTGCGACGCCAGCTCGGTGTCGACTGCGCCCGGTTCGACGACCGACACCCGCAGGTGGCGGGTCGTGACCTCCTTACGAAGCGCGTCGCTGAACGCACCGACCCCGTGCTTGGTGGCGTTGTACACGCCACTCCCACTGCGCGTCTCGCGGCCGGCGACCGAGCTGATGTTGACCAGGTCGGCAACGCCGCGAGGACTGTCCTCTGCGGATCGCAGGAGATGCGGCAGCGCGGCGTGGGTGCAGTAGAGCAAGCCGAGGACGTTGATCTGGACCATACGCTCCCATTCCTCGACCGGGGCGTCGACGACGGGCCCGAGGAGCATCACCCCTGCGTTGTTCACCAGGATGTCGAGGCGGCCGAGGCGGGTCACGCACTCCGCCACCGCTCCGTCTGCCTCGCCCTGGTGCGTCACGTCGGCGACGATGACCGCCACCGTTGCCCCTGCGGAGCGCAGCCGGCCGGCGAGTTCCTCCAAACGATCCTGGCGGCGGGCGACCAGGGCGACGCAGGCGCCGAGGCCGGCGAGGGACACGGCGGTCGCCGATCCGATGCCGCTCGACGCGCCGGTCACGAGGGCAACCGCATTCTCGAGGGGCCTCGTCGATAGCGCCATCGTCTCGGTAGATTGCCACAGCGGGACCTATGGAGCCGGGCGATCGTGTCAGAGTCAGCGCATGGACAGCGACGGATATGGCTACACGCCTGAAGACCACGGGACGGCGCGTCTCCTCGACGATATGCGCACGCTCTCGCCTGCGGCGATCGAGCGGATCGCGCGCGGTTGGGAGGTGCGGGCGCTCCCGCACCTGGACGGATACCACGCGGCCGAGACGGCGGCGCTGCGCGCCATCGAGGGCGCCCATCTCAGTACCGAATGGGAGGCGCTGCAACGCCAGATCCTCGACCTCACCGAGGGCCGCACGTCGCTGGTGTCATGGAAGATCGAGCACGGCCAGAACGGTCATCACGCCGAGTCCGCAGCGCTCGGAGCGGCGCTCGCCCTGCACGCGATGGGACATCTGGACAGCGCACATGCCCAGACGCTCATCCGGCCGATGGCCGAGGCACTTCCTTGGCTGCTGACCGTACGAGGCAGCTCCCAGTAGTCACCTCTGGTCGACACGCGGGATCCGGATGACGGGCTGACGTCTACTCGCTGACCAGTTCGTAGTCGGGGTTCAGGATGGCAAGGCGTCGTTGCCACGACCCCACCATCCCTTCGACGATCAGGCGCGCCCCCGGCTCGATGCCGGGGATTTTCGGGCGTCCCTGGAACACGAGCAGCAGGATGCCGGTGTCATCGGTGATCTCGCACTCGAGGTTGGCGGTGCCCTTCGCCGTCTGCACGCGCAGCGAGCGGATGCGTCCTGCGACGCGGACTCGGGTACGCCATGCCACATCACTGATCGGGATGGTCCCGGTGGCGCGCCGGGCCAGCTCCCGGTCCACGCCCGCGCCGCGCATCGGCTTGCGCCGCACGCCGTCCGGGCGGACCGTGTGCGCGCGAAACCTGCGTCGCCGAGCGGCTTCGAGGTTGAACGGAACGATCGTTGCCGCGACGTGCGCGACGCCGCCCACCGCATCCGCGATGCGGTCAGCCGTCCGGTCGTGGAGCACGCGCGCGAGGCGCGAGTGAAACGCGCGACGCGGGAGCAGTACGGTGCACTCCGTCTTGCCGTCGGCGACGACGTCGGCGACGTACTCGAGGGCCGCACGCTCGAGCCGGCGGTCGCGGCATTCCAGGATGTCGAGCGGCAGGTGCGCGAGGCCGAGCCTGCTCCATTCTTCCTTGAGCTGTTCGGTGGCGGCCGCATCGATATTGAAGTGCACGGCGCGGAGCTCGTCGGGACGCAGCGTGCGCGCGTACTGCACGGCGCGTGCGGCCGCCATGTCGAGCTGACCGACGAGCACGAGCACCACGTGTCGCTGGAGCACCGGCGCTTCCGCGGCGGAGCCGGCACCGGTCTCGAGTTGCTTCTCCTCCGCGACGTACTGGCGGTGGAGCCTGATCAGGCCGTAGTACATCGGAGGTCCGACGACGGCGACGATCCACGCGCCTTCGAAGAACTTGGTGACCAGGAGGATCCCCACGACCGCGACCGACAGGCCGCCCGCAAACCCGTTGATGACCGCACCGATCCGCCATCGCCTCCCCCGCTGCGTGAGGTGATGTTTGAGCATGCCGAATCCCGCGAAGGAAAAGCCGGTGAAGACGCCGATGGCGTAGAGGCCGACCAGCGCGTTGAGCTGCGCTTTGAAGACGATGATCAGGAGAATCGCCACCGCGGCCAGCACGAAGATGCCGTTGGAGAACGCGAGGCGATGACCACGCTTGGTCAGCTGGCGTGGGAGGAAGGAGTCCCCCGCAACGAAGCTCGCCAGGTAGGGGAACCCATTGAAGCTGGTGTTACCGCCGGTGAACAGAATCAGCACCGTTGCCGCCTGCACGAGGTAGAAGAGCGCGGTGCCGACCCAGCTGTTGCCGAGGACATAGCGCACCTCTTGCGAGACAACCGTCGGGCTGCCGGAGAGATACGGGACCGCGTGCGTCCAGTGCGCCAGCAGCGATGTCCCGAGCACGAGAAACCCGAGGATCCCGCACATGATGAGGAGCGCGATCCGGCCGTTGCGTGCCTCGGGACGACGGAAGCTTGAAATGCCATTGGACACCGCTTCCAACCCGGTGAGCGAGGACCCGCCGTTGGCGAATGCGCGCAGGCAATAGAAGATGCCCAACCCCATGAGGAAGCCCCGCTGGTTGCCGATCGGATAGCCGAGCTCGGCGGCGCTGGGGAGTGCATGGGCGTGGAGCCCGCCGAGCACTGCTTTGACGAGCCCGGTGATGACCACGAGCGACAGTGACACCACATAGAAGTACGTCGGGATCGCGAAGATGGAACCGGCTTCTCGGATGCCGCGCAGGTTGCCGAAGAGCATGATGAGCGTCACTCCGACAGTGATCGCGATGGTGTACGGCACCAGCTTGGGAAGAGCCGATGTCAACGCCGCGGTCCCCGCGGAGGTCTGCACAGCAACGGTCACCGTGTAATCGATGAGCAGCGCGACGGCGGCGACCTGTGCGACGTTCGGGCCGAAGTTGTCGCGCGCAACCACGTACGAGCCGCCGCTCCTCGTGTACACGCCGATGACCTGGATGTAGGAGATCATCACGAAGACCATCACCGCGAGGATCGCCAGGGTGATCGGGATCACCATCGAGAATGCGGCGAGACCGATGATCGGGACCATGATCACGAGCATCTCTTCGGTGCCGTAGGCGGACGACGAGATCATGTCCGGCGCGAGCACGCCGATGGCGACCGGCGTTGCGAGCCGCTCCTGGCTGAGTTGCTCGGAGACCATCGGGGGCCCGAGGATCCGGTTCTTCAGCCGGTAGGCCCACGACTCCGGGTAGGTTCCGGCACCCGACGCTCCGGGGGCCTCGGGAGCGAGTGGGCGCGACGATGCCACCGGAACGCTCTCTGGCACTTCCACGGCCGCAGTATGCCCCATGCCGAAGTTGGCACCGGCATCGCCCGACGCCCGAGTGACCTGCTTGAATGGTCCGGTGCACATCGTCATCGCCGGTTGCGGAAGGGTCGGCTCAGGGCTGGCACGGACCCTTGAAGCCGAAGGTCACTCCGTCGCCGTCATCGATCGGAACCGCAAGGCGTTTCGCCGTCTTCCCACGGATTTCAAAGGCATCGTCGTCGAGGGATCAGGATTCGACCGCAACGCGTTGCACGACGCCCGCATCGAGGACGCCGACGCCGTCGCCGCCGTGACCTCAGGGGACAACTCGAATATCCTCAGCGCGCGAATCGCCCGGGAAACCTTCGGTGTCGAGCGGGTCGTCGCGCGCATCTACGATCCACAGCGAGCCCAGGTGTATCAGCGCCTCGGGATTCCAACGGTGGCGACTGTCACGTGGACAGTGGACCAGGTCCGCAGCTGGCTGCTGCCCGAGGAGTTCACCCCCCACTGGCGCGACGCAACCGGAATGCTCCTTCTGCTCGACCGCGTGCTCCCCGAGCATCTCGCCGGACAGAAGCTCTCGTCGCTCGAGAGTGAAGGCAAGGTCCGCCTCGTCGCGGTGACCCGAGCCGGTATGCCGCGGCTCGACACCAAAGGTCTCGTCGGCCAGGACGGGGATCTCCTCCACCTCGTGGTCATGAAGGACGACCTTCCCGAACTCGAGGCGCTGCTCGCCACGCCCTCCCCAGTCGCTGTGGCTGTCGCCACCAAGGCACACTGATGAAGGTGGCCGTCGCCGGCGGCGGGAGTGTGGGTATGGCCGTCGCGGCTGACCTCAAGGTGCATGGACACGACGTGTTCATCCTCGAGGTCGACCCTGAGCAGGTGGCCCGCTTCCAGCCGCATGTCGACGTCCGCTGGCTGGTGGCCGACGCATGCGAGGTCGCATCGCTCAAAGCCGCCGGCATGGCCGAGGTCGATGTCATGGTCGCTGCGACCGGTGACGATGAGGACAACCTCGTCATCTCGCTGCTGTCGAAGCAGGAGTTCGCGGTGCCGCGCGTCATTGCGCGGGTCAACAACGCCAGCAACCAGTGGCTCTTCACCGAGAGCTGGGGAGTCGACGTCCCGGTGTCGACCCCGCAGCTGTACACCGCGCTCGTCGAGGAGGCGGTGTCGATCGGATCGCTGGTGCATTTGATGAGCTTCGAGGGAGCGTCCGCCCACCTGCTCGAGGTCACCCTTGCCGAGGATTCGCCGGCCTGCGGGCAGCCGATCGCCGACCTCGGGCTGCCGCGTGAGTCGGCGATCGTGGCCATCGTCAGGCGCGAGCACATGATCATCCCCGATCCCGAGACGCTGCTCTTCGCCGGGGACGAGGTCATCGTGCTTGCCATGGTCGAGAGCGAGCGCGCCATCCAGACCATCCTGGTCGGGGACGCGCCACCCGCAGGGCCGGGCCCGACCGTTTCCTAGTCCTCGGGGGCACCAGGGCACGCCCGCAGGCCGTCACGCTCCTGTATCGGACGGCTGACGGATCGCCGCGAATCGGGCACCCTTCGAGTTGCGCCCATACGGTCACAACATCGAGCACTCGGCAACCCCTCTCGAGGCAATGGCGTGAAGGCAAGGAAGGTCGCGACCCTCACCGGTTTGGCAAGCCTGGGCATCAGCCTGCTGACGCTTGCGGGGCCAATCGTGGCGGAGGCGGGGTTGCAGCCCATGCCATGTTCCTCAACGACGATTCCCGGCGCCGGTCATCAGAACGTCTGCCACATCGCGACGTCTGCCCTGCTCAACGCGCCGTCCCTCCATCAGTCGATGGCGCTGGACTGCGAGTCGGCGGCACTTGCCGTGGCTCTCCAGACGAAGGGCTTTGCGCTGACCCAGCTTTGGGTGTTCGACGCGCTCCCCAAACAGCCCCAACCTGCGCTGCTGTCCCATGGGCGACCGATCGCTTGGGGTGACCCGTACGCGGCGTTCGTCGGCAACGTCAACGGATCAGAGGGCAACTTCACGGGCTACGGGGTCTACTACCCGCCGATCGCCGCCGTTGCTCAGCGCGCCGGCGCGACCGTCGACGCGCGCACGGGATGGACGACGGCCGCCATCGAATACCAGATTCAGCTCGGCCACCCGGTGATCGTGTGGACCAACTTCAACTTCGGCTACTCACAAACCAGCACGTGGAAGGCGTGGGACGGGCGAATCGTGCCGTACACGACCCAGGAGCACACGGTCACCGTCATCGGCTTCGACTCGGTGGTGGGCACAGTCACCGTAGTCGACGTTGGCGTTGGGCTTCGCCGGACCATCTCGACCGCCGAATTCAGCTCGGCCATCGCCACCTTCGGGGGCATGGGCGTCGCGGTCTGGTAACCCCCGGGCGACCCTAGACTGCTGATCGTCCATGTACGTTCAGGAGCATCCGGGGCGTGACCCGGCGACGGTGTGGCTCCACCACGGTGTCGGGTCGACGCGCGCCTGGGACGCCTTCCTGCCAGCCGCCGCCGGCGGCCGCCGGGCGATCGCATACGACCGGCGAGGGTTCGGGCGCTCAGCGCGCGATCGCGACTTCACGACCGCGATGTTCGACGAGGACGTCGAGGATCTTTGCGAGATGCTCACCGAGCGACATGCGCTGCCAGCCCACCTCATCGGCCACAGTGATGGCGGCACCGTCGCATTGTTGCTCGCCGCCCGGGTCCCGGAGTTGGTGCTCAGCGTCGCAGTCGTGGCGGTCCACGTTCGCGGTGACGACACGACGGTGGCTACACTCGGCCGCATGGGTCCGCCGGAGGAGTGGCCTGAGCCGATGCGGCGCAGCATGATGCGCGCCCATGGCGCGGACTGGGCCACTGTCGCGGGCCGCTGGCACGCGCTCTGGACGTCGCCGGCATTTGCGGACTGGAGCATTGTCGACGAGCTTGCGGCGGTGCGCCGTCCCGTCTATGCGATGCACGGGCTCCATGACGAGCTTGCCCCCGCGCTGCATGCCGACGCGTTGCTCGGCGCGGTGCCCGGGGTACGAGTAAGGTGGGTTGACGCCGCGACACACGATCCCCATCGCGCGGAGCCGCGGCGGTTCGTCGCCGACCTGAATGCGTTGTGGCACGACGCGGAGTCCAGAGTTGGCTGAGCATTTCAACGCCAGCGAGTGGCTCGTCGACCGCCACGTCGAAGCCGGCGCTGGTGCGCGCGTAGCCCTGCTCTCGGGGGATGCGACGATCAGTTACGAGGAATTGCTTGACTCGATCAGGGCGGCGGCAGGTGGCCTCCGCCGTCTCGGCGTCCGGCCAGAGGAGCGGGTCATGATGATCCTGCGCGATGGTCCTGACCTGGCCATCGCGATCCTGGCAGCGATGCGGATCGGCGCCGTGGCCCTCCCGGTCAACCCGCTGCTGCCGTCTCGGGATCTCCTCGCCATCGCTCGCGATGCTCGCGCTCGCTGGGCGATCGTCGCGGGCGATGCGACCACCCTGACGGCAGCGCTCGCGGAGGATGCACCCGACCTGGTTTCAGCAATACGTGTCGGGCCCGGATCCAGCGACAGTGACGCAGCGCCGCTGTGGTCCGACATCCTCGCCACCGGCGGGGACAGCACTGCCGACGCGACCGCCGCCGAGTCTCCCGGCTTCTGGCTCTGCACCTCCGGCACGACCGGGCGACCCAAGCTGGCGATGCACCGCCATGCCGACATCCGCACGACGTGCGAGGGCTATGCCCGCGAGGTTCTCGACGTGCGGCCGAGCGACCGGCACCTCTCCGTCGCGCCGATGTTCCACGCGTACGGGCTCGGGAATTCCCTGACGTTCCCGCTTGCGGCCGGCGCGGAGGCGGTGCTGGAGCCCACCCGCCCTCCTACCGCGGCGCTCGTGGCTTCGCTGTTGGACCGGTACCGGCCCACCCGCTTCTTCGCCGTGCCGACCTTCTACGCGGCGCTCGTCGCGGCGGACATTCCCGACGACGCCTTCGGCTCCGTCCGCCAGGCGATCTCCGCGGGCGAGGCGCTCCCGGCTGAGCTGTTCGGGCGCTTCCGTGAACGCTTCGGTCTCGAGATACTCGACGGAATCGGATCGACCGAGCTGACCCACATCTTCATCTCGAACCGCGACGGATACGCGGTCCCGGGCGCATCCGGGATACCCGTCGGCGGGTACGCTGTGCGGCTGCTCGACGATGGCGGCGCTGCTGTGCCCACGGACACGCCCGGCCAGCTCTGGGTCTCGGGTGACGCCGCGGCCACCGGGTACTGGTGTCGGAGCGCCGAGACGCGCCGAACGTTCGTCGGGGAATGGGTCGCCACCGGCGACCTGTACTCGGTCGACGCTGATGGCGTGTACCGGCACCTCGGGCGCCGCGACGACATGCTGAAGGTTGCAGGCGAGTGGGTGTCGCCGACCGAGGTCGAGAACGTGCTGCTCGGCCACGAGTCCGTCGCCGAGGCGGTGGTGGTCGGTGCCATCGGGGATGACGGCCTCGTCCGCACCGTCGCGTTCGCGGTGCCCCGGCCCGGAATGCATCTCGACCCCGACGATGTGCTGGCCAGGTGCCGCAACGAACTGGCGGGCTACAAGCGTCCCAGTCGCCTGATCGTCGTCGAGACGCTGCCGAAGACCGCGACCGGCAAGGTGCTCCGGGCGGACCTCCGCCGCGAGGCGACGCGGGTGCTCACCGACCGGAGCTGACGATCATCACGTCAGGTGGACGTACTCGTAGTCCACTGGCTGACCGTTGATGCCCGTGGCTGGTGGCGCGATCCATGCGGCCATCCTGCCGGGCTCGAACACCGGCTTCATCAGTGACCGGACGTAGTCGAAATCCGCCGCCGTCGGCAGCCAGTCCGCCTCCCGGCTGACCCATGTCTGCGCATCGACCAGTGCGCCGCCCGGCGACACCCGGTGGCCTGCAAATGCACCGACGCTGCGGTTGAACCCGCGGTGCGGGAGCGACAGCGTTCGATCGATACCGGCCGCCTCGAGGATGCGGTTCCAGCGACGCACGCCATTGTTGCAGTCGGTGAAGTACTCCGACCGGAGATCCTGGTTCAACGCCGTGAGCGCAGGGATGTCGGCACGCTCGATCCGCCCGTCGACCACCATGTCAACCGCCGCGGTCAGCTCGAGGAGCCGGTGGTCGTCTGCTCGGCGTTCCTCCTGCCAGCGTCCCTTCAGCCCGGCGGTGAAGTAATTGGCGACGTTGGTCGAGCGCTCACCACCGAACAGGTCGAGGGAGACGCTGTAGTGGAAGTTCAAATAGCGCTGGACGATATCCAGCGGAATCCCCCCGTATCGCTTGACGTCGTCGGTGTCGTGCTCGCGCATCAGCTCAGCCGTCCGCTTGACGACGCGGTCGATGCCGGTGGTGCCGACCATCATGTGGTGCGCCTCCTCGCGGAGCATGAAGCGGCAGGTGCGTGACAGCGGATCGAATCCGCTTTCCGCGAGGGTACCGAGCTGGAACTTTCCATCACGATCGGTGAAGTACGTGAACATGAAGAACGCGAGCCAGTCCCTCGTCGGTTCGTTGAACGCACCGAGGATGCGCGGGGCGTCAACGCTGCCCGAATGGCGCATGAGGAGCTCCTCTGCCTGCTCGCGGCCCTCACGACCGAAGAACGCATGGAGCAGGTACACCATCGCCCAGAGGTGGCGGCCCTCCTCGACATTCACTTGAAACAGATTGCGGAGGTCGTACAGACTGGGCGCGGTGAATCCGAGCAGCCGCTGCTGCTCCACCGACGCCGGCTCGGTGTCCCCCTGGACAACCAGCAACCGTTGCAGGTCAGCGCGATACTCACCCGGCACCTGCTGCCACACGGGCGCGCCCAGGTGCTCGCCAAAGGGGATGCGCCGGTCCGGTTCACGATCGGCGAGGAAGATGCCCCATCGATATTCCTCGAGGGGGATGTGTCCGAAATGCGCCCAGCCGTCACGGTCGGCGCTGATGGCGGTGCGGAGATACACGTCGCGCGCGATGAGGTCGGGCCCGAGGTCTCGCCACCACTGCATGAAACGCGGCTGCCAGGCCTCGAGTGCGCGCTGCAGACGCCGGTCGCCGCGGAGGTCCACGTTGTTGGGGATTCGATCGGTGTAGTCGGCGTTGAGACTCATCTCACACCCGCTCCCTGTCGAGCGAGGCGCGCTGGCCGCTGCCGTAGCGTTTGAGGGCACCTGCAGGGCCGATCGCGTTGGGGCGGCTGAAGACCCAATTCTGCCAGGCGGTGAGCCGCCCGAAAATCTTCGTCTCCATGGTTTCCGGCCCAGCAAAGCGAATGTTGGCCTCCATGGCGGTGAGCGCGTCGGGGCTGAATGCGGCGCGCTGCTCCAGCGCGATGCGCAGTTCGTCCTCCCAATCGATGGCGTCCGGCGCGAACGTCACCAGCCCGAGGTGGGCCGCTGCCGCCGCATCGAGCGGGACCAGCGCCGCCGCTCCCGCCGCCTCGAGCGCCGCAGTCTCGCCGAGGAACCGGGACTCGAGCCGTGAGAGACCGTTGCCCATGGGGTAGACACCGAAATTCGACGCCGTCATCGCGATGATTGCAGGATCGTCATCCTCCTCCAGCGTACCGTCGAGCATGAACTGCTGATCGCAGGCGAGCGCGAGTTCCAGCAGGAGTCCGCCAAAACACCCACCCGGACCGATCGAGGCGATGAGGCTGCGACTGGTCACGTCGAGGCGCTTGAACACCCGCTTCAGAAGCAGCGCGACCTCCTTGACGAACCAGTCAGCGTCGCGGTGCTCGAGCAGGAATCGATCGTGCGCCAGGGCACGATCCATGTCGCCCTCGGTTCTGATGACCCACGTCCCCATCGCGAGCTCGTTGGTGCGCAGCCGCAGGATCAGATCGTCGAGCTCTCGGGCGACCGCGAGCGGCCAGTAACCGCCGCCCAGTTCGCGTGCGCCCTGGGCATCCATCGGTGGCGGCTGGTCAGGGCCGCGCACCGTTATGGTGACGACGCCTGCACGGCGATCGATCGCGGCGCCGACGTGCTCGTACGTGATGGCGTCGTCCTCGGTTGCGGTCACGAGCGGCTCGAGCCCAACGCCAGGTCCGCGTTTCGTGGTCGAAGCAGCCGCGATCGTGAGAGCGCGGGCTCGTACCGACTCATCGAACCGTCCGCGCGGAACCGCAGCGTCGACGAGACCCCACTGCAACGCCAGGGGCGCCTTGACGCCCTCGCTCTTGGTGACGAAGACATCGGCCAGGTCCCGGCGCACATGTCGCTTGTGACCGAGACGCGTGAGGCCGCCGGTTGCCGGCAGCACCGCGAGCAACGGCAGTTCCGGGAGTGAAACAGCCGATGCGCCGTCGTCGATGAGCAGGATCTCCGCGCACGCCAGCGCCAGCTCGTAGCCGCCCCCGGCCGCAGCGCCATTCACGGCAGCAAGGTACGTCTGCCCCGAATTGGCGCTCGCGTCCTCCATTTCCAGGCGCGTCTCGTTGGTGAACTTGCAGAAGTTGACCTTCCACGCGTGAGAGGCCTGCGCGAGCATGCCGATGTTCGCTCCCGCGGAGAAGCATCGGTCCTTCGAGGAAGTGATGACCACGCAGCCGACCTCTGGGTGCTCGAAGCGCAGGCGTTGCACGGCGTCATGCAGCTCGATGTCGACACCGAGGTCGTATGAGTTCAACTTCATCGCATACCCGGGCCGCAACCCACGCTGCTCGTCGACGTCCATCGCCAGGGTCGCGACGCCGCCGTCGACGTTGAGATGCCAGTGCACGTACCGCCCGGGCTCGGTGGCGAAGGAGACGGCCTGCGTGCCGTCGATGCTGACTACCGTCTCGGCGGCTTCGAGCGCCATCGACTCAGATCTCCGGAGGGCGGTTGGCTTCACTTCATTATGGAGGCGCCCCGATGGAGGCGCCCCGCTCACCGCTCGAGCGGCTCAGCTTGATCTCGCGAATATCTCTGACTAGAGTCAGAGAATGGAGCGAGCGATGGTTGACCAGGTGAGGCGGTTCAATCGCGTCGTCACGCAGCACGTCGGGGCACTCAACGAGCGATACCTGGCTCGGTCTCATTCGCTTGGCGAGGCGAGGGTCCTCTGGGAGATCGGCGCCGAGGGCTGTGACATGCGGTCGCTTCGCGTCCGGCTCGGGCTCGATTCGGGCTATCTCAGCCGGCTCCTCGGAACGCTTGCGAGCGCCGGGTTGATCGCGGCCGGCACGAGCGAACGCGATCGGCGGATCCGGACGGTTCGATTGACGAGGTCGGGATTGGCTGAGCGAGGGATCCTCGACGAGCGCAGTGATGTGCTCGCGCATGCGTTGCTCGAACAGCTCAGCGACGAGCAGCGGGTTCGGTTATGTGCCGCGATGGGCGAGGTCGAGCGGCTCATCACGGCGGCGGGCGTTGCAGTAGGTATCAGCGATCCTGCCCATCCGGAGGCCCGGCAGTGCGTTCGAGCATATTTCGCGGAGCTCAACCGCAGATTCGACGCGGGTTTCGACCCGTCGGTGAGCATCAGCGCCGAGGACGATGAGCTTCGCCCGCCTGCCGGCGTACTCGTGCTTGCGAGGTTGCGAGGGCGGACCGTCGGCTGCGGCGCGCTCAAATTCCACGGCGACGGGCGCGCCGACGTCAAGCGCATGTGGGTCGCCGAGACCGCACGTGGGCTCGGCGTCGGCCGCCGCATCCTCGCTGACCTGGAACGCCGCGCCGCGGTGGCAGGGGCGTGGACCCTCTGCCTCGAGACCAATCGGACGCTCGTCGAAGCGATCGGCCTGTACCGCTCCGCGGGCTACCGTGAGGTGGCGCGTTTCAGCAACGAACCCTACGCGCACCATTGGTTCGAGAAGCTCCTGGTCGGCACACCGCCGTCCACGTCCTGAACATCCGAGATCACTCGCGCGCGGCGGCCGCCGGCGTGTCGAGATCGAGGTGGATCAGCCGGTTGGTGTCGGCGAATCCGAGGCGCTCGTAGAGCCGAGAGGCGCGCTCACTAGGATGCACGATCAGGTACCCGACGCCGCGGGTTCGTGCTTCCGCGATCACTGCCTCGACAAGCGCGCTGCCAATGCCCTGGTTGCGCAACTCCTCGAGCACGAACACACTCTGAACGTTGCCCGCCTGGCGGCCGAGATCCCGCGGTTGCGGAATCCGATCGAAAACGGCGAGCCATGCCATGCCGACCGGATCCCCGCCGTGCTCCGCGATGTAGGCGACGTGACTCGACTGGCGAGCCGACCACCAGTCAGTGAAGGCTGCTTCGAACGCTGCCGGCGTCAGCCCCACCTCTCCCCGCTCGCTGGTGCGCCACAGCCACCGGAGCTGTGCGAGGGCGGCGGAGTCCGCCGCGCCGGCCCGGCGTATCGTCGCCGCGATCTGCGCGGTGTGGTGCACGGAGCGACTCTCGCACCAGGATGTCTCGATCGGTCAACTGGCCACCGGCGGTCCACTGCCGACCACGTCAGCCACATGGTCCGGCGGTGCGCCGGGCGGGAATCCTTCGAGCACCCAGGTGACCCCGGAATCCTCGAGCGCGGCCAACGTTGCCGGCACCCCGGCCGGGTCCTCGCCGGAGAGCGCGCAGCGCACCGCGATGTCGTGGTCGGGCCGAGCTCCGAGCGCGGTCAGCGCCGCTCGGAGGGCAACGATGTCGGCGGGGTCCGGCGGCGGTAGGCCGCCCTGGGTGGCGAAGATCGGGAAACACCCCTGGAGCTTCGCGATTCGCGCCAGCGGCTTCCGGTTGGGCCAGCGAACAGCTCCCCAGAGCGGCAGCGGATCCTGGTGCGGCTTCGGAAGGAGCGGCGGGGCGTCCACGGCGTAGTGGCGACCCCGGTGCTTGACGGCCTCGCCACTGAGAAATCGTTGCAGCAATTCCAACGCCTCATCGAGCATCTGTCCACGAGTGACGGGATCCGTCACTTCGCCGAACGAGCTGAATTCCGACCATCCGTCGTCGCCGAGCCCGACGCCTCCGATGAGACGCCCGTCCGACAGTCGATCCAGCGTCGCCATCTGACGGCTCAACACCCAAGGTCGACGCCTCGGAAGTGGCGTCACCAGTGCGCCCATGCGGATCCGGCTGGTACCGGCGGCGACGGCGGCCATGATCACCCACGGATCGGCGACGGCCATCCCGGGCGCGGCCAGCATGTGGTCCCAGAGGAACAGCCCATCCCAGCCTGACTCCTCGGCGAGCTTTGCCAGGGCCACGACCCGTTGTGGCTCCGCGAATTCCGCAAACGGCGGCAGGAAGATACCGAAACGCATCGCGAGATTATCGAACTGCCGGCACGCCTACAGGCTCCCCAGACAGGTGGCGGCAAGTTCGTCGTGCCGCGCGAACCACACGCCGCCGCTCGCTGCCATGTGGTCGAGCAAGGCTGCGAGCACGACGATTCGCGAACGATGGCCGATCACATGGGGGTGCAGGGTCAGCTGAAACAGCCCATGTTCCTCGCGCGACTGCTCGAACTCGTCGATCCAGATACGCAGCAGCTCGCGGGGCGGTGTGTACGGACGGGTCCCCGTGTAACGGTCCATCGTCAGATAGGGAGCGTCGTCGCGAATCCATTCGACTGGAATCTCGACAACGCCGGTGGGCACTCCGTCGGCCAGCAACTCGTACGGCTCGTCGTCAGCCATGAGGGACGAGTCGTAGGCGAGGTGGCACTCGCGGATCAGGTCGAGGGTGTGCTCACTGAAATCCCACGAGGGGGTGCGGAGACCCACTGGACGCGAACCGCTGAGCCGCTCGATGACGTCGATGCTGCGGAGCAGCAGGTCGCGCTCGGTGTCACGGTCGAGCGCTGTGTTCCATTCGTGGATCCAGCCGTGGAGCGCAACCTCGTGCCCGGCCGCAGCGTACGTGGCGATCTCCTGGGGATGCAACAGCGCCGAGACCGCGGGCACGAAGAACGAGGCGGGAATCCGATGCCGGTCGAGGAGTCGGAGGATGCGCGGGACCGCCGCCCTCGCTCCGTATTCGCCCTGGGAGAGCTTGCCCGGATGGATCTCGCCATTGCGCAGCGGGATCGTCTCGTGGTCCGAGTCGAACGACAGGGCAACCGCGACCCTTGCGCCCTCCGGCCATGTTGCCGGTTTGAGGCTGCGGCCGGCGCGGACGCGGCTGACGTATCCACGCCACCGCGCCTCATCCCAGGCCCACGGCTGGTCGCCGGGCGCCGCGGTCGCGCCCGCACCGCCGTCCGGATTCATTGCTCGAAAGACTACGAGGTCGCGTGCGGCGCCCGCCCCGCTCGGTTCGCGCCGGCCGGGCGCGTCGCTCAGATCACGATCGCGATCTTGACGCCCAGCAGGATGAGCGGCCAAAGGATGACGGCCAGGACGGCCGAGAGAATTGCCCCGATGGTCGTCAGGTGGTCGAAGAAGTGGTGGGTTGCCGCCACCACCACGCCGATCACGATCCAGATCAAGGGGAGCAGCGAGGCACTGGAGCGTCTCATGCGCAGATCTCCTTCACGCGTTGCCCTCGATCC
>CAAGKR010453424.1_pt1 | contig 16899 bp, 15 predicted proteins | sample 2556971 | NCBI WGS metagenome assembly CAAGKR01 (sample SAMEA5207829, study PRJEB30636) | soil metagenome | biome: forest; feature: boreal; material: soil | place: USA | collected 2011-09 | depth 1 m | reverse complement strand
GAAAGAAACGATCGCCTTGTGCTTCATCGGGGTATCGTACGCACAAGCGCAGGCCGAAGCCTCCGAACGGAGGCCGTCCCAAGGCTCCCGAAGGTCAGGTAAATGCAGGCGAAAGACCTGACCACAGTCGCGCCGCGGCGCTGGTCGGAGGAACTTGGTGGCATACGCTGGCTGCCGCGCCTGATCGACAAGGCGCGCGCCGCGATCGCAGGATCGCTGGGTGATTATCTCTACGGGCAGAGTCCGATGGACCGCGGATTGCTTCGCGCGCTGGGTTTGTCATATCGTGACTTCACCGGCATCGTGCGAGCTGCGGGCGATGACGACAATGCGGTGCTGGCCGCGTTGCAGAGGCGTGTGCCCAGGGGCGTCGAGCGCGCGCACGAGTGGAGCGAACGTCTGCCTTCGCGCTACCGGTCGTTTCTTTTTCTGATCGATCTCGACGACGGTCACAACGCCGCTTTGCAGCCGATGCGCGGCTTCGTGCGTATGCTCACGGGCATCGTGTCGCGCTTCATACGCTATCGCTGGCCGGCGAAAGGTTCGCTCATCGGTTTGGAGATCGACACGCAGAAAGCCGGTGAACGCGCGGCGGCCGCGAGCGGAACCGACGAAGCGCCGTACCGCTGGCTAACAGCGCAGAACGTCGATATGGCGTGGAAGATCCTGCTTTCCATCGTGCTGATCGGCGTGATGCTGTATTACGCGATCCATTTCGTGGAGCGGATCGGACTGGTCGCACTTGTGATCATCGGCGCGATCTTCTTTGCTTACCTGATCTATCCGATCGTTCGCTGGCTCAATCGAAAGTTACATCTCATTCTCGCCATCTTGGTCGTATACGCGTTCCTCATCGCGCTTGTGGCCATCGGCCTGTCGTATTTGATTCCGGCGATCTCGAACGAATTCACAAGACTCTCGCACGATGGCCCGGTGATTCTGGCGAACACTCAAAATTTTCTCACGAGCCCGAACACGCCGGTACTCGGCCACGCGCCCGACGTCGTGCGAAAAGAGCTGGCGCAGCTTCCCGCACAAGTTGTCCTCTGGTTTCAAAGATACGGAGGCGGAGCCGCAACCGGCGCACTGACCGTTCTCCTCGGTACTGCGGCTTTTTTTGCCGCCCTGATTGCGATTCCGGTGCTTGCCGCGTACTTTCTGTACGACTCGGAGGTCATCAAGCGTTTCTTCATGGGCTTCGTTCCAGAGCGACGACGCGACGCCACGTTGGGTCTGTTGGGCGAGCTCGAAGAAGTCCTCGGCGGATTCATTCGCGGGCAATTGCTTGTCGGCGCTTCGATCGGCATTATCATTGCGATCGGCCTGATGATCTTCAAGGTGCCGTATGCAATTTTGATTGGTGCGGTCGCCGGCGCGTTGGATCTGATTCCGTACATCGGCCCCGTGATTGCGTTCGTTCCGGCCGTCATCATCGGGTTCTCGGCAGGCGGGCTCGGTGAGGCGGCCTCCGTCGCCGTTGTCTTCGTGATCGCCAACCAACTCGAGGGCCACGTGATCGCGCCCAACATCGTCAGCCGCACAATCAAACTTTCGCCCAGCGCGATAGTGCTCTCGGTCCTGATCGGCGGCGAGCTCTACGGTGTACCCGGCATGTTCGTTGCCGTGCCGATCGCGGGAATCATCCGCGTGTTGCTGCTGCATGTCATTCCGGGTTCGGTCAGCCGCGAAGAAGCCAAACCGGTGTTGACCAAAGATTCGCAAGAAGTCGTTGAAGCCGACGCGCAGGCACAAGCGTGAGCAGCGCGCGCGTCGACATCATCGGTGTTCCGATGGATCTGGGCGCGAGCCGCCGCGGAGTCGACATGGGACCTTCCGCGGTGCGCTACGCTCAACTGCACGATCAACTGCGGGCGCTGGGCATCGAGCGCATTGAAGATCACGGGAACCTGCATGTGCCGATTCGCGAAACGGCCGCCGAACACGACAAGCACGCAAAGTATCTCGACGTTATCGATCGCATGTGCGCGGAGCTGGCCGGGGTGGTGGAAACCGCAGTTCGCGCGGGCGGTTTCCCTGTCGTGCTGGGCGGCGATCACTCGATCGCCATCGGGACGTTGGATGGCCTGAAGCGAGCACGCGGCCAAGCCGCGGGCTTGGTATGGATCGACGCGCACGCCGACATCAACAGCCCGCAGAGTTCGCCGTCGGGCAACGTCCACGGGATGCCGCTGTGGTTCGCTTTGGAGCGCGGCTATGCGGATCCGAAACGTACGGTGCAGATTGGTTTGCGCGATCTAGAGCCGGTCGAGAAAGAGAATTTACGAAATTCGGGCGTCAAGGCGTTCACGATGAGCGACGTCGACCGCTTGACGATGACCCGTATCATGGAAGAAGCGATTGCCATTGCGGGATCCGGCGAGGGGCCGCTGCACGTTTCCTTCGATTTGGATGCGATCGATCCGCGCGAAGCTCCCGGTACGGGAACGCCGGTCAAGGGAGGCTTGAGTTTTCGCGAAGCGCATCTCGCGATGGAGATGCTGGCGGAGTCGGGCAAGCTCGGATCGATCGAAATGGTCGAGATCAATCCGATTTTCGACACACGCAATCAAACGGCGCTGCTGGCGGTTGGCCTGATCTGCTCGGGTTTAGGGAAAGCGATTCTATAGCTTTATGGTCGCGACGCCTTCACAGCTGACGCCGCCGCCGCAGACCGCCGAATCCCAGATTGCATTCGCCAACATCGTTTGAATCGCGCGTTGCGTTTGCTCGTCGAGCGGCGGATGGAACGCGATCTTTTTCGTGCGACCGTCTTCGCCAACCGTTACGAGCAGCGTGACATGAACGTTGAAGTGCTGGAGCAGCGCACTCTTGACGCGCGGATCGAGTATCGGCGGCTGCTCTGCGCCGAATGGTGACACGCCGCCGCGGACGCTCACACCGCTGCCCGTCATGCTGACGTCTGACGTGCCTTGCGGGTTCGGCGACGGACCAGGTGCGCGTTGCAATGTCGGTTCCTTCGGAATCTGTGTGTCCGGAGCGCGCGCGACCAGCGGCACGGGCGCGTGTTGAGGCGCGTCGCGCGGCGCCGCCGCGACCAGACCCTGCGGACCATTTACCGGCGTGGGGCGCGAACGCGGATTATGGTTTTTCGCCGAGAGTTCGCTGGGTTTGCGCGCGAACGATATCGTTGGGGAGCGATGCTTGGTTCGCGGCATAGCGACTGGAAGCGGACGCGCGTCCGCGTGCTTTTCGATATGAATGTGCGCGATGTGCGCAAAGGAGAGCGTTTCGATGGCTTCGGGGCCCCCAGATTGCTGCGCCGGCCACAAGGGAATGATGAAGGCCACGAGCATGTGTATGCCGAGCGAGGCGGCGAAGGCGCGTCGCAACGGTTGGCCGGAATCGACAGTTTGATGTAGCATAGCTCCTTACACTGCGGATAATGAGAATACGACTCGCGCTGTGACAGGGACCTTTTTGGAGTACATCGTGCGACCGACGGACATCGTTCTCTATTAAACCGACTGGTGCGGCTACTGCGCGCGCGTGCGAGATAAGCTCTCCGAACTGCTGCTCGACTACAAAATCGTCAACGTCCCGAACAGCCACGCGCAACGCACGGTCGTGCGCGAAGTCTCCGGTCAAACGAGCGTTCCGGTCTTAGTGGATGGCGAGGTGGTGCTCGACGATGATGACGACATCATCCCGTACCTCGAAAAGACCTACGATCAAAAAACCGTCACGTAAACCGCTGCCAAAGATGCGGCGCCGATCGCGCCTGCCAGCGTAGCCAGAGCGTTGACTGCATCGTTGTCAATTCCACGCAAACCGCGCACCGGTGAAGTCATACTTCCGCACATATGCGGATCCGTTTCGCAGAGGCGGTCGCAGCGGGGACAGTAGTGCAAGGCCTGCAGGCTAGCACCGAGGATCGAATCCACGAGTGCGCCCGCAAAACCGGCTGCGGCGATCGTCCACCACGGCGCGATGCCGAGCGCGCCGGCCGTCACCGCGACGACGATCGCTCCGCCGATTTCCGCCAGCGTTCCAACTAGCGTGACACCGCCGGAGAGGCCGCGAGCGATCGTTCGCAGACCGAGAATCGAGCGCGGCAGAGCTCGCGCCAACGTACCAAGTTCGGTTCCCCACGTATCCGCTGAAGCTACCGCCAATGCGCCTGCGAAAGCTGCGGCGAGCATCGGCCAATGCGTAAAAGCGTATGCGATCGCGCAAGCCGCTGCGATGCCGCCGTTGGCGAAGACTTGCCGGGCGTCGCGCGGACCGCGCTTGTCGACGGCAGCCAACGCGCTCTTGCGCCGCCGGCCGAAACGCGAGAGTGCAACCGCCGGCACGAAAAACGCGAAGAGTGCCGCGGCGAACGGCCAGCCGTCGGCGGCAAAGACCGCTGCGCCGACGATCCAAGCGGCGGCCGCGCCGTCCAAAGTGAGCGCGTGGGCGCGCCGGGCCGCGAGCGCGACGATGCCGGCCAGGGCTATCGCTAAAGCGATCTGCGCTAAAATGCGGCAGCCGATTCGCGCCGCAATGCGGCCACGAGCCCTTCGACTGTGTACTCGTCGGCGACGACGTGGACGGGCAAGCCCGCGTCGCGCGCGGCCTGCGCGGTAATCGGTCCGATGCAGGCAACGATCTTGTTCGCGCTTGCAGTGCGCGCATTTTTCGCTCCGCCCAGATTGTGAATGAAACCGTTCACCGTGCTCGCGCTCGTGAACGTAAGGATTTCACTGCGTTTGACTTCCTGCGCGAAAAGCGGATCGTTCGTAAAAACGGTTTTATATGCAGCTACGACACGTGCCGGCCGGCCCGCAGCATTCAAGCGCTCGGGCAGCACGTCGCGCGCTTCGGCTGCGCGGTAGATTAGCATGGTGTCGCCTTCGCGCGACGACGCAATCAGCAGGTCGGCAAGATCCTCGGCAACGTAGCGCTGCGGAACTGCATCGGCGTAGATATTGCGCTGCAGTAACGCCTGGGCGGTCTTCAACCCGATAGCTGCAATCTTCGCTTCGCCGAAGACGCGCGCATCGTCGCGGCGTGCGTCGAGATGATCGAAAAACGCGCGCACGCCGTTCGCACTCGTGAAGACGACCCAAACGTAGCGTGAAGGGTCTACCGTTGCCTGTTCGGCCGTGCGGAGATCGTCCGGCGGCACAATAGCGATCGCCGGCGCCGCAATCGGCTCGGCTCCCCAGCGAAGTAACTCGCGCGCGAATTCGTCGGTTTGATCTACGGGCCGCGTCACGAGCACGCGTTTGCCAAAGAGCGGGGAGCTTTCGAACCAGGCGATCTGCGAGCGCAGGCTGACGACGCTTCCAATGACGACGATCGCAGGTGCGCGCAAGCCGGCGCGCTCCGCCTCGTCTGCGATGGTCGCCAGCGTTCCGACCACCGTACGTTGCGAAGGCCGCGTTCCGTTTTGGATGATGGCGGCCGGGTGCGTTACCGGCAAACCGTGTTCGATCAAGTTCGCGGCAACCTCGCGCAGATTTCCCATCGCCATCAGAAATACCAGCGTTTGGCGAGGATCGCTCAGCCGCGCCCAATCGATCGCGGATCGATCCTTGGCCGGATCCTCATGTCCGGACACAATCGTAAGGACGGTATTGTGATCGCGATGCGTTACCGGGATGCCGGCGTATGCCGGGGCGGCTAACGCGGAGCTGATGCCGGGAACGATTTCGAACTCTATGCCTGCTGCGTGCAACGCTTGCGCCTCTTCGCCGCCGCGCCCGAAAAGGAACGGATCGCCGCCTTTCAGCCGCACGACACGTTTGCCTTCGCGCGCATTGCGAATCATCAGCATTTCGATTTCATCCTGCTGCATGGCGTGGTCGCCGCCGCGTTTGCCGACGTAGATCCGTTCGCACGACGCGGGCGCGAGCGCCACGATCGCGTCGCCGGCCAGCGCGTCGTAGAGGAGAACGTTGGCCTGCTGGAGCGTTTCGTGTGCGCGAACCGTCAGTAATCCAGGATCGCCCGGACCTGCTCCGACGAGAAAGACCTTACTGGTCGGCAACGTCGAGTTCGAAGAGCTCCTCGAGCAAACGCGCGTGCGCTATCGCTTCGGAGCGATCCAGAGTGGCCTTCTCGCGCAGCTTCGTGACGACCGTGTGCAGCAGCTTCGAGATAATCGTCAGCGACGTACCGATGATCAGCATTCTTTCGCGCTCGCTCAGCTCGGGACAGCGCGCGAAAAGGCGATCCAGTTCCGCGGCGCGGAGTGCTTCCGCCTTTTGCGTGAGCGAAGCGATGACCGGAACCGTCACGCGGCCTCGGTACCATTGCTGGAAACGATCGACGTATTCGGCGACGATCTCTTCGACGTGCGGGATCGCTTCGCGGCGTACCTCAAGTTTTTCGTCGACGTGCGATTTGAGGCCATCGATGTCGACGAGCGTTACGCCGCCGATCTCCGCGATCGCCGGATGCGCGTCCCGTGGCACCGCGATGTCGATGACGAAGAGCGGGCGCTGCGCGCGGCGCGCCATCGCCGCACCGACGTTGTCGGGCGTTAACACAAAATGCGAAGCGCCCGTAGAGGTGACGACGATGTCCGCCGCCGCGAGTGCCGCAATCAGCTCGCCGGGCTCGAGCGCTTCTCCCGCGCCGATTTGCGCGATCACTTCTTGCGTGCGCTTGACGGAACGGCTCAGCACGGCGAGGTTGCGTGCGCCTTCGCTGCGGAAACGTTTGGCCGCGGTGCTGCCCATCTTGCCGGCACCGATCACGAGAACGTCGCGTCCCTCCAGCGAACCGAGGCGCTTCTTGGCCAGTTCGATCGCTGCGGTGGCAACCGACGGCGACTCTTCACCGATGCGCGTCTGCGTGCGCGCTGCCTTGCCGGCGCTCATGGCTTCGCGCAGCAGCTTGTGCAGTGTGTCGCCGACCGATCGCGCCTCTTGTCCCGCTGCGTATGCGTCTTTGACTTGTCCGAGGATCTCCGCTTCGCCGATCAGCATCGAGTCGAGTCCGGTGCTCACGCGGAAGAGATGCTCGACTGCCTCCCGCCCCAGCAGCGTATAAAGGTAGGATTCGAGATCGTAAGCGACCGCGGCGTGCCGGAAATTCTGTAGAAACGACTTGAGTTGCGTGACACCGGCTTCGTAGTCGTCCAGTTCGGCATAAATCTCGAGCCGCCCGCACGTCTGCAGCATGAGCGCCTCGCGCACGGCTTCATAGTCGCGTAACGCAACGAGCGCCTCGCCCATGCGCGAAACCGGAAAAACGTGACGCTCCCGCACCTCGACGGGCGCAGTGTGGTGTGAAAGGCCGAGACAAACTAGCGGCATCGCAGATCCGTGTCCCCGGTGGCGAAGCTCAAGCGATGCGTCAGAATTGAAAGCTCGCCGGCGAGGTCGATATTGCGCACGATGACCGGCTGCCGCATTCGCAGCGAAACCGGCGCGAAATTCAGCAGTGCGCGCACGCCGCTTTGGGCGAGGCGATCGGCGACGGACTGCGCGGCTTCAGCCGGAACGGCGATGACGCCGATGTTCGCGTCGACGCGCCCGAGCGCACTCTCCAAGTCGGCTACGTCCTCCACGCACACTCCTTGCCAGGTCTGTCCGATCACCGATGCAGAGCTATCGAATATCGCCGTAACCTTGAACCGCTCTTCCCGCGCCGCCAAAAATGTGGCGAACGCGTGTCCCAGGAAGCCGAAGCCGACGATCGCTATGCGCCAGTCTCGTTCCAATCCTAAGACAAGCGCCAACTGATCGACCAATGGTTTTATCGCATAGCCTTGGCCGCGGCGTCCCAACGGGCCGAGCGCCGAGAGATCCTTGCGGATCTGCGTCGACGATATCGTATGCCCGAGCAGATCGGCCAAGCCGATTGAAGTGATGACCGCTTTGCCGCCCGCGGCGGCTTGCGCCAGCGCGCGGTGGTAGGCGAAGAGTCGCGGAATCGCGACCTCGCTCTGGGCTAGCCGCAGCGCGCCCGGTTTGATGACTGTCGCGCGGATCGGGTCGATCATCGCACCGCTGCCATGGTGATATGCGCGAGTGCTTCGTCGGCCGCCGCAATCGTGCGTTCGATCTCGCGCGTCGTGTGCGCGCCGGAGACGAACATCGACTCAAACTGCGAGGGCGCAAGATACACGCCGCGATCGAGCATCGCGTGAAAGTATTTCGCGTACGCGGCCGTATCCGAGCGGAGCGCACCGTCGAGATCGCGGACTTCCCCGGCGTTGAAGAACGTGCACAGCATCGATCCCGCGTATCTGCTCGATTGCGCAACGCCGTGTTTGGCGAAGACTTCACCAAGCCCGTCGCAGAGAAGTTTCGCGAGCACTTCAAGCCGTTCGTAGAACGTCGGATCGTTGGCGATCGCGTGCATTGTTGCAATGCCCGCCGCCATCGCCAACGGGTTGCCCGAGAGCGTGCCGGCCTGATAGATCGCGCCGTCGGGCGCAAGTTGGGCCATGATCTCCGCTCGGCCGCCCAGCGCGCCGACCGGAAGGCCGCCACCGATCACTTTGCCGAGGGTGGTAAGGTCGGGGACAATGCCTTCGCGTTCTTGCGCGCCGCCGCGCGCGACGCGAAAACCCGTCATCACCTCATCGAAAATGAGCAGTGCGCCGCTTGTATCGCACAGATCGCGCAACGTCCGCAAATAACCGGGCAGTGCCGGAACGAAGCCCATGTTGCCGGCATACGGCTCAACAACGATCGCCGCGATTCGCTGCGCGTGCGCACCGCATGCCGCCGATACCGCATCGGCGTCGTTGAACGGCAGCACGATCGTATCGCGCGCAACGCCGGCCGTTACGCCCGGCGAGTTCGGAACGCCGTTGGTAAGCGCGCCGCTGCCGGCAGCGATCAGGAACGCATCGGCGTGTCCGTGATAGCAGCCCGCAAATTTTACGATCGCATCGCGTCCGGTATATCCGCGCGCGAGCCTTACCGCGCTCATCGTTGCTTCGGTGCCGCTTGACGTGAACCGGATGCGCTCGATCGACGGCATCATGCTCGCAATCAGCTCGCCGAGCTCGGACTCAGCCTCCGTCGGCGTGCCGAAGGAGCTGCCGCGCCCGGCAGCCTGGACGATAGCTTTGACCACCGCGGAATGCGCGTGGCCGAGAATCAGCGCTCCCCACGAGAGCACGTAATCCACGTACTCGTGGCCGTCCAAGTCGTAGAGAAATGGTCCGGCCCCGCGTTGCATGAAGACCGGCGATCCGCCGACTGCGCGAAATGCGCGCACCGGAGAGTTGACGCCGCCCGCGATGACTTCACGCGCGCGAGCGAACGCCGAGATCGATCGTTCTAATCTCAAAGATGAATTCCTAAAAGTGCGTCGCGAGCGGTGGTCGTGTTGATGTTGGCCAGCGCGCGTTCGTCGGAGAGAGAGACGCGCCGGTGGTTCAGCCTTTCGACGACCGCGGTAACGGCTCCCGAGCCTGCTTTGAGCACGCGCCCGGCTTCGCGCAGAAAGGCCATGCGATCGTAGAGCGCGCAGAGGGGCTCGAGGAAGCCGGCGCGCTCGGCAACGACCGCTTCCAGCCCGTTTTCCCACGCCCAGAGCAGCTCGCGCAGCGCCGTGCAGTCCAGCAGCGGAGCGTCGCCGGCGACCGCAAAGCACCGCTTTTGCGAAACCTTTTCAAAGGTAGAGACGAGTCCGCTGAGCGGTCCTCGCCCGGACTTGTGGTCCGCAACGATTGGGCAATCCAGTTCGCGAGTGATCTGCGCGCCGAACGGCACATTGGCCGAAATGTACACCGGACCCATGGCGCGGACGTTGCGGTAGACGCGAAGCAGCAACGGGATGCCCCCGGCGTCGCTCTCGAGCTCGCCCGGAAAACGTGTAGCCTGCCCCCCGACCAAAATAACGACGGCGACGCTATCGGCTGCGGGCTGCATACTCTTTGGCGAAATACGTGATGACGATGTCGGCGCCGGCGCGCGCGAAACTTACCAGCATCTCGTGGACCGCGCGCTCTTCGTCGATCCAACCGTTGAGTGAGGCAGCCTTGAGCATCGAGTACTCGCCGCTGACGCTGTAGACGGCGATCGGCAAATCGAAGCGTTCGCGCGCGGCGCGCACGACGTCCAAATACGCAAGCGCGGGCTTGACCATCAGGATGTCGGCGCCTTCGTCGGCATCAAGCGCCATCTCGCGCAGCGCCTCGCGCGCGTTGGACGGATCCATTTGGTAGGTGCGGCGATCGCCGAATTGCGGCGTCGAATCCGCCGCTTCCCGAAACGGCCCGTAAAATGCGGAAGCGTACTTCGCGCTGTACGCCATGATCGCGATTTCTTCGAAGCCGTCGCCATCGAGCGCTTCGCGGATGGCGCGCACGCGGCCGTCCATCATATCTGAAGGCGCGACCACGTCGACGCCCGATCGCGCGTAGGTTAGCGCCGTGCGCACGAGCACCTCGACGGTCGCATCGTTGTCGACGTCTCCGCGCTCGTTGAGAATGCCGCAATGGCCGTGATCCGTATACTCGCAGTTGCACACATCGGCGATCACGAGCATGTGCGGCAGCGCGTTTTTTATTTCGCGTGCCGCGCGTTGCACGACGCCGTTGGGATCGTAATTGCTGGTTGCGGTCGCGTCCTTGCTTTGGGGAATGCCGAACAGCAGGACGCTGCCCAGACCGAGCGCATCGAGGGTGCGCGCTTCGCGCACCGCACCCTCAACCGTGAAGCGCTCGATTCCGGGCATGGACGCGATCGGCCCGGCGGCAGCGGGGTTTTCAACGATAAAGATTGGCTGAACCAGTTGGGCGGGATCGATCCGGTGCTCGCGCACGAGCTCTCTCATCGCGCTGCTGCGGCGCAGCCGGCGCGGCCTGATCGCTTGCCGCAGTTTCGTCCGAGTGTTCAGATGGAGTGCTCCTTGGAGGTCAAATGGGCGCGGATTGCGCCGACCAGCGCATCGATTGCAGCTTCGGGCGCGACGAGGTCGGGGGTGAACCCGGCGGCGTGCGCTGCCGCCGAACTGGCCGGTCCCATCGCGGCGATTGCCGGCCTCCGCTCGAACCGGTGAACTCGTGCCAAGTACGCCGACGCGGCACCCACCGAGCCGCTCGAGGCGAAGACGATCAGGTCCGGCACGCGTTCGCCCAAGGCCGAAGGTTCCGCTTCACCGGAGCGCATCTCTACCACCTCCGCACCGTCGGCGCGGAGCGCGGCGGCGATGCGGCTTCCCCGCTCCTGGGTACGCGGCAGCACGACGAGCCGTCCGCTCAACGGTTGCACCGGCTCCGGGCGCTGCAGCACCTCCGTGGCGCCCTGCGCGCTGAGTGTTGCGGCCAAGTCCACGCCCAGCGCTTCGGCCTGGGCGGGCGTTTCGACCGGCCTGCGAAGGTGCGCACGAATGATGCGCGAGCCGTCCGGCGCAGCGACTGCACCGATCGTTTCCAGCTGGCCGTCTGCTAATCGCGCGTGAATGCCGATCGGTGCTTGGCAGCCGCCGTGCAGCTCGCGCAAGGCCGCGCGCTCGCACACGATTGCGAGCTCTGCCTCGCGGTCGTTCATCGCGTCGCGCAGATCGCTCGCGAGCTCGTCGTCCGCGCGCACCTCGACCGCGAGCGCGCCTTGGCCCGCCGCCGGCACCACCTCCGCTATCTCGAACGGCCGCATGTATTTCGCAGCCGCATCCAGGCGGCGCAAGCCCGCAACCGCCAAGACGATCGCTTCGTACTCGCCGCCGCGCAGTTTGCGAAGACGCGTGTCCACGTTGCCGCGAAGATCGACATACTGCAGATCGCCGCGCAAGGCAGCCAGTTGCCCGCGCCGGCGAAGGCTCGAGGTACCGACGCGCGCTCCGGGCGGCAAAGAGGCAAAGCTTTCAAACCGTTCGCTGCAGAAGACGTCGCGCGCGTCCTCGCGTGAAGAGATGGCCGCGAGGTGCATGTCGGGCGGAAGCGTGCTTGGGAGATCCTTGCACGAATGAACGGCATAACGCGCTCGCCGCTCGCGCAACGCGATCTCGAGCTCCTTGACGAACAAACTCTCGGCTCCGATTTCGGCGATCGAGCGATCGCGGATGCGGTCTCCCGTCGTCGTAACATTCAGAAACGTGGTTGCGATTCCACGCTGCGCGAGCCGCGCCGCAACGGTGCGTGCTTGGATCATCGCAAGCGCGCTGCCGCGCGTGGCGCAGACGACCGCCTCGACGCTCATCGACGCGAGGCGTTCGACCGGGAGCTGCGCCAGCGCGCGCAGCACTTCGGCGCGTTCGGATTTCGGCACTTCGGATCGTACATACGTACGCATGCGCTCGAGCGTTTTTATGGCGGCGGCGTATGATTCGCCGAAATGCTCGCGCAGCTCGCCGGCGAGCCTTTTCGCGAAGGCCGGAGCCGCACCGCCGGTGTCCACTGCGAACGTGAGATCGCCGATCTGCACGGTTGCGGACATCGCGAAATCGCCGCGCTCGGGATTGGAGGTATCGCACACGAGCACGCCCAGTCGATGCGCGTCCGCAGAGATTGCGGAATTGACTGCGTCGTCGCCGGTGGCCGCGATGGCGAGAAAGGCTCCGTCCAAATCGGTTGATTCGTAGGCGCGATTCCGCAGTTCGAAACCATGCTGCGCGGCCAAATCGCGCAAATCGTCCGCGAAGTCGGGCGCGACCACTCGCACGAGCGCGCCCGCGGCGTGGAGCGCAGTCGCCTTTTTGCGCGCAACCTCGCCGCCGCCGGCCACGACTGCCAGGCGGCCGCGAACGTAAAGCGTGATCGGAAACGACATCGGTGCGCATGACTTCGCTGGACGACTGCCCAAAACTGCAGCGCATGCGACCTCCCGTCCGCGCCGCACTGATCGGAGCGGCCATCGCCGCGCTGGTCACCATCCCTGGACTCGGCAGCGGAACGCTTTGGGACAACAGCGAGACCGCCTACGGGGAGGTGGCCCGGGAGATCTTCCTAGCGCGCGACTGGGTCGTCTTGCATCTTAACGGCGCTCCGTGGTTCGTGCAGCCGCCGCTCTATTTTTGGCTCGCCGCGATCTGCGCGAAGATTTTCGGCGTAACCTCTTTCGCGCTGCGCTTGCCGGCGGCGCTGGCGACCATCGCCATGGGAGGGATGACGGCGTATGCGGTTGCGCGTCAAGCGGGCGTGCGAGTCGGCATCTATGCGGGCCTCATCCTTTCGACGTGCCTCATGCAAGCGATCGTCGGCAGGCTCGCGATCATGGACGCGCTGTTGGATTTGGCGGTCGCCGCCAGTATCTTCTGGTGGTTCCGGGCCGTGCAAACCGGAGGGAGCAGTTATTTCATCTACGGTTGGATCGCCGCCGGTTTCGGTTTTCTGGCGAAGGGGCCGGTGGCGCTGGTCGCCGCGCTGCTCGTGATGGTCCCGTATTATTTGTGGGAACGGCGCGCTACGCACGCGCGCCCGCCCAACTGGCGTGCATGGCTTGTTGGACTCTTGCTTTTCGTTGCGATCGCGGCGCCGTGGTTCGCAGCACTGTGGCTGCGCGCCGGCAGCGGCGCCGTCGCGGAGCTGCTCGGCCATTACACGTTCGGCCGTTACACCGGTACGATCGAAAATCAAAGCGGCCCCGTATGGTATTACCTGCCGGTGTTGATCTTGGGATTCTTTCCGTGGATCGCGTTCTTTCCGTCCACACTGGCGTTTGGAATCAGACGGCTGCGCGAGCCCGCGGCAACAACTCCGGAGCGCGGTTTGCAGCAACTCGTCCGTCTGGCCGTTATCTGGGTGCTCGTGCCGTTCATATTCTTCAGTTTCGCGCGCACGAAGCTACCGAACTACATCGCGCTGGAGCTGCCGGCCTTCGCATTGTTGGTAGCGCTTTACTTCGAATCCGTCGTCGAGCGCATCCGCAGCCGGTCCGCGCTGATCTCGACCGCTGCGGTTCCGCTCACGATTCTGCTGCTAGCCATCGCGATCGTATGGTTCTCGCGCGACAATCGCCTAACGACGGAGCTCTACGCTGCGGCAAGAAGTTTGCTCTGGGTCGGTGCCGCAATTTTCGCGGGATCGATCGCTACGTTCATCGTGCTGCTGGATCGCAAACGTGCGGCAGCTGCGCCTTACGTCCTCGCGGTCGCGATGGTTTTCGCGCTCGGTTTTCTTGCGTTCTTGGTTCTGCCGCAGGCCGAACGTTTTAAACCGGTTCCGCACCTGGCAGAAGTGATCGACCGCGAACAGCAGCCGGGCGACGCCGTTGCGATTCAAAATTTTTCCGGCGGCAATGCCCTTGTTTTCTATACGCGGCCGGTCGTCTACGTCTTGGCTGCGCCCGGCGCAGACCGCGCCGATGACGGCGCCAATCCGCGTAACGTGATCTGCGGCGCGCGCCGTACGTGGCTGATCGCGCCACGGCACAGACCGTTCACCGCGCAGACCTATGGACGCGCGCGGCGCCTCGTCGCGAACTGGGGCGAAGCGAATTTGTTTCTGTACGACGGACCGAGCTGTAGCTAGCGCCGACCTCACGTGCGCAAAGCGCCCAGTATCAAGTCGGCATAATCGTTCCAGCGTTTCTCCTTGGTCTCGATCGTCACATGGGGCGATGCGCTGCGGCAGACCGCCTCCCGCCGCAAACGAACGGATTGCTCGATCGCCTCGAGGGCGTTTGCCTCGCTGCCATATATCGCGACAAAACCACCGGCCCGGCCTTCGTGCTCCTTGCGGTGCAAGCTGCGATGCACGAGATCGGCCTCGGGAATCTCCAGCAGGACGATGAGTGCTCCGCACACCGCAAATCGGCGGTCGGTTTCTTCGTAAAGTTCCCAACGCGGTAACAGCGCGTAATATGATGGGTGCGCGCGTTCTGCGACGAATCGAAAATCAGGGCGAATTGACTCGCGTTCGATCTCCTGGAGGCAAGCACGCAACCGTCGCAATTTCGGCTTGGGATCACCGTCCCGATCGTCGAGAACCTCGGTCATGAATGCCCCGAAAGTCGCCTCTTCGTCGTAAAACCGAACGTTCGTCCACTGCGGAACCTCGCGCAGCCGCGGCAGCAAAGCCCGAAGCACATGCGTCTTCCCCGATCCGGTGATTCCCTCGATAATTAGACCGCGCGGCCGGCGTGACGGAATCAAATGAACAAGAAGGCTGCGTCGCCCACGCGTTCGAGCGTGGAGTTTTCGATTCGGGCGGTGCCCGTAATCGCTGCGCCGTGCCTTGCAAACGTGATCTGCAGGGCGTGACGCGTTTCTTGCGATGCGTTGCGCGTTCCCGAGTGCAGCACGTGGCCGTTGAAAACGATCGCCGAGCCGGCCTTGCATGCAATCAGCCGCTGATTCGGATGAGGCGTATCGATGTCTGAAGGTGTCGCAACCTTCGCCTGCAGATGCGAACCGGGTACGATGCGCGTTGGGCCGTTCTCTTCGGTGAAATCGACAAGCGTGACGATCGCCGTCGCGACCTGATACTCACCGCGATAGCCTTGCATGTAGTCGGCATGCAGCGCTTGCGCGCCGTAACCGGGTTTGGGCGCGCGGTAGCAGACTGACCCGATTCGCAGATCGTAACCGAGCACGTGCACGATTGCAGCCAGCAGCCGGCTCGACTTCCAGACGGGGTCGAACGCGGCGTTATTGACGAGATCGGTAAGGTGCAGCGTGCCGCCGGCGTGCCAGGTCGGATCGAGGCGAGCTTGCGCGATCAGCGTTTCAATTGCGGCGCGAACGTTCGCGATTTGCCCTGCATCCAAAACATCGCGCAAAATCACGTAGCCGCCGTGATCCAATGCGTCCCGTTCCGCATCGGTCAACTGCGATTGTTCGGCGCCCAAAGAAAGGAGCAAAGCCTCGCTCTCGCCACGTTGAATCATGGCTTTATTTCTTGAGTTTTGCGACGTCGGCTGGCGTGACCGCGTTCGCGCGGTTGGGACCGAGCGCAGAACGGATGTACGTAACGACGTTGGCGACGTCTTTCGTCGAGAGCGTCGATTTCCAAGGCGGCATCTGACCGTTGTAGTTCTGGCCGTTGACTTGGATTTGTCCGCTCTGCCCGTCCAGAACCATGAGGATCACTTGCTTCGGATCGCCGGTCACGAACGGATTGGCGGCCAGCGGCGGGAAGTTCGGCGGCGTGCCGGCGCCGCCCGCACCGTGGCACGTGCCGCAGTTTTGCGAGTAGATTGCCTGACCGGCTTTGGCTGCGGGGCTGACCGCCGCAGTCGTGCTTGGCGGGCTGACGTTGCTGCCGCCGGCCCTGGTCAAATTCGCTTGTTCCTTGGCGGCGACCGCGGGCGGCCCGCCAGCCGGGGTTACAGCCTGTTTGGCCATAATCGAAAGCTGGCTCCAAATCGTCAGCGACCAGATGATGAGCAATGAAACGCCTAATAGCCACAGCATAAACTTGCGCGATCCCGCTACGCGCGTTGTGCTGCGATCGATCCACGGCAACAGCAGAAGCACCGTCGTCGCGAAACCCGGAATGATGAGCGCGCCCAATATTTCCAAATTGCCCGGCACGAGGTTGAGCAAACCGAAGAGATCGAGAAAATACCATGCCGGATACGGCGTGAATTGAACGGTGGGATCCGCTTTGATGTCGAGATAAGGCGGCCAGAACACCGCCAGCGCGACGATGAAGATCAAGATCAGCAGCGATGCAACCGTGTCCATAAAGAGCTGATCGGGCCAGAAGCGGCCCCTGCGCAGCGGTCGCGGATCCTCGACCGGCGGACCCGCGGGGCCATTCCAACGAAAGATTGCCAAATGCGCGCCGACCAGTGCGACGAGCGCGGCAGGCATCAGCCACACGTGTAAACCGAAAAACCGGTTGATCGTCAGCGTTCCCATCGTTGTGCCGTCCTGCACGAATTGCTGAATCCAGCCGCCGATCAACGGCACGTTGAGCGTGAGATTGATCGAGACTTGCGATGCAAAGTACGCGTCCATGTCCCACGGGAGCAGATAGCCGGTGAGTCCCAGCACCAGGGTCACCAGCAGTAAGAGCACGCCGACGATCCACTGGATCTCGCGCGG
>CAAGKR010304088.1_pt1 | contig 16920 bp, 8 predicted proteins | sample 2556971 | NCBI WGS metagenome assembly CAAGKR01 (sample SAMEA5207829, study PRJEB30636) | soil metagenome | biome: forest; feature: boreal; material: soil | place: USA | collected 2011-09 | depth 1 m | reverse complement strand
GTTCATGCTCAATGGCCGCTTCGATCTGAACTACGAGCGTCGCCAGTTCAACGGCAACCCGTTCGACGCCACGAGCGTGGCCGCGCTCCGCAGCTACCACCACTTTCTCTTCCTGTCGCGCGACGCCGGCGATCCGTGCGGGCTCACGGTCGAGATGCTGACGCTGCTGTTCTGGGAAGGGCACTGCCGCCTGCCGTGGCGGCCGGGGCCGGTGTCGGTGAGCGTGGCCGCCGGGAAGATCGTCGTGCCGTTCGGCGCCGATCCGCTCTACCACCAGAGCTACGGCGGTCTGGCCGGCTTCGATCAGGTCGTGCTGCCGCCCGTCTGGTCGATAGAAGGGGCCGCCGCGCACGCCGTCTACTGGCGAGGCTCGCTCGCCGTCACCGACGATCTCTACGTCGTGCGTGGCTACGCGCTCCAGCAAGCCGACGCGGTGATCAACCTGCAGAACGACTTCTCGCCCGACGACGACACCAAGCTGGCGATCGGGAACCGGATCGGCGTCGCCTGGATGGGGCTATCGGCCTGGTACTCGGCCTACTTCAACCCGCTGGGGTTCGGGCGGCGCCTCTTCATGCAGGCGATCGACGTGAACATCTGGCGGCAGCGGCAGATCCCGGTGCTCGGCCACTTCAGCCTGGGGTTCGGCCTGCTGCGCGCCGACGTTTCGGGCGGCAGCGTCGGCGGCGTCGGCGGCGTCGGCGGCGTCGGCTACGACTACTACGACTTCGCCGACTACCTGCAGCTCCGCTACTACCCGGTTGACTGGCTGTTCTTGCAGTACCGGACAGGCCTCTTCACCTTCGACAACATGCGCGGGCTGGTCTTGGACAACTCGCGCCTCACGAGCGCCGACGGCTCGACCCACAACTTCGGGATCGTGGCGCGCACCCGAAACCTCTGGTTCGGGATCTTCTACTTCATCAACCTCGAGAAGGTGAACGAGATCCCCAACGACATTCTGCGCTTCAACGTGACGTATGAATTCTGATCGCCGCTGGGCGCTGGCGCCGTTTCTGGTGGTCGCCGCGTTGGGGTGCGCCGACTTCTCGCGCGGGCGCCCCACGATGGACGCGGGCGAGGCCGCCGATGCGGGTGGGACGAGCGACGGGGGAGCGCTCACCTTCGCCGCCAACATCTACCCGCTGCTCACGATCTGCATGAACTGCCACGTCCCCGGCGGCGCGGCCTCGGACACCTCGCTCATCTTCAGCGGCAACGCCGCCACCGACTACACGACCTTGCTGCAGTTCGTCGACACCGCGACGCCGGCCAGCAGCCGGATCCTCTCCAAGGTGAGCGGCGACGGGCACGGCGGCGGAACCATCTACGCGGTCGGAACGACCCAGTACGAGACCATCCTGGCCTGGATCCAGCAAGGAGCACCACCATGACGTCGATCAAACGGGAACCCCGAAGGCTCGCCCTTCTCGCCTTGCCACTCTTGGGGGCAGCGCTGGGCTGCGCGCAGCTCGAGAGCGACAACCCAAATGCTCCCGTCCCGGCGATCACCATCGGCGGGTCGAACGTGGTCGTCGTCGGTCAGACGATCACGCTGACCGCCACGACCAGCCACGGGACCGACACCAGCTACACCTTCACCAGCGCCAACCCGGCCGTTGCCACCGCCGGCAACACCGGCGTCGTCACCGGCGTGGCGCCTGGAGAGACCAGCGTGACGGTGACCGGCGCGCAGACGAAGGCGACCGCCAGCGCGCCGATCGTGGTGGAGACCGACACCTCGCAGATCCCTTTCTACCAGGCGTGGATGATGTCCCCACACTCGGACAGCACCGCGGAGGCCTTCAACCACTGGAACACGCAGGGGAGCATCCCGGTCGAGTGCGCCCGCTGTCACAGCCGTCAGGGGTTCATCGACTATCTCGGGGGCGACGGCAGCACGCCCTTCGTGGTCGATCAGCCGGCGCCGACCGGGTCGGTCGTCGACTGCCAGACCTGCCACAACTCGGCCGCGGACGCCCTGGCTCAGGTGATCTTTCCGTCGGGCGTGACCGTCACCGGGCTCGGCGGCGAGGCGCGCTGCATGACCTGCCATCAGGGGCGCTCTTCGGGTCCGACGGTCGACGCGGCGATCGCCGCCGCGGCGCCGCCCGACGCCGACACGGTGAGCTCGGCGCTCAGCTTCGCGGACATCCATTACACGCCCGCCGCCGCCACGCTCTACGGCGGCCGAGCGCAGGGTGGCTACGAATACGCCGGTCAGAGCTACGACGTCCGGTTCCGCCACGTCGACGGCACCAACACGTGCATCACCTGCCACGACCCTCACTCGACCGAGGTCATCTACACCACCTGCGCCACCTGTCACATGGGCGTGACCGACCTCGCCAGCGCGCAGCAGATCCGGATGGAGTCGTCGATCGACATTGACTACGACGGCGACGGAAACGTTTCGGACGGCATCTACGGCGAGGTCAACGGGCTGTTCAACAAGCTCGGCACCGCGATCACGACCTACGGCGCGGAGCACAATACCCCGATCTGTTACGCAGGCAACACCTACCCCTACTGGTTTGTCGGCACCGACGGCGACGGCGACGGCGCCTGCTCGGCGGCCGAGGCGATGGCCAGCAACACCTTCACCAATTGGACCGCGCGCCTCGTCCGCGCGACCTACAACTACCAGATGGTCAACAACGACCCGGGCGCCTTCGCCCACAATGCGAAGTACGTCATCCAGTTGCTCTACGACGCGATCACGGATCTCAACACCGCGCTCACCGCCAAGGTCGACATGAGCAAGGCGACCCGCACCGACTACGGCCACTTCGACGGCACCGACGAGCCTTTCCGCCACTTCGACACGCAGGGATCGGTCCCCTCCGACTGCTCCTCCTGCCACGGCGGCGAGCAGGGCTTTCGGTTCTACGTCCAATATGGGGTCGGGCAGGTCGTGCAGGAGACGCCGAACGGGCTCGAGTGCGGCACCTGCCACGACAAGCCGGGGACCGACTTCACGGCGATCGCGATGGTCCCGTCGGTGACCTTCCCCTCGGGCGTCACCGTCAACGAGCCGGGCAATGACAACGTCTGCGAGACCTGCCACAAGGGGCGCGCCGCGAAGTCGGACGTCGACGCGGCGATCGCCGCCGGCAAGCCCGCGTTCGAGGACGTGCACCACCTTCCGGCCGCCGCGGTCAAGCTCGGCTCCGATGTCCACGTCGGGTACGAGTACCCGGGCAAGACCTACGTCGGCGCGCTTTCTCACATGGGGGGCACGCAGTGCACGTCCTGTCACGATCCCGTCGGGAGCCATCACACCTTCGAGATCACGGACGCCTGGAACGGCCTCTGCAGTGTCTGCCACGCCGACGCCAACGGAGATCCCAACAACATCCGCGTCATCCACACGCTCGACTACGACGGCGATGGCAACACTATCGAGCCGCTCGCCGACGAGATCGCGGGGCTGGCGGCGGCGACGCTGGCGGAAATGCAGGCGGTGGCGCCGGCGCCGGGGATCTGTTACTCGGCGGACGCCTACCCCACCTTCTTCATCGACACCAACGGCGACAAGACCTGTAGCGCCAGCGAGGCGGTCGTCTCCAACGCGTTCACGGCCTGGACGCCGGCGCTGAGCAAGGCGGCGTTCAATTACCAGCTCTCCCAGAACGACCCAGGGTCCTGGGCGCACAACTTCGACTACACCGCCGAGCTCCTCTACGACAGCACGCAGGATCTGGGCGGTGACGTGAGCAAGCTGACGCGGCCATGAAGTCGTCGTCGAATACACGAGGTGGGTCATGAGCAGAGTCATTCGCGCGCATGCATTTCTCCCCTTCGGAGCGCTCGCCACCGCTTTGGCGGCTGGTTGCTCCGGCGGCAACGGTGCACCAGGGCAGGCTGGGACGAGCGGAACCTCCTGCTCGGTCACCGCCACCGACGGAGGCGCCGTCGTTCGTTGCACGGACGGCACCTCGGTGACGATCCCCAACGGCACGAACGGCGCCAGCGTCCCCGACGGCGGCGCGTGCACGGTGACCAAGAACGCCGACGCCGGCACCTATACGCTCAATTGCGGCGGCGACGCTGGCGCGGTCACGTTGCTGCCGGCGATCGCCGACTACGCGACCATGACGACTGACGAGATCGCCGACGCGCAGATGACCGCGACCATCACCAACGTCAGCTTCCCGGCCGATGGACGGCCGGTCATCTCCATCAAGGTCACCGAGCGTCACGGCTACGGGGTCAAGGACCTCTCGACGACGGCGGTCACCTGGCGCTTCTCGCTGCTCAAGCTGGTGCCTGGGATCATGGGGACCACCGGGGGCGTGAACGGCAGCGCCAGCGACACCTGGGTGAGCTACCTGGCTCCCAACGACCATACTGCGGCCTCGGCCGAGACGGCGGCCGCGACGAACCTCACCGACCACGGGGACGGGACGTACGACTACAAGCTCGCCCAGGTCATCAACGGTGGTCCCACCACCGCCGGCACGACCTACGACCCTGCTGCCACGCATCGCCTCATCGTTCTTCTCTATGCCTCCGGCAACCCCTTCGCACCCATCAACCTGGTCAAAGAACTGGTTCCGGCGACCGGCGCCGACGTCACCGGGCAGAACGAGAAGGTCGACGGCACGGCCTGTCTCGAGTGCCACACCTCGTTCCGCGCCATCACCGGCGGAACCGGGGAGTTCGGCTCCGGCGAGTTCCACGGGGGCGTTCGCTACGACATCCGGACCTGCGTCGCTTGCCACAACGATCAGCGACGTTTCGACAGCTCGGGCAACACGCTCACCGAGCCCGCCATCGCCAGCGACGGGACCTGGACGGGAACGGCGGCGGTGCTCAACCGCGAGGCGGTGATCAATCTCCCCGTCTTCATCCACAAGATCCACATGGGCGAGAAGCTCACGCTGACGGGCGGCACCTACCAGGGGGTCTCGCAGCCGTACGAGACCACCTACCCGCAGGACATCCGCAACTGCGCCAAGTGCCACCGCCCGCCGGCGCCGCTGGCCGACAACTGGGAGAGCAAGCCGTCCAGCCGGGCCTGCGGCGCCTGCCATGACAACATCAGCTTCGACGCAACGATCCCGAACGGGCGGATCATGCACCCCGGCGGCCCGCAACCGAACGACGCCGGCTGCAGCACCTGCCACCGGCCCGGCGGCGCCGGCGGCGACACCGCCGCCTGGCACACGCCGGTCTCGCTCCCCGATCCCCACAACATCTATTCGGACGCGAGCTCCGCGGGCAACGGCAACACCAACGCCGCCTATATCGCGGCGGCGGGCGCCGTTCCCCCCGGCGCCCGCGTGATCACGTACGTCGTGAACAGCGCCTCGACGTGGACCGACACGGCCAACGGAAACGTGCTGCGGCCGCAGATCTCGTTCAAGATCCAGCTCGACGGAAACGACGTCGTCTTCCCCAATCCGTCGACGGCCACCGAGCTGATCCCGAACTTCGTCGGGTCGCCGAGCGCCTACTTCGTGTTCGCGGTCCCGCAGGATGGGATCGCCGCACCTGCCGACTTCAACGCCTCGGCGAGCGCCTACCTCCGGAACGTCTGGAACGGCACGGGCACCTGCTCGAACGCGGCCTCGACGACGACCCGCACGGGCGCCGCCAACCTTACCGGGCCGGACGCCAACGGCTTCTACACGATGCAGCTCACCTGCGCGATCGTTCCGGCCAACGCGACGATGCTGACGGGCGGGATCGGCTACACCTACGCGCTGGGCTCGCGCCAGAGCCCACCCAACCCGAACCTCGACTTCATCAACAACACGCAGCCGTTCGCGCAGATCAACCTCAGCGCCTATCCCTACACGCCGAACCTCAAGTCGGACGGCGTCACGCCCGGTTACGCCGGGGTCGGTGGGCTCATCGTGCCGCCGCTCGACGTCTCCATGGTTGCCACCAGCTTCACCGCCCGGCGCGCGATCGTCGACAACTCGACCTGCAGCGCCTGCCACGTCTCGCTGGGCGTGGGCCCCGACTTCCACGCCGGCCAGCGCAACGACGCCAAGACCTGCAACTGGTGCCACCGTCCGAACCAGACGAGCAGCGCCTGGTCGGCCAACCAGAAGGACTTCATCCACGCCATCCACGGCGCGGCGGAGCGCACCACCAACTTCACCTGGCAAGAGGTGTCGTCCACCCAGGGCTTCTGGAACACGACCTATCCCGGGGTGCTCAACGACTGCCAGATGTGCCACCTACCGGGGACGTACGACTTCAGCTCGACGACGACGACGAGCGCCTATCCCAACATGCTGGCCAGCACCGTCGGCCAGGGGACCTACCCGACCGGCAGCGTGAACGCCCCCTACATCACCGAGGGGACGAACTACGGCGTCGGGTTCAGCTACAACGCGCTCACGGGTGCCACGACGAACGCCGATCCGACCACGCTCGTCAATTCGCCGTTCGTGGCGGCCTGCGTGTCTTGCCACGACTCGTCGACCGCCATCGATCACATGCAGACGAACGGCGGCTCGTTCTACGAGGCGCGGAGTACGGCGTTCACCAAACCGCAGCAGGAGGAGTGCTTGCTCTGTCACGGTCCCGGCGCCGTCGCCTCCATCTCGACCCTGCATGCGTTCATGCCCTGAGCGATGCGATGCGACCACATAGGCAACGCGTCGTAAGCCGCGATGGCGCGCTCGAACTCGACGGCCTCGCCCGCGGTCAATCCTGGATCTCGCGCGCCAGCTCCCAGTGCTCGGGGGACCGCCACAGGCGGAGCCGCAGCATCTCACGCTCGAGCATGAATTCCTTGGGGAGCCGGTCGAGGAACTTGTCGAACAGCTCTTCGTGCTGGCGAACCTCCAGCGCACCGGCGTCGCGATCGATGGCCATCGCCTCGCGGAACTTCTCCTCGGAATAATCCAACGACGTCCAGTCGAGATCCTCGTAGCGCGGCATCCATCCGAACGGGCTCTCGAGCGCGAATGCGCGGCCGTGCAGGCGGTCGACGATCCAGGCGAGCACGCGCAGGTTCTCGCTGAACCCCGGCCAGAGGAACTTCCCGTCGGCGCCGCGCCGGAACCAGTTCACCCGGAAGATGCGCGGCGGGTTGGGGATCTTTCGCCCCAGCTCCAGCCAGTGGCCGAAGTAGTCGGCCATGTTGTAGCCGCAGAACGGGAGCATCGCCATCGGGTCGCGGCGCATCGGCGGCAGCGTCGTCTCGGCGGCGGCGGTCGCCTCCGAGCCCATGGTCGCCGCGCTGTAGACGCCGTGCGCCCAGTTGAACGACTGGAACACCAGCGGCATGTCGCGGCTCATCCGGCCGCCGAAGATGAAGGCGGCGATCGGGACGCCGGCCGGATCGTCCCAGTGCTCGTCGAGCGACGGGCAGCGAGTGAGCGGCGTCGTGAAGCGCGAATTGGGGTGCGCCGCCGGGCGTCCCGAGTGCGGTGTCCAGGACTGGCCGCGCCAGTCGGTGAGGTGGACGGGGGGCTTCTCGGTCATCCCCTCCCACCAGACGTCGCCGTCGTCGGTGAGCGCCACGTTGGTGAAGATGGTGTCGGCGCCGACCGCGGCCATGGCGTTGGGATTGCTCTTGGCGTTGGTCCCCGGCGCTACGCCGAAGAAGCCGTTCTCGGGGTTGATGGCGTAGAGGCGACCGTCGGGACCGGGCTTGATCCAGGCGATGTCGTCCCCGACGGTGCTGATCTTCCAGCCCTCGAAGCCGGCGGGCGGCAGCAGCATCGCGAAGTTGGTCTTGCCGCAGGCGCTGGGAAAGGCCGCAGCCACGTAGGTCCGCTCGCTCGACGGCGAGGTGAGACCGAGGATCGCCATGTGCTCGGCCAGCCAGCCGCCGTCGCGCCCCATCACGGAGGCGATCCGCAGCGCGAAGCACTTCTTGCCCAGCAGTGCGTTGCCGCCGTAGCCGCTGCCGAACGACCAGATGGTGCGCTCCTCGGGAAAGTGGGTAATGTGCGTCTGCTCGGGGTTGCAGGGCCAGCTGACATCCTTCTGCCCCGGCCCGAGCGGCACGCCGACCGAGTGCAGGCAGCGGACGAAGTCCTTGCGATCGCCCAACTCGCCCAGCACGGCGTCGCCCATGCGGGTCATCACGCGCATGCTGACCACGACGTAAGGCGAGTCGGTCAGCTGCACCCCGATCTGCGAGATCGCCGACCCGAGCGGTCCCATGCTGAACGGAATGACGTACATCGTCCGCCCGCGCATGGACCCGCGGTATAGGCCGATCATTCGCAGCTTCATCTGGTCGGGATCGATCCAGTTGTTGGTCGGCCCCGCGTCGTTTTTGTTCTTCGAACAGATGAAGGTGCGGCTCTCGACCCGGGCGACGTCACGCGGATCCGACCGACAGAGGTAGCTGCGCGGGCGCTTGCCGGGATCGAGCTTGACGAGCGTCCCCTGCGCCACCATGGCGGCGATCAGGGCCGCGTTCTCACGCTCGGAGCCGTCACACCAGTGGACCGTTTGCGGCTCGCAGAGCTGCACCGCCAGTTGGACCCAGACGTTGAGCGCCTCGTTCTTCACCACCTCCTTCGCTCCTATGTCACGGGCGCGAACAGGGGCTCGGAATCGCGCCCTTGTTGGCTCTCCAGGGTCGTTGCGGAGGCGGCGGCGCGCCGTCTGGTCGGGGCCTGCACCGGCCGGGCCTCCTCGGGGGCTGGAGAGGCCAGAGAGAAGTAGGTCGCTTCGAGGACAGAGCTCGCGTGCGCGAGCCGCGCCAGCATGTCGTCGGCGAAGTCGTGGAGGGCCGCGCGCTCCACCGCATAGGCGGGCCGGCAGGCCTCGAGCGCCGAGTGGGGGTCTTCGTTTCGCGGCAGGAGCGCGAGGTGGTCCCGGATCTCGTCGAGGCCGTAGGCGAGGCTGCGCGGGAACTTCGGCTCGAACAGCAGCAACTGGAGCGCGCTGCCGAGGTCGGTCGCCGCGTGGTACCGGTGCCGGTATGTCCCGTAGGCGCCCACCGACTTGAGCAGCCCCATCCACCGGACGTCCTCGAACGGCATCCCCCGATCCACGGGGATCAGCGTGTCGGCGACGATGGTTGCCACCCGCAGCATCATGTCGGAGCGCTCGAGCAGCACCCCCATGCGGAAGAAGGCGTAGCCCTCGTCGCGGAGCATGCCGGTCGCGATATGCCCGCCGAGCTCGCGGCAGGCGGCGACCGCACGTTCGAGGTTCTGGCGCAGCTCGGCCGGCGGCATGTCGGCGGTGAGGGCGCCGAGGCCGAGATAGAGCGGGTTGAGCGTGTGCCAGCACTCGGCCGGAAAGAGCGAGCGGGCCCGGCGCAGGTTCTCTCGGGCGGCGTGCAACGCTCCCAGCAGCGACGAAGGATTCTGGCGCTCGAGGATCACCCGCGCCACGAACGCGGCCGGCTCCAGGTCCGCGGCCTCGGCGGGCTCGACGCCCGCGCAAGCCGCCAGCCGCTGCCAGCCGGGCGCTCGCTGCCCGGGGATGTCCAGCCGGATCGCCTCGTACGCCAGGATCGCGCGGGAGAGACCCTCGACCCGCTCCAGGTAGCGCCCGAGCCAGAACGCGTTCTCCGCCAAGCGGCAAAGCAACATCAGGAACCTCCCGTTCCCTCGACGATGAAGGTGTCCTTGCTCCCTCCGCCTTGAGACGAATTGACCACCAGCGAGCCTTTGCGCAGCGCGACCCGGGTCAGTCCGCCGCGCGTCACGTAGCAGTCGGCGCCCGAGAGGATGAAGGGGCGCAGATCCAGGTGCCGCGGCTCGATCCCGTCGTCGCACAGAGTTGGTGCGGTCGAAAGCTGCACGATCGGCTGGGCGATGAAGTTGCGGGGATCGGCCTCGACGGCCGCCCGGCACTGCTCGAGATCGGCCGCGGAGGCCTTGCTCCCCACCACCACCCCGTAGCCGCCCGATTCGTTCGCCGGCTTGACCACGAACTTCCGCAGGTCGCCGAGCACGTGACGCCGTTGTCGCTCGTCGAAGAGGCGGAAGGTCGGGACGTTGGGGAGGATCGCGTCCTCGCCGAGGTAATATCGGATGAGGTCGGGGACATAGGAATAGACCAGCTTGTCGTCCGCCACCCCGGCGCCGGGGGCGTTGACCAGCGCCACGTTCCCCGCTCGCCAGGCCCGGATCAGCCCGCGACACCCGAGTACCGATTCGGGATTGAACGCCTCGGGATCGAGAAAGTCGTCCCCGATGCGCCGGTAGATCACGTCGACCGCTTCGAGGCCGCCGATCGTCCGCACGTAGACGCGATCGTCGCGGACCACCAGATCAGATCCCTCGACCAGTTCGACCCCCATTTGCTGCGCCAGGTAGCAGTGCTCGAAGTAGGCCGAGTTCCCCACGCCGGGCGTCAGCAAGACCACCTTGGGCTGCGTCACCCCCTCGGGCGCGAGCGACACGAGCAGGGCGTAGAGGCGGCTCGTGTACCCGTCGACCGGCTTGATCCGTTGATCCGCGAACAGCTCCGGGAACACACGCTTGCTGATGCTGCGGTTCTCCAGCATGTAAGAGACGCCCGACGGGACCCGCAGATTGTCTTCGAGAACATAGACCGCTCCGTCGGCGTCACGGACCAAATCGCTGCCGCAGATGTGCGCCCAGACGCCGAACTTCGGCTTCATACCCACGCAGCTCGGCAAGAAGAACCGGGAGGTGGCGAGCACCTCCCGGGGGAATACACCCTCCTTGACCACGCGCTGGTCGCCGTAGAGGTCGCCGATGAAGGCGTTGAGCCCGGCCAGCCGCTGTTCCAGCCCCCGATCGATGCGGGCCCACTCGCCGGCGTTCATCACGCGCGGGATGACGTCGAACGGCCATTCGCGATCGAGGTTGCCGTGCTGGTCGGAGACCACGAAGGTGATCCCTTCGGCACGAATCTCGGCTGTCGCCGCCCGCTGCCGGCTGCGCAGCTCGTCGGCGCCGAGCGCCTCGATATAGTCGCTGATCGGCTTGGCGGCGGTCCGCGGACGGCCGTCGCGGTCAACCAGCTCGTCGAATGTTTCGGATTTGTAGGTGTTCCAGATCATTTTTTTACCGGGCTGCTGTTCTTGCCAAGGGGACACCTAGCAAGGATCAGACCTGCTCGACCCCATTGCCCGCCAAGCCGTCTCGGTGATTTGTGTGCGTCGTCGAAGGTCTCAAAGGACCGCGGGCGCGAATTTTTCGCTCTCCCGCGCGGTTCTCGCAGAACTTGCGCGATTGGGCCGGCGCGGGTCGGTTCGCCGGCCAGAGAGCCTCCGCAGCGAGGGATGTTGGGAGCGGTACGTCCGATGCATCGACGAGAATCGGAGGGAGATCTTCGATGGCCGCCGAAGAAATGCTCAACGATCCGAGGAACACGGGGCCCGCCGCGAGGGCGCGGCGAACGGTCCTCGACCAGCACATCGAGCTGCGCCGGCTCCTGAAGATGGGGATGGCGCAAGCCCGGGCCGCCGTGAAGGGTGGCGAGGTGCCCGCGCACGAGCCTCTCCGATCCCTGGTGGCGATGGTCCGCGACGTCTTCGTGCAGCACCTCGCCGACGAGGAGGCGCTGATTCTGCCGATCTTGGATGACGACCTCCCGCTGGGGCCGCTGCGGGCCGAGCGCCTGCGCGAGGAGCACGCCGGGCAGCGTGCCGAGCTGGAAGCGCTTTGGAGCTGGCCGGAGGAGGAGAGCGATCTGGAGCTCGCGTTGCGCTTCGAGGGGCTCGGGGTGGCACTGCTCGACGACATCGCCCACGAAGAGCGCCATCTCCTGACGCCGGAGATCATCCGCGACGACTGCATCGTCATCGGCCAGTCCGGGGGTTGAGCACCACTTCCGGCCTCGGTCATCCCGGGTCACGGGCCAGCAGGCTCGGATCGACGTGGACCGGATGCAGGGCCCAGATCTCATCCGCGTATCGGCGGATGGTGTCGTCGGCAGAGAACCGGCTGGCGGCTGCGATGTTGAGCAGCGCGCGCCGTGACCAGTCGCGCGGGTTCCGGTAGAGCTCGGCGGCCCGCGCCTCCGCCGCTACGAAGCCCTCGAAGTCGGCGCAGACCAGGTAGCGGTCCTCGAGGCGCAGGCTGTCGAGGATCGGCCGGTACCGCTCGGGCTCGCCGAAGCTGAAGAACCCGGCCTCGATCATCGCCAGCGCCTCACTCAGCGCTGGGCTCGCGGCGATGAAGGCGCGTGGATCGTAACCTTCTCGCCGGATCTGGGAGACGGCATCGGCGGTCAACCCGAACAGGAAGAAGTTCTCCGGGCCCACCGCCTCGCGCAGCTCCACGTTCGCGCCGTCCAGCGTGCCGACGGTGAGCGCGCCGTTGAGGGCGAGCTTCATGTTGCTGGTACCGGACGCTTCCGTGCCGGCGGTCGAGATCTGCAGGGAAAGATCGGCGGCCGGGATGATCGACTGCGCCAGCGTGACGCCGTAGTTCGGAAGAAACGCCACCGCCAGCCGCCCCTGCATTTCCGGATCGCTGTTGATGACCGCCGCGACGTCGTTGAGCAGTCTGATGTGCAGCTTGGCCATCGTGTAGCTGGCCGCCGCCTTGCCGGCAAACACGTACGCACGAGGGACGGCGTCCAGCTCCGGGTTGCTCTTGAGGTGGAGGTACTGCGAGACGATGTGAAGGCAGGTGAGCAGCTGCCGCTTGTACTCGTGGATCCGCTTGATCTGCATCACGTACATCGCCTCGAGCGGCAGCTCGATTCCCAGGCGCCGCTGCACGAGCGTCGCCAGTTCCTGCTTGTTGGCCCGCTTGACGGCGGCAAGGGCCTCCAGGAACGGGGCGTCGTCCGCGTAAAGCTCGATCTGTTTCAGCTTGCGCAGATCGCGATCGATCCAGTCCCAGCCGAGGCGCGACGAAACCAGTCGTGCGAGCGCTGGGTTCGAGTAGAGGACCCAGCGCCGCGGCGAGACGCCGTTGGTCTTGTTGTTGAAGCGCTCCGGAAAGAGTTGGTGAAAGTCGGCCAGGACGCTCCGCTGCAAGAGCTGGGTGTGTAGGTTGGCCACGCCGTTGATGCTGTGCGACCCGACCGCGGCGAGGTGGGCCATCCGCACCTGCTTCGGGTTGCTCTCCTCGATGAGGGACATGCGGGAGAGGCGATGGGCATCGGTGGGCCAGTGCGTCTGCACGCGGCGGAGGAAGCGCTGGTTGATCTCGTAAATGATCTGGAGGTGACGCGGGAGCAGGCGCTCGAACAGCGGCACCGGCCACTTCTCCAGCGCCTCGGGCATCAGCGTGTGGTTGGTGTATCCGAACGTCGCCTCCGTGATCTCCCAGGCCGGTTCCCAGTCGAGGTTCTCGTCGTCGACCAGGATACGCATCAGCTCGGCGATCGCGATCGAAGGGTGCGTGTCGTTGAGCTGGATCGCCGCCCGCTTGGAGAAGAGGTCGAAGGTGCGGTGGCGCCGGCGGTAATTGCGGACGATGTCGCCGATCGAACAAGCGACGAAGAAATATTGCTGCTTGAGGCGCAGGCTCTTTCCGTCGTCGGTGTGGTCGTCGGGATAGAGGACCTTGGAGATGTTCTCCGAGTCGATCTTCTCCTCCACCGCCCGCCGGAAGTTTCCGTCGTTGAAGTACTTGAGGTCGAACTCGCGCGTCGCCCGCGCCGCCCAAAGGCGCAGCGTGTTCACGGTGTCGGTCTTGTGCCCGACGATGAACGAGTCGTAGGGCACGCCGAGAATGGTGCGGGCCGCCTTCCAGTCGACGCGCAGGCGCCCGTCGGCGTCTGTGCGCGACTCCACTGTTCCCCCGAGGCGCACGATCTGAGCGTCTTCGATCCGCGGCAGGTCCCAGGGGTTTCCCCCCACCAGCCAGTTGTCGTGCAGCTCGATCTGGGAGCCGTTCTCGATCCGCTGCTCGAAGATGCCGAAGTCGTAACGGATGCCGTAGCCCACGGCGGGCAGCGCCAGCGTGGCCAGGGAATCCATGAAACACGCTGCCAGCCGACCGAGCCCGCCGTTGCCGAGGCCGGGATCGCCTTCCTGATCGAGAATTTCGCCGAGGTCGACTTTACGCTCCGCCGCCATCGCCTCCGCCGCATCGAAGAGGCCCATGTTGAGGAGGCAGAGCCCCAAGCTCCGGCCGGTCAGGAACTCTGACGACAAATAGTAGACGCGCTTGACGTCCCTCTCGTCATAGGTTCGCTGTGTCGCCAGCCAGCGGTACACCAGCCGATCGCGGACTGCGCTGGCCATGGCCCGGTAGATGTCCGCTGGCGAGGCGTCGCTCAGCGAGCGGGCGTAGGTGAAGAGGACGTGATCGACAACCGAGCGCTTGAAAGCGCGGGCGTCCATTCCCACCCGGCCTTCACCAGCGCTCGCCCGAATTCCGCTCGCCGAGCTTCGAGACGAGGCGGGCTCGCGTCCGACGGACTCTTCCATACGCCAATTCAACCAGACTCGAAAATTGGAGTCAGCGACGAGAGTCAGTTGTTACGACGATAGATCTGCTTGGAAACTGTCGGTTGACACTGATTCCGTTTCTGGCGCAATTCTTGCGCGCCCTAATCCCTCTGCTCCGACAACGCCCGTCCGGCCCGCGCGAATGTGCCTCTCAGACCGATTTCTTCAGCAGCCCGCTCGGGCGCTTATGAGATACGTTCTAGTTGAGTTTGAGCGTAGACTGTCGCTATGAAATTCTCCTTTTGCCTAACTAAGTTACATCCCTATTGGCTCGCGCTACTGATGGTCTTTGGGGCCTGCGGGCGGACTGATCTCTTCAGTGCGCGCAACACCAACAGCGGCTGCTCGGAGGGTGATCTGACCTGTGTCACGACCGCCGGCCCTAACAGCGCCAGCGGGCCCGACAGCGCCAGCGGCCCCGACGGCGCCAGCGGCCCCGGTTCGGGCCACGACGGTTCGACCGTGGACGGCGGGGGAACGGCTCATAAGGTCTGTCCGACCGGCACACACGAGATCTGCAACAACGGTATCGACGACGACTGCAACGGGCTCACCGATTGTGCCGATCCGGCCTGCTTCGGCGATCCCTCCTGTTCGACGCCCGGACAGGAGATCTGCAACAACGGTATCGACGACAACGGCAATGGCCTGATCGACTGTGCCGATCCCGAATGTGCGAACAGCATTTCCTGCCGCCCCAGCACGGGGACCGAGATCTGCAACAACGGCATCGACGACAATGGCAACGGGCTCATCGATTGCGCCGATCCGATGTGCACCAGCTTCCCGGGCTGCCTCACCATCGACTGCTCGCCTGACACCGACTTCGGCACGCTGGCTACCCACGGTGCCAGCGTCACGCGCACAATCGACACCACCGGCGGGCCGCAGGGGTACGCGACCTGCGCGCCGACCGGCGGGCTTGGCCGCGTCGGTCGCTTCGAGCTCGACGCGACGACGGACGTTCGCCTCAACTTTTCGCAGGTTTCGGGAACGGCGCACGTAGTCGAGCTCTTCCGCGCCGGCGCCAATGAAACCTGCGATCGCAACCCGCTCACCTGCGTGTCGGCCGGGGATGCTGCCATGACCACGCAGACCTTCTCGGCCCTCCCCGCTGGAGTCTATTGGTTGATCGTCGAGTCGTATCCTGGGCTGGAGGGCTCGACGACGGTCGCGTTGTCGACGGGCTCTGCGACCACACCCGAGATCTGCAACAACGGCATCGACGACGACGGCAACGGGCTCATTGACTGCGCGGACTCGGCCTGCTTCACGAGTCCCTTCTGCGTCGGAAAAGAATGTGTACCCGACATCAACCTGGGAGCGCTGGTCGTGGGCGCGGCGCCCAAAGATGTCAAGACGAACCTGTCGACCGACCCGAGCCGCTACCGGCCGACATGCTCCGGCGACGTGCCGGGCGGCGACGAGGCGATCGAGTTCACGCTTGCCCAGCCGGCGGGCGTGGAGGTCGAGTATCAGGAGTCGGGTCCCAGCGTGCTTTCGATCTTCCAGATGCCGGCGCCGGGCCTGGCCTGCGATTCAGGACAATTGACATGCACGCTCGAGACCGACTCCGGGAACGCGGTGGCGTTCACCGGCTTCGGCGCGGGGAACTACCTCCTGATCGTCAAGGCAGCCAGCGCCGCGGATGCAGGTCCTCTCGATCTGAAGATCTCGGCCTTTGGGACGCGCCAGACCGAAATCTGCGACAATGGGATCGACGACGACGGCAACGGGCTCATCGATTGCGCCGATCCGGCGTGTTTTGGTGTCGGGATGTGCGCGTCTCCCGCGTGTGTTCCGAGTCAGGATCTGGGGGCGTTCTCCTGGGGGACGACCAAGGTCGTTACCGTCAACACGGAGAGCGGTAGCGACCTCTACGAGACGTCGTGCAGCCACGGCAACGGCAAGGAGCAGGTACTCAAGCTCTCGTTGACCGAGTCGATGGCGCTCAGCATCGACTGCACCGACACTGGGTCGAACGTATTGGCGCTTTCGCAAGAGCTGGAACCGCTGGACGCCTGCGATTCGCACGAGATCGAGTGCGCCGATCCGCAGGTCCTGCCGTTCGGGTGCGGCTTCGCGTTCCCCGATCTGCAGCCGGGCAACTACTATCTCATCGTACAAGCGTTCCAGGCGGGCGAGGAAGGAACGGTGACCTTGAGCCTCGGGGGTCTGCAGGAGACTGTGGGCGAGATCTGCAACAACGGGATCGACGACGACGGCGACGGTTTCATCGACTGCGCCGACCGGAAGTGCGTCACTTCGCCGGAGTGCGCGAAGTTGTCTTGCCGCGCGGATCAATCGATAGGGCTGTTGCCGCTCAACGGAACGCCGAGCTCGGTCGTGGTTCAAACGTCGAGCGCGGGCAACAACGAAACGCTGACGACTTGCGTGAGCAAACCGGGCGGCCAGGACGCCGAGATTGACTTTCAGCTCCCAGCGACTGCCGATCTGACGCTCGAATGGGCGCAGGTCGGCAACCACGACTTCGCGATCTATCCTGACGAAGGGATGCTGTTCGCGTGTGAAGCCGAAGCAGCGGTTGCCTGCGTCCCGTCAACCGGAACCGCGACCGGCACCCACGTCTTCAGCGCGGTCCCCGC
>CAAGKR010192191.1_pt1 | contig 16928 bp, 32 predicted proteins | sample 2556971 | NCBI WGS metagenome assembly CAAGKR01 (sample SAMEA5207829, study PRJEB30636) | soil metagenome | biome: forest; feature: boreal; material: soil | place: USA | collected 2011-09 | depth 1 m | reverse complement strand
TACTACGAGAAGCCCTGCGAGAAGCGCCGCCGCAAGGATAAGGTCATGGCCTTCACCGCGATGCTGCGCCGCCGCTACGACAGCTGAAGCTGCGTAAATTCACTTTTAAAGCCGCGCTCCGACGTATGTCGGACGCGGTTTTTTAGTGCAAAAAAGGCGGCTTCTTTGATCGTTGGGGCGTCGTGACACCCGCTCCCGCTCTTTCCACAAGCTGGTGCTCGAACCGTCACAAGGACGGCTACGACATGCTCCGGGAAATGGCGGACTTGGGTTTTGACCGGGTGGAGCTGAGCCACGGGATCCGGATCACGCTTGTCCCGGGGATCCTGAAGGCGGTCGAGGAGGGAGTCGTGAAGGTGGGATCGACCCACAATTTCTGCCCGCTTCCCATGGGCGCTTTCCAGGCAGCCCCGAACTTTTTCCAACCCTCCTCGGCGGATTCCCAGGAGAGGGACCAGTGGCAGAGGCAGACGAAGCGCTCGATCGACTTCGCGGCGCAGGTCGGCGCCACGCTCCTCGTGTGTCACCTCGGCAGCGTGAAGTACTATTGGCTCGAGCCCGACCGCCACATGGCGGCCTACCTGGAATCCCACCCCGATGCCGCAAAGTCGGGCGACAAGGCCTACCGGGCGCTGGTGGACAAGGCGCTCCTGAAGCTTCGACGGCGCATGCCGCCCTTTTGGCAGAGGACCCAGGACTGCATTGCGGCCGTGCTCGACTACGCCTCGGAGAAAAAAGTCCGGCTCGGGCTCGAGAACCGCGAGCGGTTCGAGGAACTCCCGGTGGACGCGGATTTCCCTGGATTCCTGGCGGGTCTGCCCGCCTCCGCCCCCGCGGGCTATTGGCATGACGTGGGGCACGCCCACCTGAAGGAGGGCATGGGCCTCGTCGACCATCGCCGGCAGCTCGAGGACAACGCCTCCCGGCTCCTGGGCTTTCATCTCCATGACGTCGACGCCGAGGGCCACGACCATCAAGCCATCGGTTCCGGAAGCGTCGATATTGAGATGGTGTCCCGGTTCTGGCGCCCGGAGCATATTTTCGTCATCGAGCTCAGCCCCCGTGTCACAACCGACGGGGTTCTTTTGTCGAAAGCGAGGGTCGACGGGCTCCTCGCGAAGTTGGGCTCGTGATTGCGGGCGAGCCGGCGAGGGTTCAGCCTGTGTCAATGCCCCGCAGACCGATTCTCGAGAAGGTCGTCCAACGGGTTGCCGGCCCGGTCAACCACCGGATGCAGGTAGGTGGCGGTGGTTTCCAGGGAGGAATGGCCCAGGAGCTGTCGAAGTGAGTCGATTGATTCACGGGAGTGGGTCGCGTAGGCGTGGCGAAGGACGTGTGGGGTGATCAGTCCTTCAAGATCCGTCTTTGCTGCGGCGCGGCGAACGGCCCGCTCGATGCAATCGACCAGGATGTGGAATCGAACCTTTGATCCCGAACGGGGATCGATGCAGTGGTTTTGCGCCGGAAAGACCCAGAACCACTGCCACAGAAAGGGCGTCTTTGGATATTTCCGCTCCAGGGCGAACGGGAGCGTCACTCCCACGTCGCGCGCATGGGCCCGGTCCCAGCTCCACAGGGACCGGGCCTTTTCAACCTGCTCTCGAAGGGGAGCCGCGCATGCTTTTGGAATCGGGACGCGCCGGTCCTTCCCGCCCTTTGCTCCTTTTAGCATCAATTGTCCGTTGGGTCCTTCCGACCAAAGCACGTCCTTGACCCGCAGCTGGAGCGGCTCGGAAACCCGCAGCCCGCATCCATATAGGAGATCGACGAGAAGCCGGGCGGGGGTGCTTGGGGTATCAGCCACGGCTTCGCGCAGGCGCCGCACCTGCTCCCGGGAGGGTGAGGTGCGCTCGTGGTGGGGGCTCCTTGCGCGGAGCGCATCAACATTGCCCAAAGGCCTTCCAAGAACGTCCCGATAAAGGAAGAGCAGCGCCGCAAACGCCTGGTTCTGCGTGCGCGCCGCGAGTCGCTTGCGCTCGGCAAGATCGGTGAGAAACGCTTCCGCCTTCTCCTCAGGTTTTCGGTCGCGCGGGATTCCCCGGCAAAAATCGTAGTACCTTGCAACCCATCCGCAGTAGATGTCCTCGGTGCTGAACGCCAGGTGCATCATTCGGATTTTCGACCGGACGAGCGAAATAACGTCACCGCGCGTCTTCACCTTGCAAATCGGGCCCCAGGTTCCCTCGGGTTCATAGTTTTGAGACATGTCCAATAGGGATAGTTGCGATTCGTCAACCCAAGACCCTTGGACGCGCGGCCCCGGAAATGGGGCCTCTTCCTTCTTGGAAACAGGGCGCGTACCACCGACTCGTTCAAAAGCAGCCGGTTTTTAACATTCTCACTTCCAATCACTCCCAGCATTGATCTCACCGCACCGGTCCGTATAACCCCATGTGCAGTCGGGACGCAGGTCCGGGCGTCCCTTGCATTTTCTCAATGAATTCGCCCCGAGCTGGAAGCAGAAGCGTTATTCCGCGCAGTGCGGCATAAACAACGTTATGCGAACACGCGTCCAAAAAATGGCATACAACAAGTTCAACGTGGACGTCGCATACGAGGCTGTCTCGGACAACGAGATACTGTTCGCATTCAAGGCGCCTGGAGGCGGTTCGGGGGATCCAGCTAGTTTGGGAGACTTTCTTGAACTCGATCCAGCTGCATTGGATACCCTACAGGCGATCGGAAACGTTACCACCGGTAGATCGTTTGAAGCATGCATTCGCAAACGCGACGTCCACGATCTACGGCTACCAATTACTCATGGTGGTTCACGTTTTCCGGCACCGGACCGTTTTGTTACGCATAACCAATCGACGGATCCGACGTTGGCGTCAGGCACGCCCGGTGCGGGGCACCAGTCGCGCCATCCTTAACGCGGATCAATTCAACGTTAGCCTCAGAAAAATTCCCCCCATGAAAGCTCTTCGCATCATCTGTTGTTTCTTAGCGCTCGGCACGGCTGCCGTGGCGCTTGCCGCCGATCCCACTGGCACGTGGAAATGGACCACCCGTTCGCCGAACGGCGACATCGAAACCACGCTCAAACTTGAGTCGACGGACGGCAAACTCACCGGGGCTTACTCGAATCAATTTGGCGACACCGCGATCAGCAACATATCCCTCCAAGACGATGTGATCGCGTTCGACGTGGTGCGCGACTTCGGTGGCAATAAGTACGTGGTGAAGTATCGCGGCAAACTTGAGGGCGATACGATCAAGGGGAACATCGAAGCGCCCGGCCATGATGGCGGCGAGGCGCTTAAGCTCGACTGGAGCGCGAAGCGCACGGAGGAGGCGAAGCCAAAAAACCCAAAAAAGGTGGCTAACCAATCGTCGGAACCGACTCTTTCGTCAGGCACGTCTCCTGCGGGGCAGGAGCCGCGCCTTCCTTAGAGCGGTTCACCTCAACGTTCGACCACGATCATGAAGCCGGTCCCGCAACATATCGTCGCCAACGGCCCACCCGGAACGCTTTGGTTTGGGGGCGCCGTGGACCGCTCGACCATGACTCTGCGAGTGATGGCGAAAGCGGGAAATCTAGCGGTAGATAAACTGGCAATCTCGCGATTGCTGGGTTGTGACGCCGTTCAGGGTAAGACTCGACACTGGTCGCTGGCGGCACCGTACAGCGTGGATTCCGATTTGGATTCGCAGGTGTCGTGGATCCTCTCGCGTCTTTCAGAAGACGTAAGTGTTTGGGCGGCGCTTAACCAAGACTACCGATTGGAGTTGTTTTGTGGCCTGTTTCTCGAGCGCAACAATCGTGGTGTATCCGTGTCCCCGACGACGATGTCCGAGCTTGGCAAACGCGGCATCGCGCTTGGTTTCGACATTTATGCCCCCGATGACGGGTCGAACCAATCAACGGATCCGACCCTTTCCTCGGTCACGCCTCCTGCGGGGCAGGAACCGCGCCCTCGTTAGGGCGGATCAATTCAACGTTAGGCTACACGTGAACAAATCTAGATACGTTCCGCCAATATTGCTGTACTGGACCTCACTTGGCGCGTTAGCATTTCAGTTTCTGACGATCGGCGTTATTATTTATGTGGTTGGTCGTTATCCATCCCTCAATCGGGACCATCCAACAATTATTAAGACGACTGGGGCAATCTGGTCTTTTATACCTCTCGTATCGATTGTCGGCCTTGTCGGTGCGGTCATCAATATACGAAGAAAGGAGCAAATCGTGGCTAGTGTCGTCGGCTTAGTTCTAAACTGTGCGTATTTATCGCTCTTCCTGTATTTGGTAAACGCGAGCCAAGATGCGAGGTTCTCGGCGTTCTAGACGCGATCGCAAATCTATGCCTAACCAATCGACGGATCCGACGTTGGCGTCAAGGATGCTGGCGGGACTACATGGTGGATATCAACAAAAGTGGAGTGATGCCGAACCACTAACCAGATCCGACGCCTGCGCCAGGCATGCCTCCTGCGGGGCAGGAGTCACGCCACGGCTAGGCGCGGATCATTGCAACGTTCGACCATCATGAATACTAAAGACCTCGCTCGTTTTTTTGTGCGCTTTCAAGCGGCGGTATTTGTTTTCTACGGCGTTGTCGCTGCGAGTTACTTCGGCACCTATTTCAGGGCGTTCGACACACTGCACGCGACGAAGGATCTCAATGACGCGGCAACAATAATTTTCCTGGGCGAACTCTTCCGCGTTGGCATTCATTTTGTATTGGCGCTGATCCTTTTCCTTAACACCGACAGAGTGATATCTTACTTTGTCGCCAATCCTTCTCCACCGAGCAAATCTGAGAGTAGCTAGCCAACGCTTGTCTATGTCGAACCATTCATCGGATCCGTCGTTTTCCTCAGGCACGTCTCGTGCGGGGCACGAGCCGCGCCATCGTTAACGCGGATCAATTCAACGTTAGGCGTCAAAAGGCTTAGTACAGCGCGATGCGATGATCACGATTGTCCCGTATGATCCCGTTTGGCCCGCGATGTTTAGTGCCGAGGCTGCGCGAATTCTTCATGAACTCGGCGAGTTTTCGCTCCGAATTGAGCACGTGGGTTCAACTTCTGTTCCGGGAATGGCGGCCAAACCAGTGGTGGACATTCAGGTTTCCGTCGCGACGCTCACGCCAAGACGCATCTACCTGGAATCCCTCGCTCACGTCGGCTACAGTCACGTCGACGTAGGCCAGTTTGACCTCGTTTACCCGTTCTTCCAGAAGCCGGCCGAGTGGCCGTGCACGTATCACACACACCTCTGTGTTGCCGACTCGGAACAAGAACGTATGCATCTCGCGTTTCGGGATTACCTACGCGACCATTCGCGTGTTGCCGCCGAGTACGTCAGACTAAAGCACCGGCTTGCAGCCGAACACGACGACACTAACCACGCATCTCGGGAACGATACTCGCTCTCGAAGACGGAGTTTATCCATTCTGTGCTGAAGAATGCTTTCGCCGAAGGCTATCCTTCGCCTTATCCCATTACGCCTAACCAATCATCGGAACCGACTCTTGCGTCAGGCACGTCTCCTGCGGGGCAGGAGCCGCGCCTTCCTTAGCGCGGTTCACCTCAACGTTAGGCGAACAACGGAAATGCAATGAAACGCACATGGACGATTATCGGCGTAAGCGACGTTCTGGGCAGCTTCAAATGGTACCAGTCGCTCTTTGGCCAGCCCGAGACGGCTCCGGGTCATGACTATTTTGGTCAGATCCTGGATACGGATGGAACCATCTTGCTCTGCCTCCACAAGTGGGGCGCGCACGAGCATCCATCCTTGATGAGCCCGGACGAAGCGCCACCCGGCAACGGGCTGCTCTTGTTCTTCCGCGTCGACGATTTCAACACGGCACTGAAGAGAGCCCGCGCTCTCGTCACCAGGCTCGAAGAGGAGCCTCACGTTAACCCGAACACTCGAACATGGGAGTTCTCACTCCGGGATCCGGACGGATACTACGTCACAATTAGTGAACTCTCTGCGCGACAACCCGTGAAAAGACAGCCTAACAAGCGCTCCAAGCCTAACCAACTACCGGATCCGACGTCTCCGTCTGTCACGCCTCCTGCTTGTGCAGGTGGCGCGCCATCCGTCGCCGCGGATCATTAGGACGTTAGGTCAATCACAGCGGACGATGAGTAATTGCCGATCGCGAATGGGACTTCTCCAGTTCCAGGCAGTAGCTGGGTCTACTGTATTGGCTTGGATTTCATGCATCTCGGGCTGCGGTTCGCCGCCAAGTAACCCGTCATCACAGTCCGCTCATTCTATTCTCACTGCAGGCGGGGCAAACGTCGAAAAAGATTCGGGAACCGATCTTTCAATGCGATCCGCTGCCGGAGAGGAGATCCCGAAGAAGCGATGGGTTTCTGCGTATAGTTCGGCAATGAGAAAGGCGGCAGTCGTCGCATTGGTTAAGCTCGACGGGAACAACGTAGCTACTTGCACAGAAGTTTGGAAATCACAGAACGGTAGTCCCCAAGTCGGAGAGATCATCGCGACCGGACTAGAGCGGAATCCTCTGCGATTTAATGCAAAGAATTACCATTGGTATGATCCTGAAAAGGGGATTGTTGTGTTTTACAACACTTACCCGAGTCCAAACACCGACTCTCAAGATTGGGTGTCGCGTGACGGTTTGGTGATGGGCAACCTCACCCTAGATGAGTTGCGAGCGATCGCACTCCAGACGAAATAGCCGTAGCTATCCGATTGTCTCGGGATCTATTATGCCTAACCAATCAACGGATCCGACGCCGTAGGCGCGGATCAATTCAACGTTCGGCATATTCAAACCTGCATCGAGGATTAACCAATGAATTCGCCTCACAAACCCGCCAACTACAACAGCGTGTCGCCTTATCTCGTTGTTAACGGAGCGGATTCAACGATCGGATTTTTGGGCGAAGTGTTTGGCGCGACTACGCTACGGAGGATCGTGAACGAGTCAGGGAAGGTGATGCATGCCGAAGTCCGCATCGACGATGCGGTCTTAATGCTCACCGACGCATTTCCTCCCGCGTGGCCCTCGGTCTCTTCCCATGTACATGTCTTTGTCACGGACACGGACGCCACCTATAAGAGGGCAATCGAGGCAGGTGCGGTCTCTGTGCAAGCTCCGGTCAAAAGGGGCGATGAAAACAGGCGAGGCGCTGTCAAGGATGCTGGCGGGACTACATGGTGGATATCAACAAAAGTGGAGTGATGCCGAACCACTAACCGGATCCGACGCCTGCGCCAGGCATGCCTCCTGCGGGGCAGGAGTCACGCCACGGCTAGGCGCGGATCATTGCAACGTTAGAACGCCCGACCTTGACCCCCTTTCCCGTTCCGGCACCCTTACTTTGAAATGTTCGAGTCATCCATAGCACCGGTTCGAGACCGTCTGATTGCCGCTGGCGTCAGGCAACTGGGGCTATTTGGTTCATTTGCACGGGGTTCAGCCAGTGAAAAGAGTGATGTCGACGTGCTCGTTACGTTTTTCCCCCAGGCACGAACTTACGATAATCTCTACGCCGTGGGCGAAGCACTGGAAGAAGCATTTAAACGGAAGATAGACCTAGTGACCGACGATTCCCTAAGTCCGTATCTGGGCCCGAAGATTCGGCGCGAGGTCCAATATGTCGACCTCTCCCGTTGAGATACTCCGGCATATTAGGGAAGAGGCGACGTTTTTGGTCGACTCCACTTTCAACGTTTCGGTCGACCAATTTATAGGAAACGAGGTTCTAAAGCGCGCTTGTGTTCGCGCCATTGAGGTTATCGGTGAGGCGGCAAAGAAGATGCCTCCCGAATTGAGAGAGAAATATCCGGACATTGAATGGAAGAAGATGTCTGGCATGCGCGACGGGCTCATCCACGATTATTTCGGCGTGGATTATTACATCGTTTTCGACGTCGCGCGAAACAAGGCGCCAGATTTGGTCATTCAGATGAAACAGGTGATTTCCCTAGAAGATAGGGCGCTAGGCCATGAAATTGATCTCTAGCTCAATCCGTTCTAACCAATCAACGGATCCGACGCCGTAGGCGCGGATCAATTCAACGTTAGGCTCTGCATGATTCTCGCACCGATCAATCTCGATGGAACCGTTTCAGGGTTCGCTGGACGCGTCTCAGACGTCGGCAAATCTGCAATCCTATCTACGGTGCAGCTCTATTCGAGGGTCGGTTGGATGACCCCTTGGATTGGGTATCTGGCGATCGAGCAAGATGTGTGTGTAGGCACTTGCGCCTTCACTAGCGCCCCCAAGGGTGGCGTTGTGGAAATAGCATATTTCACTTTTCCAGGGTACGAACGTACGGGAGTCGCCACTCGCATGGCCGCGTTTTTGGTGTCACTGGCGAAAGAGCGCGCCCCAGAAATTGTCGTAACGGCCCACACGTTGCCCGAAGAGAACGTATCGACACTAGTATTGCGCAAGTTGGGTTTTGTTTTTTCCGGGCCAAGAGATCATGAACAAGACGGACGCATCTGGGTCTGGCGGTATCAAGGTCCGATCGTTCAGCCTAACCAATCAACGGATCCGACCCTTTCGTCAGGCACTCCTCCTGCGGGGCAGGAGTCGCGCCATCCTTAGCGCGGATCAATTCAACGTTCGGTATGATTAGCCGCCCATCTTACGTAACCGTGCAGATGTCCATATTGGTTCTTCCTGCCGTGTTAGCGGCCGGTTTCGCTTCAACCACGCATCGATTTCCGCATCCGTTTGAAACATTCTGGGCGTTTGCATGTGGGGTTTCGGGAATGTTCGCTGTCGGTGCCATTCACAATTTCTTCGGCTTCAGCGTCGACGCCATATGCACCGGCCTATCGATTGCATTCGTGACGCTCGCTTTCTTGGTTTTCGTCCGCTTTTTCAAGACCGAAGGCAAACGTAACATAGTTCTTATCTCTGTTAACGCGGCTCTCGCGGCTTGGTCTGTCGTTTTTGGCTTTATTTGGCAAGGCCTAGCAAAGCAGTGAACATACCGAACCAATCAACGGATTCGATGTTTTCCTCAGGCACGCCTGGTGCGAGGCACCAATCGCGCCATCGTTAACACGGATCAATTCAACGTTCGGCCGCAGAGGGCTTTAGGGGACCATTTATGCCAGATCAACCTTCGCCAGAAACTGACCTGCTCCGCGCGGCGTACACGGCCTTCAACGCACGAGACATTGACGCAGCCCTGGCCACTATGGCCCCGGAGGTGGCGTGGCCGAAGGCGTTCAAGGGCGGCTTCGTCCGAGGACATAAGGAGGTCCGCGCTTATTGGACCGAGCAGTGGTCCGAGATCGATCCGCATGTCGAGCCGGCTTCTTTTCACCCCGAAGGTGCCGGGCTTATCCTGGTCGATGTGCATCAGGTCGTGCGCGACCTGGCTGGGGCCGTTCTTGGCGATGAGCACGTCGGCCACCGTTTCACCATCGAAGACGGGCTATTCCGAGCAATGGAAGTTTGTCCACTTCCCAAGCCGAACCAATCGACGGATCCGACGCTTTCCTCAGGCACGTCTCGTGCGGGGCACGAGACGCGCCATCGTTAGCGCGGATCAATTCAACGTTAGCCAAGCCCCTTGACGGGTGGCATCCCTGGGAACATCGTCGCATTCTCGAATGCCGAAGATCTTCGAAAAGGATGGGTTTAAGTTTTTCTTCTACAGCAATGAGCACCTTCCGATTCACGTCCATGTACGTCATGGGGGCGGCGAGGCGGTTTTCATTGTCGAGGAAGGCGTGGAACTTCGCGAGTCGCAGGGACTGAACGTTAGGGACTTAGCGAAGGCGCAAAGCTTGGCGGAAGAAAATAAGGCCCTGATAATTAAGAGCTGGAATGAACACCTTGGTTGACACAGCACAGTCCGCATCCTTTCAGGATGGTAACATCGTCATCGTTTTTGAAAGCGGTGTCGAAATTCGATTCCCGATCGGGAAGAATCCGCGTTTGGCAAAGGGCAATGGGAAGCAGTTAGGTAATATCGAGATTTCGCCTTACGGGTTGCACTGGCCAGAGTTGGACGAGGACCTATCCTTTCGCGGCATCATGGCTGGCAAATTTGGCCAGGTCCAAAAATCCGGGACGTAGTTTCGAAGACTTGGCTTCCTCGAATCCGCGCTTGGCTAACCAATCAACGGATCCGATGTTTTCCTCAGGCACGTCTCGTGCGAGGCACGAGCCGCGCCATCGTTAACACGGATCAATTCAACGTTAGACCGGCCTGTGGCAATCGGTACTCTCACGTAATGCGACCCCTTCGGTATTCCATCAACATCACATTGGACGGGTGCTGCGATCATCGTGCAATGTTGCCGGACGAAGACTTGCATCGTCACGCGACCGAGAACCTCGACAAGGCCGATGCTCTCCTCCTTGGCCGGGTGACTTACGAAATGATGGAGGTGGCGTTCCGGCCGCAGGCCCAGACGGGAGCGAGGCCTGATTGGATGGAGCCGTTTGCCCGAGCGATCGACACGGCAAAGAAGTACGTCGTGTCTGCCACCTTGGACCGGGTCGATTGGAACGCGGAGCTCGTGCACGGGGATCTACGGAAGGCCGTTCAGCAGCTCAAGCGGGAGTCGGGTAAGGGACTGCTCGTGGGAGGCGTGAAGCTTCCGCTAGCGTTGGCAGAGATGGGATTGATCGATGAGTACGAGTTCGTGATACAGCCCAGGCTAGCGGGCCACGGACCGACGTTGTTCGCCGGGCTATCGAAGCATCTCGACTTGAAGTTCGTAAGCCGGCTGGAGTTTGACTCGGGGGCGGTTGCGATGCAATATGAGCCGAGAAGGTAGCCATCCGTCGGAGCGCTGCGGTTGACGCTCCAAGAAAGAATGCCTAACCAACTACTGAATCCGACGTCTCCGTCTGTCACGTCTCCTGCTGGTGCAGGAGCCGCGCCATCCTTAGCGCGGATCATTTCAACGTTAAGCACTTCATGAAACCAACAACCATTGTTCGCGTTCTCGGCGTTGCAGCCACGGCTGCCGGTGCCATCTGGATCCTATTCTCGGACTACATAATGTTTTCCCCGCTTTGGACGCACGGTGGAGCATATGCAGTTCGTAACTTCTGGATTTCTTCGGGCCGCATGACCTATTCGATACGTTCCTCAACCGGCAGCGTCGTCTACACAATCAACACGGTTTATTGGTTGAGCGTTCTGGCGGCCGCATTGTTACTGGCGTTCGGCATTTCAACTTTAAAGAAGACGATAAAAAGCCGTGCTTAACCAATCAACGGATCCGACGTTGGCGTCAGGCACGCCTCTGGCGGGGCCAGAGTCGCGCCATCCTTAACGTGGATCAATTCAACGTTAGGCTCACCAAATGGAATCCAACGCTCAAGGTGCCGGAGGTGCTTCTGATTCGCGGTTCCCGACTTTCTCGCATTGGGCCCGGTCGTTGCGGAAGCTGCTTCGCCTGGGGTGGCCTCAAAGTTTCGCTCTAGGGCATCTAATGTTCTTGGTGACAATGGCCATTATCATTTATTCGACCGTCGACCCTTTTGGGAAAATCGGGCTTTCGATGATCGTCATCTTTGTCGACTTTGCAGTGGCACCGCTTGTGGTGTCCGGGGGCGGAATCTATCAAAGTTACGTAGCTGTTGGTGCGGTTCTCGTACTTGGCACACTGCAATGGTCGGCAATCGGTTGGTGCGTAGGTTACCTTTTCAGGAAGACTATCAAGTGGGCAAGCGTGGCACCTGTTTCGAAATTCCCACCAAGCCAATCACCTTAGACTGTTCGCATTCTAACGCCGCCTAACCAATCGCCGGAACCGACCTCTTCCTCGGTCACGCCTCCTGCGAGGCAGGAGTCGCGCCCGCGTTAAGGCGGTTCACCTCAACGTTAGACCGGGCCACCGTTGACGTTCCTTCAAAACGGTATTGGATTACTCTCATGAAACTTACTGCCATTTTGACCCCGGCACCTGAAGGTGGCTTTGTCGCATACAACCCAGAAACGGGTACTTCGTCCCAAGGGGAGAGCGAGTCCGAAGCCCTCACCAACATTCGCGAGGCGACGGAGCTCTATCTCGAGGAATTTCCGGATGCGATCAAGAGCCAGCCTATTACCAAGACTTTTGAGCTGACGCTTGATGCCTAAGCTTCCGCACGTTTCCGGCAAAGAAGCCGCAAGAGCGCTCGAGCGACTCGGATTCGTGCAGGTGCGGCAAAAGGGAAGCCATCTCATCCTCCGTCGCGGGCCAACTGGGTGCGTAGTCCCGCTCCACCGTGAGATCAAGATTGGTACTCTCGCGGGTGTTTTGAAGCAGGCTGGCATATCGGCAGAAGAATTTATCGCAGCACTGTGAAAAGGCCCTTGTCTAACCAATCAACGGATCCGACGGCATAGTCGCGGATCAATTCAACGTTCGGCCACAGGCGATGCGTCATATACAGCTATTAACGTGGGCGGCGGCTTTTGTTTCATGCGGCTGCGGTCGTAGTGCGTCTGGAGCCGACGTCATTCCCCTATCGTTTTATATTGTTAGCGACGTAAGAGTAGAAGGTGGACGCTACATCGATACTGTGGAATTCCCCAAGCTTGGATACATTGCAGCCGCGCCAGATTTGGTGCTCAAAAACCTGAAGGCCGTCGCCTTCGAGACGCCGACTTTTTTCACGCCTCCTAGGTCGATAGTGAATGTAACCATGCTAACGGAGGCCGTCGAGCCGTTTGCTTCGTTGACCGGACGCGCTGCGGGTAAGAGACTCCTCGTAATGCTTGGCGACGTTCCCTTGACTGCGTTAATGGTTAAGGAGCGCATTTCCACTCCCAATTTTTATATCGACGGTGGCAGGAAACAAGACCTGCCAAAAATCTCTAATGAAATTAAGAAGCTGGTCCGCTAAATCCTGGCCGAACCAATCGACGGATCCGACTCTTTCGTCAGGCACGCCTGTTGCGGGGCAGCCGGCGCGCCATCCTTAGAGCGGATCAATTCAACGTGCCGCACGAGGCGTTGACAAACGTACGGGAAAGCGTACGATCGCAACATGACATCTATTCCGGTCACACTGGCACGTTCGAGGCTTTATCAGCTTGTTGACGAGGCCTCGTCAACACACGAGCCCGTCCAGATAACCGGCAAGCGTAGCAATGCGGTACTAGTTTCCGAAGGGGATTGGCGAAGCATTCAGGAGACACTTTATCTCGTTTCCATTCCAGGCATGCGGGACTCGATTCGTAAGGGATTGAAGGAGCAGCTTAGGAAGTCTTCGAAGTCCCTAAACTGGTGAGTTGGAAGCTTTACTATACGAAGCAGGTACAGAAGGACGCCAAAAAGGTCGCTTCAACCAACCCTCGTCCACATGTAGAGAGGTTACTTGAGATTTTAAGAGTTGATCCATTTCAAAATCTGCCGCCTTTCGAAAAATTGGTCGGCGACCTAAACGGAGCCTATTCACGCCGAATCAACATCCAGCACCGACTGGTCTACCAGGTTTTAAAGGATCAACGGGCTGTCAAAATCATCAGGATGTGGACGCACTATGAATAGAAGGCAGCATAACCAATCATCGGATCCGGCGTTTTCCTCAGGCACGTCTCGTGCGGAGCACGAGACGTGCCATCGTTAACGCGGATCATTTCAACGTTAGGCGCCCGACCGAAAAATATTTATGACAACTGACATCGACGGATTGAAAGAAAATCTTAAACGCTGGACTCTGACGTTGGGTGTCTTCCAGGTTTTTGTGGGTTGCATGATCGGGTTCATCCCACCTTCAGCGGTGGCGTGGTTTCGCGGAATTGTTATGGCGCACATCGAGCTCACCGCAAATGGTGTTCTGATGATCGTTTTAGGTTTCTTGGTCCGGGAACTTCGCTTGAGCCCGGCAGCGTTAAAAGTCTGGTTTGCGACCTTGCAGATTGGCACATGGATGAACGGAGCAGCGGGACTGGCAGCGGCCTTTATCGGCGCTTCGTCGAAACTCATGCCGACGCTCAATGAAAAATTTCCACCCCCGCATGGCGCCGATAGTTCGGTCGTTACAGTCTCACTTATGGTATGTGGTGTGACCATTATAGTGGCTTTATTGCTGACGCTTTACGGTCTGTTGCGCGCCAATTCTCAATCGAGAAATGCAGACGCCTAACCACTCAACGGAACCGACGCCGAGCGCGGTTCGCTGAAACGTTAGACGTCACAGATCCTCGGGCCTCAATCCAGTATGGCGAGCGATCCTAGGCAGCATTCGAGGCCCGATTTCGTCGCCATCGTGAAACGCGAAAACATAGTCCGTCCAACCTGTTCGTTCCAAAACCTTGTGCGACCCACTCTGTCGTTTCACCCGCCAGCCGATACGAAGCAGGGCGGCCAAAACGATCTTCGCCTAACGGGCGCCCCAAACACTCATGCGGGCACCGTAAAGACTTCAGTAATTTGAGGGACTGATTCCCCGTGTTCCAGCTTATCGGCCAAAATTCTCAGCACGAGCGCTTCCGCTTTCGCGACCGCCTCAGCCTTAGTCAGGCCATACGCCATAGCTCCAGGCAAACTTGGTACTTCAGCGATCCAGCGGCCGTCTGTTTCTTGCTCGATCTCTACTTTCATATCGTCAGGTTGGCTGAAGCGTTATCATGTGCAAGTTGGTTTTGGTCCCTCAACCCAGCAACGATGTCTAACCAATCATCGGATCCGACGTTTGCGTCAGGCACGTCCCGTGCGAGGCACGAGCCGCGCCATCGTTAACGCGGATCAATTCAACGTTCGGCCACAAAGAGGCTTTTCGTCAACAATAGTAATGAACTCTTCCAATACTTCTCCCGAGGAATTCGTCGCGCCATTACGCCATGGCCGCCGTCTGCTTCAAAGCGGCAGTCTCCTTTTCTTATTCGCGCTTCTCACTGGGCTATTCGTGCAAAAATTTGCGGTACCGCGCCTCGGGCTTTCTGCGCATTTACTCGGATTGATGCAGGGCCTGTTTCTAATGGTCGCGGGTTCATTTTGGCCCAAGCTAGCCCTTACGAACGTAGCGTCGAAGGTTGCTATCTACCTGGCCATTTATGGATGTTTTGCCGCGTGGATCGCAAATATGTTAGCGGGAATATTGGGCGCCGGGAATTCATTATTACCGATCGCTGCCGGCGCGGCGCGGGGAAGTGCCGTACAAGAAGTGATAATAGCGATAGCTCTCAGATCGGCAGCAGTAGCCCTGATTGTATCGTTAGGTATTATCATATGGGGCCTGCGAGCTTCTGTTGCAACGCAATCGGTTCCGAAATGAAAATCCGGCCGAACCAATCGCAGCGGCTTCTCATTTAACGCGGGCGTGGTTCGCGGTCTTTTCGGCGGTCATGCAAAGACCGTTGCTCAGGTCTCAATTGGAATCGCCGTGTGCTCTGCAATCACGTTTGTGGCGACACGGCTGAAGCCACGAAGAAAAGTGACGGATGAAAATCGCTATGATTCGCGACCCTAAGAAGACGTCGAACCAATCAACGGATCCGACGCTCGTGTCAGGCACGCCTCCTGCAGGGCACGAGCCACGCCATCGTTAACGCGGATCAATTCAACGTTAGCCTCAATCCTGCTTGCGCGGGCATTCTAGCCCGCTAACCTTATCCCATGAGTACGGTGCAAGAAATTGAAACCGCCATCGCGAAACTGACCGAGAAGGAGTTGGCGGAGCTCCGCGCATTTATTTGGGACCGCGATATTGAACGTGACGCAGCAAACGGTCGATTGGATCATATTGCGAACGAAGCAATTGAGGAATTTCGCAGCGGCAAGACGCGGCCTCTGTGATCCACGTAACGTCGTCCCGATTCTGGTCATGTTATGACCGGCTTCCGGCCGACGTTCGCGCTCAGGCGGACAAGCAATTCGCGCACCTCAAACGTGACGCATCGTATCCTTCAGTACACTTCAAGAAGGTTGGACGTTTTTGGTCGGCGCGTGTGAACCAGGGGACGCGCGCGTTGGCGGTAGAACACGGTGGCAGCTTAATTTGGTTTTGGGTCGGGTCTCACACAGTATATGAGCAGATCATCAAACGAGGCTAACCAATCACCGGATCCGACGTTTGCCTCAGGCACGCCTCGTAGGGGGCACGAGCCGCACCATCGTTAACGCGGATCATTTCAACGTTAGACCGATCATGCCAATTGTGACGCGCAGAGCTACAGCAGAAGACGTCACGACGCTCGTCGACATGATGCGAGAGTTCTACGCCGAGGCAAATTACGCTTTAGACGCCGAATGGGCGACGTCAAATTTCATCACTCTCTTGACTGATAAATCGCGTGGAGAAATTTGGATTGTCTATTCGGACGATTCGGTCGCCGGCTACGTGGTAATTACGTTTCGCTTAAGTATGGAATTTGGCGGGTTGGATGCATTCATCGACGATCTTTTCATTCGTTTTGGGTTCAGGCGGCAAGGGATGGGGAAGGCTGCGTTGGCGGCAGCTTTCGATGCGTCCAACGGGCGCCAGGTTCTAGCCGTTCATGTTGAAACATCAGCCGCCAACGCTCCCGCCGTCGCTCTGTATGGTAGTTTTGGCATGCATGATCGACAGCGGCTCCTGTTGACAAAGAAACTCACTGCCAGGCGCGAAACTCTCTTGAATGAAGAAATTGCCTAACCAACTACCGGATCCGACCTCTTCCTGTGTCATTCCTTCTGCTGATGCAGGAGTCGCGCCATCCGTCGTCGCGGATCGTTAGGACGTTAGGCAACGATCCAAAATGAAAAATGATGGGAAACGCTGATTCACGTGTAACGATTCACATGGCCGCGAGCCTCGACGGCTTCATCGCTCGAAAGGACGGACGCGTCGACTGGCTGGAAACTTTAGACGAATTCGTAGGCGGAGACACTATGGACCCAGCATTCGTGGAGGCTTTCCTTAAGTCGATCGATTGCTACGTCATGGGTTCAAGAACCTATGAGACCGCGTTGAATTTTGAAGCTAAAGGATCGGGGTGGTTGTACGGCGACAAACCCGTTTTCGTTCTCACTAGTCGCCAGCTGCC
>CAAGKR010505273.1_pt1 | contig 16951 bp, 9 predicted proteins | sample 2556971 | NCBI WGS metagenome assembly CAAGKR01 (sample SAMEA5207829, study PRJEB30636) | soil metagenome | biome: forest; feature: boreal; material: soil | place: USA | collected 2011-09 | depth 1 m | reverse complement strand
TCGAGGTGCAGGCCGGCGACCTCGGCCGGTACCAGACATCGGACGCCAGCAGCGGCGGCCGCGTCGCGGTGGACCTGTTCGGGTCGCCCCAGACGATAAATGTCGTCACGAGCCAGCTCATGTCCGACGTCGGCGCCTCGCGCATCCTCGACGCGCTCATCTACACGCCGAGCGTCACCGAGTCCACGATTCCCAACGGGCTTGATCGCATCACGGTGCGCGGGTTCCAGGTCGAGGGCGAGACCGTCGACGGCTTCTACATCGACGAGACCCAGCAGAACATCGACCCGGCCCTGCTCGACCGCATCGAGGTCGTGCTGGGGCCCAACGCCATCCTGCAGCCCACCGGCAGCCCGGGGGGGACGATAAACAATATCACGAAAAAGCCCCTGTTCCAGGCGCAGAGCAGCCTGACGCTTCAGGCGGGCATTTTCAATTACGGGGGTCTTGTGCTGGATTCGACCGGCCCTCTCGGGCCGAACTCGAAGTTCGCCTATCGCGTGGTGGCCGACGTCCACGACTACGACGGCTACTACGACGGCACGAAGAATGATTCATACCTGGTGTCGCCAATGCTGACGTATCAGTTCTCGCCCGGCACCAAGCTCACCGTCCAGGTGGAGGTGGACCATGCGCACTTCACGAACTACCTCGGGCTTCCCGTCGACCCCTCGTCGGGTTCGACCAACGATGCGGAGATCCTTGCGGGCGTGCCCCTGACGGCCGGTCCCTACAATGACGCCGACGTCTACCGCGAGCAGGACCAGCAAAGCTACAGCGCCCTTTTCACGAGTGCCATCACGGACAAGCTTTCGGTGAGGGTGGCGGCCCGGTTCGACAACTTCTACCTTCATACCAACCAGATGACCCTGAGCGGCGATAGCGGCGGCAGCACCGATCCGCTGACGGGCCTCTGGACCCCGGGAATCGTCTACGGTCCCGGGCCGTCCTACACCCCGTCGCCGGCGCCGACGCCCAGCAGGATATATTCGCGGGGCGGGGCCATCGAGATATTCCAGTTCTACACCTTCGACTTCCAGAACGACTGGGTCTACAAGCTGGACTTCCCTGGGGGCGATTCGACCACGGGGGTGGGTTTCGCCTACAACCACCGGTGGGCGCGCGGGGACAACCCGATCTACTATGAGCAGTCGATAACGGGGACCTCCTTCGACATTGACACGCCGCCTTACCCGACCGGATACACGATCGGCGACGTCGAGGAGGCCGATTCCCCCGTCAACACGACCAAGGAGTACTATGCAAACGAGGTCGTGCGCTTCTGGGACAAGCGGATCTCGGTCAGCGGCGGCGTCTCAAACGTGGAAAGCATCAGTCACGACCCCGTGGCCATCGGCAATTCCGATGACACGCTGGTGGACGCCTCCCAGGTCTCGTACAATTACGGCATCGTCTTCATCCCGATTCCCGAGCTGTCCGTCTATGCCGATCACTCGGAGGACGCATCGCCGGTCGCGAGCAACATTTCCCCGCCGGGCACGCCCGCGTTCTCCATCGGGAAGGACAATGAGGTCGGCGTGCGCGTTCAGCTGATGGACAAGCGCCTGCTCTTCTCAGTGGATCATTTCGACATCAAGCAGACGGCCTATGATATTCCCAACCCGGCCAATCTCGCCGTCCCGGTTCCCAATCCGCTGCTGCCCGACCTCTTCTCGGACCGCACGGCAAAGGGATGGGAGTTCCAGGTCGGCTATGATTTCTCGAAGGAGTTTTCGCTGATTGCCAACTACTCAAGCTTCACGAACCGGGACCCCAACAACGTCCCGTTCCGCGACACCGCGGAAAAATCGGGCGCCATCATGGCGAGGTACGAATTTGTCGACGGCCCGGCCAAGGGGCTGTTCTTCACGGCAAACATGAACTATCTGGGCAGGCGCCCGGGCACGGCGGCCTCCGGACTCACGGATGCCAGCACGCCGGACAACGTCATCCCGGACGAGCCGACCTTCTGGTTACCCGAGCGCACGCTGTATAACGCAAGCCTGGGGTACACCTGGAACAAGATGTGGACGGTGCAGGTGTACGTTGATAACATATTCGACAAGAAATACCTTGAGGCGAGCCTCAACCGGGACCTGGTTTATCCCGGCACTCCGACGAATCTTCGCGTGGACATAACGTACCGGTTCTGACCCGCCGCCCCGACGGCGCCCGGGGCGGCCAATTGTCTCCTCGACAGCAGCGGCGCCTTTTTCAATCTTGGAACAGCGGGACGCCCTGGAATGCACCTAAATCTGTCCGCATTCCTGAAGCGCCTGGGCGGCCTCGGGGCTGCGCTGGCGCTGGCCGGCACGACCGCTGCCTCTGCCGAGCGGGTTGCACTCGCCCGCGGGGGGCATTCCCTCTTCACGATCGTGGTCGATTACGGCGCATTCGCCTCCGCCGAGGAGGCATCCGCCGCCTCGGACAAGGTGGACTGGTTCGGTTCCGATCCGAGGGGGGCGACCGTCTGCACGGAGTCGTTTGCGGCCACTGAGCTCAGGCATTACCTCTGCGCGCTGACCGGGCTCGATGCCGGCGATCCCGCGCAATTCCCGATAAGGGGTGATGGTGAAGCCGTTGCCGGCAACGTCATCATCGTCGGGAGCGAGTTGTCGAATCGCCAGTGCGTGGCCTACAAGGCGGAGCTCGGCTTCAGTCGCGGGGGCGCCGGCTCCCCTGGCGCCGAGGGGTTCCGGGTGAAGACGGTCAGCAGGGGCGATGGCGTCGCCGTGCTGCTCGCCGGCTTCGACCGCGTGGGGACGCTGTACGCCGTCTACGACTTTCTCGGGTTGTGCGGCGTGCGCTGGTTCAGCCCGGGCCTCTCCGGGGAGGTGGTTCCCGCCAGAGCCGACCCCAGCATCCCGCAGATCGACCGCATGGACGCCCCAAAGTTCGCCATCCGAGGGTATTGGGCCGAATTCTTCGTGTCCGAGAACGAATTCGTGCGGCCGGTTGGGAAGAAGGGCACGATCGATTTCTTCAACTGGATGGCGCGCAACCGGATGAATCTCTGGAGCTCGGGCGAGACGGGCGTCCCCCCCGGCGAGATGAAGAAGCGCGGCCTGCACCTGAGCGCCGGAGGACACACGTTCTACACGCTCATCGATCCGAGGGCCCCGTACCCCTATCATCATTCACTCTTCCCGGGCAGCGCGGGCAACCCGGCTCCCGATCCCTACGCTGTGTCTGCGGACTTCCACGGCGATGTGAATGGCGACGGAGTCCTCTCATATTCGGAAGCCCATCCCGAGTGGTACGGACTCGGTCCCGACGGCAAGCGCCACTTCACCACGGATCCCTTCGGCTACAACTTCTGCACCTCGAACAAGGACATGCGGGCCGAGTTCATGAAGAACCTCGTGGAAAAGCTGGCCACGGGGGAATGGAAATACGCCGATTACCTGGATTGGTGGCCTGAGGACGCCGACAATTGGTGCGAGTGTGACGACTGCAAGGCGCTCGGCAGTCCAACGGACAGGAATCTGATCATGACCCACGTCATCCGGGAGGGGCTGAAGCAGGCTTTGGCCGACGGGCGCCTGAGAAGGGACATCAAGGTCAAGTTCCTGATCTACTCCTCCGCCGGCGTGATAGAGCCGCCGACAAGGCCGCTGCCCAAGGATTTCGACTACGACGGCATCATGGGCACCTTTTTCCCGATCTACCGCTGCTACGTCCACAGCCTGGACGACCCGGCATGCACCGAATTCAACCAGCATTACTTCAAATACCTGAACGCGTGGCGGACGAGCCCCTACTACAAGGGCAAGTTCATGATCGGCGAGTACTACAACATCTCCTATTTCCGCGATCTTCCCATACTGTTCACGAAAGTCATGGAGCATGACATCCGCTTTTATTATGAGAGCGGTGCGCGCGCCATGCACTACATGCATGTCCCGATGGGCAACTGGGGGCCGCGCACCATCACAAACTACCAATTCGCCCGAATGCTGTGGGATCCGGCCACGGACATGGAGGCGGTCAAGGACGAGTATTTCCGCGCCCGCTACGAGAACGCGAACGGGGAGATGCGCGGCTTCTATGCGTCCCTTGAGCGCGCGATGATGAATGTCCCCGAGTACCTGGCCACGCCGGGGGAGGACGAGAACCTCGGGGGTCGCCTGAGGGCCTTCGCCGAGGGGAAGGCGAAGAATATCTTCCCCTACCGGCATCTTCGCATGAGCGGGGACCACCCGCCTCCGGACGATGGCCCGTCGATGGAGGACACCATTCTTGAGCTGGGCAGCACGGAGCACCTCATGGACCAGGCGCTCGCGGTGCAGGTGAGCGAGCGGGCCCGCGCATGCATTCTCGAGGACGAGGCGCTGTTCCGCTATGCCGATGCGACCGTGAGGCTCTATTACCACATGGCGCGCTCGACGGAGTATCCGCTCAAGTCGCCCGAATGGACGAGGGAGATGGGGCAGGCGGCGCTGCAGGCCGAATTCCTCGACAGCCATCCGATTGCCTACGTGGCCGTCTATGGCGGGACAAAGGACATGGTGCGCAACGCACTGGAATCAACCGGCATCAAGGACGTGTACCTAAAGTGGAGGGCGATGATGCCGTGACGGCTGTTTCCCGGCGCGCCGCCACGTCCATCGTCCCAAAACGACCGTCAAGACACAGGGTCAGCGCCCCGTTTGCAGGCGGCGTGCCGACGGTTGCCGTCGCCGGTTCGGCGTCGCTAGGCTGCCTTTCGCATCTCCGATGAAAATCAAGGGCCTGCGCTGGTACATCGTCAGCCTGCTCTGTCTGGCCACGGCGTTCAACTACCTCGACCGGCAGACCCTTGCGCTGCTGGCCGGGACGCTCGAGAAGGTTTGGGGGATCACGACGATCCAGTATTCCTATATCACGGCGGCGTGGCTCGTCAGCTACACGATCATGAACGCGGTCAGCGGCCGGCTGATCGATTTCCTTGGCACGCGCCGCGGCCTTGCGCTCTTCGTCTCCCTTTGGTCGGCGGCCGACGCCCTGCACGCCGCCGCCCGGACCTTTCTGCAATTCTCTTTTTGCCGCGTCCTCCTCGGGGCCTCCGAGGCCGCAAATTTCCCGGCCGGCGTGAAGGCGGTCACCGAATGGTTCCCGATGCGCGAGCGCGCGCTCGCGGTCGGCATCTTCAACTCGGGAACCGCGATCGGCGCAGCACTGGCCGCCCCGGTGGTGGTTTGGATAACGCTTCACATGGGATGGCGCTACACATTCATAGTCGGCGCGGCGCTGAGCGCGGGCTGGCTCGTCGCGTGGCTGATCGTCTATCGGCTTCCAAGGCAGCATCCATGGCTGCATCCCGACGAGCTGGCGCTCATCGAGCAGGATCGCGGGCCGGAAGCCGGGGCGAAGCCGGTGCCGCTGCGGCGCTTGCTCGCGCGCCCGGAGGCGTGGGGCTGCATACTGGCGCGCATCCTGACGGATCCGATCTCCTATCTCTTCGCCTTCTGGATCCCGAAATTCCTGCAGCAGGAGCGGGGATTCGACCTGGCCGCCATTGGAAAATACTACTGGATCCCCTATGTCGGCCTCGGCCTTGGAAACATTGCCGGCGGCCTCGTGCCCGGACGGCTCATGCGCCTGGGCTGGTCGCTCAACCGCTCGAGGAAGACCGTCATGTTCATTTCATCGTTCATGATCGCGGCCTGCTTCATCCTGATCACGCGGGTGCCGAGCCCGGCCTGGGCGCTCGGCCTCCTGACGGGCGCCATGTTCTTCCATGCGGCCTGGGCAAACATCACGCTCCCGGCGGAAGTGTTTCCGCAGCGGGTCGTGGGCTCCGTCGCCGGGTGCGCCGGGGCCATAAGCTCGCTGATCGGGGCGGTGACGACCCTGGCCATTGGCCGCACCGTGACGATTGGTTCCTTCACCCCGGTCTTCGTCATTTATTCCATCCTGCCAATGGCCGGGTTCGTCGCCGTCTGCCTCCTGATAAGGAGGCTCGGCGTCGTGAGGGAGTTTCCGGGATAGCCTGAAACTCCCTCGAGGGCGGCATGGCGCGCGCCCGGATGGATCAGTCCGGGCTAGGGGACCGAATCAAAACCGAGGTATTTCGCCACTCGGTGCGAGCACGCCGACACAGCCTGCGCCCTCGACCAGCCAAGCATATCCTGCACATTGCGGGCGGCGGCATCCATCGTCAGCGAGGACCCGGCAAAATACCGGGGCTGCCCCGGCAGCCGGACGACGCCGTCCTCGCCAACCTGCGTGACCAATCCCCCCAGGCGGTACCTCCCGGGCGGCGCCCCGGCTGCCGACATCCCATCGGTTGTGAACAGCACCCGGTCAGCGGGCTTCGCCCGGACCAGGTTTCGCAGCACAAAGGGCGGAAGGTGAATTCCGTCGGGGATGAAGGCGGCGTAAAGCTCGTCGCGAGCCAGCAGCCTCTGGACGACATTGTCGTGCCTGTGAAGCCGCTGGGGAACGCCATTTCCAAGGTGGGTGCAAAGGGAGAGGCCCGCGGCAATGGCCTCATCGATGGCGCGATCGTCCGCGTCGGAATGCCCGATTGCGACGCGGACGCCCCGGGCGACAGCGTGCCGTATGAATTCGGGCGAGCCGGGCAATTCCGGCGCCACCGTCATGAGACGTATGTTGCCGCCCGAGGCGTCCCAAAGCCGCTCGAATTCGCCGATATCCGGCGGCCTCATGAGGCGGCCATCATGCGCCCCGCTGAAGCCGCGCCGGGAGAGGAGATACGGGCCCTCGATGTGGTAGCCCACCACTGTCGCGGCCACCGACGGATGTCTTCGGCGAATCCGCTCGACCCGCTGCAGCTTTGCGCAGAGCCGGTCGATCCGGTCCGTGATGAGGGTGAGCAGGATCCTGCTCGTGCGCCGCGACCTCAACGCCTCGACCGCCCGCGTCATGTCGGGCGCCCGGATGTCGTTCCGTTGAAAATCCACCCCTGCAAATCCATTTACCTGGAGATCGAAGAAGCCGCGGGTCCCTTCACTCGCGCGAGCCATGTCCTAGGGGCCGGCGCCAACGAAGCCGTGAACGGCCAGCAGGACGCCCGGGGCGAAACTGCCCGCGCGCTTGGAAATCTGGCGATGGATCCGGGGGCCAAGTTTCATCAGGGGGTGGAAAACCAGCCATTAGGCTCGGTGCCGGATTCAAGACGCAAAACAGTTCCCGGTCGACAGTTGACTTCGCAAACGGGCGGCGGCCCATGCCAATTGGGCGGGAACTCCCGGCTGGCAAATGAGGGAATGTCCGCGGGTCGGACATCAGGCGAATTTGGCCGGAAGCAGCCTCCACAGGGAACGTGAAACCGTAACCAGGCCGTAAAACTGCAGACCCGGACCAGGATTTGCCGCAGGGAAGGCCGTGTCTGGGCCGATGGTTGTTTGCACCAGGCGACCCAGACCCTATATGCTGACCGTTTCCCTGTCGCATTATGAACTGTTACGGATTTGTGCTTTCTTAGGAAACTTGGCCCCCCTATCCCCGGTCTCATGCGCAATGCATTCAATATGAGAGAGATTTACACACGCGTTGGCCTTGTCCTCTCGATTGCGCTCTGTTGTCCCCAGGGCCGCGCCGAAGCAGCACCCGCCCCGCGGGCGGCGTTTGCCGGGAGCATCCGGGCAATCCCTGCGTCTGGGGGAACCAGGCGCGGAGCGACGATCTCCCGGTCGGTTTTGAGCGCTGCGGAAAACTCCGCGAGCATGACCTTCGAGGTGGCCCTGCGGATGCGCAATTTCGACGAGCTGCAGGCCCGCGTAGCGCACGGGGAGCAGATTGCGCGGTCCGAGATGGAGCAGAGGTACTTTCCCCTGGCCGCCGATCACGACAGGCTGGTTCAATGGCTGAGGGCCCAGGGGCTGCAGGTGACCCGGACCGATGACAACCGGATCGCGGTGTTTGGCCGGGGGCCGGTGAATCTCGTCGCCCAGGCGTTCCAGGTAAGCTTCGCCCGGGTTGTTGCGGCCGAGGGCGGCGAATACACGTCCGCCGTCACGGCCCCGAGCCTGCCGGTGGAACTGTCAGCCTCCGTGCTCGGGATCCATGGCCTCCAGCCCCATATCCGGCTCCATCCCCTTTCGACGCCCCGCGTGACCCAGTCGAGGTTGCAGGTTGATGCCGGCACAAGCTACCTGCCCGCGCAGATCGCCACGGCCTACAATGAGGCCGGCTCGGGTCTCGACGGCACCGGGCAGACCATAGCCCTTTACGAGCTGGCCTTCCCGCAGAGCAGCGACCTGACGGCCTTCTGGACCGCGGCGGGGGTTGCGGACCTGACGAGCAACATCCAGATGATATCGGTTGCGGGAGGGCCCGCGTCCACGCCCGGGGCTCCCGAATTTGACGAATCCTCGCTGGACACGGAATGGGCGAGCGCCCTGGCGCCGAAGGCGGCGATCCGGATCTATGGCGCCAACATAAACGATCCCGGGGAGAACGACGAAATCCTCCAGCAGGTCTACGCCGACCTCCCGGGCAACCCGGGGATGCACCAGCTCTGCATCTGCATCGGCGGCAATGAACTGGAGCTCGACAGGGACTACCTTGTCATCGAGGCGCAATACATGGCGAATCTGGCCAGCGCCGGTGTGTCGGTGCTGGTTGCCTCCGGGGACAACGGCTCCAATCCCGACGGCGAGCTCCAGGTAACGACGCCCACCTCCGATCCCGACGTCACTGGGGTCGGCGGCACGAGCCTGACGCTCACGGTTACCAATACCATCGCGTCCGAGACGGTTTGGAACAGCGATGGCGAAAGCAGCGGCGGCGGCGTGAGCACCGTGTTCAGCCGGCCGTCCTGGCAAACGGGGACGGGAGTGCCGGCGGGCACGATGCGGTGCGTTCCCGACGTGGCCGCGACCGCCGACCCGCAGATGGGGGCGGTCGTCTATGCCGACGGCCAGTCCGTGGCCGGTGGCACAAGCTGGGCCGCTCCGGTATGGACGGCCTTCTGCGCATTGATCAACCAGCGCCGCGCAACCATGACCCTGCCGCCGCTCGGCCTTCTGAACCCCAAGATCTATCCCCTCATCGGGTCGTCATCCTTCCAGGACATCACGGTGGGAAACAACGTGGGATACACGGCGAATGTGGGCTACGACCTTTGCACGGGGATTGGCTCGCCCAATTTCGGCAACCTGCTCGCGGCCTCCCTCAGCCAGTTCCCGGCCGTCAACGTCCCCTCCCAGCTGGGCAACCGGGTCGTCACCGTTGGCCAGCCGGCGACATTCTTTGTGGTCGGCGAGGGCGCCCCCACCATCACCTATCAATGGCAGCGGCTGCCGAACGGATCGTCGACGTGGGCCAGCCTGACCGACGGCGGGGCCTACAGCGGCTCCGCGACAGCCACCCTGGTCGTGAGCGGCACCACCTCCGGGATGACCGGCGACCAATTCCAGTGCATCGTCAGCAACGGCACCGGCAGCGCCACGAGTTCGCCCGTCAGCCTGACCGTGAACACGACGGGCGTGACGACGATGGCGGGATGGCCCGGGTCGGCGGAGACCGTCAACGGGACGGGATGGGCCGCAAGGTTCTCCTCCCCCGGCGGGGTGCGGGCGGACGCGTCCGGAAACATCTTCGTCTCGGACGGGTACGCCAACACGATCCGCATGATCACGCCCGCGGGTGTCGTCACGACGGTCGCAGGCATCGCGGGGATGAGCGGAAGCACGAATGGCCCAGTCGCCACGGCGCTTTTCAGCGGCCCGGGCGGCGTCGCGCCCGATGCAGCGGGAAACCTCTACGTCGCAGACGACGGCAACTTCACGATCCGCAAGATTTCGGGAGGCATCGTGACGACACTTGCCGGCACCGCCGGGACGCAGGGCAGGACGGGGAATTTCTTTTTTGACCCTCAGAACCTCGCCGTGGACAGCGCGGGCAACATCTATGTTTCGGACGGCATGGGCAATGAGATCCGCATGGTGACTCCCGGCGGCGTCGTCAGCACCCTGGCGGGATCCGGCACCGCCGGCCTGGTGGACGCGACGGGGGCAAACGCCCAATTCAACGACCCCACGGGAGTCGCTGTGGACGCCGCCGGAAACGTCTATGTCGCGGACTTGGGCAACAACGCCATAAGGAAGATAACCCCCGCGGGGGTGGTCACCACGATCGCGGGGACGCAGGTTGCCGGCAGCGCGAGCGGTCCCCTGGGCGTCGGGGAGCTGAACGGGCCGGCGGGAGTCGCCGTCGACAGCTCGGGGAATGTCTACGTGGCGGACGCCCGCGACGACACGATCAGGATGGTGGGCCCCGACGGATACCTGTCCACGATCGCCGGCCTGGCCGGGGTCGCGGAGAACACCGACGGGCTCCCGGGCGATGCGCGCTTCTACTCGCCCGGCGATGTCACGGTGGACGGCGCGGGCGTCATCTACATAGCCGACTCCCTCAACAGCACCGTCCGGCGACTCATCCCGGGCGCGGTCGTGCCCCCGTCAATCTCGTCGCAGCCCGCAAGCCAGACCGTGGACATCGGGTCGAGCGCCACGTTCTCGGTCGGGGTGTTTGGAACGGGCCCTTTCAGCTACCAGTGGTACTTCAACGGCGCCGCGATCCCGGGCGCCGTGGGCGCGACGTACACCGTCGTCGACGCGCAGCAGTCGGAGGCGGGCTCCTACACCGTGTCGGTTGAGAACGCCGAGGGCACGGTGACGAGCGCGGCGGCGGTGCTCACGGTCGCGCTGCCCGCGGGGTATCCCGACATCACCGCCCAGCCGCAGAACACCACGGTGGCCTTCGACGGCGGCGCGCTGCTGACCGTCACGGTCTCGGGCACCGGGCCCTTCACCTACCAGTGGCTGCTGGAGGGCGTGGCGATCCCTGGGGCCACGTCGTCGACCTACACGGCGACCTCGCCCGGCAGCTACGCCGTCTCGGTGACCAACGCCATCGCTTCGACAACGAGCAACCCCGCGATCGTCAGCGCCGTCAGCCGCCTGGTCAACATTTCGAGCCGCACACTGGTGCAGACGGGCGGAGGGATCGCCATCGCGGGCTTCGTGGTCGAGGGGCCGTCGGGCGTGAGCAAGCAGGTGCTGATCCGCGGGATCGGGCCCTCGCTTGCGCAATTCGGGGTGGCCGGCGTGCTGTCCCAGCCGTCGATTGCGCTGTTCAAGTCGAGCGTCCAGGTGGCGTCGAATACGGGCTGGGCCTCGAACCCGAACCCGTCGGAGGTCGTCACGGTCACGGCCCAGGTCGGGGCCTTCGCGCTGCCGAGCGGCAGCGCCGACAGCGCCCTGATCGCGAACGTGACGCCGGGCGACTATTCCGTCGAACTTACCGGCGTCGGATCGACGACGGGCGTGGGCCTGATCGAGGTTTACGAGACGGACACGTCGAACCCGGGGCTCCTGGCCGACATCTCGACCCGCGCGCAGGTGGGAACGGGAGGAAACATCCTGATCGCCGGATTCGTCGTCCAGGGCACCCAGCCGGTGGCGGTGCTCGTCCGCGCGGTGGGACCGACGCTCCAGAATTTCAGCGTCAGCGGGTTCCTGGCCCAGCCCGTCCTTGCCGTGGTCAACAACGCGAACGGCAGCACGATAGCGACCAACTCGGGCTGGGGAACCGCGCCGAACCCCGCCCAGATTTCCTCCGTCGCGCAGTCAGTCGGGGCCTTTGCCCTGAACGCCGGAAGCATGGACAGCGCGCTCCTGCTCACCCTCCAGCCCGGGTCCTACACGGCCCAGGTCTCCGGAGCCAATGGGACGACCGGCATCGCGCTGGCCGAGGTTTACCAGGCGGCGCCGTTCGTCCAATCGCAGTGAGCGAGATCACGCTCGATGACATTAGCGGGGCGCACGAGCGCATCCGCGGGCGGATACACCACACGCCGGTGCTGACCAGCAGGCGGATGGACGAGCTCTCGGGGGGCCGGCTCTTCTTCAAGTGCGAGAATTTCCAGAAGACCGGGTCCTTCAAGGCCCGCGGCGCGATGAACGCGGTCCTGTCCCTCGCCGACGCCGAGGCGGCCCGCGGGGTCGCCACGCATTCATCCGGCAACCACGCGGCGGCGCTCGCGTGGGCGGCCGGACTGAGGGGGATTCCGGCCTTCGTCGTGATGCCGCGCACGGTCAGCCGTGTTAAGCTTGCGTCAGTCGAGCGGCTCGGGGGCCGGGTCGTGCTCTGCGAGCCCAACCACAGGGCACGGGAGGAGGCCGCGGAAAAGGTTGTGCGGGAGACGGGGGCCACGCTGATCCATCCCTTCAACAACCAGCGGGTGATTGCGGGCCAGGGCACCGTGGCGCTGGAGCTTCTCGGGGAGGTGCCGGACCTCGACATCATAGTCTGCCCGGTTGGCGGCGGCGGGCTGCTTGCGGGCTCGTCGGTCGTGGCCAGGGCCCTTCGCCCGGGGATCAAGGTTTTTGCGGGGGAGCCCGAGGGCGCCGCCGACACCAGCCTTTCGTTCTCATCCGGCGTGCGCCAGCCCGTGGAGCATCCGTCGAGCATAGCGGATGGGCTTCTCGCGCTCGTCGGCGACCTGACCTTTCCGGTCATCCGGCGAAATGTGGACGGCATAGCCACGGTCTCGGATGCCGCGATCGAGGCGGCGATGCGCCGGATCTGGGAGATCCTGAAGATCGCTGTCGAGCCCTCCGGTGCGGTCGCCTACGCGGCGATTGCGGAGGGAAAGGTCGCCGCATCGGGCCGTCGGGTCGGCATTGTCCTGTCGGGCGGCAACGTCGAGCTCGGCGCCCTGTCCGGCTCGAAATAGCGATCCGGAACGGGTCAGGTCGCCCGCGGGTCCACGATCCGGCCGAGGAAGAGGATGCTGCCTGTCGCCGAGTCTCGGATGAGAAAGAGAAAGGGATGGTCCACGGTGAATCGTCGCGAGACCTGGACGGCCAGGGTCGGGAACATGACGACTCCGGTGGCCGCGGCGGCCTCGGTTCCCTCCTCGTTCACATCGACAAACGCCTTGTGCACGACGGCCGAGACGTACAGGTCGCGCCTCCCGTCTATCCCCGAGAAATCCGCGATGCCCTCGGCAAAGGCGGCCTTCATGCCGAGCTGCGCGAGAGGCGTCGTCAGGTCCGCCGAGTAATTTGTCCTGAAGCGGGGGAGCGTCACGTCCAGCTCCCCGCGCCCCGCCTGGTCCAGCGTTGCCAGCCATTGGGAGAGGGCCGCGGCGCTCAGGCGCTGCTCGAGGGCGGGCAGGCCGTCGCGCGCCTGCGGGAGCAGGATAACCATCGAAAGCTCCCCGCCCGCGTACGGAAGCTCCAGCAGGTCGCACCCGTCCGCGCCCGCGGTCCGGAACCGCGCCTTCCGGGTCATCATCGGCGCCATTGCGCTCTGGCCTGACGCGGCGAAAAACGGCCCGGGCCGGGTCCTGGAGGCGTCGAACGGCCGCTCCCACCTGCCCTTGAAGTAGATCGCATTGGCCAGCACCAGCCGCGTGCGAATCGTCAGGACGCCCATCGGCAGCAGCTCGCTGATCTTTCCGCCGGTATTCTGGCGCACCCAATAGTTGATCATGTTGCGCGAGACGGGAAGGTCCGCGGCAAAATCCGCGACGCGCACGTCGCCGCGATACTCCTGCCGCGCCGTCTGGAGGAACGCCGCCAGGGGCTCGCGGCCCCGCTGGTACCAGACGCCGTTGGCGACCGAGAGGACGGCCCCGTCCTTTGCCGCCCGATCAAGCTGCAGGTCCTGGGCCCCGAAGGCACCGGCCATCTCCCGCGGCGCGCCATTCCAGTGCAGGGTGTCCAGCACTTCCCGCCTGGTCTTCCCATCGGCTCCGGAGGAAAGCAGGGCGAGGGCCTCCGAGATGCTGTAGGGCGAGAAGAAGACATTGCCATCCCGTGCGGACAGGAGCCGGTAGAGGTCGATCCCGAACGCCTCGCCGGATTGCGCCGCATCCCTGGCCTCCGCCCCGGCGGCGCCGCGAGGTCCCGCGAACGCGGCAAGGAGCGCCAGCGCGATCGCGCCCCTCGCGGCCAGCCCCCTCCTTGGATCGAGGTCCATGGCGGAAGCATGGGCATCTTCGCCCTTTGTGCGAAAGATTTTCTTGGATTATCCCGGACCTCGACGCTGCCCAACGGGTTCTGTAGGTGTCTATGCGCGGGTCTCCCACATGGATTTCGACGTCGTCATCGCGGGCGGAGGGTTTGCCGGCGCCTATTGCGCGCGGGCGCTCGGGCGCGCCTTCGGCAGGGCCGAGGGGGAGCGCCATGTCGCGCTCGTCGCGGAGCGCAACGTGCTCGTTTTCCAGCCGATGCTCGCCGAGGTCGTGGGCTCGTCGCTCAACCCCTCCGATGTCGTCAATCCCCTCCGGCAGTTCTGCCGCGGCGTGAACGTCCTTCAGGGAACGATCCAGAAGATCGACTGGGCCTCGAAGACGCTCGCCCTCGATGGGGGCCGGTTTACGCGGGACCACGAGATTGGCTTCCGGCACCTCGTGCTCGCGCTCGGAAGCGTCACGGACCTGGGATCCGTTCCCGGGATGCCGGAATACGGATGGCCTGTGAAGAACGTGGCGGACGCCCTCCGGCTGCGCGCGGCGCTCATAAACCGCCTCGAGGAGGCCAATCTCGTCGAGGACCCGGGGATCCGCGCCCGGCTTCTCACCTTCGTCGTTGTCGGGGGCGGCTATACGGGCGTGGAGACGGCGGGCCAGCTGCTCGATTTCATCCGCCAGGCCCACCGCTATTACGCCAACCTGAGGACGACGAGGCTGAGCGTCGTCCTCGTCCACGGCGGCGACGAGCTTCTGGGCGAGATCGGCCCGAAGCTCGGCGCCTACGCCCGCAGCATCCTCGAGGAGCGGGGCGTGAAGGTGAGGCTCAAGGCGCGGGTCTCCGCCGTCACGGCCGGGCGCGTCATGCTGGACGACGGCTCCGTGATCGAGGCCAACACGGTCGTGACGACGATCGGCAACGCGCCGAATCCCGTTGTCATGGACCTGTGCCGGCAGATCGGGATCACGGCGACGAAGGGCCGCGTGCCGACGGATCCCTCCATGCGCGTGGCCGGGATCGAGGGGCTTTGGGCCGCGGGCGACGGCGCCGCGGTCCCCTGGAACGACCGCGGGGAGGCCAAGGTGTCGCCGCAGACCGCGCAGTTTGCTTACAGGCAGGGAAAGCTGCTCGGCGAGAATGTCTTCCGGTCCCTCCGGGGACTCGAGCCGCGGCCATTCCGCTACCGCTACCTGGGCCAGCTCGCCTCGATCGGCGAAAGGAAGGCGGTCGCGGAGATCTTCGGCTTCCACTTCAAGGGCTTCGCCGCGTGGTGGATGTGGCGGACGATCTACCTCGCCAAGCTCCCGGGAACGGTTCGCAAGCTGCGCGTCATGATCGACTGGACGTTCGACCTGGTGTTTCCGCGCGACATAAGCCAGATCCTGCCGCCGCCCGAGGATGTCGTCCGCTCAATCCACCTTGAGAAGGGCGAGACGCTGTTTGCCCGCGGGACGCCCTGCCGCGGATTCTTCTACGTGCGCAGGGGCGGGCTCGAGCTGTCGGCCCCGGGGCTTCCCGACCGCCCGATCGGGGCAGGAAGCGTCATCGACCAGGCCGAGCTCGACTCCTCCAGGTTCTGGGAATCGACCGCCGTGGCCGCGGAGCCGAGCGACCTTGTCGTCTTCCGGGGCCGGGCGCTCGAGGCGCTGAGGAAGGACCTGCGGCTCGTCAGGAGGGAGTGATGGGCCGGCGTCAGGCCTGGGGGGCCTCCCGGACAAGGGCCGCCACGGCCGCCGGCAGGTCGAGCCCGCGCGCAAGCTCCTGGGCCCTCGGGCTCATCTTGCCCCAGGTCTTGCGGAGGATGTCTAGGAACTTCTCGCGCGGGTATTCGGCGTGCTGCGCGGCAAAGGCCTCGATCTCGCTCTCGAGGAAGACGAGCACGGCGGCGTCCTCCAGCGCCTGGGTGCCGGGATTGGTTCTGAGCCCCTTCTTTGACACCCAGGTCGCGGCGTCCCCGGCCTCCGCGGCGGCCACGCCTGCTGCGAGAAGGAGCTCCCGGGCGCGGGCGGCCTGTTTCACATAGAGGGAGCGGCGCCAGGCGAGGTAGCCCGGCCTGTCCATCGGGAAGGACGCGCGCGGAACGGACCAGCGCTCGAGGTGCTGGCAGCGCGCGGCTAGCCCAAGGATGGGGCCGGCGCCGGGCGCGACGCGGGCCACCCATTTCTCCATCCGCTCCGCATAGACAAGCTCGGCCGGCCTCCCGTCCGGCGCCCTGCCCGGGTCGGCCGAGTGGGCCGCGTCTATCAGCTCCCGCGCCCGCGCGTAGGCGTCCATGCTAGGGACTCTTTGCCGCGAGGATCCTGCGGGCGGACTCGGCGTCCCCGTCGGCAACCTGCACCCGGAAGCTCCCCAGGTTGGGCGGGTAGGACACGGTGAGCTCGTCGGGCAGGTAGGCCTCCAGGCCGCAGTCGGCAAGCAGCGAGCGCACGACCTCGGCCTGCTCAATGTTGGCGCACTCGGCGACGGTGGTCATCTTGTGCGGCCCGGGCGCGCGGGGCTCAAAACACCTTTTCCTCCAGGAGCGCAAAGAGCTCGGCTTCGCCGATCCGCTTCTGCTGCATCGAATCGCGCTCGCGGAGCGTGAACGAGCCGTCCTTCTCTATCGTCTCAAAGTCGATCGTGACGCACCACGGCGTCCCTATCTCGTCCTGGCGGCGGTACCGGCGGCCGATGGCGCCCGACTCGTCGTAGAACACCGCGTACCTTCGCTTCAGCCTGGCGTGGAGCTCCTGCGCGCGCGCAACGAGCTCGGGCTTGTTCTTGAGGAGCGGGAACACGGCCACCTTCACGGGTGCGATCCGCGGGCTCAGACGGAGGACGGTGCGCCTCTCCACGCCGCCCTTCTCGTCCTTCACATCCTCCTCGGCGTACCCCGCGCAAAGGACAGCGAGGAATATCCGGTCCACCCCCACGGCGGGCTCGATGACGTGGGGGATGAGCCTTTTCTTCGTCGCCTCGTCGAATATGGCCTGGGGGACGCCGCTGTGCTTCTCGTGCTGCTTCAGGTCGTAGTCGCCGCG
>CAAGKR010012528.1_pt1 | contig 16965 bp, 14 predicted proteins | sample 2556971 | NCBI WGS metagenome assembly CAAGKR01 (sample SAMEA5207829, study PRJEB30636) | soil metagenome | biome: forest; feature: boreal; material: soil | place: USA | collected 2011-09 | depth 1 m | reverse complement strand
GTTGCGCGGACTTCGCCCGCCGGCGAAGGCGATCGATCGGGCCGGTCGCGACGTCACGGAACGAGTCACTCGCTCCGATGGCGAGGTGTTCGAGACGGATTCGGCCACCCTCGCGAACGCGGGCGCGGGTGATCTGGACGATTACATCGATCTGGAGATTCCGAACCCCGGGCACGCGGACACTGTCGCTCTGGTTCTTCGAATGCGGAACAGTCTTCTGAACACTGTCCTGCTCTATGACCAGGTCCTCGGCGCTCCGGGTGCGCGGTCACTCGACTGGCTCGGCCACGATATCCAGCGAATCGCGACCGCCGTGGACTTGGGAAAATGGTATTCGGAGCGGATGGGGATGCACGTCGCGGTGCGCGACGGCGGCACGTACAAAAACGTCGGGCGGATCGGAGACTCCGGACCCATCGCATTCCATGACGTGGGCTTTCTCGTCCCGGTTCCGCGCACCAACTCGGGCGACAAGGTGCACGTTCGGATCTCGTTTGTTGCGGATCAGTGGCGGATCGATCAGATCCAGGTCGCCACGACTTATCGCCGTCCGTCCTTTCGCTCGGTGCGTGCGAGCGAGGTCGTCACGCGTGATCCGTCACAAAAGGAGGCCGCTCTTCGCGATCTTCGTGAAGCGGATGACCACTATGTTGTGACCTCACCCGCGCAATCGTTCACCGTCCGGTTTGACGTGGGAATCGGTGACGGCAGGCCACGAACGTTTCTTCTCGCGTCCCAGGGCTATTACACCGAATGGGTGCGCGGCAGCTGGATCAAGTCCGCGTCGGGCCAGCCATTCAGGACGACCGACGAATCGCTCGTGGCAGCCCTCGATCGCTGGCGCAGCGAGCGGTTTACGCTGGAGCAGAAGTTTTTCGCCTCCCGAATCGCGACGAGGTAACAATGACAAGAAATCAAGGCATCCTAATCGCAGCCCTGTGTTCCGTCGCATGCTTCCACCTCGGGCCAAGCGCAGAAGAGTTTCCGCTTGCGTTCGGTCCCAATGGGGCCACAGTCACGATCCAGACAACGAGCCAGGCAGTCGTTGGTGAGTTGTTAGCGGTTCGGGATGATGGAATCGTAATCCTGCGTGGGTCCAAGCTGGCTTTGGCGCCCTACTCCGATCTCCGAAGCGCAAAAGTTGCGGACCTGCCTGATAATTCCATCGGTGCCGGCGCGCCACCGCCGGAGCGGCGAGCCAGCCTCAATGCCGTCAGTCGGTATCCGCAGGGCATCGGCGCGGAACTTCAGCGGAAGCTCCTTGCGCAGTCTGGACAGGCCGAGCTCGAGGTCCTCCGCTGATGCGCTGCCGTGTCGCAGTCCTGATTCTGGCCGAGGCGCTCTGTGCGATCTCACTGGGTGCGCAAATGGCGAGCAGTCCTATGACGATGTCGCACTCCCCGACAGTTCCAGCTTCAACGGCGTACTCTGATTCTCTCACGGAGTTCGCGGCACAAGCGCGCCCGGGCGTGGAAATCTTTCGCGACCGAAGCGCCGCCATTGCTGCCGGTTACCGACGCGTTGGAATGGACTTCCCATCGATGGGAGAGCATTGGTTGAACAGGTCGCTGCTGTTGCAGGACCGTTTCGACATTGCGAAGCCTGCTCTGCTTTCGTATGCGATGATTGAAGGGCGGCCGGTGCTGACGGGCGCGGTGTACGGATTACTCCTGCAGCCCGGCGAGCTGCCACCACCGGTTCCAGGCGGAAGAGGTGGGTGGCACGACCACAGCGGGACGCTCGACGACGAGAGTGCATTGCCGATTCATCACGGCGGGATGTCCGACACGTCTGCGACTCGCGTTGTGGTGCTGCACGCCTGGGTGGGCATCCCGAATCCGGCGGGGTTGTTTGAGGCCGAGAACTGGGCGCTTCCATATGTGCGCGCGGGCGTCCCGATTCCCAACCCACTGTCAATCGGTGCCGCGAGAGCGCTGTCGCTCCTGAGCGGCGCGAAGGAGTACTACGTCGCGCTCGCGGAAGCCGAGGGTGCTACGCGGATTGGGGTTACGCCGGCTCTGGATTCTTGCGCGAGCGTGGCCGCGCCGATAGCAAAGCGCATCCGCGCCAAGGGAAGCACTGCGCCCGCTGACGTCGCAGCTCTCGAAGATGCGTGGCGATCGGCGATGCAAAGGATAGCAAGGGAGTTGGGAACTTCGGTCGCCGCGAGGCTGAACGGCGGCGAAGCGCTGCTTCACTAACAGCTTGCGCTGCGCACGCCTAGTCCAGAGAAGGCGCCCATTCGCTGAACGGATAGAATCCGTTACGAATCCAGACGTCGTTGGGGACCGATGTAACCAGTTCGATTTGTTGAACCAGCCAGTCGTCCGGAAGCGCGATCAGGCGCTTGTATTCCGGATATTGCGCAGTCTCGAGCCCCTCTCGAACTATTCTGGCAACGAAGGCTACGGATTCGTTTTCCGGAATCACACCCTGAAAGTCACGGCTGACTTGTCGGTGCTGTAGTGGGCCGTCCACGGTGATCATGGGAATCGTAATCGTGACATTTCGCATTCGAGCTATCCGCGAAGCATGGGAATCGCCAGCAGGATTGCCGCGACGACACCGAGCCCCACCGAGCCGAACCAGACATATCGTGAGCCGGTCAGCGCGCCAATTGCGCCGAGCGCGATGGATATTTGCAGGAGGGCGACTGCAGCCGCATAGATGTGGTGCTGCGCGAGAAGAACCTCGGCCTCGAGCGATTTCTCATCCCGTTGATGTTCCAGCTCGGTCGCTTTTCGGCTGATCGAATCCTGCTGTGCGACGTAGCGCGCGGATTCCGCCGACAGAATCGGAGGTGCCGGCTTCCCGGCGGCTGCCCACGTATTGATCGCGCTCTGTGCGACCGCGCTCTTTATTCCCTTCGCCTGATAGTATGCCCACTGATCCGACGCCTGTGCCTGGAGGCGCGTCGCATCGGTTTTCAGCACGAGCGCCTCGTTCACGGTTGACCCAGCCTTGAGAGAGGCGATTGCGGCGAGCGCAGCCAGCACCGCTGTTGTCAGAGAGATCCAGCGCAGAAACGAGCCACCGCGCTTCTCCAGCTCCACGTCGATCTTTTCCCGGAGCGAGTCTGTGTCGATTTCGATTTCTTCGGGCATATTGAACTATAGAGTCGCGGAAGGCGCGCCGTGGGGACAAAGACGAGAAAGCGCACCCGGGCGGGTACGCTTTGCTCGTTTCTATCGCCCTTTACTTCCAGGGGTTCAGCGTTTGGCCTCTTAACAGGAAACTGGCGACGGTTGTTGAGTGCTCGACACGAGCCATTGCGGCGGCTGTTCGATTGGCAGCCGAGCCATAGTGGGCCAAGGTGACGGGATCGGTACGGCTCGTGAGATTGTCGAACGCCGCCCAGTTGGGATAGGTAAAGGTCAGAGCAACATTCCAGTCGTCGGGGCTATCGGTGGTTGACTTCGTCGAGACCGTGTAGTTGGTAACTATCCCCTGACGTTTCTCTTCGTCCCAAACTGGCTTTCCGTGCTGACGGAGGTCCGCCCAGAACGGATCGCCATGTCCGGCCTTGATGTGGATCAGAACGACGCGCGTGACCGTGCCTGGGGTTGTGTTGGGCGACCCTTGCTGAGCAAGAGCCGGGGCGGCGCAAAGCATGAGTGCCAGCGCGGCCAGTGGAAACCGTGTGTGCATTGTGTCCTCGTTACGGGTGGTTTACGAGAGATGCGAATGCTGAGGGCGCCACGATACGACATCCGGGGCGGTGCGTCAACCAACGCCCGCCCTTGAGTTTTGTCCGATGTGCGACACTTTCATGAAATGCTTGCAACGCGGCGATTCCGGATGGCTATCCTCGGCGATTCTGATATTACTGCATCCAGCGTTTCTCCTGGTCCGGTCCGGAACGATTTCAGGGGTACGATCTGGCTATTGGCGCTTTATGTCCTGACTGTGCTCGCGGTCGTGCTACACCAGCGCCTGGTCGGGGTGGACAACAACTTCACCATCTACCGCGCCGCATTCCGCCACCTCGCGGCCGGCCAGAACCTCTACGCCGACTACCCTTCCGAGCACGGCGACGTGTTCAAGTACAGCCCGACGTTTGCATTGCTCTTCGCGCCGTTCTCCCAGGCCCCCGTGTTCATCGGGCTGTTGCTTTGGAACTCGTTGAACGCTCTCCTTTTGTTTTACGCTGTCCGCCGGCTCCTTCCGGGGCGCGACGGGACGATCGCGCTTGCGCTCATCTACCTCGAGGTCGTGCGCACGACGCAGCGGGCGCAGGCCAACGCGCTGGTCGCCGCGCTCATCATCATCGCCTATCTCGCGTTCGAGCGTCGCCGAGAGGTGACAGGCGACCTCGCGATCGCGCTCGGCGCCTTCGTCAAGATCTTCCCGGTCGCCGCGCTCGCGTTCGCCGTCTTCCATGAGCGACGATGGCGCGTAGCGCTCGCCTTTGTCGCGGGGATTGTTGTCGGAGCGGGACTTCCATTACTCGTGACATCACCATCTCTCCTGGTTGCCCAATACGGGTGGTGGTTTGCACTCGAAGGACGTGACGCCCTTGCGAGCGCACAGGGCGGTGGCGCGGGGCTTTACGGCGGCGTGATGTATCAACTGCGGCTCTGGCTCGGCGTGCAATGGCCGAATTGGCCGATCCAACTGGTCGGAGTCATCCTCCAGCTAGCGCCACTCGCGCGGCGGCAGTGCTGGAGCGATCCCGATTTCCGGCTGCGCTATCTCTGCTCTCTGCTGGTCTTCGTTGTCATCTTCAACCACCAGGTCGAGTCGCCGTCGTTCGTCATCGCCGTGACGGGGATTGCAGTGTGGTTCGCGAGCGGGGCACGGCGGCCGCTCGACGTCGCGTTGATGGTGCTAACCCTGCTGATCGTCTCCGTCTCGTCCACCGACCTCGTGCCCCATTGGTTGCAGCGCGACGTCTTCGTGAAATATCGGCTCAAGACCGTTCCGTGCGCACTCGTATGGCTCGTAATGCAGGCGGAGCTGCTGGGGCTGCGCCGCCGGTCGCGTCGCGCGGAGGGCGGTGAGGTTTCACAGGCGGTTGTCGGCGCCTAGAATCTGCTCGTTAGTGTCGACTTAGCGGGTCAGGTCTATCGAGTCCGCGTCACGTTGATGGTTCTGCCGCAAAATGTGCCCATCACCGTCCATGTAAGACTCCATGATGGAGATTCCTTCCGTCTTCATTATTAAGGACGATCATGGTACAGCGCCACCTCACCCGAACGTTTCCCGATTGAGCCGCACGATCAAACACGATGATAAGAAATCGGCATCGGGGTGATAGAAAAGTGACCTTGTAGACTCAGCGGTGGGGCCGTACGGTGGTGTGCCATCATGCAGCCGCGAGTCACGAAGTCGTGTCCTTCATCTTCGGGATCGGTTTATGAATGAGACGAAAGAACGCGCTACCGTCATCGTCATAGGCTCAGGATTCGGCGGGACGATGTCGGCACTTTCAATCGCGCGAAGCTTCGACGCCTGGAACAAGGCCCATCCCGATAAGCCGCCTCGCACTGTCCTGATTCTCGAGCGCGGTACGTGGTGGACAACGCCCGTGGGAACGGTTCAAGACCCGGAAGTAGTTACGTATGACTTCCTGAAGAAGCAAAACCAACCCGTTCAGTTTTGGCCGAGCCAGAACAACTTCGGCGGGTTCATCGACATCATCACGAGGTGCTTCAAGCGCAGCCTGACGAGGCACGGTCTCTACGATGTGATCCGGCCAGGCACGACCGGTATCTGGAGTCTACTGCGCCCCGCAAACGACGGCGTGACAGTTGTTCGTGCAAGCGGCGTCGGTGGGGGATCGCTCGTATACTCGAACATCACCATCCGACCGCCGGAACTCATTTTCGATGATCCACGCTGGGCGGCAGCACAGTGGACTGGTGCAGACCGGGATCGCTTCTACAGCCTCGCTCGGACTGCAATTAGTCGCGGGCTCTTGTTCGCACTCGATCGGGGCGCGGGCATCACACCGCCGCAAGCGCCCGTCAATACTGGGCTGGCCAACATCGTTACACGCTCCGGCGGACTGGCTCCGCATTGGGTCGTACAACCGGATCCTCTGAACCCGCGCGGCATCAAGCAAATCGATCCCGACCGGCCGGTGCCTGCCGCTGGTCCGAGTGTGCCACCGGAGCAGCAGCGCGACCCTGCGAATCACCAATGGCTTCCCCGGGCTCGAGTCTTTCAGACAGCGATGAAAGCACTCACAACCGAGTTTGGAGCCGTCGACCTGGCAATCAACGACTTCGATCCGGCCGATCCCTCGAACCAGTATGACGCGCAGGGCGCGGCGAAGAACTACTGTGAGCGTCAGGGCCGATGCAATGTCGGCTGTTTGCCGGGCGCCCGACACACGCTCAACAAACAGCTAATAAATGCGGCGCTTGGCAGCCCGACGGCGCCCAAACCCACGCCGATCTTCCCCCAGCTCAGGATCTCGCCGCTCTCCACGGTGAATGTCGTCGAGGCGCTGCCCGGCGGAGGCTATGCGGTGCACTGCGAGTTCGAGAATCCGGGTGACTACGTGGCCGGCAAGCGGCGCATTCGCACGACGAAGAAGATAGTGATCGCTGATGTGGTTATCGTCGCGGCCGGCTGTCTCGGAACAAACGAGCTCATGCTGCGTTCGCGGGATCGCGGCACGTTGCCCAATCTGAGCCCCCGCGTAGGCGCCGGCTTTACTACGAACGGCGACTACATCGCCTTTCTCGACAAGACCAAAGAGAGGGTGAATCTGGTTCGGGGCCCGGTGACGACGTCATTCGGTCACTTCAACACGGGCGACGATCCGACGCAGGCGGGCGCACACCCTCGCTTCCACATCATCGAAGATCAGGGAATCCCGCCCGCATTCGCGTCACTGCTCGGGGCGGGACTGCTTTTGATCCGATCACTCGGAAAAGGTCGTAACAGACCGGTCTTCCTGTTTCTCGCCATAGCCTCCTGGGCCGTCAAGAAGCTGTGGCATGTGATTCGGGCACCGTTCGTAAATCGTATCACGCGTCAAGACACGTTCAGATCTCCGGAAGAAGCCGTCGCGAACCTGATGTGCATAGTTGCCCAGGGACGCGAGGATTCCATCGGACAGTTCCGGCTTGGCAAAGGTCTCGGCGACACGCCTCTTCGCGTCAAGCGAAGCGACAACAGGAAGTTCCACGAGGACCCGGTCTACAAGGACATCGAGAGCACGCTCAGAAAACTTTCGCCCCTCTTGCGGCCACCCAATTCGACCGAGGAGTTCAAGAACCCTTTTCTCGAGGGCGTTTTTCGCCGTCAGAAAATCGACTCGATTCCTACGAGCCATCCGCTCGGTGGGTGTCGAATCGCGGCAGCGGCGGCTGATGGCGTGGTGGACAAATTTGGACGCGTTTTCAAGACGGGCGGCCCGGGCAACAGTACCGTTTATGAGGGGTTATTCATCGCCGACGGTTCGATTCTCCCAACGGCTCTGGGCGTGAATCCCTCGTTGACCATCACAGCGGTCACGCTCCGGATCGCGGAGAATCTGATCGCCGTGGAGCTTCCGAAGTTGCTGGGCCCGTAGCCGATGCTCGTCTTCGTTAGCGATCTTCATCTTCGGGACGAGGAAGCGCGCACGGTCTCGCCGCGCGCAACTCACGGCTTTCTGACCAAGAGCCTGGTCCCGTTGGTCGGCGACGCGGCGCCAGCTCGGCTGACGATCGTATTCCTCGGAGATCTCGTCGACATAAATCGATCGCGCTACTGGGTCGACGGCCGCTCAGAAAAAAAGACGGCGCGTGGAAAATATACCTATGGTCCATGGAGCCATTGGCGAAACGCCCTTGCGACGGCTGGCAGACGCATCGGCTCCGATCCGGACTTTGATGCCGGTGAGTTCGAGCGGCACGTGCTCAACGTGATGGAAGAAATCATGCGCGGCAATCGTGAGAGCTTTCAGCTCTGGAAGGCATTTCGGAATGGTGACGCAGCCATCTGGGGCGATACGCCGATCCCGGCCGGCGGAGTCCGTTACGAGTTCATTCCCGGAAACCACGATCGTCTCGCCCAGCATTCGCGTGCTACTCGAGCGCTACTCTCCTCGCAGCTTGGTCTCGATCACCGCCCCGAGCTGCCGTTCGACTGGATCAAGGCCTACCGCGAACATCGCGTCGTGGCATTCCACGGACACGTGCTCTCGCCGGAGAACTTCGGCGCCTACGACCAGCAGCCCACCGATCCCGAATCGAGCCCTTGGTATGACGTCCCATCCGTCGGCGATGCGATAACGGTCACGTTTGGAGTAGGTCTCGTTCAGGAGTTCCTGACGAACCCCATCACCCACACGCACCCGGAGCTCGCTGACTCTCTCGCCCAAATCGATCTGGTGCGGCCGCAGTCCGCGGGCCTGCGCTGGCTGCAACAGTGGGGAGTAGCCAACTCCAACATTCCCGGGCTGAGCGACGCGCTCGATCAGATCGCGGCTGGCCTCGTCGAACGCACGCTGGGAATCGACTTCGTCCGCTGGTGGATGACCGAAAACTTGCCCTGGTATCTCCGCCTTGGCGTACGCCTGGCTATGTACCTCCATTTGCTGCAAAGGCTGTCCCGGATGCTATGGCTCTACGAGCGGGTGGGCGGCGGTCCCGCGACCACCGAAGACTACTCCAACGCAATGGCGGAAAGCGTGATCACGGGCCGCGTCGGCGATTGGATCAAGACTCGGGCAACCGATTGCAACTTCGTGATCTCGGGGCATACCCACAAACCGATCGTTCGGACGATTTCCGGACGCGCGGGTGGAGGACCGCTCGCGGAGCACGTGTACTTCAATTCCGGAACCTGGCTGCCACTCGTCGAGGAAGGCGCGGCCCCCGCGGGTGGCAGCCCGCATGGATTTGCGCAGAGGAAGGAGATCACCCACGTCACCTTCTACGAACCGGGCGACGACGTGAAGAACGGCGGCACGCAACAGAGCTACTGGGAGTTTTGGCATGGCAGCCTGCGCGAAGGGCGCGAGATGGCGCCCCCGGTGCGGGCGTGATCGTGATGACATTGCTTCTAACTTCCGCCACCCCACCTGAGACTCACAGGAGGCAAAACGAATTGGACTATCCTGGCGATCTTCCTCGCCGCCACTCCTCTTACCGTGTGGTTGATATACGCCGCTAAGGTAAAGACTGCCAACGGGACACTTCCCCGTTGGTCACAACTCCCTGTGTGGGAGATGGTCGCTTGTTGTTGCCGTTGTCCGGTGAGCCAAGTCATTGAGGCACTGAAGTATCCACACAATTTCCAGGGGTTACATGAGTACGAAAAGATTGGTTCAATGTCTGGCCGTGGCGGGCGCGCTAATGGTGAGCGCAGTCTCTGTTCACGCCCAGAACGCGCAGACGCGCGACGGATTCTGGTTCAGTGGCGGGCTCGGTTTCGGCTCGCTGGGCTGCGCCAATTGCCAAGGATCGCGCACAAATGGTTTGAGCGGCGGGATCTCTCTCGGTGGGACGATCACGCCGAGATTCCTGCTCGGCGTCGGGACCGAAGGTTGGACGAGGTCGGAGCAGGGTGCAACGTTGACGGTCGGCACGCTTGACGCTCGCGTTCGGTTCTACCCCTCGACGACCGGCGGCTTTTTCCTGACCGGCGGTCTTGGAGTCGGCTCCGTCACCGGTTCGGTAGTCGGCTTCGGCAGCTCCACTGAGACCGGACTCGGAATGCTGTTCGGGATTGGATACGATATGCGTGTTGCGAAGAATACGAGCATCACCCCGTACTGGAATGGCTTCGCGATGAAGAACTCGAATACGGACGCGAACGTCGGACAAATCGGACTAGCGGTAACGCTCCACTAGGACGAAACGCTTCATCGTCCCTGAGTGAGCAAGAGGCCCGTGCGGAAGCGCGGGCCTCTTTAGCGTCAGCTGCGAATTCCTTGAAGCCGAGCGTGGCTTGGCCCGTCAACGGGCTACCCGTAAGCCGCGACTGGATAGAGAGATTTGTGGCCCGGCGAGACAAGTTCAGAGTCTGGCAATTGCTCCAACAACGCGTACTTCACCATGAGCGGTCTGAATTTGTCCCCATAGCGAGAGAGACCGTTGTAGAAAAGGAGAACCAGTTCCGCAGGGGACAACTGGGCACGCACAAGCGAAGTGTAGCGGCGGGGATCGGGCAGGTCGGAAGCGTCAATGAATTTGACGATGTGGTAAAGATTCCTGAAGTAGTGATCGAGTACGCCTCTCGATCTGTTGTGAAACGCTTCGTATGCGTCCTGTGTGACCTGTATCGACGGCTCGTTCCCCGATTCGCGCTCTTTGGTGACGACCTGTCCTTGGAGTTCATCAGCAAGTTCCCGAAAAGCCTTTCGCCCCTGAAACGTAAGCTGACGAGTGCTAACCCGAACGTCCTTGACCAGTTCGTGATGAAACCCCAGAAGCTGCACAAGCATGGACTCAAATGCCTGACGAGACTGTCGGTCATTCTGCTGAGTGAGTTCTTTCTGTTGGTCAAACAGTTGGGCGCGCTGAAGGCTGAGCGCCCGCTGCTGAAGAATCAAGGTGTACGTTAGCGCCGCGAATGCTAAGCCGGCAAAGAGCGTGTTGATCCCCCCAAACAGTTCTCCGAAGGCGGCACGGTCTGGAAGCTTATCATACGACACGATTATCCATAGCCAAAGGGTGCATCCCACTGCGATAACGGCAGCCAAGAGCGCGACGAAAACCCACAGCGACTCGAAACGGCTCGTGGGGTCTCTCGGGACAGTACCGACGCCGTTCGCGTCACTCATGAACTGAGCCGCGTGTCCCAAAGGGAAATGACTTTGCGAACGAACGCGTCTCTTTGTTCACCCGATGGCCAGACCGGCATTCGAGGTTCGATTCCGCCTTCCTTCGCCAGACAATTGTGCGAAGCGAGGGCCTTGGAAATGGCGGTGCCGGCCAGCGTTCTAACCTCACCCTTGATACGATCGCGGTTTACTGTCTCGTTCCAAAGGGCTGTCATCCCAGTCTGGATGTCCCGTACGGTGCCGATACAATCAAGTACTGCATAGACAGTAAGAGGCGAAAAAAGTTCAAGAAAATCCTCGAACTTGTCATGTACGGTCGTCGTGAATTTTACGGATACGCGATACCCTGGCCAATCGCCTCGGAGAGTCTCCAGCGAATACGTAAGCCAGTAGATCTCCGCCAGCAATGCAGTCGCGGCCGCTTTTCGGCGGCGGCGCCGGTCAAGTATGGACTGTAGAGAACCGAACCCATAGCCCGCTGCCGCTCCGACCCCAGCGCCGATCAACGCTGCGGCAACCTCGGTTGAAGTTGCCCGCCTAGCTGAGTCAAAAGCCCCAGCCGACAAGGTTAACACTAGAAAAGGCTGCACCAGTTTCACCTAAATGAAGTGGATTGTACTCGCTCGAGCGGCGGGAACTATTGCGGACCCGAGCGTGAAACAGACAAGAAAATCGGCAACTCGCGGCTGCATCCGTCTCGCGACGATGGCGTCCGCGATAGGGTTCCCCCCTTACACCTCTTCATCGCCAACCACCACTCTCTTGCGAACTGGTTTGGAACTCTTAGCAATCTTCATCCGTTTTCTTGTTTCCCGTATTTGATTCTTGATCCAACTCGGGGGCGGCCCGAGCGAGGATAGTCGGTTGACGATGAGCCGTTCGGGCATACCATCTCGCAGGTAGCTCTCGATCCGACGGATCGCTTCAGATGGTCCGATATCTATCATCCGATCTTCGGGTGGGATCAGTTCCCGTGTTCGAACCTCTCTTCTCAATAAATCGAGGTCCTGCTTCATTTCGATCAAATCTCTTTCATGGGAAGTGACCGTTGGCCGTGGTTCCTTCACCTCAAGGAAAGCAGGAAGGACAGCAGAAACTGGGGATTTCAGCACTTCCTTGATCGACGCCTCGATCTTCGTCCTTAACAAATTCCCCCAATCAGGGGCGTTCTTGTCATAAATGATGATCCTGAGAGCTCGAAGGTCGAATGGAATGTCCTCCATCGATTCGGCCACAAGAATTGCAGGTTTACCAAGTGCGTGTGCCAGCCCGAGCTCGTAAAAGACGTTCGGGTTCTTTCCGCTGAGATCAGCGACCAGGAGCTGTGCCTTTTTTGTGTATGCCCATATGTCATGGACGATAGTGCTAGGACGATATAGATCGTCTGCACGATGCGGCTCTAGACCTGCGGCTTCGATTGCCGGGCAGTAGATCGCTTCATAATAGTCGTCTAGCCACCCGCCGAACGGCATTATGGCAAAGCACACCTCTCTAACGCCCGGGGCGGGAGAGGCCTTCTTTCGTTTGCTGCGCTTTTTGCCTGAGGCCATACAATGGTTACTTGGGGGGGCAGCCGGGCCTCAACGTTAGCGCGCTGAGAAGAGGACGCAATGTCGTTTTTCTATCAGGGATATGTTGGTTTCATACCACTTCTGGCCAAGAAGAGGCATGCCTTGGGATGCCCGATCCTGGGCTAGAAGCTGGCATTGGCAACTCCCGCTCGCCCGCCGGCGAGCCGGTGATCGACTCCGTCAGCGACGTGCCGCGTCGCTAGACGCCTCGTCGCTAGACGCCCCGTCTAATTGATCTGGATCATCCAATCTGGTTGCCGCCTCCACATCAACGAGCAAAGCCAGAAAAGAAAAACGCGGTCGAGCAGAGTCCAGTCCGGCGGAAGGTCGATCTTTGCGCGACCTGTGAGCCACGCCGGATTTATGTTTCCGACTCGCCTGCCGTTCTCGAACACCGCGAAGCGGCGTAGCAAGATCGACGGTCTTCGCAGCTTTACGCTTCGTTTGAAGAGCTCGACATCGAGATCGGACCGCCACCAACTCGGCCTCGTGGCTCGCGCAAGGATTTGTCCCTTCTGCTCGAGGACGTAGTCGCCGCCGATGACCTGGTCGCGATAAAAGCTGTAGCGCCCGTCGTCGAGATCGAGCTCCGCCGTCTCGCGCCACAGGGATCTCTCCATTTCGCGGACGACCTTGCCGTTTTCAACGAACTGGAAATTCACCGAGAACAACCGATGAACTGCTACGAGCAAGCCGCACCCTGCCGCAAGAATAGGCGGGAGTTAACAAACGGGTCCTTGTTCGGGGCGGTTGGCGAGGTACTCGAATCGAGCCAAGGCACCCCAATTCGCCCCGAATTAGCGGGCACCCTAGCGTTGCTGCTCTGTCGTCGCCTCTCCCCACGTAACGGTGGGAGTATCAAGCCGGTGTATAGGATCGTCGAGAAACAACGCTTCACTTGGTCTGAAACTCCCGATCTCCACTGGGCGGAGACGGAAATGAGGCAAATGCGCGACCGCTGGAGCGTCTACCGAGCACTATTCCGGAGCAGCCGGACCAAGCCTTCCAGACTCAACTTTTCAGGGCCGGTTACCCACTCTGGTAGCGCTCGTTCTTTCTGCTCCCATGCATGCACAGCCCCTCGAGCAATCATAGTGGATACAATCTCCGCCCCTTCCGCGCTTGCACTCGAGCTCTTTCTTTCGAGAAAATCATGGACGGCCTCGTACGCGGCTTTGGCAGCAGATGAAAAGGTGTCGTCCCGATATGCCTTTGCAAGAGCTCTGAAGCAAATCTCCATTTGCGGAAGCGATATGGCCGCTTGCCCGATGTCTATGGGCCTCTGCTCGGTAGCGTCGGAAAGCGACAAGGCGAGCAACCAAGCCGACGAAGAATTATTTCCAGCTTGGTGCTCTGCAGTTCCCCACTCGGCGAAATACCCACGATGACGTTTGGGTAGAATTCCACCGTCGGCAAATACTTTGATGGCCTCACCTGGCTGATTTGCCAGTCGGTACAGATGCGCGTAGTGCGCGCGAAACATTGCATTGTGGGGGTTCAGTTCCATAACGGTCCGAGCCATTCGAAAACCGAGAGCTTGCTCACCTTTTTCAAAATAACGCTTACCCAAGTATTCCCACGCCCCACGTTCGTACACGAATTCGCCGTCCCTTCCCGCCCTGTGCGCCGCCGCAACAAGCTCAACCAGATTGTCCTCACGATCGAATTCGAACATCTCCTCAAGCAATGCGACGGCCGTCTCTGCAATAGCGATGTGACGGGTAAGTAGGACTTGTCCTGCGGAAACAGCAGCGGCCTCCTCTCCGAGCGGAGTCATTATCTTCCGACGAACTTCGGAGGTATTGCATCCGAGGGCACGCGCTAAGACCGGCGCGGATAGCAAGGACAGGCCCTCCGCATGTGCGAGGGCGATTAACCCAAATCCGTCGAGAAGCGTACCTCCCGGTGCACGTCGGCTCTCTAGTCGTTTAAGAAGAGCCCGTACGTGCTCACGCATCTCGGGGCCGATGCGGACTCGCAGCATGGCGCCAAGGAATGCGCCCTCTGACTCGTCTGTTTGAGATGCCGCTTCGACAAGACGCCGCACCGCGTCGGGGTACGAAACAGTTGCGAGCCTCCCCAATCCACGTTGGCCGACTTGAGTCCAAGCCTGTATTACAGCCTCAGCATCAGCGTTGGACAATCCGCGCAGGCGTTTGATTTTGAGCTGCGCGATGCCCTCAAACGGCAGTTGAGCTCCACGCGCGGCATGCCAATCTGTGTCGCGAGTGCAAAGCAGAAATTGAATATCTCGCCGCCCGGCCGCGAACAACGCCTCAACTGCTCTCAGAACATCCAGCGCAATCAGATCGGCATCGTCTGAGAGGACCAACCAGGGTTTATCAGATCTTGGCAGACGCAGCAGATCGTCCGGTCGTAAACGGGTTTCTGGGTCATAATGCCAAAGAACGCTCTGCACGAGCCCACCTTCTAGCGCAAGTGCGGCAGCTTGCAAAACAGCGGTAGATTTCCCTTCGCCTCCGGCGGCGAGCAGTAGCGTGACACCGATCTGACCGGATCCGTGCTGCTCCTGGATGGATTCGGTCAGGTCGCCCACTATTTCCCGCCGGGGCACGGAGGGCGAAAGCGCGATTGCCCACCGGGGTACTCTGCCGTCGAAATAACGAACAAGTTCGTCAACCTCCACCGGCTGCTTTCGGGAGTCCAAGGTCGCTTGATCCATGACTTGCCAGCCCTCGCCTACAAAGAGGGCGGCGCCGATCCCTGAAATCGGCTCGTCACCAGACCCAATAGCGGGCTTGACGATCTGATCGATGGATGGAAAAGGGACTTGCCAAAAACCGGCTCGGTCTGTCATCCAACCGTTTGGAAGCGCAGAACCATCGATTGTCCACTCGCGGTGGTCTCGAGACCATATCAATGGCTCAATTGCTACTGCGCGCGTACGCGGGTCAAAGTCAACCCACATGAAACCATTTACCCACTGTTCGCTCTCGCGCGCTTGAAAGGCGGCCCCTGACTGAAGCGAAAGAAATCCAGCTCCGCCACTCGCATAATGGTCCGCTCTTGAGCGATGCCGATGCCCGTGGAGATAAAACGCACTCGCGTGAGCCAACAAAGTTTGAATTGGTCGCACCTCTTCGTCCGCAAACCAGTCTATGGGATGATGCCCGAGGACAATTTTGACGTCACATTTTCCAACTGCGTCAAGAGCAGTTTCCAGTAGAGGGATGCCTGGTGTGAGCCGATGCCTATCCTGATCGTTTTCTGAAAGCCACGCTGTGTTAAGGCCTACGATCCCAACCTTGGTCCCACGTAATTCAACCGACACGGTGAAGGCGCCTCGCTCGCTTTCAAGCCAGTGGTCACCACTCCACGAAGTATCACCGTCACGGAAGTTTTCAAACCTCGGCAGGAGGTTGCGACGCTGTGAGAGTCCCCCTTCATTCGGATCGAAAAGCCGAGGCGCGCGTCGCAACAGGGTGTGGGCTTCTACAAATTCCGCTGCCGTCCTGTCCACATCGTGGTTTCCCGGGACCACAAGTATTTGGGGGACGTTTGTAGATTCGACAAGTCCGGCCAAAGGTGACAAGAAGCCTTCGTAAAACAATTCATATTCAGAGGCTATTCCCTTGTTGGCCAAATCCCCCGTAATGAATACAAAATCGGGGGCATCTCCTTGATCACATCGGGAACGGATGTGATTGATTAGCTCCGAGTACAAGCGGCGTTGACCATAATTGTCTTTGCCCGTGTGGAAATCAGATAGATGGAGCCACCGCAAACAGAGAACCTCGCGTCGTCGGATCCCAAAGAATTCAACAAAGTGCAAGCTGAGTCAATCGTTTGTGACACTCTATGCCACAAATAACAGCCGGCGCGAAACTGTCGCTTCGCGCCGGGGAATACTGGGCCTAGTCCGTTTAGATATCCAGATTGCTCACAAACTTCGCATTCTCTTCAATAAAGAGCCTGCGCGGCTCCACATCATCCCCCATCAGCCTCTCAAACGTGTCATTAGCCAGGATCGCGTCCTCGACGGTTACCTGAAGAATCGTCCGAGTCTCCGGATCCATGGTCGTCGACCACAGCTGCAACGGATTCATCTCTCCGAGGCCTTTGTACCGCTGGATGTTAACGGTGCTTTTCCCCTCACCGTTCGAGAGCCGCTTCACGTACTCCTCGCGCTCCTTCTCGTCGTACGCGTAGAACTCTTCCTTCCCCTTGGCTACACGGTACAACGGCGGCTGCGCGATGTACACGAAGCCCGCTTCAATCAGCTGCGGCATCTGTCTATAGAAGAACGTCAACAGCAGCGTCCGGATGTGCGCCCCGTCAACGTCGGCGTCGGTCATCAGAATCAGCTTGTGATACCTGGCGTTCTCGATGTTGAAGTCGTCCTTGATCCCCGCACCGATCGCGGTGATGATCGTACGGATCTCTTCGTTGCCGAGGATCTTGTCGATGCGAGCTCTCTCGACATTCAAGATCTTCCCACGCAAAGGCAGGATCGCCTGGAACGCGCGATTGCGCCCCTGCTTCGCCGAGCCGCCGGCCGAGTCGCCCTCTACCAGATAGATCTCGCACAGAGCGGGGTCGCTCAGTGAGCAGTCGGCGAGCTTGCCAGGCAGGTTGCCAATGTCCAACGCTGACTTCTTGCGGGTGAGATCGCGCGCCTTGCGCGCCGCCTCGCGAGCAAGTGCAGCCGAG
>CAAGKR010075092.1_pt1 | contig 16966 bp, 10 predicted proteins | sample 2556971 | NCBI WGS metagenome assembly CAAGKR01 (sample SAMEA5207829, study PRJEB30636) | soil metagenome | biome: forest; feature: boreal; material: soil | place: USA | collected 2011-09 | depth 1 m | reverse complement strand
TTGTCCGCCAAAGCGCCCGTCCAGCCACCCAAAGCAGCACTGCAAGCGCAACCGTCAACCCTAGCGCCGGTGCCCAATGAAACGAAATCTGCGGCACACGTGCGATCAATGCGAATCCGATCAGTATGGACGTTGCGACAGCCACGAGTAGCCAGTCGACTAGACTGCGGCTTGGCAATTTTTCGCTGGCGGCCTGCCTGCCCTGAAAGCGCGCTGCGACATAATCTCCCTCAACTCCGTAACGCTCGCCCTCTCGCCGCGCCGCATCTTTCCATTGCAGCTGCTCCTCGCCGCCCGCCGATGAAAGTACGATCGCCCCGACCCCCATCATCATCAGCAATGAACCCCCGATTACTTGCAAATAAGTTGTCTGGCTCTTTCCATGCAATTCCCCAAAAACCAGAATCCCCCACAGCATTCCCCACAGTTGATTCGTATTCGAAAGGGGGATTCCGCGGCTGATGCCCACATATTTTGCCGCGTATTGTTGAAACAAATCCCCAATCACCCAGATGAACCCGCCAAGCAGCAGCCAGAACATTACGTCCCGTGCCTGCACCAGTTCATGCCACAACTGCGCAGAGCCGGCGTAGCTGAGAGCCAGTGTGCCCATCATGCCCAGCTCTCCGAACGTAAAAAACGTTATAAACGACAGGGGGCTCATTCCCGTCAAGTACGCTTTGCGGTACGGAATGTACATCGTGCCCCAGAGCACGCCAGCGCCCAACGCCGCCCAAACTCCATTTAGTGAATGCGCCGAAGAACTCTGCGACGCGGAAGCCATCGCAAGAATCGCCGCGCCGATGCACATCACAGCTGCGCCGCCTAACACTCCCGCCCGGCGGCGCCATCCGGCCTGCCGCAGCTCATTGAAAAATAGAAAGCCCCAAAAAATGCCCAGTATGCTGTTCGCATTCCAAAGCGGAAACGCAATGCTCAAGCCGATGTCGCGGATCGCGAAAATAGTGAGCGTATTGGCCACCGCCCACAGACAACCCGCCAGCAGCGCCCAAATAATCAAGTGCGGAGCCCGCCGCACGTCCGCGCTAACCGACGCCGTACCCAACACCAGCGCCGGCAAACTCCATCGCGCCAAAAAAACTCCCACGACCATGATCAGCGAAATCACAATCGGTGACACGCCAATCGACACCAGCTTCGTTGGCGCTTCCGCCCCACCCAGCCACGCTCCAGCTGTAAAGCCGCAAAGAATCCCAAGAAATTGCAAACTCCGTCGCCGCCCCGGACTCTCCGAAGGCTGCTCGTGGGCCGCCGCTTCTGGTTGCGTCGTAGCCAAAGTGGATTCGAATTCGCCGCTCACAATCCTCCGCACAAGCATCAGTGAATGAATCGCAACAACAACAATCCGCCGACGAGCACCACCACCGGTACCCAGAAATGAATATCGCCAAAAATGCGAGTAACGCGCGAAAGTGCAGCCTTTCGCGTACGCATGGATTCACCCGTGCTCATCGGCGCCATTCCGCTCCCCTGTAAATTCTAGAGTCGCCGCGCATTATACATCGTTCGGCCGAACGCCCTCGGCCGTGCCCCAAGCATTCGTCGATCAAACCTCTCTCGCAACATCCCGTGCGCACACACCAATACAAAAAGATGCTACCTTTGGGTCATAACTACCACTATGGCAGACACGCCAACAGAACACATGCAATGTATGGAGGTCTGGGGAGGAAGCCAGCTCACTTCCCGCGGCGTGGAACTTGGTGGTCTCGAAGCCTGGGTTTTTAGCAAGCCCTACGGGGAGGCGCAGCGTGGCGGGGACGTCTACTACGCGTCCAGCTGCGCCACCGGACGCATCACGCGCTTGCTCTTGGCGGATGTTGCTGGCCATGGAAACGCCGTCGCCGCTACCGCCGCTGACCTGCGCACCCTGATGCGCCGCTTCGTCAATCGTCTCGATCAAACTGAATTTGTTCGCCTCCTCAACCAGCAATTTGCAGGAATGTCCAAGGATGGCACCTTTGCAACGGCTGTCGTCACCACCTTCTTCGCACCCAGCCGGCGCCTCACTGTGTGTAACGCCGGTCATCCCCGCCCGCTCCTTTATCGGGCCGCCCAGCAACAATGGACTTTGCTCGGTCACCAGGGACCCGTTACCAAAGCGAAGCCGCAAAATATTCCGCTAGGAATGTTCGATTTCGCGGAGTACGAGCATTTTGACGTGGAGCTCGAACCTGGCGATTGCCTCCTTTCCTACACCGATGCCCTCATCGAATCGCTCGATGCCGACGGCGAAATGCTGGGTGAAGCCGGCCTTCTGCGCATTTTGCAATTGTTGGGCAACGCCGCGCCCGAAAAACTCACCGAGATGCTACTGGCCGAGATAGCCCAGCGCTATCCAGAAAACCTGTCACATGATGATGTGACAGTCTTGCTCGTCCGCGCCAACGGAGAAAACCCTCGCGTCTCCATTAAAGAAAAGCTAAGCGCGCAGTTCCGTTTTCTACGTGCGTTTCTCCGCTCTCTTAACCCCCGCGCCGAGCGTGCTCCCTTCCCAGACTGGAACCTCGCCAATCTTGGTGGCGCAGTTATCCCCGCCCTGGCCCGCCGCTGGCGCGCCAAAGATCCACTCCCAACTCCCCCTGCGAAATCTATCTAAAACTTCGCCGCCTTACACAATTATCCTTAATTGAGCTTACACACCGCTATGTGTAAGATTGCAGTGAAGAAACACATGCCTACAAATTTAGCCTTGGACGACCGCTTAATCGAACAAGTACAGAAGCTCGGCCGCCATCGCACCAAGAAGGCGGCCGTCACCGCTGCCTTGGATGAGTACATTCAACGCCGTAAACAGCGCGATGTTCTGCGTCTTTTTGGAACCATCGAGTACCAGAAAACCTATGACTACAAGAGAGAACGCGGTAGAAAACATTCGTGAATGTTCTCGTAGATACTTCAGTTTGGTCGCTGGCCCTGCGCAGAAAATCTCAGAACCTCAACCCCATCGAGACTGCTACCGTTTCGGAGTTGTCCAACCTTATCGAGGAGGGCCGAGCTAGAATCATCGGATTAGTGAGGCAGGAGCTATTATCGGGCATTAAAACGTCGATCCAGTTCGAAAAACTGCTGTTAACACTGCGTTCATTTCCAGACGAGATTGTCCCATCTTCGGACTACGAGCTCGCCGCAAAGGCAAGCAATAAATGCCGTGCGAACGGGCTCGTAGTATCCGTTTCCGATATCCTAATTTGCGCCGTCGCCATTGCGCGCAATTGGGCCGTCCTTGCCGTTGGCCCGGACTTCAGAGCTTACGCAAATATTCTGCCGCTCAAATTACACATCCTTAGGAAATAATGCACTCTCTAAGGTCTTTACAATTTTTCCGTCAATCTGCCTTCTACGTATTAAGTCCAATTATCCCCGCACTTACGCGCGATTAAAAATAGTCCGCTAGGGTACATCCCTTCCCGACGAAAACCGAATCCAACTCCCTGTGTCGTTGAATTGCATCAAATCACTACAACAAAGCCCAACATATCGACGGTGAAATGCGCGATAATTTCTGAGGGGGATTCACTTGACCCGCAATTTGACTCTCTTACTGACCATCTTGTTCTTGGCCATCCTCCCTGCGAATTGCACCCCCCGATCCACCCCGATCACTAGCACGACCTTGCATAGAGCGCAGAGCGAATCGGCCAGAGCACCTGGAGCAGAAACATCCGCCGTTGCGCAACAGCCCGATGAGCGGTTGCCGGGAAGCGTCAGAGGAACAATAGTCGATAAAAGTGGAACCGCCGTCGTTGGAGCCCAGGTTCAACTCACCCGTGTTGATCCATCTCCGAATCAAGCGACGACCACAGGAGAGGATGGAGGATTCTCCTTTGCCCACATCGCTCCGGGTCCTTTTCATCTTACAATTTCTTCTCAAGGGTTCACTTCGCAATCTTCCTCCGGAATCCTGCATTCCGGAGAGGACTGCGTCGTCCCGCAAATCTCGTTGGTAATTGCGACCTCAATCACGGAGGTAAAGGTCCAACTTACACCCGTCGAACTGGCGCAAGAGCAGCTCAAGGAGCAGGAGAAGCAACGCGTGCTCGGCATCATACCGAATTTCTATGTCACTTATGCCCCTGACCCAGCGCCACTCTCATCGAAGCAAAAGTTCGGGCTAGCCTGGAAATCGACTGTTGATCCAATTCGATTCATAGTCGTGGGAGCGATTGCGGGAGGAGATCAGGCAACCGACCGTTTCAGTGGGTACGGCCAAGGTGCAGAAGGCTATGCGAAACGGTACGGCGCCGCCTACGCCGATTACATCACTGGCACGTTTATCGGCGGCGCTATATTGCCATCGCTATTCAAACAGGATCCCCGTTATTACTACAAAGGAGTTGGCAGCACGCGATCACGGTTTCTCTATGCCGTCGCCAATGCGGTTATCTGCAAGGGCGACAACGGACATTGGCAGGCCAACTACTCCAACATCCTCGGGAGCCTGGCTTCAGGCGGTATATCCAATCTTTATTATCCAGCCAGCGATCGCAATGGCGCGGCATTGACTTTTGAAAACGCACTTATCGGAGTTGGCGCAAGCGCGGTCGTTAATGTCCTGCAAGAATTTGTCATCCGCAAGCTCACGCCCAACGCACCTCACTACGCTACCGGCCCTCCCGCTACGCCCTGAAATACAAGCTCGGCGTTCCGCATCCAACCGCCCGAACCCAAGTCGGGACGGCTTCGACCTGTACGAGTGGCCATTACAGTCAAGCACACTAGTACCGCGGTAGCGTTGACCCGCTGAAAAATGGCTCGTTACTCTCTCTAATAGGGAGATATATCTCTCAAGGCAGGGGGATCCGCCACTCGGGTGTGGTGACGTTCGCATGGCGACGATGGTAAAGGCGGGGCGGTACGAAATCAGCGGAGAGTTGGGCCGCGGCGCCATGGGTGTCGTTTACCGTGCAATGGATCCCGTCATCGGCCGTAATGTCGCGGTGAAGACCATCCGCCTGAGCGAAGAAGGCACCGGATTGACGCGTCCGGAACTCTTGACTCGATTCCAGACCGAAGCGCGCGCGGCGGGATTGCTGACCCACCCAAATATTGTCGTCGTATACGACGCCGGCGAAGAGAACGGCCTGTACTTCATCACCATGGAATTGGTTGAAGGCAAGAGTGTGCAAGCGCTCCTCGATAGCGGCCATTCATTTCCGGTTCCGCGGTTGTTGCGGATTATCGAGCAGACCTGCAGCGCACTGCAATTTGCCCATGAACGCAACGTGGTCCACCGGGACATCAAACCCGCCAACCTGATGCTCACCGCCGACGATACCGTAAAGGTCACCGATTTTGGCACCGCCAAAATTTTGCAGTTCGGAACTGTGCAACAGACTATGCACGTCATGGGCACGCCCAGCTACATGTCGCCCGAGCAGGTAAAGGGCCGGCCCGTTGATGGCCGCAGCGACATCTTTTCACTCGGCGTTATGTTCTATGAATTGCTGACCGGTGAGAAACCCTTCCCCGGCCAAAGTGTCACCACCGTCATTTACAAAATTGTGAACGAGGATCCCATTCCACCTCGCCAACTGAATCCGTCCATTCATCCCGGATTGAACGACATTGTAATGCGCGCCTTGGCGAAAGAGCCGGAAGTGCGTTACCAGTCTTGCCGTGAGATGCAGGAAGATTTGAGGAACTACCGTTCTGCCAACGTAGGCGGAAATAGTCCCGACGCCACCATGATTTCCTCGCGTCCCAACGCCACCATGGCCTTCGGCCCGGCAGGCGGCGGCCTGCGAGGCTTGCATGGCGAGAATCCAAGTGCCACGCCAGCGTTACGTTCCTTACAGAACCGTGGCGGAAACCCTGCGCAAACCCCTGCGCTTCGGCGCACCGGACCAATGCAAGCCTATCAAGAACCGCAACCTCAGAAAAAAAATGTCTTGGGAACAGTCCTCGCGGCACTGCTGCTGGTTGCGGTAATCGCTTATGGCGGTTACAAGTTACGGCCAGAACTGCAAGCAGCACGCGCGAGGAATAATGATTCCGGCCAGCCCGCGGATTTGCTGAAGGCAACCTCCTCAACCACTTCCACGGCGTTGCCCTTACCCACAGTCCCCTCGGAGCCTGCGCCCATCGTAAGTGACCCCGTTGCCGTTGAAAATTCCCCAACTCAACCAGCAAATGAACCCGCAAAGCTCAGTGCGCTTCCGCCAGTGGTGAACAACGAAAAGAAACCTGCGGATCCGAGTGTTGCCGTCGGCCAGAAAGAAACTACAGCTGGTGGACTGTCTCCCGCTGGCGCGGAGTATAAGCGCCGCATTAGCGAAATGCTCACCGCAAAAAGCTTGGGCTCCCTCGTCAAGCTGGGGGGAACGGGATCTACACTCACGATAACTGGCAAGTTGCGTCCATCGGATCATGCCTCGCTCTTACACTTCATGCGCAACGCACCCGCCGCAGTGCATATCGTTGACGATATTCAGTATGACGATACCCCGCTGCCCGCCCGCGAAAAGGGCGACAATGAATCTCATCCGGTTCCAGGCAAGGGCTACGCGGCATTACATGTCGTGACCGACGTACTGGGCGCAACCGCCACTCTTTATGGAAAAACCGGCGCTGCCATCTCCACCTGTCTGACACCCTGCAGTTTCAACGATATGATTCCGGCGCACTACAGTTTGCAGATTCAAAAAGATGGCTACCAGCCAGTGCAAACGGCCCTTGAGTTAAAAGCCGGCGAGTCTCCGGACCAGAAATTCCATCTGGAGGCGCTGGCTACCGGACTGTTCATTAATACCAATCCTCCTGGTGCGCAAGTCTTTATCAACGGCGCTATCCAACCGGGGAAAACTCCAATGACCCTTCCGCTCGCGGCCGGCCAATTCAACTTGGTTCTCCGCTTGAACGCTTACGTACCCTATGTAGGCCAGGCGCAGGTGAAAGACAATATTCAAACCACTCTGGACGTCGAAATGAAGCCGCGATCCATGCCGCACGTGGCCTGGGCACAGGTGAACACCTCGCCCAAGGGGGCGGAAATCATCGTAGATGGGAGCTCCACGAATCAATTCTCGCCCGCCAGAGTTCAGATTCCCTCCGGCTCTCACATTCTTATCCTGAAAATGCCCGGGTACCAGGCCGCCAAGCGTGCCATTGAGGTCACTGAGGGTGGAACGGTTACCGTAACCGAGGCCATGAAGCCGAAGTGATCAGCCTGCATTAACGTACGTATTTACAATTAGTTGCAACAGAGCTTATACCCCTATTCTTCGCATTCGACCCCGCGGCGGAATCTCAAAATGTACTAGTAGTACTATATCTTTTGTAGGCGTCTCATTCCACACTGTATCGACGGCTATTCGTCCCTGTTGTAGGGCGTATTCTTTTGCGATCGTCAATGCATCTGGAACGACATAGCTCGATATCGGACGGACCATTGCCTTCGCCAGCCACACTACCGACAGATCAATCCAAAGCGGCCACGCCGCCAACGCACCGCGTGAGGCCGCAAGGCGCGGCGATGCCACTAGCGGGGCGCGCCGAGTTGACGGACTCGAGGCTACCGGATGTTGCCCATGCCTTGCGCTCGTTTCATCTTCTCTTGCGCGCTCACCGGTTGTACGGTGCCGCGCATCCTCAACTGCTCGACAGTCTCGACGTTGCATACGAAGCGTTGAAGAAGATCGCGTCGGAACTCGGTGGCTTCGAAGCACGCCCCGAGCGCGGGGGCATCGCCGTTGCAAAAATAAGTGACGTGCATCTACCAGATGCTCGAGGGGAATTCTATTCCCTGGCCACCGACCTCCGGCGCGCCGACATCAAAACCATCCACTTCGCGGAAAAATTTCATGTGGGCGAATTGGACACTCTCGCACGCCTGATCAAAACCACCTTGCTAAAATCGGAACAGTCCGCCAAGCAGATGAGCAGAAGCTGGTGGCCGAATCAACTTCAGGAGCATCGCGTGCAGGGCATTCAGGTCAACACCATGACCGAGCGCAAGGTCGACAGCATTCTGGCGAGCCTGATTGCGGCGCTCGTGGCCTACGGCGGGAACGCGCCGCTGGAAAATGGCGATGCCCCGATTCTCGCACCGCAGTCTGACGAATTAGCAGCTACGCTGACACTGATCGGGCGGTTGACGCCGCCAATGGAAGTTGCTCGAGGATTGTCACCCGAAGAGGCCGCCCGCGCGATTCACGCTCCAATGCAAAGCGCCAGCCGGGATACTGTACGGTTGTTGCTGAACTCAATAACGCACTACAGTCCGCAGGAAGGCGAACTGCCGCAGATTTATTTGCTGCAACTTTCGCAAAGTTTGATCTTGGAATTCATGAGCTCCGAATTTGCCACTGGGGCGCTCGTGCCCGTTGTTGTGCGGCCGATGCTGGATCAGTTTGCCGAAGTGCTGGTCTCCTCGGGCGAGTATCGCGGCCCACATGCATCGCAGCACTTATCTTCCCTTGCAACTGCGTGGACCAATGAGGCCTACCGCGATCAAGTGATGCAACGATTCTGGCAGGAGCTTCCGCCGCGGGAAAAATCGGTGGTCCTTCGTGGCACGGACATCTGGTGCGTCCCGATCGGCGCCATCAAACAGTCCATGAAGCAGTTGGTAGATACCGGAGCGGACGCGCCTCGCCGCGAAGCACGGACTATTTTGTTGAACTACGCGCGTCAACTGGAGCAGCCCGAAGTAGCTGCGCGACGCTTGGTCGCAGCCGGGTTGGGCGAACTGACGCCTTTGCTTGAATCACTGTGGCCCAATCAATTGCCGGAAGAATTGAGCCGCGGCACCATGACCGCTCTTGCGCGCGAAACTCAGCCGCAGACCACCGCGATGCTGGCGTCTTTCCTGGAGATCCTGGGCCGTGTGGCGGTCACCCGCGGAGATTTTGCAGGCTTTGAAAGTATTCTGATTGCGCTCGAACGCGTGCCGCGCGATGCCGAACATGAACACATGACCGCTTTGATTCACCGGTTAGTTGCAAATGATCGGTGGCTGGTCTTGGTAGATGCTGCGCTTGCGAATCGCGCTCTAGATGTGGCGCTGCCGCGCCTGTTGCAGCGTGATCCAGACCGTTTACTTGATCGCTTGACGCTTTTGTTGACGGATCAGCGTGGACCGGAGATGCTGCCGGCAATGGCACGGTTGCTGCGCGCCATTGGCGTCCCGGCATTGACGGTCTTGGAGACGCGTCTGTTCGAAGCACGTCGCCAGCGCGTTAGTGCCGCGGTCAAGCTGCTTGCCGCTGCCGACCCGGACCGCCTCCTGCGCGGATTGACGCGAGCACTGGCAAGTTGGGAATGGAACTTGCAAGATCTGGCGGTTAGCGAATTGGCGCGCCCGGCGAATTCGGCCTCGGCACAGAGCACCGCGTTTGTTTTCTCTGCAATTCTTGCCGACGCGCACCCGCTGGTCGTGCCCATGATGATTGATCAGATTGGCATCGGCCAGGAAACTACTGCGGTTCCCTTATTAATGGAAATTGCCGCGGGTGAGCACGACACCCTCCGCGATCAATTTGTGCGCATCAAGGCCATTGAAGGCCTGGGGCGCATGCGGGCGTTTGAGGCTGTGGACTTGTTGCGGCAGCTTGCTGGGCAAAAAGAGGGCCTGACTTTCGTTGAGCCTGCGGGCTTGCGCGCGGCAGCAGAAGATGCACTGGCCATGATGGAAGAAACTCCGAACTCCGCCAGGGCCCGGGCCACATTCGAGTCTCACCCTGCATCGCTTGGAAATTTCGTGGTCCCGCGACGCTATACGCGAATTCCTCTGGAATCGCCGTTGCGTGCGCAAATTGGCGGACCGCAAATGTCCATGGCCCGTGTCCGTACCATCAGCCTGGGCGGCGCGTATTTGGAATCACCCGGCCGCCTGAACGTCGGTGAATCGATTCAATTGGAAGTACGCGCGGGACTTCGCAAGATCCATCTTACCGCCGTAGTGCGGAATTTGGGCTCGGGCGGCGGCGGAGTTGAATTTGTCCACATGAAGGATGAAGATCGCGACCGTTTGCGGCGCCTCGTTCGCAAACATTTATAGTCAGCCTCATTTTTCGTTAATGGCCCTGATTTCTCACTGCAAAAAATTACCAGAATAATTTGCCGCTAATCTCTTGGAGGAATTGGCTTGCCTGCATTAGCATGCCGTTGGCATCTTCGTCTGGCAATTTCGGTCTATGTTATAAAATTGCTTTTCTCAACAGGGAAGAGAATTGTGAATGTTGAAGCTAGCGCCGGGGCTGTGAGCAAGCTTGCGCGCAATTTGAGCCTGACAAATTATTTCGCTCTGGGCTTCGGCGCGATGGTCGGAACCGGCTGGGTCATTTTGATGGACGACTGGCTCGGTCGCGGCGGCCCGCTGGGGGCCATGCTCGGTTTTGGAATTGGCGGCCTGGTCTTGCTGCCTGTCGGCTACATTTACGGGCAATGGGTTCGTCGGCTCCCCGACGCTGCGGGCGAAGCTGCCTATACTGCCCAGGTTTTCTCCCCCATGGTGAGCTATCTAACCGGATGGATCATGCTTCTCGCCTACTTCATCGTGTGTCCGTGGGAAGCGGTCGCGGTCGGGAAACTGGCCGCCTACATTTTTCCGCAACTCGATACCCTCGAGCTCTATCGTGTTGCCGGACAACCGGTGTTTCTTCCGCGCCTTCTGCTTGGCGCAGGAGTCACACTATTCCTTGGTTTTCTAAATTATCGCGGCATCCGTGGCAGTGCGACATTTCAGAACTGGGCCACCAGCTCCGTCTTGATCGTTTTTTTGATCCTCCTGCTAACCAGCCTTGGAACCGGCTCTCCGCGTAATTTTCACCCGCTGTTCAGTCACGCGCCTCCCGCCTCGATTCTCTTAACTCTGCAAATCGTTCCTTACTTCCTCACCGGATTCGAATCCGTGCCGAAGGCTGCGGAGGAAGCCCATCCGAATTTTCCTCCCGGGGATTTTTTCAAGGCGATAGTCATGGCTTTGCTCGTTGGCGCGGGGTTCTACGTTCTCGCCGTTGGGGCCGTGTCTTACATTGCGCCTTGGCAAAGCCTCCTGGGTAAGCGATTCGCGACGGCAGTCGCATTTCAAGAGGCCACCCGTTCCGTATGGCTGGTTCGCCTGATCTTCGCGATTTCCCTGGTGGCCTTAATTCAGATCTTTAACGCAAATTTTGTAGCTTCGACTCGAATGGTATTCGCGTTCGGGCGGAGAGGCACGCTTTCACCCAAATTTTCGACGATTCACCCCAGGTATCTGTCGCCGACCGTAGCCATTCTTGGCGTTGCCAGCTGCGCCCTCGTCGCATTGCTGCTCGGAGACGCCGTTCTCGTGCCCATCAGCGAAGTCGGCTCGTTGGCTTCTTCGCTTGGTTGGTTTGCGGCCTGCCTTTCTTTCTTCCTGGTCGAAAAAAATACACGTCTTCGTTTCGTCTCGGTACTGGGCATTTTAGTTTCCGCGACCTTCGTATCGATGAAAGTCCTTCCAGTCATTCCCGGCCATTTTTCCCACGCGGAATGGATTGCCTTGGCTATCTGGCTGATCGCTGGCTTTCTTCTATACCGGCGCCCGCGCGCTGTTTAATTCTCTAACTGGCTTCTCCGCTAACTCTGCGGTCCTCCGCGGCCTCTGCGTTCATCTTTCAGCAACAATTCTGGGTCCTCGCCATCTGTGACCCATAGCCAATCTCCTCCTTTCTGCTCATGTATAATTCTAAAATGACAAAATATCACCTGACATGATTCCGTACCTACATATAGGCCCGCTGACCATTCCTACATTCGGTCTGATGGTTGCTCTTGCGCTCATCGTTTCGGCCTACATTTTACAAGCGGACTTCGACCGCCGCGGTTTCAAAGCGGACGCCTTCACCATGATCACCATTGCCGGCCTCTTGGGCATTGTTGGCGCAAAGCTCTACCACTTGCTCGAACCGCTGAATCGCCAGGAATTTCTGGACCACCCGTTCGCACTCTTTTTTACCCGCTATGGATTTGCCTGGTTCGGCGGTTTTCTCGCGGGCTTTGGCACACTGGTATTTCTATGCTGGCATGAGCGGCTGCCCTTGCGTGAATTTCTCGACGCATGCTCGCCCGCGGCGGCGGTCGGCTACGGCATCGGCAGAATCGGATGCTTTCTGTCCGGAGACGGAGATTACGGCAAACCCACTTTACTTCCGTGGGGCATGAGTTTTCCGAATGGGGTCGTGCCGACGACCGACCGGGTTCACCCCGCGCCGCTCTATGAACTCATAGCTTGGCTCATAATTGGTGCGTTGCTTTGGAAATTGGGAGCAAAGGTCAATCGAGGCAGGAAGACCCGTGGAATGATTTTCGCATATTACCTGATTTTGACCGGAGTCGCGCGCTTCCTGGTCGAAATCATCCGCATCAATCCGCCGTGGATATGGGGGATGTCCAACGCCCAGGTCGTGAGCGTTCTTTCCGTTGTCGCAGGAGTTATTCTTTTTGTCATCTTCGGCCGGGCCGTCCGCAATAGCCAGCCCGATGGAAAACCGATTTAATTTGTAGCGGGCTTTGCCTCTTCCGGTTTTCCCATCGTATCGAATACCTTCACAGGACCATATTTCTGCAGGATTGGCGCAATTTTCTTGGCATCGCCAACGCCCACGACCTGCATTGTGGCCGGATCGACATATTTCTTTGCAACCGTTTGCACGTCATCCGCGCTTACCGCCGAGACTTGCGCTGGGTATTTTTCCCAATAGTCCGCCGGCAAACCATAAATCTTTTGCTCTTCGGCAAAATTTAACAATTCATCGGGATGTTCGAGTGAGAGTGCAAAGCCCGCTACCACCGCGCGGCGTGCATCATCCAGCTCTGCGTCTGGAACTTTTTCGTTCCGCATACGATTGAATTCGATCCAGAATTCCGTCATCGCGCCCTCCGTCACTTCCGTGCGGAGATCTCCGCCGGCACGAAACGGCCCAGCATATTTTACCGCCGTGAAACTGCTGTAAACACCATAGGTGTAGCCTTTTGCTTCGCGCAGATTCAGGAACAGTCGTGCCGCGGCTCCCGCTCCCAAAATCTGGTCCATCACCACCATTGCTGGATAATCCGGACTGGTTCGCGAAATCGCGATGTTGCCCATCGCCAGAGTCGTCTGCACCGAATTGACCCGGTCCACGACGTACACGTGAGGCTCTTTCACCTCCGTGGTTTTTGGCGTAGCCTGCACTTTGAAATCGCTCTTCGGCCACTTTGCGAACCATTGGTTCAATTTCGCAAGCACTTCCTTGGCGTTCACATCGCCGGTGATTCCCAATAGGGTATTTTGAGGCGCGTAACGTTCTTTGTGCCATTGCCCCAGCTTTTCGGAGTTCAATGCATCGATCGATTCCGGAGTTCCCGCCACCGTTGCTGCAGGATGACTTCCATAGACGGCTTCACTGAATCTTTCCGTAGTAAGAAAACTAGGTTGCTGCCTTTGCTGGATAAGCTGAACTTTCAATCGTTGCTTCAGCTTGGCCAATTCATCTGACGGGAAGTTCGCGTTTAGTAATAAATCTGTCGCCAACGGAAACCACATATCAAAATTGTCCGATAAGCCGGAGGCACCAACGCTGGCCGCTCCGTCACCAAACGGAGCGCTCGCGAAAAACGAAGCCCCCAGCCGGTCGATATCCTCATTGATCTGTTTGCTCGTGCGCGCGGCAGTTCCTTCCCGCAACATTTGCGCGGTTACTCCCGCCAATCCATGCTGGTCACTCGGTTCCCACAAAGCGCCCGCGCCATCAATCGTGAAATCCACCGTAACAATGGGGAAGCGGTGGTCTTCCAGGATCAATACCGTCACTCCATTCGGCAGCGTGGCCTCGACAGGCTTCGGAAGATTAACGCGCAGGATTTCTTTGGAGACGGGCGCGCGATTCTTACGCTCCACTTTGCTTGCCGGAACTGCCTTGGAGTCTCCGGGAGCTTGTCCGTACGCGCCAGCAACTTCAAGCAGGCCGGCGAAAATCAAACAGATGCAAAGTCCGATGACGTGATCGCGAGTATTCTTAGTGGTAATAGCATTCATGAGCCCACCTAATTTTCCCCGGCTGCGCCAGCAGCCGATTTTGGCTTCGGAATAGTTGTGATTACACTACGGTTCGCCGGTGTCAGATATTTCTTTGCCGCGCGAAGTAAGTCCTCTTTACTTACCGTATCGAGCCTGGATTCCTCCGTGTTGATCACGTTCGGGTCATTCCATGCCACGGTGTAGTACGCCAGAGACACAGCCCGCGCCAGAGTTCCGGACATCTGTGCCGCGTGATCGTGGCGATACTTCAGACGCACTTTTTCGAGCTCCCAGTCGGCGACCGGTTCCGTTTGCACTTTGTCTACTTCCTCATATATTGCTTTTTCGACGTCTTCCATTTTCCCACCCGGCTTCACCAGCGCGATGACGGTGGCCAGTCCAGTGGCTCTGCGGGCCGCGGCGTTAGCAAATACCGTCGCAGCCAGTTCCTTTTCTTTCACCAACTTTTGATACAGACGCGATGACTGGCCCGAACCCAAAATGGCCATCAACACATTCAGCGGCATGTAGTCCGGCGCATCGTACGACGGAATCTTGTAAACAATGTCCAACCGCGGAACCTGCGCGAAGCCATCTTCAACAGAAGCACGGCGCTCAGCGGCTTGCTGCGGCTCGGCCATATCCGGCCGCACAGGCGCCGGCTGCGATGGAATATCCTCGAAATACTTTTTGATCTTCGCCAGCGCTTCTTCGCTCTTGAAATCGCCGACCAGCGCTAGTACCGCATTGTTAGGTGCGTAATAAATCCGGAAGAAATTCTTCAATTCATCCAGCGACGCTCCATTCAAATCGGACATCGACCCGATCGTAGAATGCTTATAGCCAAAATTGTCGTAAGCGGTATTGGAAATAGCTTCGGAAGTCTTGCCATACGGTTGGTTATCCACGCGCAGCCGGCGTTCCTCTTGCACTGCGTTGCGCTGGTTGTCCAGATTTGCTTGCGTGACGGCAAGAGATTTCATCCGGTCCGATTCCAGGAACAGCCCGAGATCGAGTTGGTTGGCCGGCAGCGTTTCGAAATAATTTGTGCGGTCCGAGTTCGTGGTTCCGTTCATCCCACCGCCATTGTTTTCGATCAGGATGAAATGTTCTCCCTTACCCACGTTTTCGGAGCCTTGAAACATCATGTGCTCGAACAGGTGCGCAAAGCCGGTATGTCCGGCCGTTTCATCCCGCGAGCCAACGTCATAGGTCACGCAAATGGAATACGTAGGCGCCGAATGATCCTCGCTCAGCACCACTCGCAAACCGTTCTTTAGTTTGAACTGCTGGATGGGAATCTTCGCGGCCGACCGGGCTTCTGAGCTTTTTGCGGTTGTTGCTCCCGTTTGTGCATGAGCGGGATTCAAGGCGATGACACAAAGGGCAAAAAATAACAAAACCCAATTGCTCATTGTCAGTTTCATTTCTTTCCTCTATTTCTGTCGACGTATTAGACGCACAAGCTGACTAAACGGCGTCGCGATGGGCAGCGCCATTTTTGCGGCCACTTATGCTCCGGATTCTTCTATTCCAGCATTTGCCGCAGAACATACTGCAAAATACCGCCGTGCTGGTAGTAGGAAACTTCCTCCGGCGTATCTACCCGGACAGTGGCGGTGAATGCGATATCTTTTCCATCGCCTGATTTCGCTCGTACGCTAACTTGCTTTCCAGGAATCAACGTTGCCACGCCACCTATCTCGAAAATCTCGTGCCCCGTCAATCCCAGCGTCTCGCGATTTTCGCCTGCCTTGAACTGCAAAGGAAGTATCCCCATGCCAACCAAATTACTTCGGTGAATCCGCTCGTAACTTTGCGCGATTACCGCGCGCACTCCCAGAAGACGCGTGCCCTTGGCGGCCCAGTCGCGCGAGGAGCCGGATCCGTATTCCTTGCCCGCAAGCACAACCAGCGAAACGCCTTCTTCGCGATATTTCACCGCCGCATCATAAATAAACATTTTCTCGCCAGACGGCAGATGCAGCGTCCAACTACCTTCCGTTCCCGGCGCCAGTTGATTGCGCAGCCGGATATTCGCAAACGTTCCGCGCATCATCACTTCATGATTGCCGCGCCTCGCGCCATAGGAATTAAATTCGTGTGGCCCTACCCCATGAGCGATCAAATATTTTCCAGCTGGCGAATCGACCGCGATCGAGCCGGCGGGAGAAATATGATCGGTGGTCACGCTATCGCCCAGGATCGCCAGCACTCGTGCTCCACGAATATCCGAAAGTGGCGCCGGTGTTTTCGGCATATTGTCGAAATACGGTGGAAGCTTAATGTACGTGGAATTCGGATCCCACTGATACAGGTCGCCCTGCGGCACTTTCATGGACTTCCATTGCGCATCGCCCTCAAAAACCTCGCTGTATACCTTGCGATACTGCTCGGACGAAACCGCGGAACGCACCGTCGCTTCCACTTCCTGCGGTGTTGGCCAAATCTCGCGCAGATAAACCGGTTCGCCAGTTTTGTCGGTTCCTAGCGGCTCGGTTGTTAAGTCCAAATCCATGCGCCCCGCCAACGCGTACGCTACAACGAGCGGAGGCGAGGCCAGATAATTCGCACGCACTAGCGGATGCACTCGGCCTTCAAAATTGCGGTTGCCGCTCAACACCGCCACGGCCACCATATTATTTTCCTTGATAGCCGCGCCTATCGCTTCCGAAAGAGGCCCGCTGTTGCCAATGCAAGTCGTGCAACCGTAGCCCACCAGATTAAATCTCAATTTATCCAGGTACTGCGTCAGTCCGGCAGCCAGCAGATAATCGGTAACGACTTTCGAGCCGGGAGCCAGGCTGGTCTTTACCCAGGGCTTTACTTGCAATCCTCGTTCGACCGCCTTTTTCGCAAGCAATCCCGCGCCCAGCATCAACGACGGATTTGAAGTATTCGTGCAGCTGGTGATCGCGGCGATCACCACGGCGCCGCTGGACAAATCAAATGAATCGCCGTTATTTTTTACCGCGACAT
>CAAGKR010405650.1_pt1 | contig 16968 bp, 13 predicted proteins | sample 2556971 | NCBI WGS metagenome assembly CAAGKR01 (sample SAMEA5207829, study PRJEB30636) | soil metagenome | biome: forest; feature: boreal; material: soil | place: USA | collected 2011-09 | depth 1 m | reverse complement strand
CCCCCGCCGGCCAGCTGGGCATCTCGGCGGCTCTACCGACGGCGCCTGTCGCGGCGGCCCGGGCCCCCACCGCCGCAGCCTCTGGCGCGGGTACGATGGGGTTCATGAAGAAGGATCCGACGCTGCGGCGGTTCGGATCGTCGGCCGCGATGAGCATCGATTTCGTCCGGCGCAGCGCCAGCACGGCGCTTCGCGCGTCGGTCAGCCGCGGGCTCACACGGCCGGCCAGGGCCTCGGCGAGCTCTCGATAGCGTAGGGTCGGCGTGCCGCCGGGGCGCAAACCAAAAGTGACCGCCAGGACCACGAAGCGCTCCGGATCCGACTTGAACGCGCTGGCGCGGTAGGCAAACGCGCATTCCGTCGGCGTGAGCTCCCGGATCTGCCAGGTTCGCCGCTCGACGACCCGCACGGCGCGAATGGTCTCGGCGACCTCCTGCCCATAGGCCCCGACGTTCTGAATCGGCGTCGCGCCGACCAGGCCGGGGATGCCAGAGAGACATTCGAGGCCGGCCAGATCGCGCGCGATCGTCTCGGTGACCAGATCGTCCCACGGCTCGCCGGCCGCGGCGGTGAGCGCGACCTCGCCCGCGGCTGCTTCGAACCGTCGCCCGCGCGCGCCGATGCGAACGACCAGACCTGCGAAGCCCGCGTCGGCGACTACCAGGTTGGACCCACCGCCCAGGATCAGGATCGGCAGCCGCCGCGATTCGCCCCAGCGCAGCGCCTCGACGACGGTGGCCTCGTCGTCGGCGTCGACGAAGTGCCGCGCGTGGCCCCCGAGCTCCAGCGTCGTCAGCGGCGCGAGCGGGACGTCGTCGCGGATCTCGATTGCCACGCCCCGAGGATACGCCGTTATCATGCGTTGGTGCCGCGTCCCTTGTTGCTGCTTTCGCTGGCCGTCGCGGCCTGTTCGACCACACAAACGGTTCGGCCGCTCGGGCGTGGGCAGGGAGCGCTGAACGCGTCGCTAGGCGGGCCGCTGGTTCAAGTGGGAGGCGTCGACATCCCGGTACCGATCCTGACCCTGGGCGGCGCCTACGGCCTGCGCGACGATCTGGAAATGACGGCCCACGCCGACGCCACCGCCGCGCTTTACGGCGATCTGCACGTCGAGCCGGGCGTGGCCTATCACCCGCTCATCCGCGAAGCGGGGTCCGTCCCGACGCTGACCATCGCCGGCTCCGTTCATCTGATCACCGATTTCGACGCCGCGCGCGTCTTCCCTCAGATCACCCTGGCCGCCGCCTGGCGCGTCCGCCGCCGACACCTCCTCTACGTTGGCGTCGACGATGCGCTCGGGTTCGGGTCGCCGACCCGAATCGTGATCGGGCCGCTCTGCGGCGGCGAACTGCGGGTCGGCCGCTTCGGGCTCGCCCTGGAGGCGAAGTGGCTCGCCCCGTACTACGACGTCGCGCCGACCGCGCCCACCTGGATCTCGCCCGACAGCCACGGCTACCTGAGCGTCCTCTTCGGGGTCACGCGCTACCTCGGGGAGACGCCGTGAGCGATTGTTCTGGTCGGGGACGCCATGAAACAGCGGGTCGCACGGCCTTTAGCCAGAGAGACGCCGGGATGCGCTTGCTCGCGATCGCCTTCGTTTCCGTCGCACTCGGCGTCGCCTGCCACCGCGAGACGTTGGACAGCTTCTTCTACGATCCTCTGCCGGCGCCGGCGGGCGGATATCAGCTCTCCACCGCCGTCATCCCGGCCTACCAGACGTTGACGATCCCCACCCCCGACGGTGAGACGCTGAACGGCGCGTTCATTCCGTCGTCGGGGCGGCGCGCCGATATCACGGTCATCTACTTCCACGGCCAGAGCAACAACCTCGGCACGACCTGGCCGCGTCTCGAATACCTCTATCCGCTCGGCTACAACCTGGTGATGGTCGACCCCCGCGGCTATGGCCTGTCGACCGGCACGCCAACTGAGGCGGGACTGCACATCGACGAGGTCGCGATCCGAGCGGCGGCCGTCGCGCTCCCCGGCGTGGACGCCACGCGCCTCGTCGTCTACGGCCGCTCGCTCGGATCGGGGCTGGCGATCGATCTCGCTTTCACCGAGGCGCCCGCGGTCCTGATCACCGAATCGGCGTTCGCGTCGATCGCCGCGTTCGTCAAAGACGCGACGTATGTCGATTTTCCAAGCTCGTTCGTCTCTGCCAGCGCTTGGGACAACCTTGGCAAGGTGCCGTCGATCCCGTCGCCGTACCTGCTCTTTCACGGTACCGCCGATCTCTACGTGGATCCGCGCTACTCCGAGGAGCTGGCCGCAGCGCACATGCCGGCCGGGGCCACGCAGCTTGTCCTGGTGCCGGGTGCCGATCACGACGACGTCCCGGAGACCATGGGGCTCGACGCCTATCGGGCGGCGATTCAAGCATTCGTCGAGGCCGCGGTTCCGGCGCCCTAGGCATACCCTACGCTTTCGCCCTCGCGATCTCCGTCGCGAACAGCCGTGCGTGCGCGTAGATCGAGAGCTGCGGGTTGACGCCCAGGCTGGTCGGGAAGATCGAACCGTCGACGATCCAAAGGTTCTCGATCGCGTGGTGGCGGCCGCGGGAATCGACGACCGATCGGTTGGGATCGTCGCCCATTGCCAAGCCGCCCATCTGGTGCGCCGAGAACATCGTGTGCTGGTTCGGTCCGAACGGCGCCTCGGCGATGCGGGCGATGTCGGCCTCGCCGCGAATGACGATCGGCGTCTCGTGCAGCGTCATAACCTCTCTCGCGCCGGCCGCCAGCTGCAGGCGCGCCATGTCGGCGAGCGCGGCGGCGGCTCCCTCGCGCAGCGACGCGTGCAGGGGATAGTGAAGCTTGACGCGGCCATCTCCGTTCACCTCCACGCTGCCGCCCGGATCGTCGCCGTGGCCGTCGATGAGCAGCGCGATCGTCGCCTGGACGTACGGGAGCCGCTCGATGATCCGCCGGTGCGCGTCGCCGAAGCCGGGAAAGGCCAACGCCCCCAGCATCGGGTGAATCGGCGCGGTCTCGAAAAAATAGCCCGTGGCCGCTCCGCGATCGGCGAAATGGTGCACCGACACCGATTGGGGCGGCCCGTAAAAGGCCTCGATCGGCTGGTCGTAAAAAGAGATCAACGGCACCGTCGGGTGCAGGAACGTGCGGCGCCCGACCACCCCGCTGTCGAGCCCGGCCTTCGATCGCAGGAGCAATGCCGGTGTGTTGATCGCGCCCGCCGCCAGCACGACGCCGCGACGGGCGTAGGCGACCAGGCGGGCGCGCGGACGGTCGCTGGCGCGGTCGAGCACGTCGGCGGTGACGGCGCGGACCCGCCCGCGATCGGTCTCGACCAGCTTGACCCGGCAGTCGGCGAAGACCTGGGCGCCGGCCGCGACGGCGTCGGCGAGGTAGGTGGTCCGCGCCGAGCGCTTGGCGTCGAGCGGACAGCCCATGCCGCAATACCCGAGGCGCGCGCACCCTTTGACGCTGCGGCGAATCAGCTCCGGTTGCCACCCGAGCTTGGTGGCGCCTTCCATCAGCTTCCGGTTGTTGGCGTTCACGTCTTCGGGATTCCCGGCGCCGATGTCGAGGCGTTTCTCGACCGCGTCGAAGTGCGGGGCGAGCGTGGCCGCGTCGAGGCCACGCACGCCGTGCCGCTCGGCCCACAGGCGCAGCGTCCGCTCGGGCGTGCGGAAGGACGAGGTCCAGTTCACCGTCGTTCCGCCGCCGACCGAGCGGCCTTGCAAGATCATGATCGCCAGATCATCGGTGGCCCGGTTGCCGTGGTCTTGATAAAGGGCCGGGTAAGCCCACGACTCCTGCATGTTGAAGTCGCGCCGGGTGTAGTGGCCGCCCTCTTCGAGGACCGCGACCCTGGCGCCCGATTCGGCGAGCACGGCGGCGGCAACGCTTCCCCCCGCGCCGCTGCCGACGACGACGAAGTCCACCTCGATCGATGACAACTCTTGCAGCTCGCCGCCGTCGATGATTCGACCCGGGGCGCTCATCCGGTCGCCGCCGGAACAACGGGTGGCCCCGGGTATCCAACCAGGGCATAGATCTCGGGCGACGAGTAGTAGGTGGCGTGCGCCAGCCGCTTGATCGCCTGATATCCACTGCGCAAAAGCGCGAAACGCGAGCGCCGCCAGGCCTCGAGGCGCGCGTCCTGTTCTGCCTCGGCCGCGCGGGTGAACGGCCGCGGCGAGCCCGCGACTACCGCCCCGAACAGGCTGCTCTCGAAGAGCCGCAGCAGGCGGCGGAAGTCGCTGCCAATGTCGGGATGGACGCGGGCCATGAGCGCGTCGACCTTTTCAGCGCAGTCGAGGGCCTGGGCTGCCGGCCAGCGCGGGTCCGCGCCGTTCCCCGGCACCAGGCGCGCCGCGGCCGCCGCGAAGACGGCGTACTCGTCGGCGGAGAGCAGGCGCAAGGGCGCGCGCGGCTGCCGTCGCAACGTCGACCGAAACGCGAAGGGAAGGGCGCCCGCGCAGACCAGCAGCCCTCCGCCGACGAGGCCCCGCTTGAGGAAATGGCGGCGATCGAGGTGCGACGGCTCGCCGTGGGTGCGCGACACGCGGCCAGCGTACCAGGCCGCTACGCGCGGCGCGACGAAGCGGCCCGGGTCGCTCCCGGTATTCGGTCTGGCACGCCGCCGCTCGGCAGGGTCGCCTGCAGCGCGCCGCGGTCGAACACCCAAAGCGATCCCGGCTGCCCCTGCTGCCAGGTCTCGTCGCGGGTCAGCGGTTCGGTCGCGACCACCGCGATGCGATCCCTGGCGGTCGTCACCGCCGAAAAATCGATCTGAATCTCGGCGTCGCGCAGCGTAGCGCGCCCGAACGGCGACTCGCGGATGATGTGGCAGAGCTGGGTCCCGCAACGCGCATAAAGATATTGCCCGTCGGCGAGCAGGAAATTGAACTTCCCCTCGGCGCCCAGCTCCGCCCCCATGTCGGCAACCAGGCGCCAGAGCCGGCGCGGGTCCTTGGGATAGCCGTTCGGGAAAGAGGTGCGGAGCTGCTCGATCATCCAGCAGAACGCGTGCTCGCTGTCGGTGTCGCCGACCGGCTCCTCGATTCGCAGGGGCCGTTTTTTGATCCGCGGCAGTGTGCCGTTGTGCGCGAACACCCAGTGCCGTCCCCAGAGCACGCGCTTGAAGGGGTGGGTGTTCTCGATGCACGCCCGCCCGCGGGTTTTCTTTCGCACGTGTGCCACCGCCAAGAGCGTCTTGATCGGGTTCTTTCGAATGAACGCTGCCATCGCGCTTTCGCAGGCGGGCACGGGCTCGAGGAAGCTGCGCGCGAATTTCCCCTCGTAGAGCGCCAGACCCCAGCCGTCGGCGTGCGGACCCGTTTTCCCACCCCGGAGCGCAAACCCCGTGAAGGAAAAAACGATGTCCGTGGGGAGGTTGCACTCCATCCCCAGAAGCTCGCACATACGCAGATTGTACATGAACGATTCGAACCGGTGCGTGGGTGGTCCATGTACAATCGCCTCATCTCAATGGGCGGTCGTCGACTGGAGGCGCCTTCGTCCGTCGCTCTTCCTTGGTGGGCGTCGCCGCGCGGCGCGGCCGTGATCGTCGCCGTGGCGGCCATCGCCGCCTACGCCCGCGCCCTCGGAAACGAGTTCACCTACGACGAGGGCCTGGTCATCCTCGGCGCACAGCGCTTTTTGCAGTCGGCCTCCTTCGGGACGTTGTTTTCGCCCCGGTACTTCTCCGGCAGTCTGGAGGGGACCTGGCGGCCGGTCTGTACCTTCACGTACATGCTCGACGCGATGGTCTCGATAACCCCGGCGGTGTTCAAGGCCCAGAGCCTGCTCTGGCATGTCGCCGCGGCCTGGCTGGTGATGGCCCTTGCGCGCCGGCTCCTGCCGGAGAGTCGGCGCCGCTACGCGATCGTGGCTGGCCTTCTCTTCGCTCTCCATCCCGTAACGGCCGAAACGGTCGACAACGCTTCGTTTCGCGAAGATTCGCTGGTCACGGTCTTCACATTGGCGACGCTGATCTTGGCCCTGGACGGACGCCAGAAGCTGGCGGTCGGAACGTTCGCGCTCGGGCTCCTGTCGAAGGAGTCGGCGGTGATGGCCCCGGCGCTGCTCGCGATTTTGCGGCTCGGCCGGTTCGACGGGGCGCCGGAACGCCCACTTCGGGCCACGTGTGGCGCGCTCTTGCGTGAGCTGGTTCCGTATGGGGCGGTCGCGCTCGTTTACCTCGGACTGCGCTTCGGCCCGATGCGCTTTCCCGGAACCTACGCCCAGTATCCCGGCGGCACCTTCGCGGCCACTCTCATTGGCCTGCCCGCTATCTGGGCGCACGACATCCGGCTGCTGGTCTGGCCCTGGCCGCTCTGCGCCGACTACACGGGCTACTTCAGGTTCGGCCCTCAGCCCTGGGGACCCGTCCTCGGCTCCGGGGCCGTAGTGGTCGGCACCCTCGGGCTGGCCGTTTTCGCGCTCCGTCGCGGGGCGCGTGTCGTTGCGCTCGGTTTCGGCTGGTTCTTCCTGACCCTGCTGCCGGTGTCGAACCTCTTGCCGATACCCATCCCGGCGGCCGAGCGATTCCTCTATCTGCCCTTGGTCGGGATCGCCCTCGCAGCGTCGGCGTCGTTCGGGATGCTCATGGAACGACTCGGCAATCCTCCAGCTCCCGGCGCGCGGCGGCTGGTAATGGTCCTGGGCTCGGGCCTGCTCGTGGCCTTCGCCGCGGTGCTCAACCTCCGCCACGGCGCGTGGCGCGACGACCAGACGCTGTGGCTGGCCACCATTGCCGTCAACCCGCGGTCGTGCGGCGCGCAGAGCGCGGTGGGCGGGAATCTGCTCAGCCGCGGGATGGCCTCCGGAGAGCATGACGTGTTGCGGGCGTCTGCCGCACGGGAAGAGGTGGCGCTTTCGCTCTGCTCCGACGACAGCGATCCGTTTCGGGCGGCGGTGACGTACACGCGGCTCGGCGCCGCGCGGGCGCTGCTGGACGATCACGGCGGCGCTCGGGAAGCCCTCGGCCGCGCGATCCGTTTCAACCCGCGCTACGCGCTCCCGGTCGCCTGGCTTGGCTACCTGGCCTACCGCGAGGGTGATTTGAATGCCGCCGCGGACCTCCTCAAGCACGCGATCATCGACCTCGGCCCCCCCGACGCGACCGTGGCCGACGTTGCTCGGCTCTATGTCGACAAGATCTAACTTGGGCGCCCGAACGGCCCCGCACTTTCCGCGGTTCGCTCGGCACAGGGGATACCCGGCGCGGGAGGTCGGCGCTGTTGACAGGCTCGTCCGTTTCTCTTAGTTTCGCGGCGGCTTAGCCACCCATGCCGCTCGAGTTTTCAGCGCAATCGAAGCAGCGGGTCGAGAGGCTGCTCTCGCGGTATCCGACCAAGCAGGCGGCCCTATTGCCCGTTCTGCACGTCGCCCAGGACGAGTTCGGGCATCTCCCCGACGACGCGATCGATCTGGTGGCGCGCACCCTGGACGTGTCGCCAGCGCACGTCTTCGGCGTCATCACCTTCTACACGATGTTCCACCGGGAGAAGCCGGGCGGGAACGAGCTCATGGTCTGCACCAATATCTCCTGCATGCTGCGTGGCGGGTACGACATCCTCAAGCACATCGAGGGGCGCCTCGGGATCAAGGCAGGCGAGACCACGTCCGACGGCGCTTTCTCGATCGTCGAGGAGGAGTGCCTGGCCGCCTGCGCGAATGCGCCGATGATGATTTGCGGCGAGAAGTATTTTCTGGATCTGACGCCCGCAAAGGTCGACGCGGCGTTGGACGAAATGCGCCGGCGCTGGCGCGAGACCGAGCAGGGCACGCCGGCCGACAATCGGACGCTCTTGGGCATCGGTCCGGGCGTAAAGGTCTGATCATGGGGACTTCGTAAAATGGGGACTTGGCAGGACGCGATGGGCGTCAAGATCGTCACCAAGGGCTTCGGCGTTCCCGGCAGTCACAAGCTGTCGGTCTACACCGAGCGCGGCGGTTTCCAGGCGCTTCCCAAAGCGCTCACCTGGCAACCGGCGGCGCTCATCGACGAGGTCAAGAAGTCGAACCTGCGTGGGCGTGGCGGCGCCGGGTTCCCGACCGGGATGAAGTGGTCCTTCATCCCCAAGGACGCCAAGCTCACCTACCTGGTCGTGAACGCCGACGAATCCGAGCCGGGGACCTGCAAGGACCGGGAGCTTCTCGCCCTCGATCCTCATCTCTTGATCGAAGGGATGCTGATCGCGTCGTACGCGCTCGGTTGCAAGCACGCCTACATCTACATTCGCGGTGAGATGATGCGCGAGGCGCGCATCGTTCAGGAGGCGATCGACGAGGTCTACGCGGGCGGGTGGCTCGGCAAGGACCATCCGGCGGCCGGCGGCGGCGGCACGTTCAAGCTGGACGTCACGCTCCACCGCGGCGCTGGCGCGTACATCTGCGGCGAGGAGACGGGCCTGCTCAACTCGCTTGAGGGAAAGCGGGGCTGGCCGCGGCTCAAGCCCCCGTTCCCGGCCATCAAGGGCCTGTTCGGCGCGCCGACGGTGGTCAACAACGTCGAGACGATCATGAACATCCCCGACATCGTCACCAGGGGCGGCGACTGGTTCGCCGGTCTCGGGATGGGTAAGTCGGGCGGGACCCGCATCGTTTGCGTCTCGGGACACGTGAGCAAGCCGGGCGTCTTCGAGCTGCCGATGGGGATCCCGTTCCGCGACATCATCTACGACGTTTGCGGCGGCATCCCGAACGGCCGGACGCTCAAGGGCGTCATCCCGGGCGGCAGCTCGATGCCCCCGCTCGATGCCTCCGAGATCGACGTTCCCTGCGAGTTCGACGCGCTCATGAACGACCCGCGCATCAAGGACGTCGAGGTGAAACCCGGCGTGCCGTTCGATCTGGGCGGTGGGCGGCGGCTCAAGTCCATGGCCGGCTCTGGCGGCATCGTCGTGTTCGACGACAGCACCGATATCGTCGCGCTCTGTGCCCGCATCATGGCGTTCTACGCGCACGAGTCGTGCGGCCAGTGCACGCCGTGCCGCGAGGGGTCGGGCTGGTTGGCGCGGCTCTGCACGCGTCTTTCGCGCGGCGAGGGCGAGGCGGGCGATGTCGAGCTCTTGGCCAACATCGCCTACGGCATCGGCGGCAACACCATCTGCGCGCTGGGCGACGCCGCGGCCTGGCCGATGCTCGGGTTCCTGACCAAGTTCCGCGCCGATTTCGAGGCCCGCGTGAAGACGCCTGGGGTCGGCGAGCCGCGCGATCACAAGAGCCTGACGAAGGCGCTGGAAGGGGCGGCGTGAACGCGGGCGGCGCCACGGCGGCAGACCAGGTCGTCTTCTGGATTCTGGCCGCGATGGTGACGTTCTTCGCGATCTTCACCATCACCCGCCGCAATCCCGTCACGGCGGTCATGTCGCTGGTGGCGACCTTCTTTGGCCTTGCGGCGATCTACGCGACGCTCTCCGCGCACTTCCTGGCGGTGGTCCAGGTCTTGGTCTACGCGGGCGCGATCATGGTGCTCTTCATTTTCGTGGTCATGATCTTGAACCGCGAGGAGACGGCTGCGTTCTCCATCCGTCCGTTGCGGGTGCTGGGCGTGCTGGCCGTCGTTTACCTGCTCGTCAAGCTCGTCGACATCGTGGCGGTGGGTCTGCCCGAAGCTGCGCCGGGCGCGACGCCGGATGGCTTTGGCACCGTCGCCGCCATCGGCGACCTGCTGTTCCGCGATTTTCTCTACCCGTTCGAGGCGATCTCGGTGCTGCTGCTGGTCGCCATCGTGGGGGGCGTGGTCGTCTCGCGCTCGCACCAGAAGGAGGTTGCGGCCGAGCGCGCCGCCGCCTACCGCCATCAGATCGAAGGTATGGCCCACCACGACTATCCCGGCGAGCCCAGCCCGCCGGTGGCCCCCGAAAGACACCACTAGGCCGCCCACCCCATGCCGACCACGTATTACCTCGCGCTGTCGTTCGTGCTGTTCTTGATCGGGACCGCGGGCGTGCTCTTGCGGCGCAACGCGCTCATCGCGCTCATGGGGATCGAGCTCCAGCTCAACGGCGGGAACCTGGCGATGCTGGCGTTCTCGCGGGAGCTTGGCGATCTCAAGGGCCACGTCTTCGCCTTTTTCATCATCGCGCTGGCCGCGGCCGAAGCGGCCGTCGGGCTCGCGATCCTGGTCGCCCTGTTCCGGGGGCGGCAGACCGTCAATCTCGACGAAGCCACCTTGATGAAGCGCTGAGGGAGACGCCGTCTTGACCTTCAACCTCCGGCTCATTCCGCTCTTGCCCTTCCTGGGCGCGGCGATCCTGATGCTGTTCGGGCGCAAGTGGAAGCGCGACACGGTGTTCCTCGTCGCCGCGGGCGCGATCGCGGCGTCGTGTCTGGTCGCATTCGACGCGTTCTTCACCGCGCTGCCGGGCGCGGCGGCCAGCGGCGGCCTGCGCGATGTGGTGGGCACCTGGATCTCGGCGGGCAGTCTCAAGATCGATCTCGTGCTGCGCATGGACGCGCTGTCGGGCCTGCTCTGCCTGATCATCACTTTCATCGGGTTTTTGATTCACGTCTATTCGTCGGGTTACATGGAGCACGATCCCGACGTCTCGCGCTTCTTCGCCTACCTGAACCTGTTTTGCGGCGCGATGCTGGTGCTGGTCCTAGGCGACAGCCTGCCGGTCATGTTCATCGGCTGGGAGGGGGTGGGCCTGTGCAGCTACCTGCTCATCGGCTTCTGGTATTCGTCGAACGCCAACGCCGACGCGGGCAAGAAGGCCTTCATCACCAACCGGATCGGTGATCTCGGGTTCCTGCTGGGGATGTTCCTGCTCTACCAGTACGCGGGCTCGCTCAACATCCCGGACCTCACGGCGGCGGCCACCAGCGGCGGCCCGCTCTTGCAGATCCTGTGGCCCGGAACGATCTTCGCCGCACCGGTCGCGTTCTGGGCGGCGCTGTTGCTGTTCATTGGCGCGACCGGAAAGTCGGCGCAGATTCCACTTTACGTCTGGCTGCCCGACGCGATGGCCGGCCCCACGCCCGTCTCGGCGCTCATCCACGCCGCCACCATGGTGACCGCCGGCGTCTACATGGTGGCGCGCATGCACGCTCTTTATCTGCTCACGCCCGGGGCGATGGCGATTGTCGCGGGGATTGGCGCGCTCACGGCGCTCTACGCGGCGATCATCGGGTTCGCGCAGAGCGACTTCAAGAAGGTATTGGCCTACTCGACGATCAGCCAGCTCGGCTTCATGTTCGCGGGCGTCGGCACCGCCAACTTCGGCGCCGGGGTCTTCCACCTCCTTACGCACGCCTTCTTCAAGGCGGGGCTGTTCCTCTGCGCCGGCTCGGTGATGCACGCGATGGGTGGCTCGGGCGACATCACGCTCATGGGCGGCCTGCGCAAGAGGGTCCCCTGGACCCACGGCGTGTTTTTGGTGTGCTGGCTCGCGATCTGCGGCGTGCCGTTTTTCTCGGGCTTTTTCTCGAAGGATTCGATCATCGCCGGAGCCTTCGGGACCGAGGCCTTCGGCGAGGATCTCGCCTGGGTCGGCAAGGCGGTCGGGGTGGTCTTGATGCTCGCGGCGCTGGGCACCGCGTTCTACATGTCGCGCCTCTATTTCTTGGTCTTCTCCGGCAGCGAGACGCGCGCCTCCGACGAGGTCAAGCATCACATTCACGAATCGCCCGGGGCCATGGTTGTGCCGCTGGTGGTGCTCGCCATCGGCGCGGCGCTGGTCGGCTTCATCGGTTTGCCCGGCGGTCTCTTCGATCACCCGGAGTGGAACCTCCTCGCGGACCGTCTGGCGCCGGTCTTGGGTCCCGAGATGGAGGTCGCGCGCGCGACAGAGCTCGGCTGCATGGTCGCCTCGGTCGTGCTGGCGCTGGCCGGTATCGGCCTCGCGTATCGGTTCTACGGCGGCGGATACCGCGACCCAGCTCGGAAATTCGCCGCCGCCAATCCGCGCTTCGTCGAGCTGGTGCGGGACAAGTTCCGCATCGACGAGCTCTACGACCTGTTGTTTGTTCGCCCCATCAAGCGGCTGGCCAAGGCGATCTTTTTCGTCGTCGACCGAATCCTAATCGACAAGGTTCTGGTCGAAGGCTCCGCCGCGATCGTCGACGTCTTTGGGCGGCTCGCGCGCGCCGTGCAGGGCGGCGACGTCCAGCGCTACATGGCGGTGTTCGCGATCGGCGCCGCGGGGATCGTCTACCTCGCCACGCGTCCCGGCGTCCCCGATGCGCTCAAGGTGACGGTCTCCGGCCTGTCGGTCGACGTCGACGCGCGCCGTGGGTCAAAACCGGCGACCCGGCCGCTCGACTACACCTTCAACTTCGGCGATGACGGCAAGCGGCAGGTCACGGGCGCTGCGCCGGCCGCGCACCACGTCTACCCCCAGGCTGGCAAGTACACGGTCCGGGTGGAGGTGAAAGACCCAAGCTGGGGAACGAGCACCACCCTCAAGCAGAAAGTCGACGTGCGCTGATGGGTCTGCTCGGGTGGGTAACCCTGTTGCCCCTGTTCGGCGCGGCCCTGGTCATGCTGGTGCCGCAGGAAGAGGAATCGATCCACCGCGGCCTCGGCCTGCTCACCGCGATCGGGACCTTCATCGCGTCGCTGCTCATGCTCGGCGGCTTCGACGCCACGCAGGCTGGCTTCCAGATGGAGCTCAACCGGAGCTGGATCGCGCCGCTCGGGATTCATTTCCACCTCGGCGTCGACGGAATTTCCCTCTGGCTCGTGATGCTCACGACGTTCCTCATTCCGGTGACGCTGCTTTCGCCGCAGGCGATCGGCATCCGCAACATCCGCGTTCGCGAGTTCACCGCCGCCATGTTGATCCTCGAGACCGGCATGATCGGCGCGTTCTTGGCGCTCGACCTGTTCGTCTTCTACGTCTTCTGGGAGCTGATGCTGATCCCGATGTATTTCATCATCGGGATCTGGGGCGGCGAGCGACGTTTCTACGCGGCGATCAAATTTGTGATCTTCACGTTGGTGGGGTCGCTGCTCATGCTGGCCGCGATCCTTTACGTTTATGCCCAGTGGCACGCAGCCACCGGTGGCTACAGCCTGGACTACGCCCAGCTGTCGCACCTGACGCTGCCTGCGACGCCGCAGTTGCTGTGTTTCGCCGCCTTCGCGCTGGCCTTCGCGATCAAGGTGCCGATCTTTCCGCTGCACACTTGGTTGCCCGACGCCCACGTCGAGGCACCGACCGGCGGCTCGGTGATTCTAGCCGGCGTGATGCTCAAGTTCGGCGCCTACGGGTTCCTGCGCTTCGCACTGCCGATGTTCCCGCTGGCAGCGGCGCAGGCCGCGCCCCTGATCGCGATCCTGGCGGTCATCGGCATCGTCTACGGCGCGCTCATGGCGTACGTGCAGGACGACGCCAAGAAATTGGTGGCCTATTCGTCGGTCTCGCACCTCGGCTTCGTGGTCCTCGGGATCCTGACGCTCAACCCGACCGGCATCCAGGGCGGCATCTACCAGATGCTGGCCCACGGCATTTCGACGGGCGGACTCTTCCTTGGGGTCGGGTTGCTCTACGATCGCCGCCACAGCCGGAAGCTGGCCGACTTCGGCGGCCTGTGGGCGAAGACACCGGTGTTCGCGGCCTGCTTCCTCGTCATTGTCCTCGCGTCGGTCGGGCTCCCGGGGCTGTGCGGCTTCGTCGGTGAGTTCCTGGTGCTGATCGGCACCTTCACTGCTAACAAGAGCTGGGCACCGGCCGGGCTCACCGGCTTCTTCCTGGCGCCCAAGCTGATGGGCGCGATCGCCGCCAGCGCGGTCATCCTTTCGGCGATGTATCTGCTCGGGATGTACCAGCGTTTGATGTTCGGTCCGCTCGACAAGCCTGAAAATCGCGCCGTCCGCGACATCCATGGCGCAGAGACCTGGGTGTTTGGGATCATGGTCGCCGCCGCGATCGGGATGGGCCTGGTGCCGCAGCCGATCTTGGCGCGGTCGGAGAAATCGGTGGAGGCCTTCGTGGCGAGCTATCGCGATCGTTTGCAGGAGGCGAAGCGCGCGCCGGACGCGCCGTCGCACGTCTACCCGCCACTTCCGGCCGCGGCGCCAGAAGGTGGAGCGACGCCGTGAGCTTCGACGCCGCCCAGCTGTTCGCCTATGCGCCGCTGCTGATCCTGATCGGCATGGGGTGCCTCATCCTGCTCGCCGAGACATTCGCGCGCGGCGTCTCCCGCACCGGGCTGGCGTGGCTGGGGATCGCGGGCTGTGTGGGGGCCGCGATCGCGATCGTCGCCGGCTGGGCGGCCGCCGCGGATCCCACGACGCACTTCCAGGGGATGCTGGTGGTCGATCGGATGGCGCTCTTTCTGGACGGCGCCTTCGTGGCTGCGGCGCTCCTGACGCTGCTGTTCGCGCCGCCTTACCTGCGCGAGCGGGGCTTCGAGTTCGGCGAGTTCTACGCGATGGTGCTGTTCGCGACCGCCGGGATGGTGATGGTCGTACACGCGACACACCTGGTTTCGCTGCTGATCGGCATCGAGACCATGTCGCTCGCGGCATATGTCCTGACCGGCTGCTGGCGGCGGAACCTGCGAAGCGCCGAAGGGGCCATCAAGTATTTCCTTATGGGCGCCTTCGCCACCGGTTTCTTGGTGTACGGCATGGCGCTCTGCTACGGCACCACCGGCGGCGAGCTGTCGTACGCCGGGATCGCCGACAAAGTGCCGCAGGCCACCAAGGCGCCACTGTTCTATCTGGGCGAGTACTTCATCCTGGTGGCGCTCGCGTTCAAGGTCGCCGCGGTCCCCTTCCACATGTGGGCGCCCGACGCGTACGAGGGCGCGCCGACCCCGGTCACCGGCTTCATGGCCGCTGGCGTGAAGGCGGCCGCGTTCGGTGCCATCGTTCGTCTGCTCGGAAGCGCGTTCGCGAGCCCGCTGCTGGTTTTCGATATCACCGGTTGGGCGTCGGTGCTGGCCGTGCTGGCTGCCCTGACGATGACGCTTGGCAATCTGGCGGCGATCCGCCAGGACAACGTCAAGCGGCTCCTGGCGTATTCGTCGATCTCGCACGCGGGCTATCTGCTGATAGGCGTGGTCGCGTCGGGTCTCGGGGTCGCCAGCGCCAAGCCGGCGGTGCTCTTCTACCTGGTCAGCTACACCTTCACGACGCTGGGCGCGTTCGGGGTGGTCGCCTGGATCGGCAACCGCTCCGACGAGCGCCTCTATATCGACGATTGGGCCGGCCTCGGGACGAAACGCCCGGCCATGGCGCTCGCGATGACGATCTTCCTGCTGTCGCTGGGCGGGGTGCCGCCCACGGGCGGGTTCTTCGGTAAGTTCTACCTGTTCCGGGCCGCCATGGAGTCGCCCCAACTCTATTGGCTGGTCGTGGTGGGCGTGCTCAACAGCATCGTAAGCATCTACTACTACCTGCGAATTGTCGTCGCGATGTATTTCCGGGACTCCGCGCGATCGCTGAGCCCGACCGACGGCGCGTCGATGAGCCTGGGACTCTTGCTGACGGCGATCGCCGTCGTCCTGCTCGGAGTCTTCCCCGGCACGATCGTCGAATGGGCCGGCTCGGTGGCGCTCAAATAGCCGCTCCTCGGCCGCGTGCTGTTCGGTGTTCGGCGAGGATCTGTGGCTCAGGCGGCGTTCAGGGCGCGGTGTCGTGGTCGTCGAATCGCCGCGGCACGCTGGAAGGTGGCGGTCGCGGTCCCGGCGTCGAAGAGGCGCCCCAGATGGAGCGGCACGGCGCATGCTTTGCCGGGTCAGGGGACGCGACCCCGCGTCGGGCATTGCGCCGTCGACCAGGGCGCCGGGGCGGATGTCGAGGGCCAAGGGTCGCGCACGGGCCATAAAAACCCGACGCCCCAGGTGACCGGAGCGCCGGTTAGGAATTCGAGGCCGCCGGTTTTCGGCGGCTTTTTGACTTACTGGGCGACGATCGAGTCGATGTGGAACGTCAGCGGGATCGGGGTCGGGAACGTCCCGCCTTCCGGTCCAGCGCCAGATCCGATCTGCACGCCGACCTGGATGATCTGGGTCGGATCGAAGTTCGCATTGGCCGTGTGAGCCGCCGTCAGATCGAGCGAAACGTCGATGAAGTTACCCGATGTCGCGGCCGTCCCGGCGCTGTTGGCATAGACGTAGCTCGTGCCGCTGCTGGCGTGAACTTGCACGTAGCTGGCCGGTAAGGTCCCCGAATCGAGCCGGACCTTGGCGTGAATGACCTTACCGGTCAGATTGGCCAGCGGGGCGATGTTCACGGAGGTATCGATCTTCTGGTTGTAGCCCGTGAACTCGGCCACGATCTTGAGCGAGCCGGGCGTCGGATCTCCCACGGTGCCGTCCCAGGTCAGAGCGGGCACGGTGCCGCCGTCGGGGGTGACGATGCTGGTGGAGAGCCCGTATCCCTCGGTGTTCTTATCGAAGGTGTGGCTGAGCAGCGGAGGCGGCGGATTCCCCGAGCCGTCGGTGATCGAATCGATGTGGAAGACCGCGTGGACCGGGGCCCCGAACGTCCCAGCCTCGGGCCCGTTGCCGGTCCCGAAACTGACGCCGATCTGGATCAACTGGCTGGCGTCGAAGGGCGCGGGCTGCGCGGTCGCGCTCAGATCGAGCGTGATCTCCTTCCACACACCCGGCGTCAGCGTCGTGAACGTCGAGGCGGCGCCGTGGTAACTGCTGGTCGAGTTAATTTGCAGTTGCGCGCCACCGCCGAAGGCCGGGCCGCCATCGACCGCATCGAGCATCACCCAGGCTTGGGCGGTCTTGCCCGTCGCGTCGATGAGCGGGCTCAGGTTGATCGAGGTGAGCACGAACTGCTTGTAGGCACTGAACGTTGCATCGACCTTGAGCGATCCTGCGCTGGGATGTCCCACGGCGCCGTCCCAGGTGACGGTGGGTTGGGCGCCGCCTTCGATGGCTGCGAGGTTGCCGGCAGCCGCATTGGTGTTGAGGGCGAAGCCTTCGGCTGAGGTGTCGAACGTGTAGGAGAACGCGGCGTACGCCGTGCCGCCGTCCGTGTTGGAGGACCCGCCCGCCCCGCCCGCGCCGCCCGCGCCGCCCGCGT
>CAAGKR010329206.1_pt1 | contig 16979 bp, 13 predicted proteins | sample 2556971 | NCBI WGS metagenome assembly CAAGKR01 (sample SAMEA5207829, study PRJEB30636) | soil metagenome | biome: forest; feature: boreal; material: soil | place: USA | collected 2011-09 | depth 1 m | reverse complement strand
GGGTTAGGTGCGCACGGCGGCCTCGCGCTCTAGTTCATTGTAAAGCACACAAAGCCCTTTGAAGATCGTTCCCTGCGCCCAATGGAGCATCGGCGTACGTGCCTTGCCCCACGGGTAGTGCCGATAGTGAAAATGGCCGTCTGGCGCCTGCATGTTGGCAATTGTCCATTCGGCTACCTTTCTTGCCAACGGAAGGCACAGGGGATTCAGGTGATTGAAAATTGCGAGCGTATCGATCGCTTGGCCGGCGCATTGGCTATCCACCGGAAAGGTTCGGTCATTATAGTAACGGGGGCGCCCATTGAGTTCGAAGAAATGATCGATGTAGTACTGCAGGCCCATTTTCATGTTAGGGATCCACCGGTTGTCTCCGCTGCTGTCGATGTACACCTTCAGGCTGTCAAGGTTATATCCAGTATGGAAACTATCGACCCAGCAATATCTGGGATCCTCTGCATATAACCACGAACCATCAGGTCGTTGACGCGAGCAACTATACTGCATCGCGGAACGGGCGGCATCCTCGCATTCCTTGTTTCCCGTGTGCTTTGCGGTGCGCGCCAGCATCGCAGCCCCCAGCATATTCGCATTGTGAATCGAGCTTTGAATGTGCGTGAGGTAACTGAGACAGTCGCCGCTTTGAGTTTTTTCTCTGGGAAGGGCGAGGATCCATTTGCAGATACTCTTTGCTATCTCCAACCAGCGCTCGTTTCCGGTTTGCTCAAATGCTTCCAGATAGACCTGTCCGATTAAACTAGTCCAAACAATGATAGGGTCGTCCTTGGTGTATCGCCCACCTCGACTAGAGAAATCGAAATGGTTGCTCCAACTATGGTTCTCAAATTTCGGAGCCTTGTGAACATCGAGCCATTCTAAACACGACTCAGCTTTCGTGAGGTAAGCCTCTTCCTTGGTGGCCTTGTGAAGATAAAGGTACCCCCATGCCATATATCCGCGGCCTTTGGTCGATTCCTTTGGCTTCACGCCCATCACAGGCCGAAGGTTTAACGGGCTCTGCCGCACCGTCTGCATCAACAGCCGTTCAGCCATCAAGTTACCCATCGTTAGCGGTCGGAACCAGGAAGAAAGACCATCGAAGGGCTCGTAGCCCCGATAGTGGCGCTGCTCAACCCAAGTCTGCACTCGTTTGAGGCTCGAAAAAACAATATCTCGCCCTTCATCGGGCCGATACTGTGCGTCAATTTTTGGTTGAGAATTCATCCTGTCCCAGTGGGAGTCCTAAATTGATGGTACGGAATAAAAGGTGCCTCGAATTAACGCAGACCGCAATGCCATGTACTGTCGAGGCTTGAAAGTTTCCCGGAGCAAGGGCGGTCGACAGGCAGCCGGTTAACCTCGGAAGTTTCTACCAATAAATTCCGTAATAGCTTCCGGCACCTTCCTGCGTTTTTTCATTGATCCGGACAAGATCGATCACCGTCTGATTGCTCGCGGATTTCGCGACGACATCGACAAATTCCGAACTTCGATTGCTAACCACTATGACATCGCATGACTGCATAATCTCGTCGACAGTGCCGCACATAAGCTGGGAAATATGAGGGATCTCTTTTTCGATGTATTCCTTATTCGCGCCCATTAACCGCGCCAGAGACACGTGCCGATCGTAGATCTTAACCCTGTATCCCTTGCCGAGCATCGCCTCAATCACCTCGACGATCGGGCTTTCCCGAAGATCGTCGGTACCTCCCTTGAAGCTGAGCCCGAGGAAACCAAGTGATCGTCCTTTGTATTCCGTAAGCTTTTTTATGATCCTAGCGACTTGGAGCTCATTGCTCTCCAAAATGGACGCCAAAAGAGGAAGTTCTAGGTCCAAAGCCTGGGCCTCGTGGGTCAACGCGCGAAGGTCTTTCGGAAGGCACGAACCTCCGAACGCGAAGCCAGGCTTCAAATAATACGGCGAAAGGTTCAATTTTGTATCCTGGCAAAAAATGCCCATAACCTCGTGGCTATCAACCTTAAGCTGCTTGCAAAGGCCCCCTATTTCATTGGCAAACGTGACCTTAAGGGCATGGAAAGCGTTATCCACATATTTGACCATCTCAGCCACGCGTATTGAGGTCCGTATTTTGGGGCCGGGAAGGCCCTCATACAACGAAGCCAGGATTTCGCCCGACTTAGGTGTCAATTCGCCGATGACGGTCTTGGGCGGCTCATGAAAATCTTTGACCGACGTGCCTTCGCGCAAAAATTCAGGGTTCATGCACACCCCAAACTCAGATCCCGCCTTCAGGCCCGAGCTGCGTTCAAGAATTGGAATGAGGATATCCTCGACCGATCCAGGAACAATCGTGCTTCGTATCACCACGGTAAAGAATTCCCTTTTCCCTCTAAGCGATTGTCCGATCTGATCACAGACTCGTTGGACGTAGCTCAGATCGATGCTCCCATTGGCACGGCTGGGGGTTCCCACGCAAACCAAGGCGAGATCAGATTCCGCAATCGCAGCCTTCCAATCGTTGGTTGCCCGATAAAGGCCGCTGCGCACCCCCGCGACAATCAGCTCGGCAATGTCCTTCTCAACAATCGGGCTCTTCCCCGAGTTGATGAGATCGACCTTTGTTGGGTTCGGCTCAACCCCGATAACCTTATGGCCCAACGAGGCCAAACAGGCTCCGGAAACGCAGCCGACGTAACCCATCCCAAATATGGAAATTCGAATAGATTTAGGGTGAATCGATTGAGTCGCGTTAGCGTTCATTGAATTGATGCGGCTACTTCCGTCGGTTCGTTGCACCGCTGCAAAGAAATTCGGCGCATTCGAGAAACCCCCGGAACATTTGCTCGATGGAGGCTTCCTTCAGAAAATCAGCCCGGGCAGCAATCGAGAATTGCTCCCTGATAAAATCGTCATCAAGCAAATGAAAGATTTTCTCACGCAACTGTTGGACATCGCCTTTGGGAACTATAAACCCATTGCGGCCCGGATGAAGATATGCAATCTCCGGCGGTTGATTGCCGTCCATCGTGACAACCGGCAAGCCGTAGAACAGAGCCTGGTTTAGTCCGAGTCCCACATGACCGGGAATCGCCGCAAGATCAGCGATTTTAAAGATGCGCGATATCTGCTTGTTTTCGGGATCATGGACCTCGCCGAGGTAAATCGTCGTGGAGGGCTCTATTCTAGCCTTCCAAGCAGGCTTCATTCCGGGCCCTACGATCACAAGGCCCGCGTTTCGTCCTCCAATGTCTCGAAATATCTCTATTAGATGGTCTACACGCTTTCGGCCCCCGTCGACATCCATCCTGCCCACGAACAAGACAACCTTATCAAATGGGATTCCAAGACTTGCTTTAATATCCTCGCGCCGCTCACTTATCTCCGGAAATTCTTCGTGATTGATCGTATTATTGGCAATAAACGCCTTGGATTTTTGACGATCTGGGAGATAGCGAATCAAGTCGGCCGAGTAGAGGATTAATGCCCCACTCAGTTCGTGAACATAATCGAAAAGCAGGTTCTTCAGACGGTTGTTTGGGTCGTCCAGATTTCGTGTTTTGGTCCAACAAGCAAACGGTCGCCCGGTAGCTTTCAACCAATGTACTAGGGGCCAAAGGATCTTGTCTTTTAGATGGAGAAACAAGATGACGACATCTGGATTGATTTCCAGAATGCGGCTGCGATACCCGAAAAAGCTGAACGGCATCTCCTCCAAGGGGAATTGAGGTGTAATTCTATTTTCCGCCTGGATTTCGTTTGTAAGAACACTCCATTCCCACCCTTCGTCAGAAAACCTCCGCTGGAAATAGTTATACACGGCGACGCGATAATGCATAACCGTGTTCGAGACCAACAAGATTCTGCGTTTTTTCTTATCTTCGACTCTCATTGAATGCATTGAATTCTGATCTGATCATATAACTGTCGCCGAAAATCGGAACGGGAGTGCGGAATATGGGCCATGGGAACGACTGAATCAACCGCGCGCATTGTTCTTAAAAATGACCTACGGTTGACAAGAAGCATCCGCAAATTCTGAGATGCACCTCCGCAAATTACGACGCATCGGGCGGCAATTTGCAGCCGGGCGCCAAACAGAAGCAAAAGGATCATGCCTAGGTGATCAAGATAAACCCGCGAACGCACTGATCGAGACGTAACTGGAGCCCGCATCGGTGCAGTGCGATCACCTGATCGTCCTATCGAAAGGCTTCGGACGGTAAAGGCGCCTGGGCCGGCTCGTGCGGGCCTTTTCCCATCCGGATTCCCGATCTCTTTGCGCCACCCGCTTGTCCTACTTTGCGGACGGTCTCCAGGCTGCACGCGCTCTAACATCTCGACTCGAGCCCACGGCTTGAGCCATGCTTTCCAGGTTGTTGTCCATACGTCTAGTGGATGGAAGGTGTCGAAATTACGGTTACATGCTCCGATCCCCAGCCGCGCGGGCAACCATTGAACTTCACACACAGGCCTCATTGGCTGCTTATCAGCCCATTGCGCATCCCTCAATAGTTGAGCTTCCCAGATTTTTGATCGTTGCGGTGGGTTTCTACCTCGAACGGACAATTCTCAGCTACGGTTCATCTTCTATCGCCGTCAACACGTCTAGCAGGCGCTCTAACAGATTCTTCGTACAACAGCTTACTCACATAGAGCCGACCTGGTGCTTTGCCCCGATGGCGGCTCCCGCTCTAAGGCACGAAGCGATTCTAGAGCACTTTCGCTCTTCAACTCAGTTTTAAGCTCACGTCGTTCGGTGACAGTTACGGGATAATATTTCCGATTCGAATCTAACGATCTGGACTCTCCCGCACAAGGCGAACATTTCACAGATTGGCGATGTGCCTTCGTCGATCGCAGTGCGTCCATTGATAGAAAGAGAGCTGAAAAATGTCGACTAACTGCAATTCAGATGCACTAATGCGCCTCCATTTTTACACGCAAGAAATTTTTCCAGATGGCAATCGGCTCACTTTCAAATTACCACGCCTTAAACTGCGCTGCTCCAATGGACGCTTCTCGGGATACTCTAAAAGAATGCTCTAGCTGTGGTCTAGAATGCCTCTGAATCTGTCGTGCCCCCGAAACTCGCATTACTGCTTTGTTATGTTTTCGTTTTTTGGGCGCTTCGGCGCGATTCGCGTAAAAATCCTTTCGCGGGCACAGCACTCTGGATACCCACATTATGGATGATGCGTTGCGCCTCCAGAACTATAGATTTCTGGCTGCGAGGAGACGAAGACGGTCGGCTGGATCCCATCTTGATCCTGATTCTAATCGTCGTGGGATTCGCTATTCTAATGCGGCGGCCGTGCAATTGGAGGCAGTTGGTGGCGCGCAATGGAGCGCTGTTCCTCTTTTACTCCTATATGGTGCTAAGTTTGACTTGGGCCGGTACGATAGAGAATCCAGCAATTAAAATCATGCGCCCACTCGGGGACCTAATCATGGCCCTTATCGTGGTTACGGAATCAAATCCGCGGTTGGCAATCCTGACATTATTTCGCCGCACTGCGATCGCACTGATACCCATCTCAATTATTTTGATAAGGTATTTCCCGCATTTGGGCAGGATGCAAGACAAGCACTGGGGATCCGATTCGTGGATCGGAGTCACGACCCACAAGAACCCGCTGGGTCAGCTTTGCATGGTGGCAACTCTTGGCTTCATTTGGACTATCTTGGATTCGAAGCGTGCTGGAACTTGGCTTCGGCGGCAGAAATTTAATATTTTTTATCTGGGTTTTACGTTCTATCTCTTTTTTGGCCCAGAAAACTCGCGGAGCACTACTGCGATCTTCTGCACCGTCCTTGCCTTGGTCAGTTTCTTTGTTCTTGGACGAATGAAGGATCAGGTTGAGAAAGTCACCCAGAGGGTAATGCTCACGATCATTGCGGTTGCTACTGTCGGTATCGTGCTGCAGGCCAGCGGCACATCCCTTCAGGCCGTGACCGCGGAGCTGCAGGGCAAAAACGCCGACCTGACCGGACGCACGATTCTCTGGCGAGACGTCGTCCGCATAGGGATGGAACATCCTTTTATTGGGTCCGGTTACGGCGGTTTTTGGGTACCTTCAATCTATTCGAGGCTCAGCCCAGCCGTCGACAACGCCCCCGCCGAAGCCCACAACGGTTATTTGGAAACATTCGCAAACTTGGGTCTGATCGGCGTCTTCCTGCTTTTCTGCGTAATCCTTCAGTCATTGCGGACTGCAACTCAGCAACTGCGCAACGACTTTGAATACGGTCGCGTGCGTCTCGCGTTGCTCTTTTCTATAATCATCATGAACTATTCTGAAGCGACCTTCCCGCGTGGGACCCATTTGTGGTGGTTCGGTTTTCTTGTTGTTGCATTGGAGGCGGGAGCTATGAACTGGATGCCGATAGAGGCAAGTGCCGAGACTGCCGACACTGCTGAATCTGCTGCTGATTCTCCTGGCCTAAAAGTACCGATATGAGCCATGAAAATCGGCCTCACGTCACGGTTTGCATATGCACACTGCGTCGGCCCGAATTGCTCCGCAGGCTGCTTGAGGGCGTGGCCAAACTACAGACCGCTAACGGCGCGTTTACTGTGTCCTATGTGGTAGTGGACAACGATATGAACGGGTCGGCACGAGCGGTGATCGATCGGGGAATGAATGACTATGGTTTGGAAATGGTCGATGATATTGAGCCAGAAAAGAATTTTGCAATGGTCCGCAACAAGGCGGTGGCCCTTGCGCGTGGAGAATTCATTGCTTTCATTGACGACGATGAGGTGCCGGTTCCGGAATGGATCGTCAAATTAATGGAAACTCAGTCCAGGACTGGTGCCGATGGCGTGCTCGGTCCCGTACGACCTTATTTTGACACTCCGCCACCAAAATGGATTATACGAGGCGGATTGTGCGAGCGCCCGGTTCATCCCACCGGAATGCAGATGAACTGGACACAGGCGCGCACTGGAAACGTCCTCATAAGGAGTAGCATATTCATCGAGGGTGGGTTGCGATTTGACCCGTCATTCGTGACGGGAGGAGAGGATGTAGATTTTTTTAAACGTGCAATAGCTGCAGGATATCGATTCGTATGGTGTGAAGAAGCGCCGGCCTATGAACTGGTTCCTCCAGAGCGCTGCCGGAAATCCTACTTCCTGAAGCGTGGGATGCTTCAGGGGCGCATTTCGCTCAAATATGCTGTCGACAAGTTGACATTGCTCGCGCGTGTGCGGATCGGCTTGCATTCAGCAGCGGCCCTGCTCTTGTACGCCCTAATACTACCCGCGATTTCTTTGGGCGGCTTTCATATGGTGATGAAATACTTGATTAAGTGCTCCCACCATTTGGGTAGGGGTTGTGCCGTCTTTGGGATCGAACTCATCCGGCAGCGGCCATCGTAGATTCCGTTTCCTATTTTTAGGATAAACCATGCTCAAATATCGCTTGACTGCTTTGGCGTTGAAGGGGTTCTCCTCGAGTGCGCCTGCACGTAAGCTTTACCGTGCCTTGGGAAACACATTTGGCGGGGGGGGGCGTAGCGTCAGCCAGATGCCCTTCTACTATTATGAGCGGGTTGAGCGGAACCTGCGTCTCTGCCAGCAACACGCCAAGCTAAGTAAAGACGACTTTGTGTTAGAGTTGGGCACCGGTTGGGTCCATTGGGAGGCCGTAACATTGCGATTGTTCTTCGATTTTAAGGCAGTCCTGTACGATGTCTGGGACAATCGTCAACTGCCGGCGCTTAAGAGCATGCTCCGTCAGCTCACCGCCCGCTTTGATCACGACGGCTATCTTGCGGGCTACGATACAGAGAACGCTCGGCACATGGTAGCGAGGATAGAACAGGTCTCGAGTTTCGATGAACTGTACAGGCTATTGGGATTTGAGTATGTTGTGGAACCGGCTGGTTTGATGGAGTCATTGCCCCGCGAAGAATTCCGACTTGTCATCAGCGCCGGTGTTATGGAGCACATTCCGGCGGCAACCGCCCAAATATTTGTCAACAACATGGCAGCCTTGCTGAAGCCCGGCGGTATAGGCGTGCACAGCATCAATATCACCGATCATCTTTACCTATACGACCGTTCCGTCAGCCCCAAACAGTATTTAAGCTTTTCGGAAGACGCATGGCAGCGCTGGTTTGAGAATGGCGTGCAGTACATTAATCGCATCCAACGCAGCGAATGGTTGCGAATCTTCGGTGAATCCGGGCTGGTCTTACTAGAGGAGGGCGGCGCGTACAATCCGCTCGTCGGCCTAAAGATTCATCCCCGATTCCAGAATCTGAACCGAAAGGATATCGAGTGTACGACACTCGATCTCGTTGTGCGAAAACCGTGAAATGGATGGATGCGGTGCTGCGAGTTCGCGAGTGAAAGATTTGGCTTCCGTCAGAAACGGGGTGCTCATTCACAACATCAGGCGCCGTGCCCCGTTTCTATTCTATCGATTTCTCAAGCTGCGCGAGATAATGCGCCTTCTCTCCATTCCACAAGTGCCCCCGATATACATCGTTCCCTCTCGCTATAAATTCCACAACCGCGGCTGGTTGCTTCCAAACAAAATATATTTTATCAGCTAAGTCTTCCAGTTTGTCCTGTTCAAACATCAGAAGCTGAGTCTCGGAAAAATAGTCCATGATCCCTCGTGTTGCGGGCGCGATCACAGGTTTGTTCATCGCGAGGTACTCAAAGATACGTGTCGGGAAATTGAGGGCTGTAAATGCCGAGCGTCGATTTGGTATCACACCTAGATCTGTGTTGTGAATCGCCCCAGCGATCTCTCTCGGTGACTTGCTGCCGTGGAAATGTATGACGTCGCGGATTCCTAGTCTGTCACCCACTCCGAAAACGGTGTCTAGGAAGGGTTCACTGTGGCCATAGATATCCAAACGAATTCCCGGAATTCTCGGTTTCAACAAAGCGACCGCTTCGACAAGCAAATCCAATCCGTGTCGGTGAACGATCGAACCATGGTGCATAAGGCGAAATTCGCCTTCCGCTTTCTTTGAAGGCTCGACCGACGCAAATCGCTGCGGATTAAATGCGTCTTGGTCCGGTGAATTCATTACGATTTGCATCTTATCGGGCTTACAGCTCCGGCCCACGAAGAGATTTTTGAAAGTTATATTGGGCGTTAGGGCTATCGTTGAAAACCCAATGCTACGGCGTTCGAGAAATTTCAAAACGCGAACCTGCCATTGATCACTCTCCATTCCATAAATACTCGTCATCAACTCTGGCATTGGATCGTGGAGATCCAGGATGACTCCGGCGCCGGTCATTTTGGGCAGCAGTGCGGCAAAAACCAAAAAATCAGGCATGTTATGCACGTGCACCACATCATATCTCCGTCTTAATCCGCGAAAGGTAAGAAACCACAAAGACGAAAGGAAGAATCGCCCGTACTGCGAAAGGTAAGCCCATTTGCTGCCGCGACGGCGTTTTATCGGAACACGAAATACGTTAACTCCTCCCACATTCTCCTGTTCTGGGTCCGATTCAAGATCGGTGAGGCACAGCAGATCTACCTTCATTCCTGCTCCTATCATCGCTTCCGCAGCGCGCCTCACACGTGTGTCACTGGGATAGTAGGAATACACTATCACGGCGGCTCGCTTGTTGTTTAGCGTCGACACGGAACTTGGCGCCGGCGTCCCTTCAATTCTCCCGGGAAGGACTTCTTTCACATACCAATTGGCGAGGTCAACCGGAAGTGAGTGCCAATACTTTCCTTGATATGTGTTTTTAAGATGAGAGAGGAAGCTTGTGTAGTATTCCACTGGAAACGTTCGGCTGGAGCCTTTCTCCCCGTCAAAACACATGTAGTCAGGATGCACGTTGATAAGCGCCATTCCCCTGCGTTCAGCTATCCAATTAAGTTTACCGAGCCAAATCTCTGGGCCTTTCTCTTGCAGGACAAGGAAGAGCGTCGAATCCTGCGGAAGGGTATAGGGCAGTTCCAAATAGCCCTTGCTTGTTCCAGCTGGGACTCCATTCGGAGGCTCTATTTCGAACCGGCGAGGCATCCAGAAGGGGAATATCGTTCCCGTGGCGTCCGGTTGAGGCTCAAATGGGTCAGTATCGAAAGTCGAACTGTCGTATTTAATTTCTAGGTCATGGATCCAGTCTAGTTCATGAAGCATAAATCCCGACCGAAAGCCTGACACTCCCCATTCCTTCAAATAGTGATTGATGCGTTTTGCCTTTGCACGAAAAGTTTCCCTGGACTCATAAAGCTTTCCGTCGTGGTGAAGATCGTGCACCCCGACCTCAAATCCCCGATCCGTCAGCCAGCGTATTAATTCCAGGGGCACCTTGTAGGTTCCCTCAGGAATGAAGTTAAACGATGAGCGAAACCCGAGCTGCATCTCAAGTTCGGCAAGTTGCCGGCATTTGGCGAGTCCTTCCGGTCCCTCGACATCGTGGGTAATTACAAAGGCAAATTGCTTTTGTTCGGGCCATCCCGGCCACGCCGGCGGCAAACGGCCCGCGAGCTCGTCAATAGGCCATGTTGATTCATACTCGGCCCGCTTTTTCCTCGCGCTCACCCGGCGAAGCGCAAGCCGCAGCCGCCGCGGCACATAAGGCTTGAGCCCGTAGTAGAAGCGCGGTCGAGGCATCGCGCCTACGCGTTGCCGAGCGAATCCTGATGCAAGCGCTCAGGCACGTAGGTGACGGTCTTATTGAGCACGGCCCCAATGTGAGCGTTTGACTCAGCTAACAAGGAAGTGGCACGTCTGACCAGTTCCTGATCTGTCTTTCCTGATTCGATCACCAATAACACCATGTCCATGAATCCCGCCAATCGTGGTGTAATGCTGATTTGGCTAACGGGCGGCATGTCGAAAATGATGTAGTCAAAGTCGCTGGCCTTCAGCTTTGGCAATAGCTTGTTGAATCTCTGCGGAAGTATTCGAGAAAGCTTGTCGCTGCCAGCACCTTCCCCAACCACATAAAGATTGTCCTGAATATGAGCATTGTCCCGTAACGTTCCAATGTCCTCCAATCCCACAACAGGTTTGCCCTTGTAGAACTGCTGTGCGGAGCCTTGGCCAGGCGTAAGGTCGACAACGAGGACGTTTCCGTCCCCCGTCTCGGAGAGCGAGCTGGCGAGCCCCGCGGCTATTGTCGTGACTCCCGCTCCCTTTCCAAGGCCAGTAACGGCGACAAGCTTTGGTTTATGGGTTAGATTCTTGCTTTCAAAATAACCGATCAGCCGATCACGTAAGGTTTCGTGGTAGGGATAAAAGCCGTTGGTTCGATCCCACGGCTTCAACGCTTCAGCATCATTTCCGGATTTGAGGCGGCGAGGACTATCACGCATACCCGGGATAGATAAGAACAATGGCAGTTTAAGTATTCGCTCAACGTCAACAGGCCGACGAACGGATTGATCGAAGTACAATTCGATTGCGAACGCCCAAGCGATGCCGCCGAAGAAACCTCCCGCAACTATGCCGCCAAGAAGCTTTGAGAATTTGGACCAGTCTGCCATTGGCGGAGAAGCCGTTTGGATTGCCGTAATATTTGACACCCTTCCTGCTCCAAGAGCCTCGCTAATGCGCGCCTGTTCAACGCTCGCCGCATAGTACCGATAGTTCGACTCCTCGAGCTCCTTTCGGCGCCTCAGGTCCTCTATCGTGACCTCCATCTTGTCGATTCCGGCAGCCTCCGAGCGAACTTCATCCAACTGTGCGCTCAAAACCTTGATCTTCGACTGCAGTGCAGTCAGATGGTCAAGTTCCGCGGCTGGATCTGCAGTTGGTATGCCCTGTTCATTCTTTGGCGCACCTATCCCAAGGAGAAGTAATCGTGGATTTGCTTGTTCGAGGTCGTCCTTCTTCTTCTGCGCCTCCTCAACTTGGGCGTGAATCTCTTTCATCCGGGGGTTCTCTGGGGTAAATTGGAAAGAATATTCCTGCTCCTTGTTTGCAAAAAGAGTTAGACGGCCGACGGCGTTCCTATATTCAGTGACGATTGTAGGGGTAAGATCGGCGGCGCCTTTCCCAGAATTTGCCGCGTTCGGATTGCGCTTGGCGGCGGCCTCGAGAACCGCTGACCTTTCCGCCAATTCCGCTTGCGCACCGAATATCTGCTCGCGGATCTGGCTAATCTGCTCGGCGTATCCTTTCTTCGCATCCTCAATAGATAGTACACCGGCGGCACTATTGGCCTTGTTTAAATCTGCTTCGGTTCGGTCCAAGTCGGAATGGAGTTGGTCGGTTTCTTGTGTTAGGAAATCGCCAACGAGCCCCACAGGGCGATGAATCTCCACGTGCATCGCGCGATATTGTTCTATGACCGCCGAAAGCACGGGTTGAACCACCAAGGCGTCGGGATGACGAAAGACAAGGCGTATCACGCTGCTGGCGGGAGGCACAGTAGCCGTCAATCCGGTTTGGACGACCAAGGCGGCGTGGGCGACGTCGCTTCCCCCGCCTATTTTGGCGAGAATCTTGTCCGGCCCAACGCTTTCAGCTACCCGCTTCGCAAGATCCAGGCTGGTGAGGATCTCCAATTCAGAATCCATGATCGTTTCACCTCGTTGGTCGGGCGACTTAATCGATCCGTCTCCGGCTGGACCTAAGGTCTTGTTTTCCGTCACGACATAGCGAATAAAGAGCTTAGCCTCCGACTGGAAGGGAGGGGGACGAAACTTGAAGAGAGCCCCTGCTGCCAGGACTCCCACGATGGTGCAGATCAATATGCGCCATTTGTGTCGGAAGAGTACGTAATAAATATCCCCCAGCGTCATGGTAGAATGAGCTGGATGGGGCGAAACCGCCGGGGAAACGTTAACGGTGTTACGCTGCATGTTTATAAAAGGCCGCCCCCATCAAACGGGAAACTGCAGTCGGGAGCATGCGAAATAGTTTGGTGTGCCACCCGGAAGAGCGATCCTCACCGTCCACAAACCCTTCTTTTCGGCAGTCATACTTGCAATACTCAACGGGACGTTCGGTCGTTCCCCATCCCAGTTTGAATCTGCGGAGACCTTCGTTCCGAATCGACGTACGTCCGAAATCCAACGTTTGGATCCCGTCGTGCCGCAGCCGCTGAATCGAATTCCACATCACAAGATTGTTGGCCCGAAGGTGTTGGAACTTTTGGTCAGAGGCACCATATTTATAGACAGCGGTTGTCCCAAATTGGAAATAAACGGCCCCGGCGACAGGAATCCGGCCGAGTCGCGCAATTGCGATCCAGCCATTGCCCGTCTCAAGAACACGGCGGTGTATCTCGGCAAAGAAGGAAAAAGGCTGTGGAGGCATGCCGTGTTTTTTTCGAGTTTTACAAAGGAGGCCATGGAAAGCATGAACCGTATCTAATCCTTGGGAAAACTCAACGGAAAGCCCACTGTGTTCGGCCTTTCGAATAGCGCGCCTGGTAGAATCAGGCATACTTTCAAGAATGGCGTCCTCGCTTCGCGCGAGGTCGAGCCTATGGCCAAAAAAGACAACCGAAGGCGCAGCATTGCCCGCAAACCTCGGGCCGCCGCGGCACTCGAAATAATCCCAACCTCTGGCTTTCGACAAACTTAATAGGAATTCGAAGGTCGCGCGCTGCGCACTGACATCCGTGCCGAGTATCCCACATTCATCCGTGAACGGAAGCGAGATGCCTCTTTTCCCGGTAAGCCAACTCCTGACATCCATCATTGGCAAAGCCGAAATGATTTTATCCGAATCCTGAACCACCAAGTAAAGCGGCACATATCCATAAGCGTTGACAAGTACCTTTGCCCAACCCGCAGAGTGAAAAAAAGTGGCCGAGTTGTGTTTCGCCACCATTGAATCCCAATTCGCAACCTTCAGGGGGTTGACGATGACCACGGAGGGCTGCCCGGCAATTGTCGGTGCAGCGGTTATTTCACTCTTACCCGAGCTAGGCTCGGGCACCTTGAACCTCCAGTACCTTTGCGGTCGAGAGCTCGAATTTGAGCTTTTGGGCGACCGCTTCGATCTGGGCATCAGCAAGCTCGGGGTACATGGGCAGCGAAAGAATCTCTAACGCGAATTTCTCGGTGACTGGAAAGGATCCGGCGCCCAGGCCCAGTTCCTCATATGCTTTCAGAAGGTGCACTGGATTCGGATAATGAATGCCGCATGCTATTCCCTCCTTGGCCAATTGACTTAGCACGCGGTCCCGCTCGGCAACCCGCACCACGAACAGATGGTAAACGTGTGAGCCGTAGTCAGCCGGGGCCTCTATCACAAGTGAATCAAGTCCCGAAAGGGCCGCCAGGTATCGCTCGGCGTGACTGCGCCTAGCCGAATTGCATGCGTCCAAATTCTTGAGCTTTACCCTTAGAACGGCGGCTTGGATTCCGTCCATCCGCGCGTTCCAACCAATCATCGCATGGTTGTATTTGGTCTCCTGACCGTGGTCGCGAAACACCATCATCTTGCGGGCAAGTCCCTGGTCGTTTGTTGTCACGGCGCCCGCTTCGCCCCACGCACCCAGATTTTTGCCGGGATAGAAGCTAAAACAGCCGGCGTGTCCGATCGATCCAGCACGCCTACCTTTGTATTCGGCACCATGGGCCTGACACGCGTCCTCTATCACAAAAAGTCCATGCTTCTTGGCGATGGACATAATCGGATCCATATCGGCCATTTGCCCGTAGAGATGAACCGGAATGATCGCCTTGGTCTTGGCGCCGATTGCAGCCTCGAGCAGTAATGGGTCCAGAGTGTATGTCTTCGGGTCGATATCGACGAAAACGGGTTTGGCACCCGCAAGGCTGATTGCTTCAGCAGTGGCGATAAAGGTATTTGCTACCGTAATTACCTCATCCCCGGGACCGACGCCCAAACCCACGAGGGCAAGCCAGAGAGCGTCGGTTCCGTTTCCGACTCCAACCGCATGTTTGGTTCGGCAAAAAGAAGCAAACTCGTCTTCAAATTTCTTGACGAACGGTCCGCCGGCGAACGCATTTGCGTCAACTACGTCGCCAATCGCGGATAGAATTTCGGCCCTGATCGGATCGTGCTGTGCCTTTAAGTCGAGGAATGGTACGTGCATGGCTTCTTGTCGTAATTTTGGGGAGTCCTAGCATGCTAGTTCTCCTCATACTATGGACTAGACGGCGCTGCGTATCTAGCCCTCGTTAACAAGGGCAACGCCCGCTTTCTCAAAGTGGGCTGTCACGGCTTTCCGGTAAGGACCTTCGTTAGTGGCGGCTGGGCACGCATTGCGGCAATTGCCCTCTTGGGGCCCGGATTCTGCACTTCCGAAAGCTGCGTCAGGATGGCAGGGATAGTCATAAATACGATCTTTGCGTCCAGAAAAGGCGATCGAGTCTGGGCATATTCAATGTCCAAGCGGATCATTTCCTCAAACGTCGTATGGTTCTTGCCAGAAACTTGCCAGAGGCCGGTCAACCCAGGAGTGGCGTTGACCCGAGCCCTCTGCCACGGGAGATACTGCTTGAATTCGCAAGCAAGGCAGGGGCGGGGACCGATCACGCTCATATCGCCTAAGACAACATTTATGAGCTGTGGCAGTTCATCAAGACCCGCCGCGCGAATAAGGCGCCCGCAGGGTATGAGGCGGGCATCTCCGCGCGAATCCAATTTGACCATGGGTTCATGTGACTCCATGAGCTCTGTAAAGTAGGCCTGATGGATTCGGGTGTCTGCGCCGACGTACATCGTGCGGAACTTGTAGATCTTGAAACGCCGTCCTTTGAAACCAATGCGCTCCTGCGTGAAGAAAACCGGCCCAGGAGAGCAGATTTTCATCAAAATCATCATGCTCAATGTGCAGATCCCAAGCACGGGCATCGCAAGAACAGCCACCGTCAGGTCAAAAATGCGTTTCCAATACGGCATGCGGATCTGTTCAGAATGAATATTCTTAGTTTCTTCGCCTTCTGACGCCCGGTCTTCTGATTTAAGGAATTCCGAGTCCATAAAGTGGGGCGACGATGAAGCCGTCAGCGAGTTTCTGGGAGCCAATATTGCAGGCTCTTGGGGATTCACAGGCGTTTCGCATCTCGCATGAAATTCGCCATCGGCCATTTGTTTGCAACTGATTAAAAGCCGATCAGCATCTTTTGATGGCTTTGGCACTAAAAACGCTAGTGTAGATGGTAAAGGCATGTGAGTTGCTATTTATGGAAAATATTCACTGATATCATATTGTGAGTGTTTTTAACAAATTAGGCCCTGGAGGGCGGCTTTTTTGTTAAATTTCGATGCAGTTCTACGCGGACGCCATGTGAGCACGTATCTGGCCGACTCGCGAATGCGTGATAAAATTTTTCCCCATTTGTAATATGTCGTCGTAAGATGTTTTTTATAAGTTAGTTGCGACACGTCGAATGATGAAGGATAAGGCTCCGCTAAATAGTACACAAAATGTGCCAAAGTCACCGCCTGGGATAATTTCGCAGTAGGCGCGATTGCCCAGTTGGAAGCTGCAGGCGAGGGCCCTTGAGAGGGCATCGCGATATCACCGCCTCGGGTTGCCATTATTTTCGAGCTCATTGTTTGGGTTGCCGTATTCATCCTGCGTCGCCGAGGAGGAAATGGACCAGATCACAGCGTTGTTTTTCGTCGGATGAAGCTACGTTCGGCAAACTCTCGTGATTTCCGATGGCGAGACCCTGAAAGAACGTAGACCATAGAGGATAAGTTCGCATAACCGTGAAAAAAGGTGGCAAGCACCATTAAAGAGCGGTGGCTTCAGTAGGTCGGCAACGGACACCTGATTGCGTTTACCGGTTCCCGCATTGCAGAAAATCGAAAAAGTTATGACGCATCCAGAACGACCAAACGTTGGAAACGGAGTTGGGCCAGCACATGCATTTCATTTGGCATTATGTCAGGGCTGCGGGGTGAGTGATATAAGGTATGCACCTTAGCGATCGCGATGCTACTAGAGGAAAAAGTTGTAATATATGTTCTTACAGCATGTTACATATATTCCCAAACCTCGTTGGTAGTGCAATTGAAGGAAAATGCGTGGAGTCCCGCTCATTTCATGCACGCTGCCTTAAGTCCGAACCGGACTCTCAATGCAGAAAGGACG
>CAAGKR010305003.1_pt1 | contig 17035 bp, 11 predicted proteins | sample 2556971 | NCBI WGS metagenome assembly CAAGKR01 (sample SAMEA5207829, study PRJEB30636) | soil metagenome | biome: forest; feature: boreal; material: soil | place: USA | collected 2011-09 | depth 1 m | reverse complement strand
TACCGGTACAAGGGCATCATCTGCGACAAGTGCGGCGTCGAGGTGACGCGCAGCAAGGTGCGCCGCGAGCGCATGGGCCACATCAAGTTGGCCTCGCCGGTGTCGCACGTCTGGTACTTCAAGGGCATCCCATCGCGCATGGGGCTGCTCCTCGACATGAGCCCGCGCAACCTCGAGAAAGTGCTGTACTTCGCCAACTACATCGTCACCTCGATCGATGAGAAGGCGCGCGCCGACCTGGTCGCCAAGCTCGACCCCGACACCGATGAGCGCGTGATCACGCTCAGCGAGAGGGTCGATTCGGGCGACACCGGTGAGGACGATGAGCTCCAGAAGCGCGTCACCGAGCGGCAGGCACGTCTCACCGACGAGCGGCAGACCCTCGAGGCCGAGCGTGAGACACGTGTCGCCACGTTGCGCGAGTCCGCTCGCGACCTCGACGAGCGCGTCCAGGAGGCCAAGGGTCACAAGGCCGTAGCCAACATGGCACTGACCGATGGTGTTGACACCCAGACAGTCGTCGCCAAGGGCACCGCTCTCGACGAGGACGTCGCCGTCGAGGTGCAGCGTGGTGCCGGCGAGCGTGAGGAGGAGCTCGTCGCGCAGTTCGCCCACCGCCTCACCGACCTCGAGGATGCCTCGGGCGCGGAGGTCGCGGGGTGGCGCACCGAGCTCGAAGGCAAGCGCGCCGGCGCGCAGGACAGCGGCCGCACCGAGCTCGAGACGCTCCGCGCCGACATCGTCCGCCAGCGTGAGGAGCTCGCGGCCCTCACGGTCCGCGACCTGCTCACCGACACCCAGTACCGCGAGTACGTCGACCGCTACGGCAAGGTCTTCAAGGCCGGTATCGGTGCCGCCGCGGTGCGCGAGCTGCTCAACCAGATCGACCTCGCCAAGGAGGGGCTGCGCCTGCGCGAGGAGTCGAAGTCGACGAGCGGGCAACGCCGGCAGAAGGCGATCAAGCGCCTGCGCGTTGTCGAGGCGTTCCGCAAGTCCAGCACCGCCCCCGCGTGGATGGTGCTCGACGTCCTGCCGGTGATCCCGCCTGAGCTGCGCCCGATGGTTCAGCTCGACGGCGGCCGCTTCGCCACCAGCGACCTCAACGACCTGTACCGACGGGTCATCAACCGCAACAACCGGCTCAAGCGACTGCTCGAGCTCGGCGCCCCGGAGATCATCGTTCGCAACGAGAAGCGGATGCTGCAGGAGGCGGTCGACGCGCTCATCGACAACGGCCGGCGCGGCCGTGCCATCACCGGCACGGGCAACCGCAAGCTGAAGTCGCTCTCCGACATGCTCAAGGGCAAGCAGGGACGGTTCCGCCAGAACCTCCTCGGCAAGCGCGTCGACTACAGCGGGCGCTCGGTGATCGTGGTCGGTCCCGAGTTGAAGCTGCACCAGTGTGGCCTTCCCAAGAAGATGGCCCTGGAGCTGTTCAAGCCCTTCGTGATGCGCGAGCTGGTGAGCCAGAACTTCACCCAGAACATCAAGAGCGCAAAGCGCATGGTGGAGAGGGTCCGTCCCGAGGTGTGGGACGTTCTCGACCAGGTCATCACCGACCATCCTGTGCTGCTGAACCGCGCGCCGACGCTGCACAGGCTCGGCATCCAGGCCTTCATGCCAGTGCTCGTCGAGGGCCAGGCGATCCAGATCCACCCGCTGGTCTGCAAGGCGTTCAACGCCGACTTCGACGGCGACCAGATGGCGGTCCACGTGCCGCTCTTCAGCGGTGCGGTGGCCGAGGCCAAGAACCTGATGATGTCGTCCAACAACATCCTCAGCGCCTCCGACGGACGGCCTGTGGTCACCCCGTCGCAGGACATCGTCCTCGGTTCCTACTACCTGACCCAGGAGATGACCGACCTGCCAACTGCGCTGGAGGACGTGCAGAAGCTGCAGGCGTTCTCGTCAGGCGAGGAGGCGGAGCTCGCCTACGAGCATGGGCGCATCGCGTTGCACGACAACGTGCGGGTGCGCATGCCCAAGCACCATGTCGAGCCGTATCGCGCATCGGAGACGGCGCCCGCAGGGACCTCGCTGGTCACCACCACGGTTGGGCGCGTCCTCTTCAACGCCGTGCTCCCGCTCGGCGAGCCCGGCACCGAGAGCGACCTGTGCTCGATCACGTTCCGCAACGAGGTGATGGACCTCCGCAAGCTGGGCCAGCTGGTCAAGGAGTGCTACGACCTCCACGGGTCCGAGCGCACCGCTCAGATCGCCAACGACATCAAGCGGCTCGGCTTCCATTACGCAACCAAGGCCGGGGTCACCGTGAGCGCCATGGACATCAAGACCCCGGGCGCCAAGGCGGGCATCCTGTCGGACGCGGAGAAGCAGGTGGAGGACGTCGACCTCCAGTACCGCCGCGGGCTGATCACCGACGACGAGCGCTACCTGAAGACCGTCGAGATCTGGACCAAGGCCACAGACGACGTCACCGACGTGACGATGAAGTCGTTCGACCGGTTCCACTCCGTTCTCATGATGTCCCAGTCCGGCGCGCGTGGATCCACGCAGCAGATCCGCCAGATCGCCGGCATGCGCGGACTGATGGCCGACCCGACCGGCCGGATCATCGACCTGCCCATCAAGGCGAATTTCTCCGAGGGCCTCAACGTCCTCGAGTACTTCATCTCCACGCACGGCGCGCGCAAGGGCCTCGCCGACACCGCGCTGCGCACCGCCGACTCCGGATACCTCACCCGCCGTCTCGTCGACGTCGCCCAGGACGTGATCGTCCGCATCGACGATTGCGAGACCACCGCTGGTATCTGGGTTGACCTCGAGGACCCGCTCCTCGGCGACCGCACCGTCGACCGCATCGCGGGGCGAATCGCCGCTGAGGATGTCGTCATCGACGGTGAGACCGTGACCGCCTCGGGCGAGGAGATCACCGATGAGGTCTCGCGACGCGCGTTCTCGCTGCGCGAGTCCGTGCCCCGGATCAAGGTGCGCAGCATCATGACCTGCAAGGCGCGCGAGGGCGTCTGCCGTCTGTGCTACGGCCGCAACCTCGCCACAGGGCGTCTCGTCGAGATCGGCGAGGCGGTGGGTGTCATCGCCGCCCAATCCATCGGCGAGCCCGGCACCCAGCTGACCATGCGGACGTTCCACACCGGCGGTGTTGCCACGGGTGGTTCGGACATCACCCAGGGTTTGCCCCGCGTCGAGGAGCTCTTCGAGGCGCGCGTCCCGAAGGGCAAGGCGCTGATCAGCGAGACCGACGGCGAGGTCGAGATCATCCGCACCGAGGCCAAGGCGCTCAAGGTGAAGGTGACCTCACGCGACGTCTTCGACACCACCTACCCGGTTCCACCGAAGCACTCGGTGGTGATCGCGGACAAGGAGGCGGTCACCGAGAACGCCGAGTTGCTCCGCGGCACCGACGAGAACGGCAACGAGGTGGTGGTCCGCGCCAAGTACGCGGGCGTGGCCAAGGTTGGCAAGAACGAGATCCTGGTGCGCACCAGCGAAGAGGACACGCACGAGTACGCAGTGCCTGCCTCCGCCCAGCTGATCGTGCATGACGGCGACCACGTGGTTGCCGGCGACCGCATCACCCAGGGGTCGATCAGCCCCCAGGAGCTGCTCCTGGTCCGCGGCCGCGAGGATGTGCAGAACTACCTGGTCCGTGAAGTGCAGAGCGTGTACCGCAGCCAGGGCGTCGACATCAACGACAAGCACATCGAGGTGATCGTCCGCCAGATGATGCGCAAGGTGCGCGTCGACAACGCCGGCGACACCGACCTGCTGCCCGGCGAGATCGTCTCCCAGTTCGAGTGGGAGGAGTCGAACGCCAAGTCGCTCAGCGAGGGCGGCGAACCAGCCATCGCAGGGACAGTGCTGCTCGGACTGATCAAGGCGGCGCTCAACACGGCCTCGTGGCTCTCCGCGGCGTCGTTCCAGGAGACCACCCGCGTGCTGACTGAAGCGGCGATCTCCGGCAAGATCGACAAGCTGCGCGGCCTCAAGGAGAACGTGATCATCGGCAAGCTGATCCCCGCCGGGACCGGCCTCGACTACTACCAGAAGCTCCGCGAGGAGGCCGCTCGCCTCTACGAGGAGGAGGAGGCGGCCGCTGCCCTGGCAGCGCTCGCCGCCGAGAACGCCGATGACGAGGACGACGACGAGGCGGACGGCGACTCCACGGCGGCTGAGGCGGCCGAGGACGAGCCCGAGTCCCTCCCCGAGGAGGTCCCGACGGCCTCGGCCTGACGCACCTCCGTCCCAGTGCCTTCGAGAGGGCCCGTCATCGCGGCGGGCCCTCTTCGTATGTTGGCTACGGTTTCGTTGCAGGAACGTCGGACGCGCGGGTTTACCCTGGTCGCGTGCACCTGATCAGTGACTTCGACATCGCCGGACACCCGGTCAACAGCGGCCTGCTCCTCGGGGTGCTGGCGTTCCTCCTGGCCTGGATCGTCGCCTACCTCCTGTACAAGATGTTCTGGCACGCCGACTTCGGCCTGCCGGTGCGCCGCCGGTTGCTCAGCTCGGGCATGAAGGTCGAACGCGACCAGGTGGCCTTCGTCCCGATGTGGTGGTCCGACCTGCAGATCCAGCGGGCGGTGAGCGCTCACTGGAAGCACAGCCTCCGCTCCACCGTCGGAGCGGGCCCGGCCAGCCGTCACGAGGAATCAGCCTCTCACTGAGGCGCCCGGTGTACGACGCGTTCGCGCCGTTCGTATGCCATCGGCTGATCCCGTGACGGACTGATGGCAGCCAGGTAAGTGGAATCGTCGGTTGTGGCCTGCCGTGACAGGCTTGGGGCGAGGGGGTCGCGGAACAACCTGAGGAGGACCCCGCCGTGCCCAGGGTGCTGTGCGCCGACGATGATCGCGCGGTCCGACTCTTCGTCCGCGAGGCCCTGAGGCTGGGCGGTTATGACGTCGTGGCCGTGTCCCACGGCGCGCATCGTCAGCGTCGCCGACGCCTTCGATGTCATGACAGAAGGACGTCCCTACGCGGCTTCGCGACCGGTGGAGGCCATCGTCGACGAGCTGGTGCGTCAGCGTGGCAGGCAGTTCGACCCCGACGCGGTGGACGCCTTCGTGGCGACCTTGGGAGGAGCCGGTGACTACCATGACGTGGTGGACACCGTCTCCGAATTCGAGCTCATCGCCCGGCGTGCGGCGGTGCCCGTGACAGAACGGAGAATGGTGGGCGAGGCCATTCGTTGACCGACCCCCGGCTGTGGGGCGTTCAGAGCGAGTACCACGACGCGAGCGGCCGGTTGATCGAGGCTGCGCCTGAGACGGTCGCGGCGGCGCTGACGGCGCTGGGTGCCGATGACACCGCCGATCCTGCTCCGCCCGGGGCGCTCATCCTCCACCCCGGCGACGCCGTCGACCGCCCCATGGAGTTGGTCACCGAGGACGGACGCTCGCTTCTCGTAGAGGGCAGTGTCGGCGCCGACGTTCCGCTCGGGTACCACGACGCCGGCGCCGGACCCGGCACGCTGGTCGTCAGTCCGCGTCGCTGCCACCTCCCCCCCGGGTTACGCCTCGGCGGATGGGCGGTGCAGCTGTACGCGGCTCGCTCGGAGTCGAGCTGGGGCATCGGCGACCTCGGCGATCTGCGCGAGTTCGCTGACTGGGCCTCGGCGGCGGGCGCCGGCTTCGCACTGCTGAGCCCGCTCAACGCTGCCGCTCCATCGCCCCCGATCGAAGCAAGTCCGTACCTGCCCACCAGCAGGCGCTGGCGCAACCCCCTCTTCCTGCGCGTCGAGGATGTGCCGGGAGCAGACGCCCTTGGTGGCGACCTCGAGAGGATCGCCAGGGCAGGCCGGGCGCTCAACGCCGACCGCCATGTCGACCGCGACGCGGTTGCCATCGTCAAGCTCGACGCGCTCACCCGGATCGCGGAGGCGACCCCGCCCGGTGCGGACTTCAGACGCTGGCGCCGCGCCCACGGTGAGTCCCTGAAGCGATTCGCCACCTTCTCTGTCATCGCCGAGCAGCACGGCGGCGACTTCCGCGAGTGGCCGGAGGAACTTCGCGATCCCAATGGGTCGGCGGTGCGCAGCCTGGCCCGCCGCTCCGCAGACCGGGTGCGCTTCCATGCCTGGCTGCAATGGCTGTCGTCCCTTCAGCTGTCCACAGCCGCGCAAGCCCTCCCTGTGATGACCGACCTGCCCATCGGAGTCGACCCTGGGGGTGCCGACGTCTGGGCGGACCGCGAGCTGTTCGCCACCGGGTTCTCGGTGGGCGCACCGCCGGACCTCTTCAACACCGAGGGGCAGGACTGGGCCCAGCCCCCGTGGGACCCCTGGCGCCTGCGAGCGCGCGGCTACACACCGCTTGTCGCCGTCCTGCGGGCCGGGTTCGCCCACGCCATGGGCCTGCGCATCGACCACGTCATGGGCATGTTCCGGCTGTACTGGATCCCGAGCGGCGCGAGCCCCTCCGAAGGCGTCTTCGTGCGCTACCCGGCAGACGACATCCTCGACATCCTGGCGCTGGAGAGCGTGCGGGCGCGCGCGCTCGTGGTCGGCGAGGACCTGGGAACGGTGGAGCCGGCGGTCCGCGAGCAGATGGCCGCGCGCGACATCCTCTCGTACCGTCTGCTGTGGTTCGAGGATGACGACCCATCCAGGTTCCCGGAGCGGGCGATGAGCGCTGTCACCACCCACGACCTGCCGACCGTCGCCGGGCTGTGGAGTGGAGAGGACACCGACGCTCAGCGCTCCATCGGGGTCCCCGTCAACGAAAGGGGAACAGCCGAGATCCGTGGCCGGCTGGCGCGGGTCGCCAGGGGAAGCGAGCAACCGGCCGACGTCATCGCCAGCGCCTACGCCGCCCTGGCGGCCTCGCCGTCAATGCTGGTGGTCGCCAGCCTCGAGGACGCCGCCGAGGTGGTGGAGAGGCCCAACATGCCCGGCACCACGGGCGATCGATGGCCCAATTGGCGCCTCTCCCTCCCCCAGCCGCTCGAGGTGGTGCTCGCCTCCCCGCTCGCCCAGCGGCTGGCCGCGATCCTCCGCCGCGAGCCGCCGGTCAGCCGGCCCGGCGGTGCGAGGCGCGGGACAGGGCCGAGCTGAGGTCGTCGGCGAGGATCTGGTCGATGAGCTCGCGGACGCCCTCGCCGGCGCGCCCCTCCATCACCAGGTCGGCTCGCTGCTTGACGCTGGCCAGGGCGTTGCTCACGGCCACCCCGCAGCCGGCCATGCCCAGCATGACCAGGTCGTTCTCGGCGTCGCCGACGGCGACGGTTGCCTCGGCCGTCTCCCCGAGGGTGTCGAGGGCGGCGGTCAGTCCGGTGGCCTTGTTGACGCTCGCCGGGAGCACCATCACCGAGTGCTTGTTGAAGACGATCTGCAGGTCCAGCTCCATCTCATGGATGGTGCGCACCACCACTGACTCGTAGGGCTCCCACGTCGAGCAGATGGCGCGGCCCACCGAGAGTGGCGTGACTCCGTGGGCCTGGAGGGCGGCGATGAAGCGCCGTGGCAGGGTGGGCGCGAGCAGGCGCTGCTTGCCGGTGGCAGGGTTGTAGATGAGGGCGCCGTTCTCCACCACGGCCAAGTTGAACACGTCGACGTCGTCACAGATGTCGAGCAGCTCATCCAGGACCCTTCCGGTCACCAGCAACGCCCGTCGGCCGCTCTCGCGCAGCCGGTACAGCGACTCCACCGTCTCTGGGGCCAGGATGCCCTGCGAGGCAACCGTGCCGTCGTAATCGGCTGCCAGCACGCGAAAACCCATGCCTCCATTGTCCCGCACCGTCGCGATTGCGGGCGCAAAGCCTCGCCTCAGAGCTTGAATTCCACCCGTACCTCGGTGCCCCGCCCGCTCTCCGAGCGGATCTCCAGGGTGCCCTTCTCGAGCTGAGCGCGTTCGCGCATCGAGATGAGCCCGAGGTTCTTGGTGCCGTCGAGTTGCGCCTCGACGGCGGCAACGTCCATGCCGACACCATCGTCGCGGATCACCGCGGTGACGGCCTCGGCCTGGAAGTTGATGAGCACCTCGACGTTGCGGGCCTTGGCGTGCTTGCGTGCGTTGTTGAGTGCCTCCTGAACGATCCGGAAGATGGTCGGCTCGAACGAGCCGGGCAGGCGGATGTCCTCGCCCATCACACGCAGCTGGGCGTTGACGCCGGCCTTGTCGCCGAACTCCTTGATGAACTTGCGCAGGGTCGGCACCAGCCCGAGGTCGTCCAGGGACATCGGCCTGAGGTCGAAGATCAGCCGGCGGGTGTCCTCGAGCACGGCGCGCACGCCATCCTTGAAGTCGGCCAGCTCCCGCACCACCAGCCGCGGGTCGCGCTGGATGAGGCGCTCGAGGATCTCGGCCTGGAGCACGAGGTTGGCCATGGACTGCGCCGGGCCGTCGTGCATGTCGCGCGCGATCCGCATGCGCTCCTCTTCGATGATCTGGAACACCTGGCGCGAGGCACTGCGTACGCGCGTAGTGTCGGGCCGCGGGGCCACCGCGGCGGCCAGGTCGTCGAGGCTGCGGTAGACGGAGCGCAACACCTCTTGCTCGCTGCGCAGGTCGATGAGACGCGCGCTCGCATCCCGGAAGCGCTCGTCGACGGCGGCGAGGTCGGCGCGGAAGCGTGAGAGGCTGCGGAACCCGTTGTCGAGCTCGTCCGGGTCGAGCCCCTCGAGGTGCTCGAGCAGCTCCCGCCAGCGGCCCTCGCTGTCCTGCGTGCGACGGCGCAGCTCCTCTCGCGTGTCCGCGGTCTCGGTGAGCCTGGCGTCCAATCGGGCGGAGGCCGCCTCGAGGTCCTCGATGCGCTGGCTGATCAGGAATCGCACTCCGGTCAGGGCCGAGGGATTGACCGCCGGGGTTTCCCCGGTGAGGCTCACGAGGCGCGATCGCACTGGCTCGGACGCATGGCGGCATGATACCGGCGGGCTGAGCGTGGACCCTCCGCGAGGTCGTCGCAGAGGACCCGCGGGCAGGCGGTGACGATCGACCGCTCGGCGCGCCGGAGCGGTGGTGTCCGGGTCACAGCCCGGTTGCAGTCAGAGGGTCCGTGCCATGCCGGATCTATAACCGGGAGGTCAGTTCACAAGGAGCGCGCACCATGGAGATGCCCTGCGCAACGGGCGGCCCACGCGTCCTCATCGTCGAGGACGACACCTCCCTGCTGCGACTGCTCGAGCTGCGCCTCTGCGTGGACGGCTACACAACGCGCACCGCGGCCGACGGCGTCGCCGCGCTGCAGGTGCTCGCCGCGTGGCTGCCCGACATCGTCGTCACCGACGTCATGATGCCGAGGCTTTCCGGCCTGTCGCTGTGCCGCGCGGTTCGCCGCGACCCGCGCACCGCCGCGATCCCGATCATCCTGTTGACGGCGCGCTGCTTCGACAGCGACATGCAGGAGGTCATCGACCTCGGCGGAGTCACCTTCATGAACAAGCCGTTCGACGCGGAATCGCTCAACGCCGCGCTCGTCGCCGCGCTGGCGGGCGGCCCGGCGGGCGCGACCGGAGTGGACGCACCGCACGCTGCCTGATCGTCGATCGTCATCCACGATCGGGGTTTGCGGGTGACAATGGCGGGCGACGTGACCAGCACGGGCTCCGTCGCCGCGCCCACCCCCACTCCCAAGTCTCAGCACCGCGCCGCGGGGACCCGCCAGTCCTTCATCGACCGGCTCACCTCGCCGGGCGGCCTGTTCCTGAGCGCGGTGATGCTTGCTGTCGCCTTCCCGCTGACGGCGCCGATTCGCGATCCCGACTTCTGGTGGCACCTGCGCAGCGGCCAACTCATCCTCCAGAACGGCGGCCTCCTGCACACCGATCCGTTCACCTACACGGTGAGCAGCCACGTCTGGACGATGCACGAATGGCTGACCGAGGTCCTGTTCGCGGAGTTGTATCGCTGGGGCGGATTGGGCGCGATCGTGGCGGTGGTGAGCGTGGTCAGCTGGCTGGGTGTGCTCTGCATCTTCGCTCGGGCCCGGCTGGATCGCCCCGGTCCCTTCGTGCTCGGCGGCGGGATGGTTCTCGCGGTGATCGCCGGCTACCCCATCTGGGGTCCGCGCGCCCAGATGCTGACCTTCGCCTTCGCCTGCCTGACTCTGCTGCTTGCCGAGCATCACCTTCGCCGCGGCGGATGGGTCGGGCTGCTGTTGCTCCCGATGTTCCTGCTGTGGGGCAACCTACACTCCGGTTTCCTGATCGGCCTGGGGTTCCTGACCGTCATCGTGTTCGCGGAAGCAGTCGCGCACCTGCTCCACCTCGAGGGCCGCGCGCCGGCGGACCGCGTGCGCCGGCTGGCGCTGCTGCTGGTGGGCTCGCTCGTGGTCTGCGCGATCAACCTCAACGGCCCGTCGATCATTCTCTACCCGTTCGGGACACTGGGTTCGGCGGCTCAGCAGTCGCTCATTCTGGAGTGGCACTCGCCCGACTTCCACGACTGGTCGGTGCGCGTCTTCGGCATCATGCTGCTGAGCCTTGTCGCGCTGATCGTTGCCAACCGCAGCATCCGTCTGCGCGACGCCGCACTGGTCCTCGTCACCGTGGTGCTGTCTCTGCAGTCGGTTCGCCACATCGCGCTGTTCGTGGCGGCCGCAACCCCTGTGTGGATCAACCAGGCGGACATGCTCGTGGCGCGCAAGCGCAGTCGCCCGCGCAGGAGGCAGAACCTGCCGCCGGTGGGCATGCGCGTGGCCAGCTGGCTCGCACTGTGCGGGGTCGTCCTCGGTGTGTACATCGGCAGCCGCCTCCTTCCATCCATGCAGACGCGCGAGGACTCGCTGTTCTACGCACAGGACTTTCCGGTGTGCGCGGCTCGCTGGCTGGCTGCCGATCCGCTGCCGCTGCACATCTTCAACCAGTACGGCGAGGGCGGCTACCTCGCCTACCGTCTCTCCGCGCACGGTGACCGCGTCTACATCTTCGGCGACGCGGCGCTCATGGGTGACGGCCTGCTGTACAGCTACAGCGACGTGGAGTCGGTCACGCCGCAATGGGACACGATCCTGCGCAACGCGGGGACAGACGTCGTGCTCTTCGACACCAATGCGCCTCTGAGCAACGTGATGCTCCATGCCAGCGACTGGGTGCAGGTCTACCGCGATCCGCACAACATCGCGTTCGCGCCCAGGGACCGCGTGGCCGCCCTGCAGCTCCCACCACAGCCGACGTACACCGCGGCGCACGACACCTGCACTGCGTTGGTGCAGACCCCGGCGTCGCAGCTCGACGAGCAGCCCGGGTGAGAGCACCAGTGCTCAAGCGCAACGCCTGGGTGATCGGGGCCGCGGTGCTGAGCTTGGTGCTGACCGTGCAGCCGTTCCGAGACAGCGACGTGTGGTGGCACCTGGCAATCGGCCATTACATCCTCGCCCACGGCATACCGTCCGTTGAGCCCTTCAGCTTCATGCACGCGGCCAACCCCTGGGTCGGACAACAGTGGCTCTACGAGGTCGGGCTGGCGCGCGTTGTCGACCTCGGCGGCCCAGGGCTGGCCTCGCTGCTCATGGGCGTGCTCGCCTCGGGGGCGCTGCTCATCGCCGCACTGTCGATCCCGCCGGAGCGGCGCCCGCCCAGCCCCGTGATGGCCGTCGCGCTGTTGATCAGCGCACTGGTTGCAGCGCAACTGCTCGGCGTGCGCGGCCAGGTGATCAGCCTCTTGGGTGCCGCGCTCGTTCTCAACCTGGTGATGCGCTGGCGGCGGGGCTCGAACGGCGTCCTGTTCGCACTGCCGGTGATATTCGCCGTCTGGGCCAACATGCACGCCGGCTTTGTCATCGGTCTGGGCATCGCCGTGGTTGCCCTGGTGACCATTGGCGGCATCGATCGCAGGAGCCGCCTGGTGTTCGGTGGGGCCATCGTGGCGAGCATCCTGGCGACGCTGGTCAATCCTGCCGGGCCGGGGCTGTGGAGCTACGTCGGCGCCACGTTCACCGACCCGACCATCACCGGCGTCGTCACCGAGTGGCAATCACCCGACTTCCACGACGTGTGGCTGCGGCTGTTCGAGGCCGAGGCCATCCTGCTCGTGGTGGCCTGGGTCCTAGCGCCACGTCGAGACCTGTTCGACCTGGTGCTCGCCGGGGGGGCCTTCGCTGCGAGCCTCCAGGCCCAGCGCAACGTGTCATTGTTCGCGTTGATCGCGGTTCCGCAACTCGCCGTCTACGGCGAACGGGCCTGGACAGCCCATCGGTCGCGCGTGCAGGGGTTGCCGCGGCTCGCGCGGTGGCGACGTCCACCGACGTGGTTCGGGGGTGCACTGATCGCCGTGGTCGTGGTGGGAACTGCGCTGGCCATCGTGCCGCAGTTGAGCGCGGACAGCGCCGCGCGTTACGAGGCAATCCATGAACCCAAGGCTGCCGCGGACTACGCGGCCACCCATCTCGCCGGGCACCGGCTCTACAGCATCGACACCTGGGGCGGCTACCTCGCGGGTCGGTTCCCGGTGGGACGCGTGGTCTTTGTGTACGACGAGACCGCGGTGTTCGGAACAGGCGCACTGCAGCAGTACCTCGACATCCACGACCTCGCGCCCGACTGGAGCACCGTGATCGCCGACAACGGCATCGCGGACGCGATCGTCCCGGCCGGCGCCCAGGAGGTGTCGGCTCTGCAGGCTCTCGGCTGGTCGGTCGACTGCCGGGACAGCACCTCGGGGAGCGTGGTGATGAGCTTGGCCGTGAACGCCGGGGCCACCTCCGGAGTGGCCACCGCACCCTCCTGCGCCTGAGGCCGCGGCACCGCGGGCGACTCCTGTTACACGGCCACGGGGGTATTCGTTACCGGTCCTTGTCGCCGCTGGCCAGATCGGTCGGTACGCTCAGTTTCGTGATCGCAGCCCCGTCCCGCATCCGCGCTCGTCCGCGCCCCGATTCGAGGTGAGCCAGCAGCTGGCCCGACGCATGCAGGCTGCTTCGGCGCCGGCGCCCGTCGCGGCCAAGAGGGCGGTGCCCGCGGCGCCCTCGATGCCGCTGGATCGCCACCGCCGCGCTGGCGTGGAACGTGTGATCGAGCTCTCGCGCTGGGCGGTGCTCGTGTTTGCCGCTGTCACCAACAACTTCCCGGGAGAGCCGAGGGTGGCCACCACCTCGGCGATCAACCTGATCCTCGGCGGCTGGGGCATGTTCAACCTCAGTGCGACCCTGGCGCTGCTGCTGCACCGCTTCCCCGGCAAGCGGACGCAGCTGGCCATCCTCCTCATGGACCTGGCGGTCGCCAGCGCGCTGGTGTACCTCACCGGTGGGTTCTCGTCGAACCTCGCGGTGGTCTTCTATGTGCTCATCGGCATCAGCAGCCTTCGGTTCGGGATCGTCGGCAGCGTGCTGTGCGCAACCACGATCAGCGCGCTCTACGTCAGCGTCGGGCTGGCGACGTCCGGACCACTGACCCATTCGCTCGTCGACGTGCTGGCCTCGCGACTCTTCCTCTTCTTCGTGGTGTCGCTGGCGAGCTCATTGCTGGCGCGCGAGATGGTGTCGGCCCGGGCTCAGCAGATGGCGCACACCGCCGAGCTGGAACACGCCGTCTTCGCCGAGCTTCGTGAGGTGGATCGCATTAAGAGCGAGTTCATGATGCTGGCCTCGCACGAGCTCAGGACCCCGCTGACCAAGATCAAGGCCTGGCTTGCGCTCATGCGCGACGGAGGTGACCACCTCCCCCAGCAGGCGCGCCTGGAAGGCTTTCACGAGCTGCGCACCGAAGCCGAGCATCTCGGCCGGCTGACCGACAACTTGCTCTGCATCGCCCAGCTCGAGTCCGGGGAGATCCGTCTACGCCCGACCACCGTCGACTTCAGCGCTGTGCTGCGGCAGGTCATCTCGCGGTTTGTCGAGATCGCCGATCGCGGACGGTTCCTGGTCCACATCGATGAGAACCTTGGCTTCCTGCACGTCGATGAGGAGCGTCTCGCGCTGGTGCTCGCGTGTCTCATCGACAACGCGCTGAAGTTCGCGCCCGACAACGAGGCGGTCGAGATCACCGCGGTGCGTGTGGTCAACAAAGCGCACGTTGAGGTGCGCGACAACGGCCGTCGCATTCCTGACACCGAGGTGGAACGCGTCTTCGCGTCGTTCTACCAGGTGGAGAACCCTCTGCTGCGCCAGCGTGGTGGTTTCGGGGTCGGTCTGTACCTGGCGCGTCAGCTGGTCGAACGCATGGGCGGCCAGATCTGGCTCGACAACCAGAGCGTGCGTGGAAACTCCTTCTTCATCGCGATTCCGCTCGAAGAGCTGGCGTGATCAGCGGCGCCACCGATGGTGGTCACGGACGTTCCGGGGCAGTGAAAGTCCGCAACACTCGGGTAACCGATTCCGATATGCGCACAGTCGCGTGCTACGTTGCCGGCGTCGATCCGCCCCTGCGAGGTTCCGCGCCTTCATGAAATCCCTCACCGAGCCCATCCCGGGTCAGGCGTACACAGCGGGACGTCCGTCAGGCGCCGAAGCAACGGTTCTGGTGATCGACGACGACCCCTCGATGCACGACATCCTCGCGGTCCTCGGCCATCAACACGGCTTCGGCATCCAGTTCGCCGAGGACGGCACCGACGGAGTTCGACTCGCCGAGCAGAATGACGTCGATCTCATCGTGCTCGACCTCAACCTTCCCGGGCTGACCGGGTTCGACGTCTGCCGCCGGATTCGGTCGGCGGGGATTGAGATTCCCATCGTGATGGTGTCGGCGAGCTCCGACCCCGTCGACGTCGTGGTCGGCCTCGAGATCGGGGCCGACGACTACGTGGTCAAGCCCTTTGAGATCCGTGAGCTGGCGGCGCGCATCAACGCCAAGCTCCGCCGCCAGCGCACCAGCCAGTCACAGGTGCGTCCCGGCCGGCTCAAGTTCCCCGGCTTGATCGTCGACGTGGGACGGCACGAGGTGCTGCGGGATGGCCAGGCGGTGACGCTGACCCCCACGGAGTTCGACCTCCTCGCGCTGCTGTCAGCGTCGCCGGGCAGGGTGATCTCGCGCACCGAGATGATCCAGAAGGTGTGGGGCCAGGGTGCCGACCTCGACCTGCGCAGCGTCGACGCGCACGTCTACAGGCTGCGCCGCAAGATCGAGCCGGATGGACCGCGGCCGACGTACATCCATGCGGTACCAGGCATCGGCTACCGCTTCGAGCGTCGCGGCCTGACCGACCGACTCTCGCGGGCCCAGGACGACGACGACCTCCTCGGCGACGAGGCAGTCGCGCAGTAGCCTCGACCGGGTCAGCCCTGTTGAGGCCTCCGCGGCGAGCGACGGCGGCGGCGGGGGCGATCCTGTGCCAGCAGCACCCACTGGCCACACTCGTTGAGCGCGGCTGGGCGGACGTCGATCACCTGGCTGGCAAGCAGCGAAAGCGGGCGGCCCTGCGGGAGCACGAAATCGAGACACGATGCGGCCTCCCCGTCCCACCGGCGCCGCTCGGTCACACCCTCGAACAGCACCAAGCTGCGGCTGACCCGGCGCGACTGCACGCCGCCAGCGACATACGCCACCCGGTACATCTCACCGGCCTTCAGCCCGAAGCGTTCGAGGACGCTCCGATCGCGGACCAGCCGGCCCCGACGGGCCTGCGGCAACGCCGGGGCGGAAACAGCGATTGCAGCGCTTGGTGCGTTCATGGGCGAATTATGTCCGCCCGGCTGTCGCCTGATCGTCGCATGAGGCGGTCACACAGGGGTAACGGGATCGCCCTCAGACGCCGACCCCGCGCACGATGCCGCGCCGGCACAGGCGCTCACCGGCAATCGCACCGCCTGATCCGGTGGGCTGTGTCAAACCGTCGTTACCACGCCACTTTTCAGTGACGCGCGCGCGATGACCGCAGCGTAGCCGTACCTAGACTCAGGCGCATGGCAACTTCCTCTCACATCACCATGCTGCGCGAGATCTCCGCCGCCGGCGACCGCGAGCGAACCGGTGCCCTGGACGTGGAATGGGAGGGTGCGCACGCAACCCTGTTCTTCATGTTCGGTCACCCCAGCCATGTCGTGTACGAGACCGCCGATGGCCGCAGGCTCGACGGCGAGACTGCGCTGGACGCAATCGTTGACGAGTTGCCGACCGAATTTCGAGTTGCTCCATGGCGTCGCGCCATGGTCACGGATGACACGCTCCACTGCAGCGCGGAGGACCTGATGGGACTGTTCCAACGACGCAACGCCGTCGTCGAATCCAACGGACACGCGGCCGAGCCACCGGCACCCGCGATCGCCCCCCCGACCGAGCCATTCGTGGCCGCCGGGTCGGCGCCGACCGCGCCCTCCGCGGCAGCGGTGCGCACCAACCAGCCACCCTTCGGGCTCAACGACTTCCCGCTGCTGCCGCGGGCAACGGCCCTGTGGACAGATGCCGCCGCCAGCGTCGTCAACCTCGAGGCAGCTCTGCCTCGCCTCCCCGACTCCTTCCTGGTCCTGGACGGCCCGACCTACCATGGCGCAGCGGTGATCGTCGGCGGAAAGGTCACCGAAGCCGTGTGTGTGAATGCAGCTGGCGGTGAGCTCGGCGATGCCGCCGCGCACGCGGTGATGAATTCGCTCGAGGGCACCCTGACCGCGTACAAGCTCGATGACGTACGCCTGGCGAGCGCGCTGCCGATGCTGTGGCGATCTGCGCGACTTGGGTCCGGTCTGCCCGCCCAGTGGCTGCACACCGACGAGATCGTCGCCGAGGTGCGCACATCTGGACGCTCGTGCGGTCTTCTCGTCGACTCAGCCGACCCGGGAGTGGCGCTGTTTGCGGACGGCGAGCTGGTTGCCGTGTACACGGCGAGCCAGCAATGGCCGGCCACGTCGATGGCTGCTCTGCGCAGCCTGCTGCACCAGACGGGTGCGCGGGTCAGCGTGATCGGCGACCTCGCCACTGGCCGTGCATCAGTCGCCAGGGACACACTCGCCCCCACCGCGGACGCTGCCGAGATCGAGGAGACCGCGGCACCGGCGACCGAGCCCGTCGCCGCTGAGCCGACCCCGGAGGCCGTCGCCGAGCCGGAGGCTGTCGCCGAACCGGAGGCTGTCGCCGAACCGGAACCTGTCGCCGAGCCGGAGGCTATCGCCGAGCCGGAGGCGGTCGCCGAGACGGAGGCTATCGCCGAGCCGGAGGCGGTCGCCGAGACGGAGGCTATCGCCG
>CAAGKR010061659.1_pt1 | contig 17042 bp, 22 predicted proteins | sample 2556971 | NCBI WGS metagenome assembly CAAGKR01 (sample SAMEA5207829, study PRJEB30636) | soil metagenome | biome: forest; feature: boreal; material: soil | place: USA | collected 2011-09 | depth 1 m | reverse complement strand
GCAGGACATCAAGGACCGATACAAGGCCAAATGGGCCTTGCTGTTTCAGAATCAGCGGATGGAGCGGCAGGCCCTTGGCAGCCGCGAGGACAGTTTTCTTTCGCGCCTGTTCAACGGTCTGTCCCTGTTGCGGGAGATTCGCCAGAACCACGAAGGCAACGCCTTCCTGATGGCCCTTGCCCTCATGACCCGCGAGGGACACATGGCCGCGCTTGCCACCCGGCACGAGGCCGGGCGGCGCGGCCTGGCGCGGGAAGTCCGCGCCGTGACGAAGGAGGCGCAAGCCGGGATCGACAAGGGAACCCGCGCCGACCTTGACCGGTTGCGCGGCCAGTTCCTTGACCAGTGCGCCGCGCTTCGCACGACTCAGGACAAGGAACACGCCGGGCAGCGCGAGCGATGGAAAACCCGCAACGCCGGGCGCAAGGAAGCGCTTGCGCCCTACCGCAGCAGGCGCCAGCGCGAGACTACAAGGAGTCAGGACGCAGGCCGCAGCCGGGGCCGCGACCGCCACACGGTACAAAGCGCCGGACGGCGAGGGCCGGGAATGCGGCCCGCGAACGCGCCGGCGACGCCGGACAAGCCGAAGCCGGATTAAATCACCGCTTCAACCTTGCCCCGAATGCGGGCTTTGCGCCCCACTTTCGGGCGCAGCAATTCGTCAAGGACGGCCCCCCATTCGTCATGAGATTTCTTTTCCCACCGCAGCCGGAAGCCTTTCAGCTTGCCGCGCTGCAAGCCGCCGTCGCGAATGGTTTCGATTTCCACATTGAAATCGGACAGCCCGTTGACCTCTGCAACAGCGGGATCAAGCACGCGCAGCTTGAGGTTTTTGAACAATTCATACTTGCCCGGTTCGACACCCAGCAGCGCCCGGAAATCGTCCACGCTGAAACTCTGTTCGCACACGCGCAGATTTGCCCGCAGGCACACCGCCTCGTAAAGCGCGAGCGCATACTTCGACGAGAACGAAAACATCACATGCGATTTGATCCGGCCCCAATAGCGGCTTTCCTGAATGATCGTCCGCAGTTCGTCGGGGAATTTGTATTCCAGCAGCGCATTCGGGCTGTCTTCGTCAATCGTGCGCGTCGTCGGCCCGAGCAGTTGCATCGCCATGATGGCGGGCAGCCCGTTCAGCGTTGCCGGGACTTCGACCAGGCTGCTCATCAGCGCCTTGACGCTATCGGCCACCATTTCCGCGCCCTTGTGCCGAGGCCCGCGCAGCCTCGCCATGGCGATCCGGTGCGTCCTGGCCTCCCCGATTTCAGACCATGCGTTCTCGATCAGCAGGTTGAAAATCCGCCGGTCATGCAGGGACAACCCTGCCCCGGCCCGCATCTCCACCAGTTCCCCCGGCTTCACGAACCCATCCAGATTTTGTTTTTGTGCAACGGCGCGACTCACAGCCAGAATGATAGAAAGCTACAGCTACACCTGTCAATGTAGCTGTAGCCTTATCCGCTTAGACACCCCCCGAAAACGTAGCCATAGGCCCCCGAAGATGTAGCTTTAGACCCCCCGAAAACGTAGCCATAGCCCCCGAAGATGTAGCCTTGCGACCTCAAAAACCGCTGATTTCCGGGCCTTTCCCGGCCCTGAATCTTGAACTTAAGATAAAGAAATTAAGAAGGGCCGGGGCTGTGGAAAACTGACCCGGTTCCGATACGCGCCGAGTCGTTGTGCAGCAGAAAGAAGAAGAATCGGACGGCCCCAGGAGGGCCGAAGTTTTTTGTTTTTAAGAGGCGCTTCGCGCCTGACTTTGGCGTCCCCTTCGGGCCGCGCCCTACTCGCGCAAGGGCGCTCCCCGAACCCGAAGACGGTTTCGGCCCATCCGGGTAACGGTCGCTGACGCTAGGCGCCCTGCGGGCGCAATCGGACGGCGCTACGCGCCGATTTATTTCCCGCCCTCAAGCGCCAGCCTGCCACACCAGCCGCCTCATGCCGTCAACGGGCTTCGCCCGTCCTTCGCTACGCTCCGGCCCTTCGGGTGACGGCGGCGGCCTTGTGTGGCTGTCTGGACGCATCGGGACGGGGAACATCGTTTAAGCCGCCGCCTTCGGCGGCGTTCGATCTCGCCTCCGGCGCGGATCGAACAGGGAACATGGGGAAGGAAGGAAGGGGAGGCAGGCCGAAGGCCGGAGCTTCATCGTCAGGCTTTGCACGAGCGGAAAGGGCGAAAGAAAGAGGCTTGGCGAGGGGAGCAAAGGGCGATTGCACAGCCAAACTATAAACGACACGGCAAGTTTCGAATTTTCTTATGTCTACAGGCTCGGGATCGGCGCGACCTGTCCCCCGAAGCCTTGGCGAAGTGGGAAGCGGCGGGCCTGATTTCTTGCTGTCCCCCTTGGGGGAGAGGCAAAGAGGGGGTTTTTAAACATATCCTAATAAATCAATGCTATAATTTGAGCTAACTATATGATTTTTCACGATTTTCTGGAAGCAATCTTTTTGCACTAAACCGGACAATGGAAGCGCCGAAAAACGAATTGCAGCCCGCGTTCACACCAGCCGCCGCCAGCCTGCCCCTGCGAAGGCAGGGGCCGCCCGCGCGGGTGGCAGTCACGCTCGATCTTGACGCCGATCTTGTCGAATGGTTCAGGGCGCAGCCCATCGGCTTGCAGCCGGAATTGAACAACCTCGCCCGGTTCTACATGGAAAGCAACCTGATCCGCGAGGCCGCTTTCGAGGACGCGGCAGGCCCCGAGCCAGAGCATGAACTGCGCACGGCAGAGCCTGCCCCGGCGTAGGCCGGGGACCGGACCCCGCCCGCAACGCCGACAGCATCGACAACGAATTCATTCCCGGCTGATATTCTGCCCCTGCCACGAGCAGGGGAGCGCGAACAGCCATGAGCGAAGGCAAGGGACCGGGCGAAGGCCCGGCATCGGGACCAGGAGAAGGCGGCAACCCGGTTGAACGAACCGGCCACGATCCCGCCAGTTACAAAACCCCCGCCGCGCAGCGCGAAATCAGCCAGAAGGAGCAGGGCAACCCCGCAGAGCGGCAGGCGGAGCACGAACGCATCAGCCGCGACGAGGCAAGGCACCGGGGCGGCTTTCCTGTCGCAGGGCATGGCGAGCGCGACGATGACGGGCGCAGCCGGTCAAGGTCGAGCCGATAAACTCACTTGAAGGGAACGAACGGTGGAGCTCATCATCCCGCTCGGCATCGCTGCCCTTGCCGTCCTTCTGTCATACCAAATGCCCGTCTATATGGCGCGAGTCATTGGACAGGAAGCCGCGCTCAATCATCTCTGGATGGCGGCGTGGTACGACAGTATTTCTTCGCGCGTCCTGTTCATCACGGCTTATATGCTGGCAGGGTTCCTCTCTTGGGCGGGTCCCGTTACATACATAGTCGTTGCTCTGTTCGATCCCCGCTACGGTCCCGCGCTACGGCGCCGCACCGTGCGCGCGCTGGTTTTCCTGACCATACCTCTGACGCCTGTTTTGCTGTTTTTACAGCGAAAGCGCCAGCAATGGAGCGACGAGATCGAGGCAAGGCGCAGGCTCAGGGCGCTCTACGAAACGGATTTCAAGGAAGAATTTCTCTCGTTCAGCGAGTTCGAGAGCTATTATAGAAGGCTCAATGACGCGCAGCAGATCGACCGGCAATTGCCGGTTGGCAAGGCGCTTGCCGCCGCGCTCGACGAGTTCGAGGATGCCGAAATCCTGCTCGGTCTTGAGAAGGGATACGCCATGAAAGACCTCACGGCCCGGTATCGGGCGCTCATGAAGCATGTGCATCCCGACATCGCCGGACCGAACGACATCGCCCGCCGCGTCGGGGCGGCGCGGGACATCGTGAGCGTGCGAAAGGGTTGGAAATGACGAAGCTGCCAACCACGCAAGGCTCAGGATCGCCGGGCGGTCTTCCAGCCCTCGACGAGGGCATAGCCCGGCTTCGCCAGGCTATGGGGAAGCCCGAAAGGCGCGTGATCTTTTGCGCTTGTTCTGTTCGCGGCGACAGGTTTTCCGTCGTTAATGAGCGGACCGACCCGCGCCGCCGCTTCACAATCTCCGCCGTGGAGAAGCTGGCCCCGGACAGCGCGGGGGCAACCGGTTCCGGTGTTTCAGCCAAGGTCCCCGACCGGCGGCCCGAGCCCGAGGCGTTTAATGCAGAGGACTTCGATTACGCCGGGTTTGTGTGCCCATGGTGCGGCGATTCGTCCGGCCAGACCTTTCATGACCGTTGCGGCGTGAACTACTGCGGCGGAGCGCGGACGCGGGATAGTTCCGGTGTGGAACGCTTCCACTGCCCGGCCTGCAACGAAAGCTTCAAACTCGTCACGGCGGACCTGATCCATGGCAGTTCGACAGCGATAGAGTCCGCCAAAGCAGCCGCCAATCGGTTGATCGAAGAGGCAAAGCGAAAGCTGCTGCCTAAATGGCGCAAATAAACGGCGGTTCCGGGCAGGGAGGGGTGACAATGCCACAAGTCACTGTCGAACAACTGACACACGCGGAAACCGTGTTGATGCAACAACGGGCGATCCTGCAAAAAATCTGGGAAGAAGAAAACACAGGTTTCAATTCCCGGCCCAACCAGTGGCAGGACAGCCCGGAAGGTCAGGAGGCCGCCAAGGCCCTGGACGAACTAAGCAGCATCGTCAGCAATCTTGAAAGCACCGTCACAGCGTTCGATTTTATTTTGAAGAGACGCGAAGGGCGCGAGCGGGCGAGGTGACAACCGTCGCAGGCTGGCCCGTGAGAGCGGGCGGGTTACCATCGGTAAGATGGACACCCTAGACCAGAAGCAGAGAAGCGAACGGATGAGCCGCATCCGGGGCAGGGACACCGGCCCCGAGATGATCGTCCGCCGCCTCGTGCACGGCATGGGCTACCGCTACCGCCTTCACCGCCGCGACCTTCCCGGTTGCCCGGATTTGGTGTTCGCAACTCGCCGGAAGGTCATTTTCGTGCATGGCTGTTTCTGGCACCGTCACACTGATTCGCGCTGCAAGCTGGCCCGCCTCCCGAAATCGAGGCTCGATTTCTGGGGGCCAAAGCTCGAAAGCAACCGGAGAAGGGACCTAGAGAAACAGCAAGAATTAATGGCGCTCGGGTGGGATTTGTTAATCATATGGGAATGTCAGATCAACAACGCGGCTTCCATGAGGAAAACAATTCAGGCATTCTTGGCCTAATGAAATCTGTTGAGCTATTCGCGGGAGCCGGAGGACTTGGGATAGGACTGCATGAAGCAGGCTTCCACCCGCTGAATGTTATCGAATGGGATAGCTATTGCTGCGACACCATCCGCGAAAACAAGAACCGCGGAGTCGAGGCCGTCGCCAGATGGAAAATCACGGAAGGCGATGTCCGGGCCGTCGATTTTCGTCCGTACAGGGACAAGATCGAGCTTGTTTCGGGCGGCCCTCCCTGTCAGCCCTTTTCGCTTGGCGGCAAGCACCGCGCCTTCAATGACGCCCGCGATATGTTCCCCGAGGCGATCCGGGCCATTCGGCAGGCCCGGCCCAAGGCGTTCCTCATCGAGAACGTGAAGGGCCTCACCCGGTCCGCCTTCCGCAATTATTTCGAGTATGTCCGCTTGCAGCTTGAGCATCCCGGCGTTGCCGCCCGCCGCGCCGAAATCTGGATGGATCATCTGGCCCGCCTTGAGCGCCATCACACGAGCGGCGTCCGGGCCGATTTGCACTATCGGGTTGTCACCCGCGTTTTGAACGCCGCGGATTACGGGGTTCCGCAGCGCCGCGAGCGCGTTGTTTTCGTAGGCTTCCGGGACGACCTCGGCATGGAATGGGCCTTCCCCGAGGAAACCCATTCGCTCGACGCCCTGCTATGGGACCAGACCCGCGGCGATTATTGGGACCGTCACGAAGTGGCGAAAAAGCGCCGTGTTATCAGTCCGCGGGCAAAGCAACGAGGCAAGAACCTTGGCGAGCGCCCCGCGGCCCTGCCGTGGCGGACGGTCCGCGACGCGATCCACGACCTGCCAGACCCAGAGCACGACGCCGCGGCCGCAAGCGGCTTCCTCAACCATCGTTTCCAGCCCGGAGCCCGGTCCTATACCGGCCACACCGGCAGCCCGCTCGATGAACCGGCCAAGACCCTCAAAGCCGGAGTGCATGGCGTTCCGGGCGGCGAAAATATGCTTGCCCACCCAGACGGGACGGTGCGCTATTTCACCGTGCGCGAGAGCGCCCGGCTTCAGACGTTTCCCGACGACTTCAAATTTCACGGCTCATGGACCGAGACCATGCGCCAGCTTGGCAACGCCGTTCCCGTGCTTCTTGCCCGGACCGTTGGCGGGAGCATCGCCCGCCATCTGGGGGCCGCGGCGTGACGAAGGCACCAAAGGGAAAAGCGTACAATCCGCTCGACAAGCTCAATCTCGCAAAGAGCATCGAAATCGAGCTTCTGGCACGTCCGCCAGAGCCGCTTTCGGCGGTGGATCACATCGCCGGGGCCGGGGTCTATGTGATCTATTACACCGGGCCATTCCCCGTTTACGCGCCCTTGGCGGAAGCGAACAGCGGCGGGCAATTCACCAAACCGATCTATATCGGCAAGGCCATCCCGAAGGGAGGCCGCAAGGGCGGTTTGTCGGTGGACGTGGCCGCGACGGGCCGCGCCTTGAGTGACCGCCTGAAACAGCACGCCGCGTCAATTGACGAAGCCGGGAATATCGAGCTTGCGGATTTTCACGTTCGCCATCTTGTCGTTGACGACATCTGGATTCCCCTCGGGGAAAACATGCTGATCGAGACGTTCAAGCCAGTGTGGAACCGGGCCATCGACGGATTCGGCAACAAGGACCCCGGCAATCGCCGCGCCACGCAGTACCGGTCCCCGTGGGACGTGCTGCATCCGGGCCGGAAATTCGCGGAGAAGCTTGCGGATAGTCCCGCGACGACTGCGTTTCTGCTACAGCGGATCGAGGATTATTTCGCGGGCCGTCCGCTCGCCAAGCTTCCCAAGGCCCTTGCCGAGCAGCAGGCCGCGGAGGAAGCCGAGGCCGAGGACGCCGCCGATCAAGTTTGATTCAAACAACACCACCCGCCGCACTGCCTGAACTGTTGCAAAACCCGTCCCTTTTGCTACACTGAAACGGCAGCGGCCAACCCGTTGTTTTTTTTAGACCCGGACTGTAGCGAAACTCTATAGCAAAAAAGACGAGGCGAAATTTGACCGTGACCCTGTATGCGCACTGCTACCGCACCGGAGAGATCACAATCAGCCGGAGCGACGATGAACCCGGCATGTTGTGTTTAGGCAGCGGCACGGGACAGGAATTCAAGGATAAGGTTTCCGCCCGCGCCCGACCGGCCTGCGACAACAAAACCATTCTGGTCCCCGGCCTGCCCGAAGCAGGCAGCGAGGCGGAGGCTATCGTTGCCGTCAACCGCTTCGTTGATTATCTCAGCCAAGACCGCCGCCAATGAAAATCGGCTATGCGCGGGTCTCGACTGACGACCAGAACATGAGCCTGCAACTCGACGCGCTTCAGGCCGCAGGCTGCAACAAGGTATTCACGGACCAGCTTTCAGGGGCGACGACGAAGCGCCCCGGCCTTGATCAAGCCCTTGCCGCCTTGCAGACCGGCGACGTGTTGACCGTGTGGAGGCTGGACCGCCTGGGCCGCACCATGCGGCATCTGGTCAACATGGTGCATGAATTCGGGGAACGCGGCATCGGCTTTCAGTCGCTCACCGAAGCCATGGACACCACCACAGCCGGAGGCGAATTGTTGTTTCACGTCATGGGGGCACTGGCGCAGTTCGAGCGCCGCCTGAATGCAGAGCGCAGCCGGGCCGGGATCGAAGCCGCCCGCCGACGCGGGAAGCATCTGGGCCGACCGGCAGACCTCACCCCCGAGAAAATCAGCCACGCCCGCCAGATGATCGACAGCGGCCAGCAGTCCGTCACTGGCATGGCGAAGATCATAGGCGTTCACCGCGTCACACTGCACAAGGCATTGAAGCGGACAAGATGAAGCATGGGGACTGACGACAAACCCGATTTATCCATCCCGCGACGCTACGGCGGGCTTTGAACGGATAGCAATAGATGGAACTGCCGGTAGGCAACATCGTCACAGGCATTGTTACGGTCATATCCGTGGTGATCGCCAACTGGTTGAGTTCCAACCAGTCGGGACAGGCTAAGCTCTGGGATTTCAGGCGGCAGGCTTACGGTGTGATTCTCTCCGAGCTGGCGTCGGTCGAGCGAGTGTGCACTGTCGCCGACGAATACATGGCGGAGAATGTGCATGGCTATTTCGGGAGCGATGCACAGAACAAACACAACGAGCAAATCGCCGGGCACATGGGAATTCTTCGGCAAAGGTTTTCGGACGACTACCTAATTCTGTCGGACCCGTTCGTCGAGCTATTCGAGGCTTTCACAGCCGATCTGGGGTCAGGAGCGCCGGACGAAGGCTACCCTGACGAAGACGAACGGTTCAGCAAGGCTGTCCGCAAGCACCGGCCGCTGCTGCTGGCGCAGGCGCGGAAGGAAATGACGACTCGGCGGGGGGCTTGGAGCTTCGGCCTGCGCTGAGCTTGTGTGACGGCATTGTCCCCGGCCCCCTAGCGAGAGCGCGGGCCGCATCCATATGAATCAAAGCACTTTAAGCAGGCAAACGGAGGGGACGATGACCGACAACGAAATTAGACGCATAGTTCTGCGCAAATTTTACGATCTACGCGGAGATATTCACCCTTGCAGGCTTGGCGCGGACGAACTGGGTAACATCAGCACTGAGGATTACAACCGTGTTGGCAAACAGCTTGGCGACCAGGGCCTCATTGAATGGCACACGTCTTTGTCGAACGACGGTCAGGGCAGAATTACAGCCTCCGGTGTTGACGCAATTGAACGCGGCGGAAGTTCTTCGGCAGGATGAACATTGTCCGGGCGCGGGCGGTTTTCCGCAATCATTCCGCAGGAGGCCACAGCATGGCCCCGTGCAGCACCCGGAGAATGACCACGGTTCGCGGAGGGGCGGACTCGACGCTGTAAACGACCAGATAGGGCAGCCCTGTAATCACCAGTTCCCTTGTGTCCGGCGACCGGCCCGGCCTTCCCTGCAAAGGGAAATCGTCAAGCCGCTCGACGGCATCCAGTATCCGCCGACCGGCCCGCGAGGCGGCGGCGGGGTTGTGTTCATTGATCCAAGCGACAATCCCCAAAAAATCGTCATGGGCCGGTTGCGTCCACCTGATCTTCATGGACGCGGGCTGACGATCCGCTCGAACGCCGCCACGACCGTTTCATGGTCGAGCGTCTTGCCATCCCGCATGGCTTGCTTGCCTTCCTCTACAGCGGCGAGGAATTGCTGTTCATTGGCGATGTAGGACCGCAGCGCCTCGTTGATAAGCCATGACTTGCTGCGCCCCGTCGCAGCCGCCAGACGTTCAACCTGGCCGTCGAGATCGGCATCGACGCGGGCGGCAATGGTGACGGATTTTGTCATTGTTTTCACTCCCGTTTAACAATGTTTACATTGTAGCACAGGATCGCCCGGACAGCAAACCGGAGTTCTTACCGGCCCTTTTGCGCGGTTCGAGGCATCGGAAAATCAGCGGGTTACGAGGCCGCGCCAGACCGGGCGAAAGGGTTCCCTTTTCGCTACAGCTGGCATCGCCTGAAATGACGAGGGGAAGCATGGTCTGCAGCATCGCCGGAATTAGCGATGCTACCGGCGGCACCGTCAGAAATGGCGAGGGCGGCCGGTATCGCCGTTTTTGGCGAGAGCTAAGAAAAGAGGCTTGGCGGCGGCGCGGCCAATTTCCATAGCATCTTTTCAGGCTCCGGCGCGGCCCGCAGGGACGGGCTGGAAACCGTTTCTTGCTGTCCCTTGGGGGAGAGGCAAAGAGGGGGGATTTTCAAAAAGGGCTTGGCGGGGAACGGGTTATTTTCCGTAATTGCTAGGTAATGCTACGTAATATTAGGCATTGTTATTGTTTCATTCCAGTTTAATTCGGTTTAGTTACGGTTCTGATCGGAAGGAAGTTGACTCCGGCGAAGCCGTCCTCTAACCTGTCATCCCCGATTAACACCTGACAAATAGGTAAATATGACGACCAAATCCAAAACAACCCGGCCCACTGCCGAAATTGCCCCCGCCCGCCTTGGCGAAGTGCTGGACGTGCGCGGAGCCGCCGCGCTGCTCACCGTTTCGCCCGATACGGTTTATGAACTCTTTCAGAAAGGCGAATTGCCGGGCCGCAAGGTGGGGCGCAAGTGGATCACCACCAAGACCGCCGTGCTCAGATGGATCGAAAACACATCAACAGACGACGCCTTGGCCCGAGCCGTAGAGCGTGGCGACCGCGACGCGCTTACAAAGGCATTGAACAAGGGCAAGGTGCGGGTCAGGTCCAAGAGCGACTGATTTTCCAATTTGAAAGTTCGATAATGACCATTGTGGAAATCCGGGCAGGCTCATCCACTTCATCGGCTGACTCCTTCACGCTGACAATTTGACCCCCAGTATGCTTTCGAGCTCGGATTTGGGTGTTTGCTTTTTCCCCCGGATACGATTGACCGCAATCAGATGCACGCATTTCACGCACCCGCGCACGAGCGACATGTATTCGTACACAGGGCGATTTCCCTCCATCTGTGTTTTGGCGATCATTTTCACCGCCGACCCATGAGCCTGCATGGAGAGCATTCCGTATAGCTGATCGTAAACGCTCCTGAGACCGGCTTCGTCCGCCATCGTTGCCAGTTGCTTCGGGCGTCGGGCTTCCTTCATGAAGGGATGATTCAAGACAGCATTGGTCTCAATCGCCCCGGTCTCGTCATGAACGATTTCCGCACGCCCCTTCGTAAGATTAAGCCTCATAATCCGCAGCATTTCGGGCATCTCGGAGTCTGCCGCGTATTTCGCGTTTTCATCGCTCAACGAGGCCCAGCAGGTTGAAATCACCGCCTCGAATAAGCTGCGCGCGACAGTGCCGAGCGGCACACTGAGATTTGTCTTGGCGAGGAGAACGCAACCCGTCGCGCTCTCGCATGCAAACATCAGCCGGTGGAGAAAAAACTGCGCGCCTTCGTCTGTGTCATCAATTTCGGAACGCAACCCCGAAATATCACTTGCCGCGCTTGTCAGGTCACGCTCAAGCGCCTGCCAGAGCCCTTCACTCATCGCCGCCATTTGTCCAGCCTCCCTTCGATTAGATCGTTATCCTTTGCTCGCACCGGCACCCATGCGGACCCGTTCCGGTAAGCCGCATTTGCCAAGCGGGCGCTGCAAATGTCCATAGCATCTTTCAGGCTCCGGCGCGGCCCGCAAGGGACGGGCTGGACCCCTCTTGCTGTCCCCTTGGGGGGAGAGACAAATAGGGGGGAGTTTCCACTTTGAACGGGTGATAATGCGCATTACGACAACTGTTTAAGAGTAATCGCCAACTACTCCGAAAACGATAATCAGCTATTGCCCCGGACCCTCCGGCGAGGACTTCAAATCAAAAGTATTCGAGGGCGATGGGACCCCTTCATCCGGCCCGGTTTTACTTGGGCTGAAATCGCCGTCGTCCTTGTTGCCAACCATCCGGCTATAGGCAGCGGCATGGACGCGACCGGCGAGGATTTTCCGCCGATCCTCCGGGGGCCAGATTTCTGTTGACATATCAAGATATAATAACTAACTATACGCTATATTCGTAATCACAGGAGATTATGCTGGTTTGTGATCGTCGCAAACCTCGTTACCAAGCCCCACGGAGCCCCAAATGTCCTTCGAGCCAAGAATTTCACCGATTTTAAAAAATCCTTTTACTTATGTTGCGATCGCTGTAGCGGCTACTGTCGTCGAAAATGTGGGTTTGCGTTATGAAAACCACGCTGCCCAGCTTTTTGCGTGTAGCAGTGCATATTACACGTCTTCTGAACCGCTTAAAACTCCGGCTTGCGTCAAAATTGTTGAACGGTCTCGTCTCAACGCCCCGGCACCGCGCTGATTTTCCAATGACACCAGGCCCTGCCGTCATCGAGCGCGACGCCGCGACCGGCACCGTCACCAGCGAGGAATGGTGGAAGGACGGCAAGCGGTTCGAGCCTTCCCCGGAACTTCGGGCGGCATGGCTTCAGAAAAGCGGCGAGCGGATTGCGCCGCCTTCAGCTGCTCCGTCGGCATCAGCGCCCGCGCCGCAGCCCTAAAACGCGGAATGTGATAACGCGCTGTATGGAAATCGGTCGTCTCCCTTCGGGCCGGGCTCTAGGCGCAAGAGCGCCCGGAGCCGCCAAAGAGGGCGTCTCCGCCCTGCGGGTGACGATCCCTGACGCAAGAATAGCGGACCGGCCCCCTCCCCTGCCCCCGGCCTTCGCCGCAGGCTCTTTTGAAGCGATAGACGGCGCGTAGCGCTGTCGGGAGCGCAGCCGGTTTTGTTTCGTACGAAACAACCGGCGCAGCGGACGCGGTGCCTGTCGCTGAAAAACACCCTGTTGACCCTCCATTGTTACCGTGTTACCAAAGTAGACAGGTAACAAACTAACAAGCGAGGTTCGATGAAAACCCTAGCCATCGTCAGCCGGAAGGGCGGAGCCGGGAAAACCACCATCGCCCTTCATCTGGCCGTTGCCGCCGAAACATTGGGGCTTTCAGTCGCCGTGTTCGATCTTGATCCGCAGGCGAGCGCGGCGCTGTGGGGCGACAGGAGAGGCGACAGAGGCCCGCCCGTCATTCCCGCACAGGCCCCGCGCCTTGCCGCTTTACTGGCGCAGGCCCACGCGCAAGAGGCCGATCTGGTCATTCTCGACACCGCCCCTCATGCCGACAGCATCGCATCCGATTCCGCCGCCCATGCCGACGCGATCCTGATTCCGTGCCGCCCTTCGACACTGGACCTTGACGCCATCGGGGCAAGCGTGCGGCTGGCAAGCGCAGCCGGAAAACCCGCCTATGTCGTCGCCAACGCAGCGCCGGTGCAGGGCGTGGAAACGGAGCAGATGAGGAAGGCTTTGGAACAGGCGGGGGTTTCTGTCAGCCCGGTTGTGCTGCATCAGCGCAAGGCATTTGCCAGCTTCATTCAGGAAGGGCGAACAGCGCAGGAAATGGAACCGAAGGGCAGGGCAGCCGAGGAAATCCGGGAACTGGCCTTATGGGTGTGTGAACAAGTTATCAAGTTACCAAAAAAGAAAGTTACCAAGCTATCAAGTAAGCAAAATAACAATGGCGCAGTCAGGGAGAACGCCGCATGAGCGCGACCAAAAAAGCCCTCACGTTCGACATTGACCGCAGCCCGCCCGTATCGCCCGCGCTTCCCAGCAAGGCGAAGGCAGGGGCGCAGGAGGAGCGAAAGCAGGTAGGGGCGCGGGTCACGGCGGCGGCTTACCGGCAACTGAAAGCCCGCGCAGCCATGCAGGGCGAGAAGGTGCAGGATTTGGTTGAAAAGGCCATTACGGAGTTTCTTGCCAACCATCCCGGATGAAACAGAAGGCCCGGCTTTACTTTCCTGCCTTCCGCGACTGCTACCAGTCGTCAATCCGCTCTAAAACCCGGTCCTCCCAAGCTTCCCGGCGAACCCTCATGCGCTCTTTCAACGCCTCCCAGTCGGGCAGTTGGAAGCCGCGCCGCCATGACCGCAAGCCTGTCCCGGCGAAGGCCGGGAGCTCGGACGGGTCCGGCGAATACTGTTCCCGCTTGAAGGTCTTGTCATAGGGGCGGCGGCGCAGCAGGAAGGAATCGCCGCCTTCGACAAAGATAATCTGGTTGCCGCTGTCCCGGCTCACTTCGCGCCCGAGTTCAATGCCGGTGCGCAGGAACGAAGCCCCTTGCGGCATCCATTCTTCCTCGTATCTCTGGGTTTCGTTGTTGAAGGTCCGTTGCTTGCGCCAGACGATATGCTCCCCCAAACGCTCCGACATGTAGCGGGCCGTGGTTTGATCGTTGACCGCGAACACCTGCCACATTCCGGCGTTGCCGAGGAAGGTTTCCCAGTTGTCGGGGTAGAGTTCCGAAAGCTGCGTCAGGTTCTGCACGATCGGCCACAGCTTGACGCCGTAGCCCGCCAGCAGGCCCGCCGCCTTCGCCGCGAATTGCAGCCGGCCGAGGGCGTAGAACTCATCCAGCACCATCAGGATCGGATATCGGCTTTTGCGGCCCTTGCTGGCTTCCTGAAGGGCGAGATTGACGAACAGGCGCAGGAAGCGGGCGTGCTCATCGAGGTATTTGGGCGGCAGCACGAGATAGACCGTGCAGAGGCCGGTTTTCAGTTCCGAGAGGCTGAAATCGGACGCCGCCAGCGCCTCTTTCATGGCGAGCGAGTCCAGCCAGTCGGTATGAGAAAGCGCCGTGCCGATGACATCCCCTTCCGCCTTCTCGCTTAAAGATTCGAGGGTGGCAATCGCCACTTGCGCGAGCCCGCCCGCAGCGCCGTTGCTTGCCATCGACTCGCGCAGGGACTCATTGCGAAGGTTTTTGAGCACATCGCGCACGCCGTAGAGGGTCCGCAATTCCGCCCTGACCGTGGGTCCGGTCAGGACATGCGCGACCGCGCCCGCGATGACGATGGAGGACGTCCGGTCCCAGAAATCGCTATTGCCCGAAGGGTCCGGCACCACGAGCGCATCCGTGAGGCGGCGGATCTGCTCCACGATATCGAGGGCGGCGGGATCCAGCGCCGTCAGGGGGTTGAAACGGTTTGTCGCGAGATCGACGCCTTGCGCCTTCAATTCCCCGAACGGATCGACAATGCGCACGGACTGGCCCATGCCCTTTTTGACGCGCCCGCCGCCATGGCCGCGAGCGCCGGCAGTGACGGCGGCGTTCTGGCCCTTGGGATCAATCACGAGCGCCGACCCCGGCCATGTCAGCAGATTGGGAATGATGGCCGAGCGGCCCTTGCCGCTCCGGTTTGTCGCTATCGTGATGAAGTGCCTGTCATCGGAGCGCCCGACGATCCAGCCGGGGTCATACAGCGAGGAGCCGAGCAGCAATTGCCCTTGGCGATGAGGGTGCGCCCAATCGTTGAACAGGCCGCCGAAGCTGGACGAGCCGCCCATGCCGACGAAGCGCGAGCGCACGAGACGGGCGACCGGGGCGGCAACCTTGCCGACGGCGGTTTTGTACCGGGGGATGAAAACTAATGGCACGCAGAACGCCAGCAGGCCCCATAGTCCGGGAACCCCGACCGCATCAGCCACCAGCCACAACGAGAACAAGGCCGTAGCGATGATCATGGCGGCATCCGTGATCGCGCCAACCAGGCGGCGCATGGGCAGCGTGGTCCATAGGCCGCTGTTCCAGATTCCGCCGAAACTGCTTGCCGTCAGCAGGCTCAAGGCCACGTAGGCGATGAAGAACACGAACGCCACGCCGTTAGGCCCCAGATGAAACAGCGTTGCGACCGCGAGCGTGACGAGCGCCGCAACGAGCAACCGCATGGCGAAGCCTCCCCCTTCTCGTTTGAGGCCTTAGAACAATAGCCGGTCGGGCAGCCTCTTGCTTTCGATTTTCCGGGGCGTGGGGAGGGCTGGACCCTTCCTTGGCGCAAAGGGAAAGCTCCCCTGTTGACCGGCCAGAGGCAGCGGCAACCTGTGCCGGAGCCGCAGCCGGAGGCCGCGCCACCGGCACAGGAGCCAGCAACACAGCCACGCCCCGGACTGTTCCGGCGGCATATCAGTAAGTTCTAATTCAGGAAGTTTTAAGCGGGGCATTGTAAGCTGAAGATATGTTTTTGCTAGCAAAAACCGGCCCTTCGGGCCGTCTGGCCAAAGAGGGGCAGGCCCCTCTCTGGACACTCCCCGGCAAGCCTGCCCCCGCGAAGGCGGGGGGCTGGCGGGCCAAAGCAAGAAGGCGGGCGGCATGCATGGCGCGACCGAGAAAGGCACCGGAGGAAAGGCGGGACGACCAACTCAATCCGCGCCTCACCGGGGCGGAGCGGGCGGAGATCGAGCGCAACGCCGCCGCTCTTGGCATCAGCCCGCCCGAGTTCATGCGGCGGCGGACGCTTGGCTACCGCCTGCCCGAAGCCGCCGCCGCCCATCAGGCGCGGGCTTCCCTTGGCGCGGCCTTCAATCGCCTTGGCGTCAACCTGAACCAGATTGCCCGCCACCTGAACGCGGGCGGCGAGCCGCCCGCCGTGCGGCGGGCGTTGCAGGACCTCATGGCCCGCATCAATGCCGAAATGGACAAGCTCTATGGTCCCGGCAGTAACGGAGGGGGGCCGCAGCTTTAAGGGCGCATCGCTCTACTACCTGCACGACAAGCGGCAGGCAGGGGAGGCGGAACGCCTCACGAGCGAGCGCGTGGCGTGGACGCACACGGCCAACCTTGCGACCGCCGACCCGGAACGGGCATGGCGGATCATGGCCGATACCGCCATGCGGCAGGGAGAAATCAAGGCGGCGGCGGGGGAGAAGGCGACCGGGCGGAAACTGACCAAGCCGGTTTACGCCTATTCCCTCGCATGGCACCCGGAGCAGCGCCCGGACAAGGACCACATGCTTTCGACCGCGCTCGATAGCCTGAAGGCGCAGGGGCTGGAAGGTTATCAGGCGATCATTCTGGCGCACACCGACGAGCCGCACCAGCATGTGCATGTGATCGTCAACCGCGTCCACCCGGAGACCGGCAAGGCCGCGACCCTCTCCAACAACACCCTGAAACTCTCGAAATGGGCGGAAGCGTACGAGAAGCAGCACGGCAAGATTTATTGCGGGAAGCGCGTCGAGAATAACCGCAAGCGCGAGCAGGGCGAGTTTGTCCGGGAGCCGCGCAAGTCCCGCGCCGCCTACGAGTTCGAGCGGGCGGCGGGCAATGACAGCATATCCGCCGACTTTATCAAATCGAACGAGAAACAGAAGGACGCGCAGCTTTACGAGATCGGGCGGGCGATCAAGGAAGGCCACGCCCGCCAGTGGGAGGAATTGAAGCGCGTCTACGCCGCCAGCCGGACCAAGATCAATGACAAGGGCCGCGCCCTGAAATCGGACGCGGCGCAGGACATCAAGGACCGATACAAGGCCAAATGGGCCTTGCTGTTTCAGAATCAGCGGATGGAGCGGCAGGCCCTTGGCAGCCGCGAGGACAGTTTTCTTTCGCGCCTGTTCAACGGTCTGTCCCTG
>CAAGKR010520891.1_pt1 | contig 17044 bp, 7 predicted proteins | sample 2556971 | NCBI WGS metagenome assembly CAAGKR01 (sample SAMEA5207829, study PRJEB30636) | soil metagenome | biome: forest; feature: boreal; material: soil | place: USA | collected 2011-09 | depth 1 m | reverse complement strand
CCACGGGGAGCCAACGTCGAACGACCTTGCGGTTACTCGGACGGCGTGGCGAGAAGCGGAACATCCGAGTGGCAGATTTCCACAGGCAAAGTGGCCTTTATATCCTCTACAAGAAGAATCGGGCCTACTACGTCGGAGTTGTCTGGGGCGACCGACTCGGCAATCGACTTCGCGATCATCTTGAGGATCAGCACGAAGGGATGTGGGATCGGTTCTCCTGGTTCGGATTCCGCAAGGTGGTCAGTCAACGAGACCGCAACGGCTGGTCAATGCTGGGCCCGTCGGTGCGGAGGTCAATGTCGATGCACGGGCTCAGGCCGTCGGCGGCCATACGCGATATGGAAGCTGTTTTCATACGAGCGCTTGGACTGAGCTCGAACCAAAAACAGTCTGGATTCACCAAGGCATACGAATGGGTGCAGGTTACAGAGAGCGAGTCAGATGAACTTCTATCTGACGCCAAAACGAAGGGGCGGCTACCACGTGCCCGCAAGGGTAGGTAGATCGGCGGCCAATTAGGGCACCAACGAGACGGCTCGCAGGTGACAGCACGGTGATCGCACGCCGCAGCGCGAGCCGTCAACCTCGCCACTCGTTCCATCACGCTCCTGCGGCTGGCTCTTCCAGCGTGGTGACAAATGACCCAATCGTGGTGACGAATGACGCCAAATGGCGTAACAAGATAAGCGGGCTTAGCCCGGCAGAGATTGACGACGCGAGGGATGCTGAGAGCGCCATCGCGTTCGTGGTCGAAGGGTACTGCCCGCTGTGTCGAGTGGAGTTGATCCACCACGGCGACAGAGGCTGCTGTCCTTGCGGCGGGTGCAGTTTTCGCGTGAATGGACACTCTCTTTGGATGGGCTCCTGCCCAGAGCACCCGAGTAGAAACTGCCAGCACTGGGATGTCGTCTGGCGAAGTCGAGGCAGTGTGTAACGGCTGACTACAAAGTCACCGTGTGGGCGACGCGCCACCAGGCTTTGAGACACGGGCTTTCTTGGTCGCCACAGAGCGAATTAGCGGCTCAGCTGCTCGGAAGGATGCGTCGTCCCAGATTCTCACTGCCACCCGCAACATCGGCCATTTGAGGTACGCCGCATCGTATAGAAGCGTGGAATGAGACGTATCAGGAAGGCGCAGGGCAAGTTCAAAATACTGTCCCAGCCGTGGGTACGCGGCGGCCAGCATTTCCCCGCTGCGGGAGAACCCCACGTAAATGGTCTTCACATACGCTTCGCACTTGGACTCGTTGACTAACACTACATAGACTCTTCGGAACACTGGTAGTAGACCGGCGTTCCGACCGTCAAACAATGACAACGCGGATTCAATCATTCAAGTGTCATGCCTCAGGATGCAGAATCTCCTGGGTGTAACGTCGAGTGCGGTAAGAAAGTACAGCACGACAAGTTAGGCTAGCCTCCCTTGCTCCTCGTTCGCTCGTAAGCGCATGCACCTCTGGAGGGATTCCGTGGAAATTCGGGCATCGCCTGGCCGGTCTCCCAAGTTGGGTGAAGTCGTTCAGGTGCGATCCCGGACATGGCTCGTGGAGGAGGTTGTCGAGTCCGCACTACCTGGTCAGACGCCCATCGTGCGTCTGGCCTGCGCCGACGACGACAACCAGGGACAGACCCTCGAGGTGTTTTGGGACTACGAGCTCGACAGGAGGATCGTCGAGGAGGAAGGGTGGGGTGACCTCGCCACGAAGGGCTTCGATCCTCCACGCCAGTTCGCAGCATTCCTCCACACGCTGCGGTGGGGTTGTGTCACCGCTACGGACCCGAACCTGTTTCAAGCTCCTTTCCGCGCGGGCATCAAGATCGACGCTTACCAGATGGAGCCGCTTCGCAAAGCGCTTCGCCTCCCGCGGGTCAACCTCTTTATAGCTGATGACACGGGCCTTGGGAAAACCATCGAAGCGGCCCTAATCGCGCGCGAACTTCTCCTGCGCAAGAAGGCTAAAACGATAGTCGTCGCCACTCCACCTTCTGTTCTCGAACAGTGGAAGGACGAGTTGGAGGACCGGTTCGGTCTCGTGTTCGAGATTCTCGACCGCGCGTATGTGGCGAAGGTCCGGCGCGAGCGTGGCTTCGGAGTAAATCCGTGGCGTACCCATAGCCGGTTCCTCATTTCCCACAATCTGCTTATCGATCCCACTTACGCGGATCCGATGCGGGAATGGCTGGGTTCCTTGTTAGCGGGGAGTCTGTTGATCCTCGACGAGGCGCATCACGCGGCGCCCGCAAGCGGTGGGCATTACGGCATCGAGACCAAGTTCACACGGGCAGTCCGCGATCTTTCTGGGCGGTTCGAGCATCGTCTCTTTCTATCGGCGACACCACACAATGGCCACTCGAACAGCTTCTCGACGTTGTTGGAGCTACTGGATCCCTACCGGTTCACACGAGGCGTCAAGGTGCGGGGCAAGAAGGTACTCGAGGATGTAATGGTTCGGCGCCTAAAGGAGGATATCCGGGAGGTCCAGGGGGGATTCCCGAAACGACTCGTCGAACGTGTAGTGATCGATGGCTTACCGGATGACGCGCCCGAACTCGTGCTGTCGTTCCTCTTGGATGAGTATCGTACGGCCCGCGAGGAACGTCTTGCGAGCGCCTCGAGCCGAGCACAAGCGGCAGCCGGGCTTTTGATTGTTGGGCTACAGCAACGGCTGCTGTCGTCCACGGAGGCCTTTGCCAGAAGCCTCAAGGTCCACCGAGCGACGGTTGAGCGGCAGTGGAGCAAGGCAATCAAGCCGGCAGCCAAAGACACCGATAGAAGTAATTCAGACCTCGGTCTCTTCACGGCGGCGGTGGATGCCGATGACGAGCGGAGCGCGTGGACTTCGGAGGAACTAGAGGCTGACGAGAAGGCCGAGATCGAGGCGGCGGCGATGGCCGCCGAGGCGGACGCTCCGCGGAACTCAGCATCGGAGCGTGCTTGGCGCCGCGAAATGGACCTCCTCGACCAGATGCAAGAGATAGCCGACGCGACGCGGTACGAACCTGACGCCAAGACCAGGAAACTTCTTGATTGGATCCGGGAAAACCTCTGCCCCGGCCTTCCGCCGTTCGGCAACCAACCCCAGGGGGCGCCTCCACGGTGGAACGACCGTAGGGTTTTGATTTTCACCGAGAATCGAGAGGGTACGAAGCGATACCTGAAGACAATCATCGAAGAAGCGATCGGCGGCACCGAGCTGCCAGACGACCGCATTGAAGTGATCGACGGGCTAACCAGCGTGGCGCGCCGAAAGGAGATCCAACGGCGCTTTAACACCGACCCGGTTAGGGACCCTCTGCGCATCCTCCTTGCGACCGATGCAGCCCGCGAGGGCTTGAACTTCCAGGCACATTGCGCTGATCTGTTCCACTTCGATCTTCCATGGAACCCTGGGCGCATCGAGCAGCGGAACGGGCGCATTGATCGCAAGCTTCAACCGGCCCCCGAAGTGCATTGTCACTACTTCGTCCTGCCACAGCGTGTCGAGGACCGCGTACTGGAGGTGCTTGTCCGCAAAACGGAGACGATCAAAAAGGAGCTCGGAAGTCTTTCGAAGGTCATCGACGACGACATCGAACGCAGGCTGAGCAGGGGCATCCGACATCGGGATGCCGAGCGGCTTGCGCTTGAACTCGAAACTGCTGACCTAGACGCGGAAAGCAAGCGGATCACCGAGGAGGAACTCGGGGCGGCGCGCGAACGGCAGGAAGAGTTGAAGGCGCAGATCGCCCGCTGCCAGACACTGCTCGAGACCTCGCGCAACTGGGTCCGTTTCGAGGCTGAGCCATTCCGAGACGCCCTGTCGTGCTCGCTGGAGTTGATCGGGGCAGACCCTCTCCGCGAGGGGGTTGATGTAGATGGCCAGCGAACTTATAGCTTTCCTCCACTCGATCGGCGCGCAGACACGGACCCTAGCTGGGCTGCAACTCTGGACACGCTGCGAGTTCCGAGGAAGCGCGATCAGAAGCTAGCCGACTGGCGTCGAGAAGCACCGCTCCGGCCAGTCGTATTCGAAGATTCGGGGGTGCTGACCGAGGACACGGTGCACATTCACCTGGAGCAGAGGGTGGCCCAGCGATTGCTCTCGCGCTTCCGCTCGCAAGGCTTCATCTATCACGACCTGTCGCGCGCCTGCTTGGCGCAGTCGGCCGACTCGATCCCGCGCGTCATCCTCCTGGGAAGACTGTCTCTTTACGGCCGAACCGCCGAGCGACTCCATGAGGAGGTCGTTCCCCTCGCTGCCCGTTGGACGGAGCTTTCGCAGCGTGGTGGGCCGCTGACAGCCTACGCACGCGAAGCCGAGATAAAGACCCTGGAGCTTCTGGAACAATCGCTAGGGACGCAGGGCGCTTACGCTCCGGACTTCCGAATCCGGGACAAGCTCCTGAATGCAGCCTCGCGCGACATCGAAGAACTGCTGCCTCAGCTGGAGCCGCGCGCCGAGGAACTAGCAGCAGCCGCGATCGAACGATTGCGAGTTCGGGGTGAGCGGGAGGAGAGCGAACTCCGAGCAATCCTCGAGAATCAACGCACTCGCGTCCGCGAAGAACTCGCCAAGTACGATCGCGAGTTCAACCAACTCACACTCGCCTTCGACGAGGGCGAGAAGCGTCAACTTGAATCCGATATGCGCGCCTGGCGAGCGCGGCTTGATCTGTTCGACCGCGATCTCGAACGCGAGCCGCCGCGCATCCGCGACTTCTATGTGGTACGGGCCAAGAGAATCGAACCGGTTGGACTTGTTTATCTCTGGCCTGAGACCAACTGAGCGCAATGGCCAGAGTCGAGCCGGCGGTCCTTGCCCACCTCGAATGGCTCGGCTTCGTCCAGCCGACCGGACTAGTCGTCTCAGCTCCGGCGCTCGTGCGTGCGGGGGCTATTCTCGATCGGAATGACACAGAGGGACAACGCTTACTCCGGTCCTGCGCTCTGGAGCAGGAGCTCGATCCCACCGGAGGTATGACGGTTTGGGTGCCCGACTTCCAGGGATTTGCTAGCACTGTTTTAGGTTGGAGCTTCTCGCCCGCGGGTTATGCGGGAACCCGAGAGAGCCCGATCCCGATCGAGCTAGAAGTCCCGCTAGTCGACTACGGCGAGACCCTGCGTCCGGACTTCGCCGTGCGGGAGATGGACCCCCGGGAGGGTCAGTCCGACTGGCAGCTGCTCGTGTATGTCCTTGAACCAAGCCAGGAATTCGATCGTGTCACGCGCCACGACGGCATTCTCGAGGCTTCGCCACATGGGCGGATGGAGCGATTGTTGCGCGAGAGACGGGTTCCCGCGGGGCTGCTCTTCAATGGTCGAGCCCTGCGTCTGGTGTCGGCACCGCGGGGCGAGAGTTCGGGCTGGCTTGACTTTAAGGTCGCCGACATGGTGCAGACCAGCGGCCGGCCGATATCGACTGCACTCCGTCTTCTACTTAGTGAGCAACGTCTCCTCTCCCTTCCGACGCCCCAGCGTCTCGGCGCCCTCCTCGACGACAGTCGCAAATTCCAGAACGAGGTCAGCGAGCGCCTGGCCGAACAGGTGCTTCATGCCCTGTATGAGCTGCTGCGCGGCTTCCAAGCGGCACACGACACCTCGAAAGGCGAGCTTCTCCGCGAGTCTCTGTCAGAACACCCCGACGAGGTATACCGGGCGCTTCTCATAGTCATTCTTCGGCTCGTCTTTCTGCTGTACGCCGAGGAGCGGGACATGCTGCCCGAGGACGAGACGTTCTTGCGTTATTACTCCCTTACGGGCCTGCATAGCCGCCTCCGCGAGGACGCCGCGCTCTTTCCAGACACCATGGATCAGCGCTTCGGCGCCTGGGCTCAACTCCTGGTCCTCTTTCGCTTAGTCCACGACGGCGCCGAGTCAGGCGCGATGCATCTCCCCAAACGCCAAGGCGTTCTCTTTGATCCCGACCGCTTCAAGTTCCTTGAGGGCCGACTGTCCGGGAGTGCACGCCAGATCCACAGTCGCATTGAGCCACCGCTCGTTCCCGATGGAACTATTTATCGCGCCTTGGAGAAACTCCTCGTACTCGATGGCGAGCGCATCTCGTATCGCGCGCTCGACGTAGAACAAATCGGCTCGGTCTACGAGACGATGATCGGATTCAGGCTCGAAATCGCGGCTGGCCGCTCCGTAGCTATCAAGGCCCAGAAGCGGAGGGGCGCGCCGACACCGGTAGATCTCGAGGCGCTGCTAGCCGAACCCGCGGCCAAACGGGCCCAGTGGCTCCAAGACCGCTCGGAGCGAAAGCTCGTTGACCGGGTGCAGAAACGTGTAGCCGAGGCAGGGACGATTGCGGATCTGCATGCAGCGCTTCTACCGGTGATCGATGCCGCAGCGACGCCGGATTTGGTTCAGCCTGGCGCGATGGTGCTTCAACCAAGCGAGGAGCGGCGTCGCTCTGGCTCCTACTACACGCCGCGCGACCTCACCGAACCGATTGTGCGCACGACGCTCGAGCCCATCCTCGAACGCCTCCGCGGAGCCGACGGCCAGACGCCCTGGCCGGCGCAGATCCTCGATCTCAAGGTGTGCGATCCGGCTATGGGCTCAGGAGCGTTTCTCGTCGAGGCGTGCCGCCAGCTCGGCGACCAGCTGGTTGAGACATGGCATGCGCACGGCGATATGCCCGCGATCCCTCCCGACGAGGACGAGGTGATCTTCGCGCGCAGATTGATAGCGCACCGGTGCCTTTATGGTGTGGACCGCAACCCGGTGGCGGTGGACCTCGCCAAGGTCTCGCTCTGGCTCGTGACGCTGGCGCGCGAGCATGCGCTCACCTTCCTCGATCACGCCCTGCGTCACGGGGATTCGCTGGTCGGACTGTCCCGCAAACAGATCGAGGCCTTTCACTGGGACCCTGATGCGCCCCGTTTCGAGGCGGGCTTCGAAACTATGCGTGTTCGCGAACACCTTGTGAAAGTCGCAGAGCTACGGCAACACATACGCGACGCTGATGAGAGCGTTTCCGATTGGGAGCAGCGAGATGTGTGGGTCGTAACGCAGTCCGAGCTTGGCCACGTTCGGCTATTCGGGGACCTCGTCCTGGCATCGTTCTTCGAGGGTGACAAGCTCAAGGAGCGGGAGAGGAAGCGGAGCGAATATGCAAATGCAGTCGTGAGCGACGAGGCCGAGCGTTATCGCGGCTTGCTAGAGGAGTGGCGGCACGCCGAACGGCCGCTTGCGACATTCCATTGGGAGGTCGAGCTTCCGGAGGTGTTTGATAGGGAGAATCCGGGCTTCGATGCGATCGTCGGGAATCCACCGTTCGCCGGAAAGAACACTGTAGGTGGGGTTAACGTCGGCGGCTATCCCGACTGGCTGAAGGAGCTTCATGCCGAGAGCCACGGTAACGCCGATCTCGTAGCACATTTTTTCCGGCGCGCCTTTCACCTGTTACGCGAGAACGGCGCCTTTGGCTTGATCGCCACGAACACAATCGCACAAGGAGATACTCGGTCAACTGGTCTTCGCTGGATCTGCCTGCGCGGTGGCACAATCTTCTGGGCGCGAAAGCGAGTCAAGTGGCTGGGCTCAGCCGCCGTTGTGGTGAGCATTGTGCATGTAATCAAAGGAGCGTACGCAGGTAGGCGCGAATTGAACGGAAAGCAAGTTAGCGAGATCACGGCATTCTTGTTTCATCGGGGCGGCCACGCCGATCCCGTTCGACTCGCGATCAACGCCGGCAAGAGTTACAGGGGGAGCCTCATCCTCGGAATGGGCTTTACCTTCGACGACACCGATAAGAAAGGTGTCGCCACTCCGCTGGCTGTCATGCGACAACTTATCGACAAAGACCCGCGCAACGCCCAGCTGATCGTCCCTTACATCGGCGGGGAGGAAATCAACTCGAGCCCGACCCACATCCACCATCGCTGGGTAATCAATTTCGGCGCGATGACGGAAGCGGAGGCACGTCGGTGGCCAGACTTGATGAGGATTGTGGAGGATAAGGTCAGGCCTGAACGGATGCAGGACAAACGAGACACAAGACGGAAGTACTGGTGGCGCTTTGGCGAAACCACGCCAGCGCTATCTCGCGCCAAGAGCGGGTTAGATCGTCTACTAGTCAACTCGCAAATCAGCTCCCACTTGCAGTTCGCCTTCGTTTCAGCAGCGGCCGTCTGCGGGCAGACAGCAAACGTCTTCCCTCTGACCACCTACGCGGCGTTCTGTGCCTTGCAATCCCGCCCCCATGACATCTGGGCCAGGTTCTTCGGGTCCTCGTTTGAGGATCGACTTCTATATGCGATCTCCGATTGCTTCGAGACCTTTCCGTTCCCAGCGAATTGGGAGGCTGACCCGACCCTCGAGGCTGCAGGCAGGGCTTACTACGAGTTCCGTGCCGAGCTTATGGTCAAGAACGACGAGGGCCTTACGAAGACCTACAACCGTTTCCACGATCCAGACGAGCGCGACCCCGGGATAATCAAACTACGCGAACTGCACGCCGTCATGGACCGGGCGGTTCTCGATGCTTTTGGATGGACTGACATCCCGAACCACTGCGAGTTCTTACTCGATTACCAGATCAGTGACGAAGAATGGGGCAACAAGAAGAAGCCCTGGCGGTACCGCTGGCTTGATGAAGTACATGACGAAGTGCTCGCCCGCCTCTTGGAGCGTAATGCCGAGCGCGCCAGGGAAGAGGCGCTTGCCGGCGCAGGCACGATGCACGGCCGGAAGTCGGCGGCGCAGCGTATAGGCAACCTGGCGGTCCTGAAGGGGCTCTCATCGTGAGTGTTCGCGCCGAGGAGAGTGTGCCAGGGACCTCTCTGGAGGTTCGTACGAGATTAGTCGAGGCATTGAAGCTTGATCTCGTTGGGCCTTGGGCCGGCCACGCGCTCGCCGAGGAGCGGCTGCCTGGGTGGGTGCGGCCCTCGAACTGGTACTTAACCGGATTCTTGATTCCGTCGGGAACGCCGCCCGAGAAGAGCGCCGACGCGGACGAAGACGACGACCTCGGCGTGGTCCCGACGTCAGCTGGCCTCGCAGAGGAATCGAATGAGGAGCGCAAGGCCGCCAAGAAGGGGTTCTTCCCCTCCTCGATGGGGCTTAGCTTCCTCGTACGGAAGGAGGCGCGAGCCCTCACCGTAACAGTGCGCTGGGGCGACTACGCGCCGTCAGAGCTGGAGGGTGTGGATGGCGCGCCACTTTCTACCTGGTTACGCACACCTCGTGAGGAGACCGTTCAGGTAGAGATCAGCAATCCCAGCGGCGATCCGATGGTTCGCGACGTGCCACGCTCGGGCGGTCTCCAAGTTCACATTGTCGTGCGAAATATCGCCGCGGCGAACCTGGAGGAACAGCTGCCGGCCGGAACGCGCTCGGTCTCTATTTTCCTCGTAAATCGCCGCACGCCTGTCGAGGAGCAGCCCGATTGCGCCTACACGTTTCAGCCCGAGCTCGAGGCGCTTTGCGACCGTCCCTTCCTCCCACGACCCGACCTGCGTGGCTTGCATGCGGAGGATTGGGACGAGCAGGTAGCTGACCTTCAATATTCCGACACCCGCGAGTACGCTACCGGCCACGGAGTCTCGGCAGAATGGGAGGTCGTCGACGGACTCTGCAATGTCTTGCGGACCGCCTGGATCCCAAGTGCAGAGGTTGAAAAAACGGAGACCGTGGCTCCAAAAGGTGTCGAGCTCTCGATGAAAGCGCTTGGCGCCCTGCAGGATGGGGCTGCCGCGAAGATCGCTCTGTCGCCACTAGTTGACCGCTACCGCAGCTGGATCGGAGACCGCGGCACTGAGGCCGCTCACCTCACGGGCACCCGACGTGGTACGGCTGACGAGCTGCTCCATCTCGCCGAAATCGCGGCTGACCGAATCGAGGCCGGCATCGCGACGCTCGCTAACGACCCAGAGGCTTTGGATTCCTTCCGCGTAGCGAACCGGGCCGTATCACGCGCCTTGCACCAACGTCTCGGGATAGAGGAAACAAGCTGGAAGGCGTTCCAGCTCGCTTTCATCCTTCTCAACGTTCCGGGGCTCGCGGAGCGGACCGACCCGCACCGCAAGACTGTCGACCTTCTCTTCTTTCCCACAGGGGGCGGCAAGACGGAGGCATATCTCGGCTTGGCTGCCTTTGCAATGGTCCTCCGGCGACTGCGCAACCCCGGCGAACAGGGTCTTCAGGGGGCTGGCGTGAGCGTGATCATGCGCTACACGCTGCGACTTCTTACCCTGGATCAACTGGGCCGCGCCGCCGGGCTGGTGTGCGCGCTGGAACTGGAACGCGAGCGGGCTCAAGGACGCTACGGCGAGTGGCCCTTCGAGATCGGACTCTGGGTTGGCAAGGCCGCAACCCCGAACATCCTCGGGCGCAAGGGCGACGGGCGCTCCGATTCAGCCCGAAGTAAGGTCCACCAGTTCAAAGCCGATCCGCGCGGCAAACCATCACCGATTCCACTTGAGAACTGCCCATGGTGCTCAACACGCTTTGGGCCCGACTCCTTTGTCCTACTCCCAAACGATGATCAGCCTCGAGAGCTAAGGATCGTCTGCGTCAACTTCGAGTGTGACTTCTCCCGAGACCGGACACTCCCAATTGTGGCCGTGGATGAACCCATGTATCGTCGCCTGCCCGCATTTCTGATTGCCACGGTAGACAAGTTCGCGTCGCTCCCGTGGGTTGGGGAAGCCGGCGCATTGCTTCAAGGCGCTGATCGCTACGATTCGACTGGCTTCTACGGGGACGCCGAACCGGGAAGGGGAAAACGGCTTGCCGTGCCGTTGCCGCCACCAGATCTGATCATCCAGGACGAGCTCCACCTCATCGCTGGACCGCTCGGGACTATGGCCGGCCTCTACGAGACCGCCATCGAGGCATTGTGCAAGCGGTCCGAAGGTGGGCGCACCGTGTTGCCGAAGATTGTCGCGTCGACAGCCACCGCACGGCGCGCTCAGGATCAGATCCAAGCGCTGTTCGGGCGGTCGTTGACCCAGATCTTCCCGCCGCCTGGCCCCGATCGCCGCGATTCTTTCTTCGCGCGCACGGTGCCGTCGACGAAAACGCCAGGTCGCCTGTACCTTGGCATTGCATCGCAGGGTCGGAACCCGAAAGTGTTGATGCGCAAAACGTGGCTTGCACTTATGGGCGCTGCCGAACGCGCGTACCGCGATGCGGGCGGACATAAGAACGAAGATAACCCCGCCGATCCGTACATGTCCGTTCTCGGCTACTTCAACAGCCTCCGAGAGCTCGGCGGGGCGCGGCGCATCCTCGAAGAGGAAGTCCAAAACACGATCAAGAGTTATGGGGCACGCAAACGGATTGGAGAGGACCGAGGCCTTTTTCAGGACCGCAAGACTTTTTCGGAGGTCCTTGAGCTCACCTCGCGCGTGCCGACCGACAAGGTTGCGGAGGCGAGGCGTCGTCTAGGAGCAGGATTCCACGAATCGCAGCGAGTGGATTGCGCGATTGCCACCAACATGATCTCGGTGGGCCTCGACATACAGCGCCTTGGATTAATGGTCGTTCTCGGCCAGCCCAAGAGTCATGCAGAGTACATCCAGGCTACGAGTCGTGTGGGTCGCGACGATAACAGGCCAGGGCTGGTCGTGACGCTTCTAAACATCCACAAGCCGCGGGATCGCTCGCACTACGAACGCTTCCGTCACTACCACGAGACGTTCTATCGCTCAGTGGAAGCTGCAAGCGTGACGCCGTTCTCGGCTCGCGCACTTGACCGCGGCTTCGCGGGAGCACTTGTGGCATTGGCGCGTCACGCAAATATGGCGATGGCCCCGCCACGAGGTGCTGAACAGATTGCGAACGTGCGCTCGGAAGTCGAACGCATAGTCCTCACGGCCTTTCTGGATCGGGTGCTCGAGCAACCGATCGATGATGAAGCTGAACGCAATGAATGGCTGCGCAGCGTCCAGAACCGTGTCGTCGACCTGCTTGATTCGTGGCGGAAGATCTTCGACGACTATCACATCGCCGGGGTCGGGTTGCAGTATCAAAAGTACGAGTTGAGCGGCCCCCAGCCACTCCTAAGAGAGATGCTGGACGAAACCTTCGAATCCGAGCACCAGCGGAAGTTCCAGGCCAGTCGCTCATTGCGCGACGTGGAGCCGGAAGTCAACTTGTTCATGAAAGACCTGGGCAACGCATGACAGGGCAGGCGCACGGACAAATTCGTCGAAGTCAAGTTGTCACTACCTGGGGGCCCGGTTCCTTGATGGATCTTCCTCGCTATGCGGTGATCGTGGGTGGTCTAGACGCATGGCCAAACGTAAACGACCTGGAGGAAGTCGTCGAGGCTCGCCTCACGGGCAAGTTGCAAGCAATGACGGGTATCCAAGAGCCGCGGTTATACGCGCCGCCATCGGACTCCAGCGACCCGCGCGAGCCAAAGAAAGGGATCGGAGTCTGGCGTTTCCCTGAGTGGTTCGTGGTGCAAGAGGACTCAGGCACGGAGGACCGCGAACGCTCGCGAAGGATCGTGCATCGCAAAGCCTTGGATGGCAAGAGTAGATTCGAAGGGCGGCAGGTAGTCCCAACGCGATTCGTTCGTGCATGCCCACGAGGTCATGTGGACGATCTCGACTGGCACCGCTATGTACACGGGCTCGAGGACAACTGCCGGCGCCAGCTTTGGCTGGACGAACGGGGCACGAGCGGGGATCTAGCTGATCTTGTTGTGCGCTGCGAGTGCAAGAAGTCGCGCGGTCTGCACGAAGCGACAGAACTGGAGCTCAACCCGCTCGGCACTTGCCGGGGCGCTCGCCCCTGGTTGGGGCGGAACGCGCACGAGGACTGCAAGTTGCCGAGTCGACTACTGATCCGCACCGCCGCAAACGCCTACTTCCCGCAGGTCTTGAGCGTCCTCTCGCTTCCCGGTCGCGGAACGGCGCTACAGGCGGTCGTCGAGGAACTGTGGGACGACTTGCAGATAGTTGTGACCGCAGCCGATCTCAACTTCTTGAAGAGGAAGCCTCGACTTATGGAACGGCTTGGTCCATTTGCTGACGACGACGTACTCGCATGCATCCGCGAGCGTGAGGCCGGCGTGTTCGCCGATCGACCCGTTAAGGAGGTCGAGCTTGATGCACTGATGGCCGCTCCCGAGGGATTTGGCGACGATGTCCCGATCGATGAGAACTTCCATGCTCGACGCCTACCCAACGCTACGTGGCGGCACTCGCCTTTGTCGCAGGGAATCGACGCCGTTATCCAGCTCCACCGCCTTCGGGAGGTTTTGGCGCTCACAGGCTTCACGCGCTTCGAGGCCGTCACGCCGGACATTCAGGGGGACTATGAAAGCGACGTGGAGCGAGCGGACCTTGCATTAGAGCCACGATGGTTTCCGGCGGTTGAGAATCGAGGCGAAGGGGTGTTCGTGGCACTTCGCGCGGAGGCCGTTGCAGAGTGGCTAGCGAAGGCGCCGGTAAGGGCGCGTCTAACTAATCTCGCCATGGGCCATCAACGTTGGCAAGATAGGCGTAGGAGCAAGACTCAGCGCGCGTTCCCCGGGGGCCCATACGTATTGCTCCATACGCTGGCACACCTTCTTATCCAATCTGTCGCGATGCGATGCGGATATCCGGCAAGTTCCATCCGCGAGCGCATCTTCTCGGACGTGGGAGGCGAACGCTATGGACTTCTCCTGTACACGGGTAGCCCCGATTCAGCCGGCACGCTGGGCGGCCTGGTGCAACAGGCGCGATACATTGAAGCTCATCTGGCTTATGCCCTCCGGGCCGCGGCCCTTTGCTCCAACGATCCGATCTGTGCCCAGCATTCCCCGGGCGAAAGCATGGAGGCCCGTTGGTTGCAGGGGGCTGCCTGCCACGGTTGTTCTCTGATCGCAGAGACTTCGTGCGAGATGGCCAACGACTATCTAGATCGCGCCCTCGTGGTGCCAATTCTTGGTCTTTCCGATGCCGCGTTCTTTCGCCCAATCGGATGAACGAAGCCCTGTTTGCCTTACCAGTCCACGTGCGGCGGCGACTGATGGATGCGCTGGATGCGGGAGTCCTACCCAACCCACGCTCTCTCGATTCTCTCCGGTCCGTCCTCGGATTGCGTGATGGGGCCGAAGACGTAGCGGCAGCCCTCGCTTCACTCGACGACTTAGGGATCTCGGGTGCCGCGTGTGCCGCCTGGATCCGGACGGTCGACGAAGTGACTTCTCGCACTCCAAAGCCGGACCTGGTGTGGTCGGGCCCCGAGGTTCCCGGCAGCTATGCTCGCGACACGCGCCGGGTCTACGAGGAGCTACTCGGCTCGGCGGTGCATTCCTTGTGGGCAAGCAGCTTCGTCTACTTTGATGGGCCTCGCGCCTTCGAAGTGCTGGCGCGCCGGATGGACGAGGTACCGGGTCTCCGCGTCACCCTGCTCTTGAACATCCAGCGTCGTAGAGGCGATACGACAGCCGCGGCTGACCTCGTCCGGCGATTCGCCAACCGCTTCTGGGGGACAGACTGGCCTGGGTCGTCCCGACCGCAGGTCTTCTACGACCCGCGATCCCTCGACCCCGAGGGTCCAGGCGGGGTACTCCACGCCAAGGCCGTCGTGGCGGACGAGGATTCAGTCTTCGTAACATCAGCGAATCTCACCGAGGCTGCTCTTGACCGGAATATCGAGATGGGCTTGCTCGTCAGGGACCGAGCGCTCGCCGCGAGCGTTTCAAACCACTTCCGAGCGCTAATCGATCGACGGCTCCTTAGCCCCTTACCACCCTCATGAAACGAGCCGAGTCCTAGCCCGCTGCGTACAGAGTAGTAGCTCGGCACCAGCGCCCTGCCCTTCACCGACGATGGTGAGCTCACCAAGCGATGCCAGTTTTGCGAATGAACTCGAGCAGCCCTGCTTTGCTCGCCTGCAGGCGCTCGATTGACCCGTCCAGAAACCCAGCCTTGAGGGGTGGCCAATCGGAACCTTGCGTATCGATCTCCTTAAACATGAGCTCCTGGGCGCGCGTACGCCAGCCGAAGCACCCAAGCGGCGCCCAAGACCCTTTATCGAAGTGCAGGAGAGCGAGCAGGAATTCGAATCGATCGAAACAGAGTTGGTAATCTTCGTCACTCGGAAGCAGTTCTCGCAAGTGTGGTCGCAGGAATAATTCGAGATAGTCGCTTGCCGGCGTCTTGTGGTTCGTCAGCCCCGGAAGAAGCCGGCCAAACCTCTGATCCATGAGGCGGCTCGGATAAAGCTTTAGTCCCAGCTGGGTTTGGCCGTCAAGATCAGTGAAGCGGCCTCGCTGCAGGAGACTAACCAATGCTGAGTATTCTCCGCCGGCAATGGCGGCTATACCGACCGAATAAATCAGGATCAAAGCGGGCCAGAAACGCATGTCGAACCCGTCTTGAAGAAGTACAGGCTTGGTGTCGGCTGGCGTAGCGATTCGTTCAATCGACGCAGTCAAGATATCCGTTTGCTCATGCGTTCCCCATCGAGCACCGGCAATCAGCATTGCTTGCAAGATTTCCACTTCCGATTCGGCCAATCGAAGCCGACTCTCAATCACTTCCGCTGTCACGGTGCCGGAAAATGCCAGGGCCTGCCAGTTGATGGCATCGCGGGTACGCTCCGTCTCCTCAGTAAATAACTCACGTAGGCGGATCCGAAACCTATCGTCTACGAGGTACCGCTTGACGGTCTCCGCTGCGGACGCGACGGACAGGGGGTGTGGGCGCCCGGACATAGCAAGAGATTCGACTTTCTCTTGAAGATTGGCGAGGAAAGTATCGGCGTCGTCGATGTTAATGACCACGGCGCCCCGAAGCTGGATTAGCCGCTGAGCTTCATCCCCAAGAGGTCCACGCGCAGCCCAGAATGTCGTGAACCGCCTGCTACGTGCGCGCGTCATGGCTTGCCGCAATGCGATGTCCCATTCGGCCGACCATCCGACAATGACCAGGCCGAATTCATCCAAGACACGATCCAGCAGTCGTACGACCCGGCGGTCGTACCGTGCCAACTCAGTCGGCGTGTTCTTAATACGCGCGTCCAGATAGTCGCCGTGAAGCTTAATCACCGTGCACTTGGTGTGGATAAGCGGGAGCGCCCCCTCAGCCGCGTCGGGAGTGCTGATGACCGTGGGGACGATCCCCTCCTCCTGAAGTGCTAGTTCCATGATGCGATCGAAGTTCGTCGTAAGGATCACTCGAACGTAGCCATCTCGCACCAGCCGCGCGACAGCCTTGTGCGCCGCCCGGGGTGCCTTTAGCCCTTCCTCCTGTTCTTCCGTGGTTGGCTCGAAATAGCGGCGGAGTACTTGATTGCGCTCAGCTGGCGAGCGTGCGAGTTGCGGGAGAAGGGTCGAGTACGCGAGTTCACCGCCGAACCGCTCCGAGTACCACGCCATCGGATCCGTTGGCCTTTCTTTTGTGGCCGCGGCGACCCTGCGGACGAGGTCGAGCGTCACTTCCCATCCTGTCGGAATCCCGGCGGATCTTGAAGCCCCGGAACCAAGAAAGATCGCGTAGACACCCGGGTTCGCCTGAACACTTAGGCTCAAGGCCAGAAGGGGGTCGATATCGTTCATCTCACCGCGCTTCTCGCTTGCCGGTCTTGGCAGTCCACGTCCAACATCCTCGCAGGCGGACGGCCTTTCTATACCCTAAGTCCAAAGGTGGCGAGTCGACTGATCGCATATTGCGACGAGAGTTACAGTGATACGGCGATCTTCATAGTCGCGGGTTACGTCGGACGCCCATCTGACTGGCGCAAGCTGATAGCTGCGTGGAAAAAGGCACTTAGCCGGCTCGGCATCGCAGAATTTCACGCGGTTGACTGCGCGCAGGCACATGAGAGCTTCGAAGGGTGGGCGCCAGATCGCCGTGAAGACCTCCAAGCAGAGCTGGCCACGTTGCTTTCCAAAAGCCAGCTGCGGCCGGTTGTGACTGCTATCCAGCTTGCGGATTGGGCCGCAATCGCAGGCGGGATTCGAAGGTTCCGGCCGCGCCAGTCGAAGCCCTATCACCTCGCCTTCGAGCATCAGATCACGCTGATGGCTCAGCAGAAATTAGGTGGAGCGCGAACAATCGACTTCGTCTTCGACGCGATAGCCAAACAACAGGGGGGTGCCGCTGAGGTCTT
>CAAGKR010447682.1_pt1 | contig 17047 bp, 16 predicted proteins | sample 2556971 | NCBI WGS metagenome assembly CAAGKR01 (sample SAMEA5207829, study PRJEB30636) | soil metagenome | biome: forest; feature: boreal; material: soil | place: USA | collected 2011-09 | depth 1 m | reverse complement strand
TGGGGCCGATCATCGGGCAGCTTGTAGTCAGCAGTCTCCGGCCAGGCAGAGTGGAGTGAAGTCACGAACAGGTCCTCGGGGGCCGATTGGGCCAACTTGGGCGTGGTGCTGAGCGCGATCACCCCCACCAGGCGGGTGGCCTTCTCAGGTGGGTCGAACCGCTGCGGCACGAAGAAGAGGATGTCGCCGTTGGGCAGGAACCTGATCTCGCTTCGGCCCGAGGCTCCCGCCTTGGGGCCGCTCCAGGCCTCGTGTGGGGCGGTTGGCGGCGGCAGGGTCGGGTCGATCACGCGCACGCTGAGCTTGCCCGGGCTGTCTGGCGGGTCGCTGACCACCGTTGCCAAGGTCCGGTGATCGCTGGAGATCGCGGCCGCCAGGAACTGCGCCGCGACCCCCCTGGACGTGGCGCTCGGTGATGGGCTGGGAGAGGGGCTCGGCGGCGGCGCGGCGGCCGGGCTCGGACTCGGGGCCGGGCTCTTCGCCGCCAATGTGGAGGCATTGGCGGCCGCATAGTCGATCACCTTGGTGGGATTCGCGGTGTCGCCCTGCACCAGCGAGAGTGAAGGCCCATCTGCCAGCACCATGGTGCCAGCCTTGGTGCTGGCAGTCGGCTGGCCAGAGCGGCATGACGACGGAAGCGGGTCGCGAGTGGCCAGATATGCGGCCGCACCGACCGGCACGAGAGACCCGGCAACGATTGCGACCAGGACCAGCCCGATGCGATTGGTGTATCCGCCAGTGCTCACCGACGTGGCGTCACGGTCGCGCACCCGGCTCATTCTAGATTGCTAAAAAGCATGGACTTTGCCGAGGCCTCCGGTTAGGCTGCGCCACCATGAGCCAGTCAGGAGCCACCGAGTGGCAGAAGGTGGAGGTGTACTCAGAAGGGCTGAGGATTACCGGCGAGATGGAGATCGCGCCGCCGCTTCGTCTCAGCGACGAGGCCAATCGCCTCAACGAATGGGTCAAGCTCCACAACACCCTCACCGAGCCCATGCTCACCTCATACCCGGTGGTCAGCTCGGAGGAGGAGACCTCCTTCGTCGCCCGGGCGTCGATCGTGATGATCCTTCCAGAGGGCGGCCCGCCGCAGCAAAACCCCATGATGTGGAAGGAGAAGATCCGCCACCAGATCGTACTCAACACCACCGCCTTCTCTATGGCCGCGGACGTCCACCTCGAGCCCAACGAGGACCTGCGCAAACACTTCGATCGCTATCCGCGGGACTTCCTGCCCGTGACCCGCGTATCCGCGATCGTCGTGGCATCGCTCAGCGGCCTGCCGTCAGGCACTCTCCCGCAGACCCTGCAGCGGGAGTTCGCCCTGGTCAACCCGGCCGCGATCGTCAGCTTCAGCCAGCGCTAAGCCGCGCCGGGGCGTCCCGGTCTAGGGTTGGCTGCCGAAGTCGCCCTGGAGGACCACCACGGTGGTGCCGATGGGAGTCCAGCCGTAGAGGAAGTCCATCTGGCTCGCGTTCCGCGGAATGTTGATGCAGCCGTGGGTGCCGTTGGCCTCGGTGTTGGTGCCGGGACCGTACCGGCTGCGCCAGGGGGCGTCATGGAGGAAGAACCCACTCGACTCCCACTCCATCGCGTACTGCATGCTGACGCAGCCGGCCCAGGGGTACGGGTTGCCTCGCCATGAGGTCATGCAGTAGGGCGAGAACTTGGCGAAGACATGGTAGATCCCCGTGATCGTCGCCATGCTCGGCCGGCCGGTGGTGACCGGGGTGTCTAGGACGACGGCGCCGTCCTGCAGGGCCATCAGCTCCTGCTTGGCAAGCGAGACCACGATCACCTTGCCCACGCCGTAGATGGCCGCCCAGTACTTGGAGTCGATGTCGCTCTTGACCGCCTGGATCGCAGCCTTGGCCGCGGTCAGGCCGGGCATGTCGCCCGCCGCATCGAGCTGCTTGGAGGCGGCATCGAGCTGGGTCGCGTCGGAGGAGACGTCCTTGCCGGCGGCCTGGGCCGCGCCCATCTCGGCTCGGGTCGTACCCAGCAGGTCGTAGGCGGACTGCCGGGTGGACAGCAGCGAACTGAGGGTCGAGGACTGGGACCAGGCCTTGGCGGCGATGTCCTGGCAGTCAGCAAGTCCGCCGGCATGGCTGAGCCGGTCCGCAAGGGCGGCGATCGCGGTCGCGTTGTCGCTCACCTTGAGGACCGGGACGGCCTGGGCCTTGGCCAGCGCCGCCTGGGCGGAAGTCACCGCGTTATGTGCGTCCGCCTGGGCCCCCTGCAGCTGCTGGTTGGCGGCGATCTTCTGGCCGGTCACGGCCTTCAGCGCCTGGTCCTTAGCATTGACCGAGTCGATCGTGGTCTGGGTGGTCTTGGGTGTCGAGATGTCCTGGTTGGCCTTGGCGGTGTCGTCCGCGAACTTCTGGAACTCGGCGGTGTCGACGCCGGCGTCCTGGGCGGGTTTGATGTCGCTGGTAAGGGCGGCAAGCGCATCGAGCAGCTGCTGGTGCATCTGCGCCGAGGCCTGGGTCTCGGCCGACTGGACCTGACCGGTCAGCGCCTTGAGCTGGTCGGCCCGCTTCTGGATGGCGTCGACCTGCTGGCGATCGATGGCGAAGGCGGCGGGCGGCAGCGGCTGCGACTTGAGGTCGGTCTCCTGCTTGACCACCGGGTCGATCATCGCCTGCGGAGTACCGTCGTCCAGGCTGTGCCTGACCTGGGCCTCGAAGGCGCCGGAAGCGGAATCGATCGCTGCCTTGGCCGACTGGACCTGCTGGTTCTGGTAGTTAACGGCGGCCACCGCCCCGGCCACGTTGGCGGCGGCAAAGGTGACTACGATCTGGGCACCGACGAGGACCGGGCGAAACGCGCCCGCCGCGATCATTTCTGGGACGCCCTGCTAGAGATCATTGAGGTTACTTTTCACTACCGTTGCGGCTTTGCGCGCCACTATAGCAGGCGAATTGGCGTCATCCAATCCCACCGAGGTCGGCGATGACCTGGGGTAGCGGCTTGCTGACGCAGGTGAAGATCGGTGTGTCGCGAACGGTGTAGCGGCTGCCCTCGGTCTCGCGCAGGTCCATCACCAGGTCGACGAAGTCGGCCGGCTCGTTGGTCTCAAAAGCGACCACGAAGTCCTGGTCGTCGAGGCCGAACGAGTAGGTGGTGTTGATCTTGACGCTGGGGTAGTTGTGGCCGATGGCGATGTGCTCATCCATCACCCGTTGGCGCTCGGCCTTCGGCAGCAGGTACCACTCCCGGGTCTTCACGAAGGGGTACATGAACACGTACCTCGCCTTGCTGGGCTTGATGTGCAGGCGCTCCTGGCCGGGGTGGGCGTGGTTGTCGAGGTAGATCGAGCGCTTGGTCATGGATAGGAAGGAGTGGGTGTTGGTGCTCAGGCGGCCGAGCTGCGTGCTGCCGAAGTCGCGGGCGAAGTCCTGGATCGAGTCCAGCTCGTGCGAGGCCGTCCAGAAGCAGAAGTCGGTGTCGGCGCGTACCCCCACCGTCGAGTAGGGCCGGATCATCATCCCCTCGGCATAGCGGGCGACCACGCTCTCAACCTCTCCGGCTGCCTGCTCCTGGGTCCTGCGGTCGAGCTCGCGCCACGCCGGGTCGGCTTTGTAGAACACGAAGCGCACGAACTCGCGCTGCGAAGGCTGCTGTGGTGCCATTCTCGATCAAGGATACCGATCGGGTAGTGAACTAGGATCACGGATATGGACGTGGACCCGCGGCTGCCCTTCGGCGAGGACGAGGACGAGGAGGCCGAGCACACACCGCCGGCCCGCACCCCTCCGCCGCCGAAGAAGCCCCTGGACGTGTTCCTCGCGGAGTTCGAGCGACGCCTGGTCGAGCACCCCGACCAGCCGGCGACCGACGCCCACCTGGCCCTCGAGGCGCGCGCCGAAGGCGCCCGCTGGCAAACGCCGGGCACGCGCCGCCCGGCCGACCCGCCACCGGTCGAGGTGGAGGCCGAGCCGGAAGCGGCACCAGAGCCTCAGCCGGAGTCCGCGACCGAGCCGCCGGCCCCGCCCGAAGCCGCGCCAACCGCGGACCCAGCCCAGGTCCCTGGGCGCCGCCGCCCCAGGAGACGAGGGCACCAACGCCGCCGTCACTGAGCCGCCTCGACCCGCGCCCGACGTCCGGCGCCGGGCGAGTGCCATACTTTTCCGGCACGCATGAACGCCTTTGAGACCCTGGTCTACGAGCACCGCGACGGGGTGGCCACGATCACCCTCAACCGCCCCGACGCCTTCAACGCGTTGACCCCAACGCTGAACAGCGAGGTGCGCGATGCCCTCGCGGCGGTTGGGTCCGACGAGTCGGTCCGGGCTGTGGTCCTCACCGGGGCCGGCCGGGCCTTCTGCTCAGGGCAGGACCTGCGGCAGATGGAGGCAGGCGACCCCGCCCAGCAGGTCAAGGACACGCTGAACCACAGCTACGCCCCGATGATCATGGCGATGCGGCAGCTGCCCAAGCCGATCGTTGGGGCGATAAACGGGGTTGCCGCCGGCGCGGGTATGAGCCTGGCGCTGGCCACCGACATCCGGATCGCATCGGAGAAAGCCTCCTTCATGCAGGCGTTCTCCCGGGTCGGGCTCATCCCCGATGCCGGCAGCAACTACTTCCTCCCCCGTCTGGTCGGGCTTCCACGCGCGCTGGAGCTGGCGTGGACCGCGCGCCGGGTGGGCGCCGCCGAGGCGCTCAGCGTCGGCCTGGTCAACTCCGTGGTCCCCGCTGAGGACCTCGATACCGCCGCCCATGAGATGGCGACCCAGCTGGCCAAGGGCCCGGTGCTGGCGATCGGCCTGACCAAGCAGGCGATGCTGGAGGCCGAGAACAGCTCACTGCCGCAGATCCTGGCTCTCGAGGCCGAGCTGCAGAGCCGCTGCATCGTCACGGAGGACTTCGTCGAGGGCGTGAGCGCGTTCCTGGAGAAGCGCGAGCCGCGGTTCGGCCACTCCCCGAGCCGGATCTGACCCCGGACCCAGCGGCGGTCCCAGTCCGTCCGGCGGCGACGGTCGCAATCCTCAGGGACGGCGCCGGCCGCCTCGAGACCCTCATGCTGCTTCGCCCGGTGGAGGCGGAGTTCGCACCGAGGGCCCAGGTCTTTCCTGGCGGCAGGATCGACGAAGCCGACGCCGAAGACAGCTGGGCGGAGATCGTCGAGGTCGACGACGACGCCTTTCCCGCCCTGCGGCAGGGGCCTGGCCACCCGCCACCCCGGGCGTTCGTCGTCGGCGCGATCCGCGAAGTCTTCGAAGAGGCCGCCGTGCTGCTCGGCCTGCCGGCGGAGAGCCTGCCAGGTGCCGGCTGGGCCGCCAGTGCGCGGGATCGCGCCAGCAGCTCGGAGGCGTCGCTGGCCGATCTTCTCAAGGAGTCGGGCCTCCGCCTCGCGCCCGAGCCTATGGCCTATTTCGCGCGCTGGATCACGCCCGAGGGCATGCCTCGGCGCTACGACACCCGCTTCTTCGCTGCGCCGATGCCGGTCGGGCAGGACGCGGTGGCGGCCGAGGGCGAGATCCAGTCGCTGGAATGGATCACTCCCGCCGCCGCCCTGGCCCACGCCGACACCAATGACGCCTACACCCTGCCGCCAACCCGCGCCGTCCTGACGATGCTGTCGAAGTACTCCAGTGTCGAGGAGGCCCTGCGGCGACTGCCCGAGGACGGCGATGTCTCCCCCATCCTGCCGAAGATCGTCAGCGTTCCCGGCGGCGCCGGGCTGGACGGCGTCCGCGTCCTGATGCCGGGAGATCCCGGCTACGAGTAGCCTACCGTTGGCCACGGTGCTGGCGCCGAACCCCTCCGTTTTCACCGGCAGCGGCACCAACACATACGTCGCCGGCGCCGGCGACAGGGTGGTGATCATCGACCCGGGATCCGAGGACGCCCGCCATCTCGCCGCCGTCGCCGAGGTTGCGGCCGGGATGGGACACGTGTCGGCGGTGGTCCTGACCCACCACCACCCGGACCACAAGGACGGCGCCGCCGAGCTGGCGGCGCGGCTTGATGCGCCGCTGCTCGCCTTCCCCCACGAGGACGCGCCGCCGTTGGATCGCGAGCTCGTCGATGGCGACACCCTCGATACCGGCGCCGGCAGCCTCCGCGTGGTCCACACCCCCGGGCACAGCCGCGACCACGTCTGCCTTCACTGGCAGGAAGCCGGGGTTGTCTTCGCCGGCGACCTGGTCGCGGGCGAGGGCTTCATCGTCATCGACCCACCGGACGGCAACATGCGCGCCTACCTCGACTCGCTGGCGAGGATCCGCGACCTCGAGCCCGAACAGGTGCTACCGGGCCACGGCCCCGCCATCGATCACCCCCGCGCCTACCTCGACGGGTACATCGCCCACCGCCTTGGCCGCGAGGCCAAGGTCCTGGGCGCACTGTCCGCGGATGAGCCCCGGCGGCTTGCCGCGATCCTGCCGGAGGCGTACGACGACACCGACACGGCGATGTACCCGGTGGCAACCCGCAGCCTGCTGGCGCACCTCGAGAAGCTGGTCGAGGATGGGACCGTCGCCCAGGAGGGCGACGGCGAGGACGCGCTCTACCGCGTCCGTTAGCCGGCGGCTTCGGCCGGGTTCTCCGCCATCTGCTCGAGGTACTCGATCACCTTGCGCGTCATCCATGTCGGGGTTGACGCGCCGGAGGTGACCCCCACCCGGTCCACGCCAGCAAACCAGCTGACATCGACATCGGCGGGGCTGTCCACTAGGTGGGCCGGCTTGTGCCCCAGCTCCTCCACCACCTGTACCAGGCGCTTGGAGTTGGAGCTGCGGCTGGACCCGACCACGATCACCATGTCGACGTCGGCCGCCGCCTTGACCGCAGCCTCCTGGCGCTCTTGGGTCGCCTTGCAGATCTCGTTGTAGACCTCGACGTGGGGCCAGCGGCGCTGGATCTCCTCGATGGTGGAGAGGGTGTCCCACTGGCTCAGCGTCGTCTGGCAGGTGACCGCCAGCTTCCGGGTCGGGAAGTCGACATCGTCGAGCGCGTCAAAGTCCAGCGGTTCGACCAGGTGGACCCGGTCGGGCGCCTCACCGACGACGCCCTCGGGTTCGGGGTGCTTCCGCTGCCCGATGTAGATGATGTGGAAACCCCGCCCGGCCAGGTCTTTGACTAGGTCGTGGGTGCGGACGACGTCGGAGCAGGTGGCGTCAACGGCGCGGAGCCCCATCTCGGTGGCGCGCGCCTTGACCTGGGGCGAGACCCCGTGGGCGGTGAAGATCACGGTCCCATCGTCGATGCGCTGGAGGCCGGCGAAACGATCGTCCTCGTCCACCAGGTCGACGCCATGGTCCATGAGCTCGTCGGTGACGTGCTCGTTGTGTACCAGGTAGCCGAGCATATGCACGGGCTGCGGGACCGGCTTGGCCCCGGCCTCGGCGCCTACCTGCCGCGCGATCTTGATCGCGTCGACGACGCCATGGCAATAGCCCCGGGGCGTGATCTTGACGACTTCCATGAGTCGAGTCTAGCCCCGCCCCTAACGCATCCCTATGAGAGGTGTAGGCTGCGGACGTGGTAGCCGCGTCGCAGGGGGGCAACGCCGGCCAGGTCCTGCAGGTCGTCTTTTCGTCGCTGGGGCTGTTCGTCGCCCTGATCGTGGGGCTGGTCGCGGGCATCCTGATCTATCGGGGCCGGCGCGCGCCGGACTCGCGGATGCGGGCGGTCATCGACGCCGGGTTCAAGGCGGTGCCCGGCCTGGTAGCCCTGATCGCCGGCGTGGTCGGCTTCATCGTCGGCGTTGCTTATCTCCTCATCCTCTTCATCTACTGGCTCGTCTACTTCGTCTTCGCTTCGATCTGGGTCGGCCTTGCAGGCGGAACCGTCACCTACCCGGCCGAGTTCGGCCAGCTGGCCGGGCAGGGCGTCATCTACATGGGGCTCGGCGTCCTGGTCGCGGCGCTGGGCGCGGTCTGGCTGGGGCTGGTGGTGGCGGGCGCCGTTCGAGGGGTGCAACGGCGCCTTCGAGGCTCCGTCTACCCGCCAGCTGCCGAACCCGCGCCACGGGTCATCGAGATGGAGCCAGTGGATACGGCGCCTCCAGAGCCGAGCAGACAAGAAGGGCGGCAGCTGTGAGGCGACCGCCCTTTTCTCTTGCTGGCTGTTAGGCGCTGATCGGAGCCACCGCGCTGGCGGCGGCCGGGAACGGCTTGGTCAGGGCGATCTTGAGCACCTCTTCGACATGCTCCACCATGACCACCTTGATCTCGTTGAGGATCTCCTCAGGGACCTCGACAAGATCCTTGCGGTTCTTGCGCGGCATGATGAAGGTCTTGATGCCGGCGCGGTGCGCCGCGAGCAGCTTCTCCTTCACGCCCCCAATGGGCAGGACCCGTCCACGCAGGGTGATCTCACCGGTCATCGCCACGTCCTTACGGACGGCGCGGCCGGTCAAGGCCGAGACGATCGCGGTCGTCATCGTCACCCCGGCCGAGGGGCCGTCCTTGGGGATGGCGCCGGCGGGCACGTGGATGTGGATGGAGTTGTCCTCGATCCGGGAGCGATCGACCTCGAAGCTGCCGGCGTGGACCTTGGCGTAGGAGAACGCAGCCCGAGCCGACTCCTCCATGACCTTGCCCAGCTGGCCGGTGAGGGTGAACTCGCCCTTGCCCGGGACGACGATCGCCTCAACGGTCATGACGTCGCCGCCGTACTCGCTGACGGCGACACCGGTGACGGCGCCCACCTGGTCCTCGGTCTCGGCCAGGCCGAAGTCGAAGCGCGGTGGACCCAGGATCGTTTCGAGGTCATTGGGCTTTGGGGAAAGCTTCCGCCGGTTGCCCTCCGACAGCCGGCGCGGCACCTTGCGGGCGATGTTGGCGATCTCGCGCTCCAGGTTCCGGACGCCCGCCTCGTGCGTGTACTCCCGGATCAGGCGCCGCAGGGTGGCGTCACCGATCTCCAGGTTCTTGGCGGTGATCGCGTGCTCCTCCATCTGCCGCGGGACCAGGTAGCGCTTGGCGATGTGGAGCTTCTCGTCCTCGGTGTAGCCAGGGAGACGGATCAGCTCCATGCGGTCGAGCATTGCCGGGTGGATGGTGTCGGCGATGTTCGCGGTGGTGATGAAGAGCACCTGCGAAAGGTCGTAGGCCACCTCCAGGTAGTGGTCGCTGAACTCCCGGTTCTGCTCAGGGTCGAGGACCTCCAAAAGTGCCGCCGCCGGGTCGCCCCGGTAGTCGGCGCCGACCTTGTCGATCTCATCGAGCATGAAGACCGGGTTCTTGGTGCCGGCCTGGCGCATGCCCTGGATGATGCGCCCGGGAAGGGCGCCGATGTAGGTGCGGCGGTGGCCGCGAATCTCCGCCTCGTCACGGATACCGCCGAGCGAGATGCGGACGACCTCGCGCCCGAGGGCGCGCGCGATCGACTTGCCCAGCGAGGTCTTACCCACGCCGGGCGGGCCCACCAGGCAGAGGATGGGCGACCGCGTCGAACGACCCTTCTGGTCGCTGTCCCGGTTGATCTTGGCGACGCGCTCGCGCACCGCCATGTACTCGACGATGCGCTCCTTGACCTTGTCGAGCCCGTAGTGGTCCTCGTCAAGGATCTGCTTCGCCTTCTTGGTGTTCCAGCCCTTCTCGGACTCGGGGTCGGGGTCCTTCCACGGTACCGACACCAGCCAGTCGAGGTAGGACCGCAGCATGCCGTGCTCCGGGGAGATCGTCGGCATCGCCTCGAGGCGGGTCATCTCCCGCTTGGCCTTCTCGAGGGTCTTCTCGGGCATGCCTGAGGTCTCGATCTTCTCGCGAAGGTCCTCAAGCTCGCCGCCCTCTTCGGGCTCGCCCAGCTCCTTGCGGATGGCCTTCATCTGCTCGCGCAGGATCTGCTCCTTCTGGGCCTGGCCGAAGGTGCCCTCGACCTCAGACTGGATCTTGGACTTGAGCTCCAGGACCTCCTTCTGACGCGACAGCTCCACCATCAGGTAGCGCAGCCGCTCGGCGACCTTGGGGGTCTCGAGGAGGTGCTGCTTCTGCTGGACGGTGAGGTCGGGCGACCCCGAGGCAAGGTCGGCCAGGACGCCGGGGTCCTCGGTGCGGAGGACCGCCTGGGCGGCCTCCTGGGGAACCGCGGCGCCGGCGAGGACGTAGGCCTCGATGGTCTCGCGCAGGGACTTGGTCAGCGCGTCGAGGTCGAGGCCCGGCTCGACCTCGTCAGGGATCTCGGTGTACTCGGACTCCAGGTAGGGCTCATCGCGGACGAAGCGGTCGAGCCGCACCCGGGCGATGCCACGCACCACCAGCTGGGCCGAGCCCATCACGCGACGGACGCCCTCGATCTCGCCAAGGGTGCCCCAGCCGTAGATGTCGGCCTGGCCGACATGGTCCTGGACCGGGTTCCGCTGCGCCGCCACGAGGATCTTGCGACCCCGACGGGTCGCCTCCTCAAGCGCGTTCAGCGAATTCTCGCGACCGACGCTGAGGGGCGCAAGCGCCTGCGGGAACAGGACCGCCTCGCGCAGCGGGATCAGGGGAAGGGACTTGCGCCCGGAGCGGCGCGACTTCTGGTCGCCGCCTTCCGAGGCCGCGGCGGGGCGGCGGGTCCGCTTCTTGGGGGGGGTTGACTCAGACTTCTCGCTGGGTGGGATAAAAGACAAAGTTGATCTCCTGGGGATAGAAATTCGTGGTTCCTGTATACCCCTTGCGGCTTCCATCAAACACTAGGAACCGCTGTTTTGGTCAGGAGCTTCCCTTTCTGTCGGGACCGGCCGATCGCCTCGCGGCTGGGCGGACAGGGGCGGAAACACCCCGGGGTAGCCGAGGTGAACCAGGGCCTCGAAGGCCGACTCGCTCTCCTGGAAGAAGACGCCCAGGATGCGGTCCAGCTCGTCTGCGTCGAAGCCCCGGCGCGGCATCTCCGCCATCAGCCAGACGTCGCCGTCGGCATCGAGGCAGTACTTCATGGCGAAGGTGCGTAGGTTCTTGCGCAGCAGCAGGCGATAAAGGTCTTCCTTGTTCTCGCGCGGCGCCCGCACCATGAAGAAGTAGAGCGAGATCCGATCGGAGCGCAGCACCACGGCGATGTTTACCTTCTGGCGCACGTGCCCCGGGATCGAGATCAGCCAGCTGTTGTCTTCGCCGAGGGGCTCGACCTCGGCATGCTCTTGACCGCGGAGGAGCAACTCGAACTCCTCCGCGTTCAGCATTTCGAGCCGGGGTCAGGCCCCCTTCTTCGCCTTTACGGCGTCGATGATCTGGGGAAGCACCTTGTGCACGTCGCCGACAATGCCGAGGTCACTGAGCTTGAAGATGGGAGCCTCCTCGTCCTTGTTGATGGAGATGATGTTCTTGCTCCCCTTCATGCCCACAGTGTGCTGCATGGCGCCGGAGACGCCCGCCGCGATGTAGACGTTGGGCTTGACGGTCTTGCCGGTCTGGCCCACCTGCATCGCGTACGGCATCCAACCGGCGTCGACCACGGCGCGGGTGGCCCCAACAGCGCCGCCGAGCAGGCCGGCCAGGTCCTGGAGGATGGGGAAGTTCTCGGGTCCGCCCATGCCGCGGCCGCCGGTGACAACCACCGCGGCCTCTTCGAGCTTGGGGCCCTCGCTGGCCTCGACCTTGGTCTCCAGCACCTTAACCCGACGGCTGGCGTCGGACAGCTCGGGGCTGACCTCCTCAACCGTTGGCGCGCCCCCGCCAGACGCCTCGGCGCTGAACGCCTTGGGACGCACGGTGGCGATATGCGGCCCAGCCCCGGCGAACGCTTTGTGGGCGATCAGGGTGGCGCCGAACACCGGGACGTCGACCTTGAGAGTCTCGCCCTCGACGCTGAGCTCGGCGACGAAGGCCGCCAGGCCCACGCCCAGGCGGGCCGCCACTCGGCTTGCGATATCCCGTCCGTCGTAGCTACCGCCGAACAGGATGGCGGCGGGCTTCCGTTCCTGGGCCAGGGCCACAAAGGCCTCGACGGCGGGAAGGACGAAGTACTCGTCATGGTCGCTGCGGCCGTCGGCCAGCACCTTGGTGGCGCCGAACTCGCCGAGCTTGTCCGCCTGCGACGTCACCGAGCCCAGGGCCACGGCTACGACGTCTGCGCCCATGGTGCGCGCCTTGCTCAGGATCTCCAGCGTGATGGGGGCGACATTGCCCGCATCGCTCTCGACGTGCACCCAGATTTCAGCCATCAGATCACCTTCAACTCGGCCAGCATTGCGGCCACACGCTCACCCGACTGGCCCTCGTCGGCGATGACCTCCCCGGCCTGCCGCTGGGGGGCGGGATCGACCCCGGCAACCTTGACCAGGGCACCGGCCTCACCGACCTGCCCCGCCTCGAGGCCGAGGGCGTCGAGACCGACGTTGTCAACCGTCTTGCTCTTGGCCCCCATGATCCCCTTCAAGGTTGGGTACCGGGGCTCGTTGAGGCCACCGGTGACGGTCACCACGACCGGCGTCTCAGCCTCGATCATCACGTAGCCATCGGCGGTCTGACGCTGCACCTTGACCTTGGTCCCCTCGACCTCCAGCTTCTTGGCAAAGGAGAGGTGGGGAATATCCAGGATCTCGGCGACCTGCGGAGGCACCATGCCGGTCGAGCCGTCGGCCGACTCGGTGCCGCAGATCAGGATGTCGAAACCCTTGTCTTTGACCGCGGCCGCGATCGCGCGGGCAGTGCCGAGTCCGTCCGACCCGGCCAGTGCGGGGTCGGTGATCAGGATCCCGCTCTCGGCACCCATCGAGAGCGCCTTGCGGATGGCGTCGTTGGCCTTCTCCGGCCCCATCGACACCACGGTCACGGAGCCCCCCGTCTTTTCTGCCAGCTGCAGGCCTTCCTCGACCCCGTACTCATCGCCCTGGTCCATGACCAATTCGACGCCGCCACGCACCAGCCGGAAGTTGTCTCCGAGCTTGGGGGTGGAGTTGGGGTCGGGGATCTGCTTCACGGTCACGAAAACGTTCACGTACAGAACCTCGCTGCTGATGAAATGATGGTCGCCGACAGCCGGACATGCCGGTGCCGTCAGGGCCGCGCCGATTGTACCTGACGGCGCACTGCGTCATGGGCCGCGCGAGTCCTTAGATCAGGGTGCGGGTCGCGGCGATGTCGAAGTCGTGCTGTTTCTGTCGGACCTCGTCGAGGACGCGAGCGGCGTCGGCGAGGGCGAGGGCCGGCGCCGGCTCGCCCGGTTCCGGAAGCGCTGGGCGCAGCTTGCGGAGCTGGTTCACTAGCCGCTCCTTGCGCTGCATCTCCTGGCGGACCTGCTCGCCGAAGTGACGGAGGGCATCGGGCAGGGCGTGGGTCTGGGTGCGGATCTCGAGGAGCTCGGCCTCGTAGTCCTCGACGGCGCGGTCTAGGGCATCGCCGAGGCCGCCGGCGCCCTCTCCCGGCACGATGGCGGTGATCTCGTCAAGGAGCACGGCGATGCTGTCCTCCAACTCCGCCATCTCGGCGACCTCCCACCGGTACCGTGTTTCCCAGTCGCCCCGGAGCTCGCCGCGGCGCCGGTTCTCGATGGCCATCTTGCGGCTGCGCTCCCGCCAGATCACGTCGTAGACGCGCCGGGTGTTGGGGTCGCCGAGGACCTGCTGCGCGTCGCTGATCAGCGACATCAGCCGGGTCCAGGAGTCCAGGGTGAAGTCGGCATTGTGCTGGTCGGGGTGGACCTCCTTGGCCTTGCGCCGGTAGGCGCGGTGGATCTGCTCGTTGGTCGCCCGCGGCGTGACCCCGAGTATGAAGTAGTAGTTCACGGGCCACTGCGCCGACGCCGGCATCGGCATCGTCCGCACCAGCTCCGCCTCCACCCGCTGGAGGGCCTCGCCGGTGATGTGGCGGGCTTCTTCGATCGGCGCTCCGCGGCGCTGCAGCTCACCTTCGACCTCTTGGGGCGTGCTGCCCCGGCGGTGCATCTCCATCGCGTCCACCAGCATCTGGTGGCGCTCGGAAAGCGTCAGTTTCTTGCCGCCCGTCAGGCGGGAGAAGAGCCCGGGCATTCGGTCACTATATGACGAACTCCCGGTTGCACCTATCGCGCCGGGTCCTCGCGCGTGCAGTCGGCGGGCGTCAGATCGCCGCGAATTCGAAGGAAGGTCGCCTGGCGTAGCAGGTTGTCCCGGGTCCACTCGTTGTACTTCACCTCGCAGACGAGCTCCGGCTTGACCCAGGTCACCTCACGGGGTGCCAGCTCGGTTCGCGTGACGGACGGCTTCTTGGCGACCAGCGCGCGCAGAGCGACCTCGACGGCGCGCAGATCCCTTTCGTCGAAGCCGGTGCCGACCTGGCCGCAGTAGATCAGCTTGCCGTACTCGTACACACCGAGAGCGAGCGACCCGAAGTGCTTGCGACCGCCCTGCGGCGGCGTTAAGCCAACGATGACGCAGGCCTGTTCGCGGTTGGCCTTGATCTTCAGCCAGTCCTTGCTGCGCTTCCCCGGGTAGTACTTCGACTGCAGCCGCTTGGCCACCACGCCCTCCTGGCCCTGGGTCTTGACCGCGTTGAAGAGCAGCGTCCCGTCCGTCCCCGAGAACGTGTCCAGGAGCCGCACCGAGGCGCCGTCGAGGAGTCGTGCGCCCAGCAGTTTGCGGCGCTCGACGAGCGGCATGTCGCACAGCGAGAAGCCGCTGTCATGAAGGATGTCGAAGACGTAGTAGGTGATCGGGATGTTGGCGTGCGGCTCCTTCCCGCTCTTGCCACCCTTCCAGCCGGTGCGCTCCTGGAGCCGGCCGAAACTCGGCAGCCCGTCCTCGTCCAGGCCCACCACCTCGCCGTCGAGCACGGCCGCGCCACTCCGGACCAGCAGCCCCAACTCCTGCAGCTCGGGGAACTGACGGGTGGCGTCGCCACCGCGCCGGGAGAGCAGCCGGACCTTGCCGTTGCGCACCAAGGCCATGGTCCGGAACCCGTCGAGCTTGATCTCGTAGGACCACTGTTTGTCATCGAAGGGCTTGGCCTCGGGTGAGGCCAGCATCGGCTCGATCGATGTCGGGAATGGCGCCTTCTTGGCCTTGTTGACATCGACGAAGTCGAGGCCTCCGCCGGCCTGGTCCTCTGCTGGCAGGTTCGAGTGCCAGACGCGGTCGGCGGCGGCCGCGACGTCCTCGATGCTCCGGCCCGACAGGACCGACCGGTCTGCCTCGGTCAAGGCGTAGCCCTCGCGAGCGCCATGGTCCCGCTTCTTGATCATCAGCCAGTCCTTGCCGTTGCGACCGCCAACCACGGCGAAGGCACCCTTGAGCTTGCGGCCGAACAGCTCGAACTTGAGGTCACCCTTCTCCAGCATCGCGTCGACGTCGTTCCCCAGCCAGCGGACGCCGCCCCAGTCCCAGACCATCACCGTCCCGCCGCCGTACTCGCCACTGGGGATGGTGCCCTCGAAGTCGAAGTAGTCGATCGGGTGGTCTTCGACGTGCACCGCCAGGCGCTTGTCGCCGGGGTCGAGGCTCGGGCCCTTGGGTACCGCCCACGAAAGCAGCACGCCGTCATGCTCGAGGCGGAAGTCGTAGTGGAGGCGGGTGGCGGCGTGCTTGTGGACGACGAAGCGGCTGAGGCCCGGGATTCGGGCTGCCGATTTGCCTCCGGCGGGCTCAGGCGTCTTCTCGAAGTCGCGCTTGCGACGGTACTCCTTGAGCTTGGGCCCGGGCACTAGCTCTGCACTCGACTAGGTCGGGCTGGGCTCCAGGTCGCCGAGGGGAAGCTGCGGCAGCTCGATCTTGACGCGGCGCCGGTGCAGCCCCTCGGGGGCGGTCCGCGGTGGCAGCAGCGTCTGCCGGACGCAGGCGCGCGGATCGACCTCGGGGTGCATCCCGACAAAGATCGGGAACCGAAGGGTGCCGTCATCGGTCCACTGGCTGAACTTGACGGACGCCACCAGCTCGGGCCGGACCCAGACCGCCTCCTCCGGCACGCGGGCGGCGTTCTCCGGCGGCGTGGCGTCACCCTTGAGGCCGGGCAACGCCTGGGACAGCAGCTTCTCGGTGCGCTTGTCGAAGCCGCCGCCAACCGCGCCGGCGTAGGCGAGAACGCCGCCATCGAACACGCCCACCAGAAGCGCCTCGAAGGCGTCGCCACCGGCACCCGGGATGTAGCCAAGGACCACGACGTCCTGGCGCGGCACGTCCTGGACCAGCAGCCAGCTGGGGCTGCGGCTGCCGGGCAGGTAAGGGCTGTCCTTGCGCTTGGCGATCACCGCGTCGATGCCCATCTCGCGGGCGGCATCGAAAAAGGCGGCCCCCTCGGCCGGCACCGCGTCGCTAAGGCAGATGCGGCCCCCGTCGCCGCCCACCACCTCCCGCAGGAGGCGCCGGCGGCGGAGCAGGCTGAGGGACATGACCGCGCGGGCATCCGCGTAGAGGACGTCGAAGATGATGTAGGCGGCCGGCCTCGCGGTCGCGGCCGCCGCCACGCCATCCGCGTTGCTGATCCGCATGCGGCGGTCGAGGGCGGCGAAGTCGGGAAGGCCGTTCTCGTCGCAGACGACGACAATGCCGTCGACGATGCACCGGTCGAGGTTGAGCCGCCTCGAGATCTCGCCCAGCTCGGGGAACATCTCGGTGATGTTGCGGCCGGACTGGTCCTGGAGGTGGTAGGCGCCGCCCTCGACGAAGGCGAGCGCCCGGAGCCCATCCCACCGCACCTCGAACAGGTGCTCCCGCGAGTCGAAGGGCTCGCTGGCCCCGCCCGGGAACATCGGCAGCACCACGTCAGGGAGGCGGGCCGGCTCCAGCGGCAGCTCGGTCATGTCAGGCATTGGCTCTCACCGAATCAAGCCTAGTCCCGGTCCGATTCGGCACCAGGCCGGTCGTCGGCAGGATCCTTCTCAACTGGGAGCGCGGCCTCGAGGTGACGACGCAGCTCGGACAGCGCTTCGCGCAGCAGCCGGATCTCGGCGCTGGTCTCGGCGCCCGTGGAAGGTCGCAGCAGCCACGCGGCCAGCTGAGCTGAGAAGACGCCCAGGAGCCCGATAGAGGCAAACTTCAGCAGCCCACTCAGGATCTCACCGCCGCTGGTGACGGGCCGGACGCCGGCGCTGCCGATGGTGGCGACCGTGGTCATCGACATATAGGGGGCGTCGGCGAACGTGTTGACGCCCGGGTTGGCGCCCCGCTCGAGGAGGAAGAACGCGTAGGCCGAGCCGGCCC